>Ga0206838_10170_pt1 | contig 18679 bp, 12 predicted proteins | sample Alteio_BWOrgCont_26_FD_152879 | JGI IMG/M metagenome (GOLD analysis project Ga0206838, IMG submission 152879) | Enriched cells from forest soil in Barre Woods Harvard Forest LTER site, Petersham, Massachusetts, United States -... | ecosystem: Environmental > Terrestrial > Soil > Temperate forest >...
CCCGGAGCGTCGCTTGCCTTCTGTCAGGTCCAGCGCCGCAGCAGATCATCCGATTGTTTGCCCTCGCGGAAGAGCTCGCCCGGGCCGAAGTAAGTTGAACCGCACTGGATTCTCTCTAGTTCCAACGGAACGTCCTGAATTATTTCAGCGTAATTCTTCGCGACCCCCATTCATATTTGGGTGTTCCAAAGCGTCATCCCGATGAAAGCTGACCTGAATCCGTGAGCGCAGCCATTGCCGACATGCCGGTTATCGAGTCCGATCGTCTCTCGCGTCTCTTCGCAGAGCACTACCGGCGCGTATTGCTGGCCGCCTACCGCGTCCTGGGCAACATGGCGGATGCGGAGGACATCGCCCAAGGCGTCTTTCTGCGGCTTGGCGAGGCCCAGATGCCGGCCATTGCCAACGCGGGCAGTTACCTCTACCGCGCGGCCCTCAACGGCGCACTCGACCTCCTGCGCAGCCGCAACCGGGCAGCGCTGGAGCCGCTCGACGCAGCCGACGGCATCGCCGCCACGGGGCGGGGCACTTCGCCCGAGGCGGATGCTTCCGCGAGCGAAATGGCTCGATGGCTGCGCTCGGCCCTAGGTGAGCTGACGCCCCGCGCCGCGGAAATGTTCGCGCTGCGCTACCTCGAGGAGTTCAGCAACGGCGAAATCGCCTCGCTGATGAACACTTCGCAGGCGGTGGTCGCAGTCACGCTATATCAGGCCCGGGCAAAGCTGAAGAAACGGCTCAGAGAACTGGAGCGGGGGATGCGATGAAGGACACGAAATCACTTTTGGAAAGAGCAACAGACGCGCTGCGGACCGACGTTCCCACTGCGGACGCCCTAACTACAGCCATGCAGCAAACCGCGCATCGGCTGGGAATCGACGGCGCAAGCGAAGCGGTACATGCCATCCAGAACTGCGAAGGCATTCGCAGCCTGCTCGAGGCATACCGGGCCGGTACCTTGCCCGAGCCCCGGCGTCTTCTGGTTGAGTCGCACATGCACGAGTGCGGCGCCTGTCTGCGCCTTCTGCGCGAGGGCTCGCGCGCCGCGGTGGTCGACTGGTCCGCCCCTTCAATCGCGAAACGCGCACTGCGTTCCCCACGCATGTGGAATTGGGGTTTGGCTTTCGCCAGTATGGTTGTCCTGGCCGTCGTGTTTCTCTATCGCGCATACTGGCAGATTCCGCCCGGCGTGCGTGCAGAAGTGCAGTCCGTCGATGGCGCGGCCTATCTGATCTCCGACAACGTCGATCGCCCCATTGCGCCGGGTGCCGCACTGCACGAAGGTGAGCAATTGCGTACCGCTGCCGATTCGCGCGCCGCTGTGCGCCTTGCAGATGGGTCGCTGGTGCAGATCAACCAGCGCAGCACCCTCAGCGTGGGCGCGCGCGGCAGAGACATGACCGTCGCCCTGGATCGCGGTGCCGTCATCGTCGAGGCGGCGCATCGCACCTCGGGCCATCTCTACGTGCACACGCCGGACTGCCGCGTCGCCGTCACTGGCACGATCTTCTCCGTCGACGCGGGCCTGAAAGGATCGCGTGTCGGCGTCCTACAAGGTTCGGTGCAGGTGGCCCACGCCGGCCTTAAGGCAGTCCTGCATCCAGGCGAACAGCTCGCCACCAGCGACAACCTCGCGCCGCAGCCGCTGCAAGAGCAGTTCGCGTGGAGTCCTGATCAGCAGAAGTACATCGGCATCATGGCGCAGCTCGCTCTTGTCGAGCACCGCATCGCGCAGCTCCCGTTCCCCGAGCCGCGCAGCAGCAGCGATCTTCTGCCGCGCATGCCTGCGAACACCCTGCTCTACGTCAGCATTCCGAATCTCGGCGAGTTCCTCAACGAGGCCAATGCGATCTTCCAGGATCAGCTCAGTCAGAGCCCCGAGTTGCAGCAGTGGTGGTCGCACGGCCGGACCCGCAACCAGGAGGCCCTCAACGAATTCGTGGGCAAGATCCACGACATAAGCCAATACCTTGGGGATGAAATCGTCCTTGCCGGTATCAACAGCGGCGACCGCCCTGCAATCGCCGTCATTGCCGATGTTCAGCGCAGCGGCCTCAAAGAAGAGTTGCAGCGCCAGTTCACGACGTCTGAAAGTGGACTGACTGTGCTTGATCCGGCTTCGCTCGCCTCCGCCAGTGCCGCCGGCAATCGGGGCGGATATGCTCTGGTGCGCGATCACGAGGTCATCTTCGCCGGGACCCTCGACGCTCTCAGACTCTTCAACACTAGGCTCGACGCGGGAGCGAGCGGCTTCGCGTCAAGCGCATTCGGCAGTCAGATCGCGGCCGCATACACGCGCGGCGCAGGCATCCTTCTTGCCGCCGACCTCCACGCAATGCTGCAGAGTGGAATGGCGCACGCGTCGCAAGAAGCCGAGAAACAGCGCCAACTTGAAGCCACGGGCCTTGCCGGCGTGCAGTATCTCATTGCTGAACACCGCGAACTTAACGGCGTCCCGGCCAATCATCTGAATCTGCAATTTGCCGGAACGCGGCAGCGCCTTGCGTCATGGCTCGGAAGTCCGGCACCCATGGGCTCGCTCGATTTCGTAAGCTCCAATGCGTCGATCGCCGTGGCCACTCTGACCAAGGATCCGGCGTCGATCGCCGACGACTTCATCGCCATGGCTTCGCAGGCGAAACGAGGTCCGGTCGACTGGAGCGAAGCCGATGCCAAGCTGCAAATCAGCGTTCGCAATGATCTGATGGCCAACTTCGGCGGTGACTTCCTCCTTGCGCTCGACGGTCCCGCGCTGCCCACGCCTGCCTGGAAGATAGTCATCGAGGTGAACAATCCCGCCGCTCTCGAGAATGCGCTGGAGCGCATGACCAAGGCTATCGACGGAGAGATGCGCGACCCCAAGTTCCATCCCGTCACCATCAAAACAGACACCGCAGGCGGGCGGCAGTACTTTACGATTCGCGACCAGGTGACCAGCGCGGCGCTGGCGCAATACACGTTCGCCGATGGTTTCATGATCGTGGCGCCGGAACGTGCACAGTTGACAGACGCCTTGCGCGCGCACGCCACGGGCAATTCGCTGGCGCGCTCCGCAGCGTTCCGTGCCCTGCTACCGCGCGATGCGAACGAGAACTACTCCGCGATCGCCTACCAGAACCTGAGCCCTGTGCTCTCGCCGCTCCTCTCGCAGTTCAGCGGAGAAGCGGCCGACGCACTCCGCAAACTCGCATCCGACTCCCGCCCCACTGTGATCTGTGCATGGGGACAGGACAATCGCATCGAGGCATCCACCGACAGCCGTCTTTTTGGCTTCGATTTTCTTACCCTCGGAGCCATTCTGGATGCACGGAACAAGTCAGGCGTGCAGCACGTAACCAACTGACATGAGCGTGATCGAGTTGGATAGACTCGAAGTGCGGCTGGGCGGTCGGACCGTACTCGACGGTCTGAGCGGCCAGTTGCGCGGTAACGCGATCGGTCTTCTCGGCCCGAACGGCGCAGGCAAGTCCACGCTCATTCACACGCTGCTTGGCTTCTACACTCCGTCCCGCGGCGCGGCCCGCGTCTTTGGCATCGATACAAGGCAGGAACGCGTGCGAATCCGCCAGCGGATCGGTTACATGCCGGAGAACGATTCGTTTATCGGCAACATGAGCGGCGTTCGATTTGTCCGCTACATGGCCGAGCTCGCCGGTCTGCCCGCTGCAGATGCGCTGGAGCGCGCGCACGAAGCATTGTTCTACGTCGGCCTCGGCGAGGTGCGCTATCGCAAGATCAACACCTACTCGCTCGGCATGAAGCAGCTCATCAAGTTAGCGCAGGCCCTGACGCACGGCCCCCAGCTTCTCATCCTCGACGAACCCACCAACGGCCTCGATCCCGTCGCGCGCCAGCGCATGATCCATACGCTGCAGGAGATTCGGAAGCAGGGAAGCATTCGCCTGCTGATCTCCTCGCACCTTCTGCGCGACATCGACGAGACCTGCGACGAAGTGTTGATCCTCAAGCAGGGAAGAATCGCCGCGCTCTGCAACATCGAAGAAGAACGCCGTTCACATCGCAACTTCATCGAGTTGGAAGCGCTCGGGGAAATCGACTTGTTCTGCGACGCAGTTCGCGCCCTCGGCTGCGAGTGTGCCAGCTTCCCGGCTGGGCGCGTCAAGCTCGTCGTGCCCGACGCCATCGAACCCCGCGATCTCTATCGCGTGGCTCACGACAACGGAGTCCAGATTCGCCGCATGGGCAGCCGCCGTGACTCGCTCGAAGACATCTTCCTGCGCGCTATGGACACGGTTCCGGAAAGGAGTGAACTTGTCGGTATATAGACACGAATACCGCGCCTATGCCGGCCGCCTCACATCTCCTTTGACGCGCGTCGGCGTCCTCACACGCTATGCGTATGCGGAAGCATGGTCGTCGCGTATCACCACAGCGCTCTTCGTCGCAGCGCTCCTGCCGACTGTCGTCTATCTTGTCGGCATCTATCTGGCCAACAATCCAGTCGCCCGTATGGTCATCCTCAGCAGAAAGAACTCGCTAATTTCCATCGACGCTTCATTCTTCATGACAGTGCTCTCCAGCCAATGCTGGCTCGCGCTCGTCCTCACGGCGTGGGTCGCGCCACGGCTGGTCTCGTTCGATATCGGCGATAACGCTCTCCCGATCTTGCTTAGCCATCCCATCTCGCGCTTCGGTTACGTAGCCGGCAAATTCATCGCGCTCTTCTCCTTCCTTTCCATCATTACCTGGATCCCCTCCATCGGCCTTTTTGCGTATCAGGCTTACTCGTCTCCCGTGCCCTGGGTCGGCAGCCATCTCCGCATCGGCATGGGGCTTCTTGCCGGTTCGCTTCTGTGGATCGTCGTTCTCTCCCTGCTCGGCCTTGCGCTCTCCTCCTGGGTCAAATGGCGCGTCGTCGCCACGGGGGTCATCTTCGCCGCCATCTTCGTACCGGCGGGCATAGGCGGAATTGCATCAGCCATCCTGCGCACCAAGTGGGGATTGCTCATAAACGTCCCCGTCATGATGACCCAACTCTGGCAGCGTATGCTCGGAGCGCCACAAATCATGTTGAGAGACTTGACCCTGCCGACCGGCGCCATCGCCGCAGTTCTTCTTCTGCTCTGCGCTCTCAGCGTGGCCATGCTCAACGCGCGTATCCGTGCGCGCGAAGTGGTGCGAGGATAAGCGCGATGACCGATCGCATCGTCTTCGAGAACGTCTCCAAGTTCTACGGCGAAGTCCTCGGCGTGAACCGCGTGTCGCTCAATCTGCCACCGGGCATCACCACACTCGTCGGCCCCAACGGCTCCGGCAAAACAACGCTGATGAACTTGATGACCGGCCTCGCGCAGCCGTCGAGCGGGCGCATCTCCGTGCTCGGCGTCGAGTCGGGCGACGCCTACACATTCTTCCGCGCTGTGGGCTACTGCACGCAGTTCGATTCCTTCCCGCACGGCCTCACCGGGTGGCAATTCCTCGTCGACAGCCTGCTGCTCTATGGCATGAGTGAAACGGACGCCGCCCGCTTCGCACGCGAAGCCATCGAACGCGTGCGTCTTAGCGACGCAGCCATGCGCAAAATCGGCGGCTACAGCAAAGGCATGCGGCAGAAGATTCGCCTCGCGCAGGCCATTGCGCACCACCCCCGCGTTCTCATCCTCGACGAGCCGCTGAACGGCCTCGATCCCATGGCGCGCGCTGAGTCGCTGGGACTCTTTGAAGAACTGAGTCGCCAAGGCATGCACCTGGTCGTCTCCAGCCACATTCTCGATGAGGTCGACCGTATCTCCGACCGCGTGGTTCTCATCACCGGCGGCTACGTCGTGGCCGAAGGAAACATCCACGAGGTCCGCCGCGAAGTGCGCGACAAGCCCATGCAGGTCGTCATTCGCTGCAATTGCCCCGAAATGCTCGCGTCCCGCATGTTTTCGCTCAATCACTGCGTTGAAGCTCGTCTGCACGCCGACGGCCGTGGAGTCTTCCTGCGCACGGGCGACATCGATGAGTTCTATCGGCTGCTGAACTCGATCGCTCTCGAAGGCTCGATCCGGATCGACGCCGTCGCGCCTGTTGATGACGACACACAGGCCATCTATCAGTACCTCATCGGCTCGGAGGGCACTGCGTCATGAGCACTGCCCGCGGCAATGTGCTGGTTCGATCTCTGCAGAAACAGCCGTGGGATCTGTGGTGGCTGCAGGCCCGCCGTCTCGTGCGTATCGAAGTCCGCCGCAACCTGTTCTCCGGGCGCGCATGGTGGATCTACTCCCTCGCGTTTATCCCGACCGGCATCATCCTCATCCACCTCTTGGTCAGATCGCACCCAGTGTTTGATCTCGATGACGACACGAACGTACTGGCCGGCATCGTCCAGTTCTACTATGTGCGGCTCGGCGTCTTCTTCGGCTGCCTTGGCATCTTCGCCCGCCTCATCCGCGGGGAAATGATTGAGCGCAGCCTGCATTTCTATCTGCTATCGCCGGTCAGGCGCGAAGTGCTGCTCCTCGCCAAGTACGCCGCGGGATGCTTCTCGGCGCTTCTTCTCTTCGGCGTCGCCGTCCTTGCCAACTTCATTCTGATCTACGTCGGCTTCGGCGCCGCCGGCCAGGACTACGTCCTGCATGGCCCGGGGCTCGCCCAACTCGGCGCCTATCTTTTGGTTGTGTCTCTCGCGTGCCTCGGCTATGGAGCCGTCTTTCTCTTACTCAGCATGGTGTTCCGCAATCCCACACCCGCGGCGATGCTGGTCATGGGCTGGGAAGCCATCAACCCGATCATGCCGTCCATGGTGCAGAAGATCAGCGTTGCTTCCTACCTGCGGCACCTCATGCCCATTACCGTGCCCGGCCAGGGTATCTTCACTCTGCTGACCGTACAGACTGAGCCCGTCCCCGCCTGGATAGCCGTCGCCGGACTTCTTGTGCTCACAGCCGTGGTCTTGGCGTATTCCTGCCTCCGGATCCGCCGCCTTGAGATCCGCTACACCACCGATTAGCCTGCAAGTCTTCAAGACAATTTAGCGTGCGAAAACACTAACTGCGTCGCCTTCATGCACCGCTGACGGTACACGATTCAAGATTATTGCCTCATACTGCGGCGCCTTACCTACCGTCTGCGAATCGATTGAGCCTCCGCCTTCGATTATGGGAGAGGGCTAAACCCAACTTAAGTATTCAGCCGTGCTCGATGCTTAGGCTCTGGCTCTAATCCGTCTTCGGTCGGTTCCGTCAAAGCGCTGATGAGGTGTACTGCAGCGATGCCGAGTGGATCTGATAAGGAATACCCGGCTTGTGACATTCTGCCGCTCCGATCGACCGCGACGATTAGGCCGGCCCTCTCTAACTCGCGCAAATATTGTGTCAGCTTTTTTTAGACCCCGGAGGAAGCGTGCTGCGTAGCCGGCTTAACTGAGTTGGGCCATGCTGGAGCTGGGTAAGAATCTGAATGCCCATTTGCCCTGAATGCGCGTGACACAACGATTCTCGTTTCCCCATCGGGAAGGAAGCCCTGGGAGCGATCGAATGGCAGTCATATACGCCTCGAGCAAGGGACCGTGCAAAGGCCTGAAAAGGCCCTCTACATATAAAAGGTTGTGGAAATCGTCAAAAGCGGACGCCCGTCGTAGAAATTTAGCTCACAATATGAAATTGGGTCTGTTTTCGGTAGAGTGGCGTCACTGACTGACGGCGCCGCGGTCTCTGTGCTCGGGGATGAGACCCTCGGTGCCGAGACCATGGAAGGGCAATCGAACGACCCGTCGCCTACCTCGCCAGCAATGCGGAAGCTATCTGTGAAACCGTTGCTCGGCCTAAATTGCGCGTCGCTCCGCAGAAGTCGATTGCGCAACAGACCCTGCAGTGCCTGCATCGTGTGTGCAGCCGCCTGGTCGCCTTCCGGACCCAGCTACATCCCAACGTAAAGTGGAACAGCGATTTTCTTGAAATTTTCAATAATCGATGTCCGATTCCGCAGTTTTCCACAGCCATATATAATAAGTAGAGGCACTTTTTGGGGTGGAGTGCGAATGCCGGTTAATACGTTACCGAAGGCGGACTTATTGCTGGATGAAGCGGATTCCGATGCACCGGTAGCACGGCTTTGGACACCTCGAGAGACCTGCGATACGCTGCGGAGGATTCGACCCACGAGTGATGTCAGGTGTTTCCAGAGCAACATACTGATGCCCTTGCTTTCACCGATTTATTTCGCTTGCGCTGCCATGCTAATGCTTCCTCAGAGATGTGAAGAACGAGGAGAAGGTCAAACTGGGTTTCTGTTTGCTTCAAAGGATGAGACGTTGTGGCCGTCCGATCGATAGGCAGCAACATAGCTTACGGGTGTGGAAGATATACGCGGATAAAACGTTCCAACCCAAAGCTTTATATCAAAATGCCGTTTCCACCTTGTCTGCGTGAACCTAGTAGTGGCTCAGGTGATCATTTCGACATTCAGATCGGAGTCCGCGGAACAATGCGGTTGAGATTGCCGTCGAGTAATCGGTCTCCTGGTCGCCTTTTGTGGGAGTTTTTCTCCCATGAAGCGGCAACCCAGTTCGCGCTGTGTCTCCGCAGGGATACCGGTGTCGCTCGTGGTGAGAATTTGCATCGGTGAGGAACGACCGGACTCGAGGGCTTCAGAATTGCCTCGTAGGCCCGACGTTTCGTATCGGGAGGCGCCGTCACGGTTGGCGTATTACTTCCTGTTTGCCGACAAACAAGAAATAAAGCAACCGAAGGGCGTTCTCAGGACCTATCCGGCATTCTCTCCTAGAAACGCACGTTACACCGATTGAGTCACCAAATCGTGCAACGCAATGGAGAGGAATTCGGCAAGCAGCATTTAAACGATGCCTTGCGGAAGAGTCGGGCTTTCTTTACCAACTCTACTTCCCTCTTTCGTGGAAAGAGGTCCATCAATTCAGTGCTCACGACAGTACGATCACATCACCCTCGTTCTGGCCCGATGCTAAGGAGACTTACCTGCGTCCCGCGGACGATTCTTTTCTGTCGATACACAGTCTCGAACGGTTATCGGGTCAGGCAGCGGCTCTGCGCCGAACCCGCCAAACGAGATAAGGCAGAACCGCAAGCGAAACAATCGCGAGCGCGTAGACCACCGTGCCCCAAATGTCCGGTCCCAAGCCGAGGCCCAGGCTCACGTGCGCAGTTCCGCCCGGAACCAATCGGGTCGCGTGAACTCGAACTGTGCAACCGATGAATGCGACCAGAGCCAACCCGGCAAAAGGCCAAATCGCTTTCAATCTTTGCCGGGCTGCGACCATCACGAGCGCCCACCCTACAAACAGCGGCGCCCCAAAATAGATCATTCTGCCGGTCTGAAAGTAGATATTCTCGATCGCGTAGGTTGGGCCGCCGATGCGGACCCCGAAAGGCGTAATGGCATCCGGCAGAAACATCTTCCATCCCGACCACAAAATGAATAAGGCAAGATAGTAAGCTCCGGCCAGAACCAGCAGCGGAACAATCCCGAACGTTGCCCACGGCACTCGGACACTCCACGACTGAAAGTTCTGTTGCCCGATCATCGCCTTCGCAAGCTCATCCATCCCGCCCAGCCGAGCCAGCGACGCCGACTCCGCGTCCGCCCCGCTGCGGCCCGCGCTCACTTCCTCCGCAGTCAGGTCCGCCAGATGATCGGACAGTTCGCGCAAGTACCGCCGCACGTGCCGCGGCGCGACTCCGGCGCGCAGCAGGCGCTCACGGAGTTCATTGAATGGCTTCGCCATGTTGCCCTCCCGCCAGCATCTTGTGGATGGCCCCTGCCAGATTGATCCACGTCTCCGACAGATCGGCCAGCCGACGCGACCCTGTACGCGTTACCGAATAGTAGACGCGGCTGCGGCCATTCACCACTTTGCGCCGCGATTTGAGCGCTCCTTCGCGTTCCAGCCCATGAAGCACCGGATAGACCACGCCTTCGCCGACTGCGACCACGGCATCGGTTCGGCTGCGAATCGCCTGGACGATCTCATAGCCATACATCTCCTCATGCGCGAGCAGCCTCAGGATCAGCAGCTCCGGAACCCCATTCATAAAATTCGGATTGGTCGCGCGCTCTGCCATCGATGACCACGATACCTTTCAGTTCAAGGTATGTCAACCGGTCAGCGTAACGGAGGTGATCTGCGGTTCTACCGTTCTACCCTGGGCTGCCGCGTTGATCCCGGATCACGGGCGACCGGGAATTGGCCGCTCTAATCACCCCAGCGTGTTTATCACGAGCAAAAGGCTATGTCTCCTTCAGTTCAGCCGCTTCAAGATGTAGGCGGTCCTTCCCTTCGTTGAAATCTCCACTTTACTGTCGGAGCCAACGATATAGCGCTGCGCTGTGGCAATGCTTGGATCGACCGGAGTTACGGATATCCTGGCCTGCGCCCACTGCGAGGGAAGAGTCCAAACAACGGCGCCGCCATCTACCGAGTAGAGGACAATCTCTTTGTCACCGATCGGAATCACGCGCCGTTGACCGTCGACGCTTTTGAAATCGTGGTCAACGACCGTCCAGGAACCATCGTCAAGAACTGTCGAGACCGTCCCGTCGCTAAATCGAGCAATGTAGCTGTTGCGAGGTATGGTGACGGTCTTTCCATCCTTTTCCACCTGCTTCTCGCCCACCTTCTCGGTCCCAAGCCAAATCAGGTTCTTCTTTAATAGATAGGATTGGGTGAGATTGCCGAGGTAATACATGTCCGCGATCTCGGTTTCGGTGTACTTCGTGAGATGCATACCACCGATCTCGTTGGTCTCTCGAAACGAGTAGCCCAGATTCATGGACCATCCCAAGGCCTGTCCCATGCCTTCCTGAAATTTACCGCCACCGTAGAGCTTTCCTTGCATCATCATGAGCTGGAAGGGATCGGAGATCACGAAGCGATGCTGCACCCCCTCTGCTTTTCCGTAGTAGGCATCCACAGGTCCTTCTGTCAAAGGAACGATGCCACGTTCCGTAAACCAATCAAGTATTTTGGCGCCGTAAACTGTCTCGGAAACAAATCCGATGTCTTCGCCGGGGCCGACACTAATGTCACAATTGCGGAACGTATCCAGACGGATGCCTTCCGAAACCGGAACTGTATCCAGGAATGATTTGATACGGTGCTGAAAGTAGCCTGACCGGAATTGTTTGGTATTGGAAATCCGATAGTCCGGCGGCGCGCCGTCAAACTGATGTGACCAGACGTAGGGTTTGCCTTCTCGATTGAATTGCAAAACACTTGGATCGAAAAGCGGGTTGTCAGGATAGGCGTCGTTGAGATTGATGTGATACTCGATGTTCGCGTTATATTCGGCCGCATCTTTCACCAGCTTTCGCAAGGCCGCCGCTCCGCCGGCTCGTTCGTTCACTTGATTCAATGCTGGGTAGCCGGTGTCGTGACCTGTGAACTGCCATCCAACGAGAGTCACCCGCTGTTTGGCGTTGCCTGTCACCTTGGCGACCGCGCGCACAATTTCCAGGGTTTCATCGAATGAAGTAATCGGCGGAGCGTAACCACCAGGTGGCTCTTTGACTGGCTTTACCCAATCAATAAAAACGATGTAGACAAAAGTCTTCGGTTCGTAGGTATCGCCGGGTGTCCGCATATGGTCGCGATGCCACAGAGCGGCTTCCATCCAGTCGACGGCACCATCGTGATTGCGATCTTCGGTAAGTACTGCTACGCGAGACTGGAGTAGGGGCTGAACGTCGCCAGCGATGCGGTAGTAGTAGGTACCCAGCCACATTGCAAAATCCGTGCCAGGACCCTCGTCCCCCAAGACTTGAGTCTTGAGTTTCCAGTAGGGGATGTTGTCGGAGATGGTCGCTACAACTCCCGGAATATCGGCGGACGACCAGTTTGTGTCTTTCGGGTACTCTTCTCCATCTGCTTCGCTGATCTTCATGAAGCGCGCGGTCGACTGCCAGAGAAGGTTCGCGTACGGTTCACTCCATTTTTGCCGCCCGTATTCTCCGCGATAGGCTTCACCCTTCCCATCCGCTGCAGGAACCCGGACAAGATAGTGATATGGGAACTCCAAGGTCTGCAGTCGGAAACTTCCGCCCTCCGACACTTTCGTCAATTCGAAAACAAGCTCGTTGTCTTCGATTGCAAACCGCCAGTCCAGCTCCAAATCGAGAGATGAAACCCGCATCCCATACGCCACAGCCGAGGCCGTGGACTGGACGCGGACATCCAAGTCGCTAGTCGTGTACAGTTGTCCATTCAACTTGATGGTCGGGCGCGACGACTCCAATGCCGCCGGGAGGCTCTTTCCACTCGCCGTCTGATATTTGAAAACACGCGGAAATTGTGCATCCATTGTGACCGAAAGAGTTTCCGATCGGATCTTCAGCGAGTTCGGCGATTGGGCCCGCAGATCCTTCGGCCCCAAATGCCCCAGAAGGACGGCGCCAATGATTGCGATTCTCCTTACGGGGATCGATTTGTAAAGGACGGCATGTCGCATTGCGCCCGAATCCTCCTGCACGCTCAAAACACATAAATTTTGGTTGATTGGCCTCATGGTAGATCGTCGCGAGGCACCAAAAGGTTAGCCCACATAATTTTGTCTTGTCAACATTCATGCTGACAGTAACAAAGTGCAGGCATTGGGGCGAACGTGCCACTCTTTGGATTACGGCCCCGCTCCGTAATTGGCATCGATTCTGGACGGATTACCGGCAATCCGGAAGTTTCGAGGAGTCGGGTCGAAATGTCCGTATTGCCGACAAACCACCGCGAACCCTGTCAAATGAGTGACTCACCCTGTTATCAATAGCCGAGCGTGACAAGTTAGTGAACTAAATTCTCTTGCTCGCGATCAAGGTTAACGATGCTGTAATTGATAAGGGCAATGGCGGACCAAGAGACGATCGCACATCACCATGGTTCAAGGACGGCGTAGCGAGCGGCGGGACTGATAAATACGCGTTGAAATGCAATGGTAGGAAGCACGCCGTCTTCGCGCGGGAGTCGTCCGTTGCCCACCGTATTCATCGGCACGGCAAACGAGATTTCGTGAAATCGATGTTTGCCCACTTCCAAATCCTGTCCCGGGAGAACCGCGAAAACCTGTTCGATCCCCTCTACGACGCGCCTCAGAGTGGGAGTTCGGCTGTTAAGCATCGTCCTCATCTGCGGATTTGCGGCGTGAAGCATAGCCGCGTTACTGCCGGAGTCAAGTCTCAGAAGTAGAGGCGTTTTCTTAAAGCCGGAGAGACTGGCAGTCACAATCATAGGTCCAGTAAAAGGCAGATCAGTCGCCGGACCGTAGGGCTCCATGAGAGGAACACGTTCACCTTTGGCAAAGAGAGCAAGAGTGTTTGAGTCATCCAGACACAGAAGGCGCTCACGATTATCAATGAGCAGATCGAAATGTTCGAGAAAATTGTCTCCCAGGATACCGCGGATCCGGGGATCGGCTGCCTTCAGTTGGGAGAGATTCTCGATAACGACAAGCAAATCTGAGACGGATTTCGTACCAGCCTGCAACTCGCCGAGATAGGCGAAATCATAACGGCCATAAGTTGCGGCTCCCCCGACACCGGTAGTCCCACGGACGCTCAGCTGTAATTCTGATGCCAGCGAGGAGTCGACAATGGTAATCTGAGCACCCGTATCGACCAGAAAGTCGTAGGGGCCATTTTGGTTTACCCTCAGCGGGACGATGACCTGTGAGCCCTGGACGATACGTGTGGGCAGACTGGCCACCTTTTCCGGACAGCGCGGTTCAGCCAGGAGCGTGAGGGAAATGGCCGCGAAGCTGACACATGCAAAGAACGGGTGGAACAACATACAAGTGCACCTCAGCCGGATTGGCTGGGTGCAATCTCGCAGTGCGCTTCCACGCTGTCATGACTGCGTTGTGACGGGTCCCTGAAAAGAAAGTGACGGATTTATGACTGACAATAAGTCGCGTGTTTTCAGATTCGCGGATGTCGAAGTCATAGAGCGTGAGTTTCTTCTGGTCAAAGCAGGGAAGACTGCGTCGGTCGAACCGAAGGCATTTCGGGTGTTCCTCTTCCTGCTGGGCAATCCGGGCAGGCTGGTCACGAAAGACGAGATTATCGATGCGGTCTGGAATGACTGCTCAGTCTCTGATAATTCCCTCACAAAGAGCATCGCTACTTTGCGGCGGCTGCTGGGGGATGACCCGCGCGAACCCCAGTACATCGCCACGGTGCAGACGGTTGGCTACCGTTTCCTCTGCGATGTGACTGTAACGGAACCGGACCCAGGACCCTCCTTACCGTCCAATTCATCGGTAGACATCGCTATCCGTCCGGAATGGCGGCCGGTCCTCAGCGATCCCGCGATTCTTCCCGACTACACAGTCGCGATCCTGCCTCGCCCGCCGACCGCCGCTCGTCGGAAAATGATGGTAATCGGGGCAAGCGCCGCGATCGTCGTTCTCGTCGCAGCAATAGGATTCATACAAATCAGAAAGCCTCGCCGGGCCAACGTCGTCGAATCGAGAATCACCGCCAACCCGCAAGATAGACCGGTCCTGAGCTCCGCCATCTCACCTGATGGAAAATATCTTGCATTCACCGACAAAACCGGGATGTATTTGCGGCAGGTCGAAGGTGGAGAAACGCATAAGCTCTCGTTTCCAGAAGACTTCCCCCGTGCTGATATCGAAGGCTGGTTTCCGGACAGCGTCCATCTTGTTGTCTCCTCATGGACCGAAGGCACAAGAAATACAAGGAGCCTCTGGCGAGTCTCCACGATGGGTGGAACGCCGATAAGACTGAATGGTGCTGGCTCATTCGCCCGGGTTTCTCCGGACGGATCACAGATAGCTTTCCTTCAAGCCGGGCTCGGTCGAAGTGAACTGTGGTTGATGAGTTCGGACGGCGAAGCGCCGCACAAAATCGTCGGAGCTGACGAATCCGACGAGCAATATCTAAGTCCTGTTGCCTGGTCGCCAGACAGCAGGCGAGTCGCTTACGTCAGGAGAACCATTCATCTGTGGGATAGAGATACTGCAACGATCGAGATCTTTGATCTTGCAAGCGGACGAACAGATCGCTTGATCTCGAATCCGGCCCTCGGCCAATTGCTTGCCTGGCCACAGGAGAACTCGCTGATCTACACACGCAGTGAGGATGCGCCTAATGAAAAAGACTCCAATCTCTGGCGCACCCAACCGGACTCCCGGGATTCGGGGGTGCGGATAAGCAACGGTCGTGGATTTATAGGTCAGATCAGCGCCACGAAGGATGGAAAGATATTGGCTTTAAAAAGGGTAGAGTACCAAGCCGATATCTACATTGCAGAGCTGGGAGAAGGCGGCAAAAAGTTACTCTCTCCCAACCGACTGACTAACGAAAAATGGGATGACGAGGTTCATTCCTGGACGCCAGACAGTAAGGCCATTTTATTGGTTTCCGATCGTGACGGACGGCAACATATTTTCAGGCAGGGCATCGATCAGGCACAGCCTGAGCTTCTGATCGGCGGAGACCACGACTATTCGCTTCCGAGATTGAATCCTGATGGAGGTGAGATTCTGTATCTTCAGATGCCAGGGCGGGACGAAGCCTCCCATGACATACGCGTCATGCGTACGCCGCTCGAAGGGGGAGGACCGCAACAACTGTTGCGCGGCCCGGCAATCTGGAACCTGCAGTGCGCACGCATTCCTTCCACACTATGCATTTACAGTTCGGGACCACCTTATCAGGTCAAATTTTTCTCCTTCAAAGCAAAGTCAGGGGAAAGCGAACGATTCCTGGCCTCGAAACTCGCTGACGTCGATTGGCCAAGCTGGTCTCTGTCGGCGGACGGAAAATATCTCGCTGTGAGCGTGACGAAGCTGGGCAACGACACGGCGATTCGCATCCTCTCGACCTCTGGTGATTTCGAGAAAATCATACCTCTGCCTGGATGGCGCGAAGTCAGTGGGGTGGACTGGGCCGTTGATAGCAAAAGCCTATGGGTGAGTGCTTGTACGCACCTCTCTTCCTGGGGTGCGTACAGTCCCTGCACCCTGTTGAAAGTCGATTTGGACGGCAGATTCACAGTGGTACATGAGGATGGAGGCGAGCACTATGTGGCAGCCCTACCTTCTCCTGATGGCAAGCGCCTCGCGCTCCCGGGCAGTAGTGCAGACGACTCAAACATATGGCTGGCAAGAAGTATCCCTTGACCGCACTCGCCAGACAGATTGGAGAAAAGAATGCCGATCCGAGGTGACCCACAACGGAATGCAGAGAGATGTCGATGCATACTCTGCAAGTCCTGGACTCTTCTCACACCGGCCATGATTATGTTGCTCCTGCCACTGTCTTCAGAGAGCCTGGCAACAGCTCAATCCAATTCACAAACGATCCTGCGCGGCGTGGTGACGGATGGCTCAGGAGCTGCCATTGTTAATGCTTCTATCACTCTCGAGGATGACCGCTTACAAGCAGTCGCTCATGCGACAACAGATGACACGGGGCGCTACGATTTAATAGCTCCAGCATCGGGTATCTATCGCGTGAGGATTAGCGCCGTTACATTCAGTACATTTGTCTTTGACGATCTGGGTCTAACGGGCGGCAACCTCAATCTCCCCGATGCAATGTTACGGCCTGGCACTGCCATATTTACTGTCAACATAAGCGCAGCAGCAGCCAAGCTGGCTGGAGGTCAGATCGCTACCGTCGGTCATGTAGGTATCTTCGGCGACGTGCTTCTTCAGGATGTGCCGTTCAGTGTTCAGTCTTATGCGAGCACTTTTCTTGTGAACCAGCAGGCTTTGACTTTGACTGACGTTCTGAACAGCGATGCTGCCTTCGTTTCACCTCTGGCTTCTTCCAAGGCGTCGCCGTACGCCGATGTGTTCCTTGTGCGGGGGTTCAGGCAACCCACAGGTAGCCAGGCGGCGGTGAACGGGCTCTTCGGCCTGTACGCTGGCCAGCCGACCATGGAATTCGTAGATCGTGTTGACGTGTTCCATGGTCCAAGCGCTTTTGTCATGGGCGCTCCTGAATCTGTTGGCGGCGTAGTGAATATGGCACCAAAGCGAGCAGGTGAGCGGCCGTTTCTGATCTTGGAGCCCACCTACCTCAGTAAGAGTGTTTATGGCGGACACGTGGATGCATCCGGCAGGGTCGGCCCCCACAAAGCTTTCGGAGGGAGGGTAAATGGGGCCTATCATGATGGTGAAGGGCAAATCCGCGATTCGCGGTTGCTGCACGGCGGCGCAGCGGTCGGCCTCGATTATCGATCGAAGCTTGTGCTGCTCTCGTTGGATGCGCAATACCTGCGCGATTACAATCAGGCGTATCAATACGTAGTGATACCAGGACCGGGGGTGCCAGACCTGCCTCCGGCGATGCCGACAAATCTGTCCACCATACCTGTCTGGATGCATAATGGTTTCAACCAGAAAATCATCCTCGGACGTGCGGATATCAACCTTTCGCCGAATTGGACAGTGACAACGGGCTCGGGTTTCTCTCACTCATTCGGCGGCGTTCCAGCTTATTGCCCGGTCATACTTCTGGACTACTCGGGCACGCTTCTCTGCGAGCAATACAGTCAGGTTCACACCCAGGAAAACTACAGTAATGATGTCGGCATTCGTGGTAAGTTCAGGACCGGTTCTCTTACCCACTCGGTTGTCGCCGGATGGAACCGTGTGCAGCAAACGGGAAGCTACGAAGAAGACCATGACTTCGGTCCATCGCAGCCCTACAATTTGTACACACCGTATCGCCCGACCTCTCCCAACTTTATTCTTCCCGAATCGACACCTATAGGTTTGGTAGACAGCCACAGCACCAAAGGTTGGTATCTCGGCGATACCATCAGCATGGTACGTGACAAGCTGTTAGTGACAGGTGGTTTCCGGAGATCCACTGTCAAGCTGCAAGACACTTTTCTCGATAACATGCCGCCACCAAGTCTCTACCTTATGAGTGCGGTCACGCCTGCGGCTGCGGCGCTGTTTCAGGTAACACCGAATATCTCGCTCTATGGCAATTTCATCCAGGCGCTGGAGCCCGGAGCCGTTGCTCCTCCAGAGACGAAGAATGCGGGACAGGTGTTTCCGCCAGCCCTCAGCAATCAGGTGGAAGTCGGAGCGAAAGCCCATTTGGGCAGATGGGCTGGAACGATCGCCTTTTACCGCATCAGCGAAGCCTACGGCGTGGTGAGCGCCGTTACCGATCCGCCGACATTCACACAGAATGGGCGCCAGGTAGATAAAGGAATAGAGATTGGTTTTACAGGAGATGTCCTTCCCAGCCTTCACGCGATAGTCTCCGTGAGCTTCATCAACTCCAGACAGCACTCTACTGGAATTCCAGACACCGAGGGGAAAAGTATCTCTTCAGTACCGGGCGCAACGGAGCGTGTGGACTTGAGTTGGGAGGTGTTTCACGTTAAGAACCTGATGCTCATGTGCAACTTGATGCAAAACGGGTCCGCCCCATTCGATGACATCAACAGCTATCGTGTGCCTTCATGGACAACGCTGGCCTTGGGAGCGCGGTATGCGTTCGGTCGCGAAAAGCCGCTGGCGATCCTGGCACAGGTAACAAACGTCTCCGACAGTAGGTTCTGGATCTCAGGTTTTTCGGGCGGACTCGCTCCGGCTGGCCCACGTGCGGTAAATCTCACGATCTCCAAGACGTTCTAATCATCTTCTTCTGGATTCCGGATGAGCCAAGGGGAATGCGGACACCAGCTTATCGGATAAATGCTTGTTGTCAATTGACTCGTTAAGGC
>Ga0206838_10171_pt1 | contig 18513 bp, 13 predicted proteins | sample Alteio_BWOrgCont_26_FD_152879 | JGI IMG/M metagenome (GOLD analysis project Ga0206838, IMG submission 152879) | Enriched cells from forest soil in Barre Woods Harvard Forest LTER site, Petersham, Massachusetts, United States -... | ecosystem: Environmental > Terrestrial > Soil > Temperate forest >...
CGAGGCCTTCCGCAAACTGCAAAAAACCTATGGTTTCGACATTGTGGACGCCAACCGTTCGATGGATTCCATCACGAAGGAACTGCGAAAAAAAATCGGCGCGCTGCTGGGTAAATAATTACGAAGCGTTATGAAGGCGACCAAGACGCATAAAATGAGCGCAATATAACGAGGCAGCTATGCGCCGTGCGCATGGGTGATCCGGGAAGAAAAAATCGGGCACCGATAACTTTTATCTATTGACCGCGAGCCCGAATGGGTGCCCCCCTTACCCGGTTTGGCCCCATTAAGTGCAAAAAGTGAGAACCGACCCGAATGGCCCTTAGTTAAGGCCTCGATATTTACGGGGTCTGCCTTTCCAGTAACGACCACGGTGTGAGATTTCTACGAACTTTCGGCGTGGTTGGTTGAGCAAGGGATAAGGTTTGGGTCGGCGTTTAACGGCGCGTGGTTCCTGGCGGTTGGGCCGTGGCGGCACCAAGTCGCGCGCGAGGTTGTGCAACAGGTCGTCCCAGAGTTGGCGACGTAGTTTCCGGTTGCGGGCTTGGGCGATGGCGGCGCTGTACTGGCGCAAGGCATCCACGGTTCCCTTGAAACTGATCTGTTCCAAATCCACGGCGTATTGGGCCACCGCTTCGGCCATCACGCAGCGGATGAGGTTATGGGCGACCAGATAAGCGAGCAGTTCCTTCTCGGCCATGTCCGGACTTTTGCAGCGCAACTGATCCATGCCCAAGGTGGTCTTGAGATCGCGCAGACACAGTTCCAGCCGCCAGCGCCGCGCGTACAAGGTGGCGAGTTCCCGGGCCGGATAGGCCACGGGATCCAACAAGGTGGTTACCAGCGTGACACGGCGGCCACGGAAGCCGCGAATGGTGGCGGTGAACCGGACGAGGCGCACGGTGATTTGCGCCGGCAAGGCCGCCCATTCGGCGGCGGTGAGAATGGCGGATTGCTGCCACCCCTTGGTCCAGACAAACCGGCCGTCGTTTTTGGCCAGGCGACCGGCCTTGCGGAAATCGACCTTGCGCATCTGGTGGAGGCGGGCCACCACATCCACCCCGCGCGCGGGCAGGACGGCGAGGGTGGTGTACTCGCCATAGGCGCGGTCGCCCAGGAGAATGTCACCCGCTTTGAGTTGGTCCCACAGCTGGCGGAAGAGGCGCAGGTCGTGGTTATGCAGGCTGCCCCAGATCACGTTTAGCACCGCTCCACTGTTGAGGCAAAAGAGGACCGCCAGCTTTAGAACGGGAAAACCACAGCCGGTTTTTTGCGAGGCGGACTGGGGATAACGGCGCTGGTTTTTTGGCGTGTCCGCCAGTTGGGCGGTCGAGCCATCCACGACTTTGACGGGCCGGCCTTGGAGCGCATGGCTTTGACCGCTCCGCACGGACGCCGCCAGCGCCGTGGTGGCCAGGGCTTGTTCCAGCCGCTCGCGGGGCAGGCGCTGGCGCGCCTGAACGTAGGCGGAATCGCCGTCCGCCACCGGCGCCAAGCCGTTGAGCCGGCAGAGGGCCTGCACCTGGCGCACCACTTCGCGGCAGGAGGTTTTGGGCTGGAGCATCTGCCAGAGGAAACATTCGCAGGTCAGCCGCAAGCTGAAGACCCGCTCCCGGCTGTTGGGGCCCTCGTCCTCGGCGGCCAGCAGGGGGGCGGGCAGGAAGTCGCGCAGGTGCTGCTGGAGCTGAACCAGCGTGGTCTGGCGGAGGGTTTGGGCGGTGCGGCGGCCCAGGGCGGCCAGCCGGGGGCGGAAGGCGGGGAAAAAAGGGCGTGTGCATAGTAAGTATATATACTCACTAGATTGACAGGCCGCAACTTCTCCGCTTCAATGGGTTCGTGAAAACCGGTTCCCGCCCCCCATCGCAGTACCGCCGGCTCCAAGGCGAGCTGGCCCGGCTGGGTTATCTGAGCCAGGGCAGCGTGTTTGAACGGCGTCCCGGCCAGCAGGGCAGTCGTTATGTCTGGACCCGCAAAGTCAAAGCCAAGACCGTAACCGTTGCCTTGTCGCAGGCACAATATGTCTGGCTGCGCCAAGCCGTGGCCAACCAGCGCAAACTGGCCAAGATTATTCAACAGATGCAGCGGCTTTCCAGACAGACTCTTTTTGAAACCGTGCCCGGAGTCACCAGACGCAAACCATTGGGAAAGAAAGTTTTAGGCCTTATCTAAGGGCCATTCAGAACCGACCCGTTTACTAATGGGCGACCCCTTTTCAGTGGTCATAGTGGTCATGAAACCTTTAACTTTTTGAACTTGCTCTTCAAATGATCCCACCTCCCACGCGCGAAAGCTGTGATAGCTCGTTGAGATGGATCATTATCGTGAAAGCCAGTAATCGTTATTCCCAGATCAAGAAGAATAACGAAACCAAAATATTCATACGGACAGGAATCCTCCCGCAATAGCTTTGGAAACATCTCAATCTCTTGGAACAATTCCACCCCGTGAATCGCAACCTTGGCGGAACTTGAAAAACCGACCTCTACAAGCATGCCATTCTGCGGTGAGTATCGTATACTAAACGATTCGTATTGGGCGTTTCTTTCACCTAAATTATTCAGAGTTGTTCTCATGGGAAGTCCCACCAAACCCTCTGCTTGGGTCTCTGTCAATCCAAACAGTAACGGTTTAGCTCCAACATAACTAACTATTTCAAAAATATGTTCCATATTTGTATACATCATAGTCAATGTAATTCAAGCTTCCAAGGCGGTATCGTTTTATAATAGTCAAGCATCTGCTGAATGCCAACATCATATTTGGAGCCAAATTTGGATTGGATATCGCGAATATCCATCTGTAATGCCTCATTAAACTTGCCTTGATTGATTAGGGTTGCCTGTTGCGCACGAAATCCTGTGCCCGCCAAACCCTGACTGCCATGGCTCGCCGTTTGGGCGTGGTCTGCGGTTTCCATCCAAATAGCGGGACCATCGCCTCTTGACAATGTGCTGACATCAGCCGCCGGCATGTGATGAACTTCACCACCAATATTAGCCTCCCTGACGTCTCTATAAGCACCACCCAATACCGATGCTTCCTCCGCAACTTTACCAGCGGATCCTAAACCGACAAGGCCTAATGCGGCCATGCCTAAATCGAGTCCTGCCTTCCCATAGTTACCTTGAGCTGCTTCGCCCACAGCACCAAGCACACCTGCCACGGCAGCTACGTCAGGTATGGGCAACATTGAAACCAATTCTGCTGCATTTGTCAACGCCACCCAGCCACCACCGGTATTTCCGCTTGATGCGCCTGGTACTACAGGATCATTTCCAACAGATGTGTCTGGCACTACAGAATCATTGATTTGAGAAGATGGATAATGAGCTGCGAACATCTCGGTTGTCCTACCTGCATAATTAACGCCACTCACGTCTTGTCCAGGTTGGACAGGTTTACCATTCCCTGTTTCACCATTCGCATCTGAATTGTTCGCATTGTCCTCATACTCCTCCACCGTCTCAAGCTTAGGTGATGGAGTTTGGAATAGTTGAAAATTGGTGGGAGTAGAAGCATCGCTTGCGGCATCATCGAAAATATCAGCTCCCCAATACCCGTCTGCATCGCCTAAACCGATGGGATCATAGCCAGATGGGTCTGTGGCATTAAGGGGGTTGTTGCTGCAATAAGAGTATCGATTAAAGCTTTGAGAATCGCCCGGATCCGGGGTGGTGGGATCAGGTTGGATGAATCTGGCAAGCTGCGGATCGTAATAACGCCCGCCATAATAATACAAACCGGTCTCATCGTCCGCAATCTGCCCCGTATAGCGGTTGGACAAGGGATATGCCAGTGTATTGTTTTGATAACTCAGTGACCCGAAGGTTGAATACTCGTAATGCTGGACAATATATCCCGATCGGTCCGTGAGGACATTGGACGAGCCTAGATGATCCGGATGGTAGTAGTAGAAAACAGGGCTGTAAGTTACGGCGGCGCTGGCATTCACGGATCCTGCCCCGAGAAAGGCGGAAATCGCCGTGAAGGAGACTGCTTGCCGCCAAAGAAACGACAGGCGCAGAGTCTTGCGAATTTCAAAACTTCGAAAGCGAATCCCCCGTCCAGCCACCAGGCAAGTTCCGAAAATGCATGCCCATGACGCCCCAAAAAAAGTCCACCCTGCACGCCCATCTTGGAACGGCCAGTTAAAAATGTTTTCCAAGGTGGTCGAAGCCACATACCAGTTTTTTTCGCCCATGACCTTTGACCACATGCCGCCACACAATGGCTCAAAAGTACATATCAACTGTCCGCCGGCGATGACGTGGCACAAGACCTTGCCATCGTTGATTTCATATATTCCCCCGATCCAAACGGAATAGCCATTCGTTCCTGCGCGCCATAGGCGCTCCCCATCGCTGTCATAGCCAAAAGAAACGGTGTCATTGGTGGTGGAGACTTCGCTCAACTGGTTTTCGCAATCATAAGTCAAAGTCTGGTTGCCGCGCGTGGTCATGTTGCCACAAGCGTCATAGCCGTAACTGATCCCATTGGCGCTGACCACGGCATGCGGCTTCGCCCCATAAACATAAGCTCCCGAGCCGAAGTCGGAATTGGTGACGATATTTCCAAGGGCATTGTAGGCATAGGTCTTGGTTCCACGGGCAGTAGAATTTAACGAAACGAGACGATAAAGATCATCATACGTAACGCCGGAGAGGGCCGCGGAAGCCGTTCCGGTATTAACGCCGTCGCTGATGTTGGTGACATTAGAGACCCTATCGTAGTTGTACCCCAAGTTTTGATAATTCGTGCCGTGAAAAGACGTTGTCAAATCTTGCAACCGCAGGGAATTCGCAAAAAAAGTGTATGCCGTGGTCACACCATTACCGTTGGTGTAACTGGTGAGTTGATCAAGCGCATTAAATGTTCCCGCCGAATAAAAGATTTCCTGGGTGCCGGTGCCGGCTAGACTTCTGACTTGAATTAAATGATTCGCCGTATCGTAGGCGTACTTGATAGTCGCTGAATTACCAGGGTAAGTAAGTTGTTGCACACGGTCAGCATCGTCATACGTTGCCTGGGTCACATATTCCAATGAGTTGACATTGAGGTAACGGGTGTCCTTGACGACACGGCCGCGTACATCATAGCTGCTGCGCTCATACCCCTGCAAATCGGTTACTTTGTAAAGCTGTCCCGGGAAGACGGTGTAATTTGGATCATCGCTGGTGTCATAGGTGAAGGTGACAGTGCCCGCTAATGCTCCGCTTGAATTGTAAATCTGCTTTGAAACCAGCCGCCCGAGCGGGTCACTGTATGATAAGACCAGCTTGTTGGTGTTGGCGTCAATCTGTTGGGTGAGACGTCCGTCATCATCATAAGAGTAGCTCCACTTGCCCATGTCGGGATCAGTCATCAAGGTTTTCCGGCCAAGGCTGTCATAAGTCAAAACGGTTGAGTTCCCGGCACTGTCCATGATGTTCGTCAAATTGCCGACCAAATCGTAAGTGTAGGTCGTATTATAATTTCCGTTGGTGGTCACATCAGTAATGACCACTGTGCGCCCATAAGCATCCTGATATCTCTTTTTGCTTTTCCCCATGGAATCCGTAACCACAATTGCCCAAGGGTTACCGCCGTCTAAAAACGCCGTGATGGCCTGGCCGACAGGCGATCCGACATCACCGCCGGTGGCGTTAGTGGTGGTCAATTGACCCGATGAGTTAAATGTTCCGTTCACTGAAGGCGTGCTTCGGAAGGCGCGGCCAATGTCATCATATTCGGTCAGTGATCCGAGCAAAGTTCCAGATGGAGGAGTGTACCCGGAACCTGAACTGAAATAAGAAAGGGTTTGAAAATAAGAATTGCCACGAAGGTCATAGACAGAGTTTTGTACCCGGAATTGACCTGTCTCGGCCTCCGCCCGGGTTTCGACTGACCGTCCCAATCCATCCATATAATCATATGTCTCAAATCCATTGACGGGATCGACCGCATCATTGACCTGGTTGCACACATAATTATATGAGATGCCGCTGATGATACCTCCCAGCGAGTAAGAAGTCCGGCTTTGCCACAAGGTGGCCGGACCATACGAGTTGGTCGAAATATATGTCGCAGTAGGCCGGAAAAAAACGTCGTATGTGTTCGAGGTGACCAATCCTTTGGCATCAGTGGCGGACAAAATCAACCCTGAACGCGGGTCGGTGATAAATGAGCTGGTGAAGGAAGCGATGGATTCACTCACCGGGAACTGTTCAAAGGTGGAATCATAGGTGGTCGTGGTGGTAATTCCGGCAGCATCGGTAGATTGAGTTTGATTGCCATATTGGTCATAAACGAATGTTCCGGTAGTAATGAAAGCACCCACTGAATCGAGCCAGTCTGAATTCGTCGTCAAATTACCCCTTGAATCATAGGTCATCGTGGATTCTCGAAGACGGTTTGCCCCGGCACTGTCGGAAGTGATTTTTATATCGGATGGTCGGTTCAGAATTATTCCAAGGCTAGCGTACGACATCCACTTATAGACTGAATCATTGCCGATATCCGTGAAAGTTTGACCATTAAATACCACATTGGTCACTTCGCCCAAATCAGATTCAACCAGCAAATTGCCGGTGTTAGTATTGTAGCTAAATTGTTTGGCCGTCGACCGCCCCATACTCAATCCCTCGTAATTAATTAAAACCTGCTGGGAAATAAATGGGAAATACCAGCCATTTGTGTCAAGCATGACTTCATCCACTTTATTTAAAGCAATATTGTTTGTAGTACCATCACTTCCTATTGTATCTGTTCTAAATGGAATACCCATTTTATATGAACCCGCATCATTATATTCGCCTAGTGCTGAGTTATCGCGTCCACCTCCTTGTTGAAAATAAGTGATTGTTTTTGTGCCATATGGGTCTGTGACGGTTGCTTGCGAAAATCCACGGAATTCGCGTAAAGCCGGGTTGTAATAACCTCCCTTAAAAGCATAAGTATTTGTGCTGTTATTGCTAAAACCATCGGATGAGACGATGTTGGAAACAACCCAGACATTAAATGGAAGGAGGCTCCGCGTGCCTTCAGTCCATGGATTATTCGTCCAGCTTTTGTCGCGGTTGTCCAAACCAGTAGATGCCTGGTAGGCAATCTGAACAGAGCCGCCAATACCGTTACTAACCGAATTCATCAAATCTGGAAATGGCCCCTGATTAAGCTGAACAACATAATTTGTGACGGAGCCGTTCTTTGCATACATAACCCGGTCCGGCAAACCATCGCCGTTAATGTCCAAAAAGTCCACCTTGGTCCGCCCGTAGGCATCTTCAGTTGAATTTACGTCGCGAAGTGAGATAGCATTAATGGTCGGATCAGTTGGATTCCCCTGCCCATCAACACCGGTCCATATCACGGGGGCATTAAACCCGTGACCGTTATTAATCTGGACATACCAATTGGTATAAGGACTATTTACCGTCATCATAACCCGATCCAGCAGTCCATCTCCGTTTATGTCAACCAACGTGGCTAAAGTAACCTGATCCGATGAATCACTACCTAAAAATGAAACACCATTTGGACTCCCCCACCGCTCGCCTGAATCATTTTGGGTATTAACCGGCCCCCATGGTTCTGCCGGGTCAAACCCGGCCCCGTTATTGTACTGGACATAAAAATTTGTATAAGGCGCAGACATTGAACGCATAATCCGGTCAGGCAAGCCATCTCCGTTAATGTCTGCCAACATGACGAAACAATTCTGTACGACGCTCGACTGACCGCCATCATCGAATGCTGATATGGCATTCCAAGCAGCCCCGGTATCCCCTTGACTGTCCAGCGTGGCCCAGTCCACCGGAGGCGAGAAACTGTTACCGGTATTTAACTGAACGCGAAAGCGGTCATAGGGACTAGTAACTTTGCGGCTCACAATGTCAGGCAATCCGTCACCATTCATATCAATTAGCTCAACTTGGCCGCTCTGATCAGGGGTGTTAAAATATAAGGGTGATTTCCACTGGGGAGTATCGGTTTCACGATTGGAAATCATTCCCCAAGAGATGTCCGTAGAAAAGCCACTGGTACCTGCATAACCCGTATTTGTTTCTACATACCAATTGGTATAAATATCAGAAAAGTTTATTAAAACCCGGTCTATGTAGCCGTCTCCGTTAATATCATACATTCCGGTTTCTTCAGAACTGTTATAAGACTCAATGGAACCGCGAGAATTATCGCTATTATTTCCTTCGCTGGTCAAAGGACTCCAAACATAATTTGTTACGGTCGGGTCGAATCCATTGCCAATATTTCTTTGAACACCAAAAAATGAATATGGACCTGCATGAGTACGAATGACATGGTCCGGCAACCCGTCGCCGTCCATATCAATCATCTCGCTCACGATATGTGTCCCGCCACTACTGCCTGGGATAAACGCGTCCATAGCACTATATGATGCCCCACCACCCATATCAACTACCGGTCCCCAATTTGTATCCGGTCCGAATGAAAAGGATTCGACTTGATATCCAAACCTGATTGCAGGTAAAGCGGTGCTGAAATCTGACCCGTATTGAGTGACGGAAGTTAACAATGACCTGGCTGTGGAACTTGAATTTGAATAATTCAAGACATATCTACTTACATTTGACCCGCTGGCGTAAGAATCAACTTCAGACAACAGTATTCCCGTGGTAACGCGATAGCCGCTGATGTATGAAATGTTTGTGTCAGTGCGCCCGGCAAGCAAGAAGTTTATTTGGTGTGTTCCGGTCAATCCCGGAGAGTTAGTATTTGCATTATAAGTAATATTCGTTAGGTAAAGCATCCCACCATCATTCAAATAATTGAAAACGGTTGAATTGCCATTTGCATCTATCACATGGCTGATGGCCCAACGGTATGTGAAATCGCAGTCGTACCCCAAGGTGTTCGTGTTGGGATTTTTCATCCGACATGAATCGGTATCTCCAAAGAAAAATATGTTTCCGCCTTCGTCTGTCACAACCCAGTAGTTTGTGTCTCCTTTATAAAATGTATAAGTGAGAAATCCCTTTTCGACCTGCTTGCGGTATACATTAGTGGCGCCATTGCTGGCCTCAGGTATTAGTACCAGTCTGCTGCTAACGCCTCCACTATTTGCAACAAACCCCTTGCTGTCGTCATATATGCCAAGGGAGTTGGTGGGGCCAAACAAGAGTGGAACCCCCCTCCGGGTGTCTCTTTGAATATATCCGGCTTCTAAAGTCCACCCCACGCCGCACCAACCGTTGCCGACAGCCGAACTGTAATTTAATGCGAGCTTAGGCTCGCTGCCTTGCCGACCTGGGGCGACCTTGATCGGGATCGAATAAGTAAATCTGCCGGTAAAAAGATCGGCCTGATAATTCAAGGTGTCACTGTCGGAACTGCTGCTTGGTTGCTCGGCCCCGCTCTCAGTCACGCTATCAGTTGAAGCAAAGGCTGGATTAAGAAAGCCCGCAGCGAATATTGTAATAATCGCAGCCAAAATCAGTTTATAATTTGCATTCATCGTGTTTGTGGTTTGGTAATGAATTTTAAAACAAAAATATATTAATATGAGCCGCAGAGATTCGTGATGGTGATACTGTTGGTTGCACTATTAGTTGATGAGCCAGCCTGGTCTTGAGCCGTCGCAAATACCGTATATGCACCGGCAGCTACCACCGGCCAGATATATTGATACGGGGCGCTTGTTACTCCTGTGATTTGGGTTGACCCCTGATAAAAACTCACGTTGGTCACTGTGCTGCTCCAATCAAAAACGGTGGCTTGGAGGTTGATGTTGGCCGGTTCAGAAAACCAGGCGCTATTGGTTGGGGCGATCAAGGTCACGGTTAATGGCTGGCCAGCCCCAGTGCTATCTTCAATGTAATCTGGAATTCCATTTCCATTACTGTCCAAAGGATTTCCGCAGGTATCCGTGGCGACATAGTGATAGCCGATATCGACAATAGAATCGCCCTCGACAGTCTCGTTTGTTTGCGTGGTGAAGTGATACAGACCGAGCACGGGAGCCGTGCAGCTTCCTGCATCAATCAACGGGCTGCCGGGCGGCAGGTAGTAATTGCCGAACCAACTGGTTTGCCAGTTGAAGCTGCTGACGGTCTGGTCAGCGCTACTCGTCACGGGCAAAGTTCCTTGGCCGGTAATGTAGGCATTATTGCTGTAGGTGCAAAAGCTGGTATCGGCACAGGCACTGTCCAACTGGCTGAAATCCGCGCTGTCAAAGGAGGAGTTGTTGACGATCACCGGCCAGGTGGCACCGCTGTAATGCTGGGCCCCAAGGTAACCGCGGTGCTCGGTGCAATTTTGCAGGACGATGGCGCCATTGGCGCTGACGCCGCTTTGGAGGATGACGGGGCTGCATTCCAGCAGGCAATTGGTCAGCCAAAACTGGACGGCATAGCCGCCGGTCTGCCCGCTATGAAATTCCGAATGGGTGGCGTTCAGAATGACCCAGGAGCTGTCATCACGGAAGTAATTCGGGTCGTTGGCCAAACCATATAATTTCGTGAACCAGAGGCTGGCCAGCCCGGCTCCGATCAGGTCGTCGCCGGTGCCGCCTTCCCCGGTAAACGCACCCAGATAGCCTTTGCTGCCCCAATTGCCGTTGTATTGGTCCTGCACCGTCGAGTAACGGGCCAGCACACAGGGAGCGGTCGCCGTGCCGGTAAATGTGGCCGTAACACCATACCCTAATCCGATGCCATACATTTGACTGTCTTCAAACCAGCCAATGGCAGTGCCGGCGGTGAAGGTGAGGTTGGTTGGGGCGCTGCAACTGCTGAAGCAGTAATCGAGCGGGTCATAGTGGTAGCCCAAACTCGGGTTTCCACTGTTGTCGCGCTGGGCCTGCGGGGAATAGACGGTATTCGTCAGGCTCACGCCGTCATAGACAATGGGCGGGTAGGTGGTCTTGGTGGCCAGGTCAGCGAGCAAGGCCGGACTAATGTTGGTGGTACCGGCATTGCGATAGGGGCTGTTGGTGGCGAGATAATAGCTGGCGGCACCCACGGTTTGATAAATTGGATATGCGACTTCTGTAAAATTTGTACCGTCAAATGAGACCGCATATGATGATCCACTACCCGGCAGCGTAATTAAACAATTGGTAAAACATAATTCTCCACCGGCATAGGCAAGTGCGTTACCTGGACCGGTGAAATAATCGCTGCCGTCACAGGTCACGTTTTCAGCAATAACATTGCCATCGGCTTCAACTGGAGTGTCATCGAAGCACTCGACGATCAAGACATTATATAAACCTGCATCTGTCCAACCTGCTGAAACTGCAATATCGACGTTGATGAATTGACAGTCCCAAAAATTAATGCTCCCGGTCGAATTAGCACTGACAGCAGTTGAAGCATAAGAAAAGCGCATATTTGAAAGGACGGGTGAGGCGCAGAAAAAAGAGAGAAAACGATCAACATCACCCAGGCCAGGAGTGCCAGTATAGTAAGGATCTTCGCTGACTGATTCGCCAACCGAATCATCATTTATAGACGTAAAAATTGCGGGACTGTAAGGAGCCGTGTGACATGTAATTGAACCACCCGAGTCAATGTCGATCTCGCCGTCTAGATCTTCTTTAATGACTGCTCCCCCTTCACACGTCACTGTGCCAGTGATATTAAATCCGCCATCCACAAGATAAGTTGTATCGCCTTGGAAGGTGAAATCTGTTTGATCCGTGTTCACTTCCACGAAATCCAGCACATATCCCCGGTTGGAAGGCGGTGCCGAGGCCAGCTTGACCGGCTTTGGTTCGGTTTGCGCCAGCCGCGCTTTGGGCAGGATCAACGTCTTGGAGGCGGTCTTGGGCAGTTTGGAATGGGTTTTGATGGCGGCATGGGGCGGCAGATTTTGCAGGGACGGTTGGATGAGGTTCAGCGGCACTTTTTCCAACAAAATCTTGCGTCCCTGTTGCGTAACGTATTGCCGGATGACATTCACGCGGGAATGAAGGTTGTTCGGCGCTCCCAAATCGAAGGCCTTTCCATGCCCAAGCCCGGTCACTCCCCAGGCGATATTTTCATCAGTTTCGCCATTGGGTTGAGTTGTTCCGGGAGTAATGGTTTCCTGGGGCGGGTTGATAAATTCCGTGATGACCTCGATTTCCGTGGTGGCGGGGTTCATTCCATACGCAGTGCAATCCGGTAATTGCTCATTCAAAATCACATCCTGCTCCATGCTCGCATTTTTTGTCGTGTAGCGGACGCTTGCGTTAAGCCCCTGGAACGCATTTGGATACAGAATCTGATTGGTGGAGATCAATTCTCCCTGCGATTCCTGGATCTGGGCAAATAATGCACTCTGCCCGGTGGATGGGTCGTAAAAAGCCAGTCCCAAAATGCTGCTTTGCAGGTTTTTCTGGTCCGGAGTTTGGAGGTCAATGGAGCCGGAGGAATTAAGGTTATTGGCGAAAATGACCTGGTATTCGGCCTGCGACATAACGGCACCGGAGGGCGTGGACTGGATGGTGGCTTGCGACGGCTGCCAAGAGCCGTTGGCAGCTTGGAAATTCAATCCGGTCGCGAGTTCGTAGAATTTATGGACATGGGTCACGACTTGGCCATCCGGCAGTTTTTCATAGGTTTCCCGTTGCCAGAGATTGTGATTGCCACCCTGCTCCACAATGCGATAGGCGGTTGGTGCCGGCAAGGGACTGCCGGTGGTTTGGTCGGCCAGGGAGATTCCCAAGCCACAGGCCGATAAAAGGATCAAAGACAAAGTCGTTTTCATAAGCGAAAAAGTGAAAGGAGAAGTGCCGGAGCTGGCTGTTCGATTGAGAAAATAAGTGCCCTTGAAGTCCGGCGTCCGTGCCAGCTCCAGTCTAAAATATCCCAACGTTTGAGGCCTTCTGATCTCGTATTCCACACTTCACGTCTCCAACAGTATAATACGTCGCGAAAACGGAAATCTTACAAAATAGTTTAAAGTATTTTTGGACGGCATGGCCGGCCTCGGAGTCAGTAAACAAAAATATTTTAAATGTTGACAGTGATTACGATCTCTGTCATAGTGAATCCGGCGGTCAATCCGCCTTCGCCAAGCTGCGGCGCGACAAGAGGTTTGTTCTTTGACATAGCCGGCGAAGCCGGCGTTAAAATGATTGCGAGTCCCGGATCCCGGGCACCAACCTGGTGCCGGTATCAAATTGCGGGGCGCTCGAGGCACAGCCTCGACGCTGCACCGCTGTCGCGAAGGGAAAACAGGACTGAGGGAATGGATGCGACCGACGGGTGGGGGACGGAAAAGAACGGAAAGAACACGGAGTATCAACTGTTAACGGGTTTTTTTGGGCGGTCTTTTCGGATGCCGGCGAAGCCGGTCTTGGCGGGAAAAACTTAAGTTGTTGAAGTTGTGCGAGTTAACAATGTTTTGACGGGTTTGCCGATTTTTGCCGGGTTTAAAGAAGCATGAATAAGTTCAAATAGTCCGCCAAGTTTTTGCGGGCACATTACGGAGCGTTGGTTGAAATCGTACCTGCCGGCGCATTGGTGCCGAACAGCGGTTTTTTGAACGGACGTCTCACCAGGTCGTCAAATTGCTTCTGCTGGTCGGGCGACAGCACATCGCGGATTTCCAGCCGCGAATCCTGCACCACCTTGCGCATTTCGTTCTGCCCCTCGCTGATGATCTTCTGGACGGAATCATGCTCCTCGGAAGTCAGGTGCAACTCGTCATCCAGCCGCTGTAAAAATGGCTTGCTAAAAACGTCCGGCAAATGCGCATTCGGCGGTCGTTGCGTCGAAACCGCCGTGGAATTGGTAGCTGCAGGATTTTCCGGGTGCTGGACTTTCTTTGCGGCGCTGTTGTGTGACGGCTTGAAGGAAGTCACCAGAAAACCGCCGGTGAAGACGCCCGCGCCAAAAATCAGCACGGTCGTAAGGGCAATGGTAGGAATGACTTTCCAGTCGTTCACGGCGCGGAATCGCCCTGGTCAACCGAAGCCAGCAGCGTGTTTTCAAAATCCTGCGACAAATCGTTGCCGCTGTCCGTCGTGGCCGGCGTGAACAGCGATACCGCGCCGCACACCACCGCGACCGCCACGCACGAGGCTGCCGCGCGCCATAGCGCGCGGGTCCAGAAAACCCAATGATTCGCCCCGCGATCAGCAATGAGCGCCGTGATGCGCTTTTCAAACGCATACGGCACGCGGTCATCCGGCTTTTGCCAGCGGGCGGCGGTGATCAGTTTGTTCTGAAGTTCAGGGAGATTCATAATAACACGCTCCATTTCGTTGGACGCGCAAATTTTGCACGGGGTTACAGATACTTGTCTTTCGTTATCCGGGCCAGTATTTTCCGCATTTCGCCGCGCGCACGGAAGGCCCGGACCTTCACCAGCGGCACCGACCACCCCGTTAATTCAGCGATTTCCTTCACCGAACGGTCCTCGATCTCCAAAAGCTGGATCACCAGCCGCGCGTCCGGCGAAAGCTTTTCCAGCACCCGGTCGATGAGCATTTTCGCCGCGTCCGCATCCTCGGGCGCGCCCGCCGGGTCGGCCACAAACCGCTCCAGCCAGTCCTCCTCCGGCTCCGAGATTTCGCTGAAGGCCGATTCACGGCTGCGCTGGTGCGCGCGCAAAAAATCGTAGCAGGTGCGGACCGTCATCCGCATCAGCCAATGCTCGAACGGGGCTTCACCGCGGAAGGTTTTCAGCTTGTCAAATGCCTTGAGCCAGACCTCCTGCGCGATGTCCTCGATCTCGCTGTCCCGCCGGGCATAACGCCGCGCGGTCGCAAACACGCGCGGCGAATATTTTGCCACCAGCGGCTCGAAGCTTGCGCTGTCGCCCGCCAGCACCGCCGAAATAAGTTCCGCTTCCGAACGTTCCATGCGCGGAATAAAATTTAATAGTCCAGCGTCAAGCCCAGCGCCGTTTCAAAATCACGCGAAAAATGGGCGATGGCTTCCGCCGCCTGGTGGGGTTGTTCGAGCAGCACCTTGATCCGTTCCTCCGCCGTCTCGGGGCGCAGGCGGATCAGTTCGGCGGCCGCGGCCATGTTCGCCAGCTTGCCGTTCACATCATGCCGCATGTCGCGCAGACGGCGGTGCAGCGCCAGGATCTGCTCCTCGGTCAGCACCACCGGACCGATGGCTTTATAAGAGGCAGGCTTGTAACTATCGGACATGGTTAAATCATCGCGGATGCGCGCTTGAAAGCAAGCGCATGATTTACTTACGCGTAAAAATAACCCAGCTCGCGCAATGAACAATAATCCTTCGCCCGCTCGCTGGTCGCGCGGCCGATGATGACATGGTCCACCACCTCGATCTTCAAAAGCTGCCCCGCGCGGATCAGGTCGCGCGTCGCCTTGATGTCCGCCTCGCTCGGCGTCGGGTCACCGCTTGGATGATTGTGCACCAGGATGATCGCCGCCGCGTTCGCCGAGATCGCCGTGCGAAAGACATCGCGCGGATGGATCAAAATCGTGTCCAGCGTGCCCTCGGAGATTTCCTCCACGCGGATCAATTTCTTACGCGTGTTCAGCAGCAACACCTGGAACGCCTCGACGTTCTTCAACCGGCTGGATTCGCGCATGAAGCCGACCACCGTTGCCGGATTGTCCAGCACCGGCGATTCCTCGCGGCGCTCCTGCTCCATCCGCCGTGCCAGCGCGAACGCCGCCACCAGCGTCGCCGCCTTGTCCTGCCCGATGCCGGGGACTTTCCGCAGTTCATCCACTGACGCCAACGCCAGCGCATTCAACGAACCGAACTTTTGCACAAGATTTTGGCCGACTTGAACCACGTTCACGCCTTTCAAGCCCGTCCGCAGCAATATCGCGATGAGTTCCGCGTGCGTGAGCGCGTCCGGCCCGCGCGCCACCAGTCGCTCGCGTGGGCGTTCGCTCACCGGCTGGTCCTTGAGTCGCAGGGAATCGCTCATGCCAGATGATTTAACCGCGCCGCCGGAAAAACTCACGACTTTTTTGCGTTTCGCTCGTCATCCCGGAAGGATGCAGGAAATTATTTTAGGCACGCAAATGACCTGCTCGCTGCAGGAAAAAAATTGCGGTTTTCTCTTTTAGGTGTGACTAATCCCGGCTTGCTCGCTAATCATTTCGGGACTAATGTAGCTGTCATGAGCACGATTACGTTGAGCGAATTGAAAAAAAAGCCGGCCAAGCAATGGCTCAAGTCCGCCAGCAATGATGACTTGGTCATCACTGCCAAAGGCCAGCCGGTGGCCGTGCTTTTGCGCATCGCAGCGGCATCGGTGGATTCCACCCGAGCGTTGGTGCGTAGCGTGCGAGCGTTGCAGGCGCAGACCAGCCTGCAACAGGCTGCCGCCGGAAATGGCACGGCCGGTTTGTCGATGTCCGATATTGACACGGAAATTGCCGCCAGCCGCCGCTCCCGCCGCCGGAAATGAAAATCGTGCTCGACACCAACGTCGTTGTGTCGGGCTTGCTTCAAGCGCAGGGTAATCCGGCCCAGGTTCTCTCGCTGGTGTTGTCGGGCGCAATCCAGATTTGCCACGACGAACGCATCCTCGCCGAGTATACGGAAGTCCTGGCCCGTCCGCGTTTCAAGTTTGACCCCAAGCGCGTCCGCGATGTGTTGAAAAAGATTGAAACGGACGGTCTGGTGGTTGCCGCGAGTAGAGAAGCCGGCTTGGATTTGCCCGACACGGACGATGAACCTTTCCTGGAAGTCGCATTGGCAGCATCGGCGGATTTTCTCGTGACGGGAAATCTAGCTGACTATCCCCCGGACAAGCGGCGTGGCTGCAAGGTGATTTCACCCGCCGCATTCGTGGTGGAGTGGCAACGGACGGCTGAAAATTAAACGCTTGAGCGGGTCCCGCAACGGTCATCCCGGAGGGATGCAGGAAATTAGCCGCGGGCAAGGCCGCGAGGCCGCCGCCTTTGCAACCCAGGCGGCATGCCGTGAAATCGAATCTTGCGGAACGTATTCCCGTCCTTCGCCACCTTTGCGCCCTTCGCGCGACACTCATCACACGTCATTTCGGCGGATGGTCGTAAAAATATTTTATCTCCGCATCCGTCGCCGGCTGCGGCCAAACCCAGTCGCGGGCTTTGGGATTCGCCCATTGATAGTTTGCGCCTGACGGATCGCCACCGTCATCCACGCCATCTTCACCAACACAATAAAGCAAATAGGTTCCGTCCTCGTTGGGATGATAACGCAACGGCTTGCCGTCATACGGATCAATGGGCACGGATGCAAAAAATTCCGGTGCAAGTTCACCAATCGTCTGCGGCCAAGTGCCATGCTTCAATTGATACCGTTTGAGTGCAATCGCCGTTACCACCACGCGCTGTTCGGCTTCGATACGGATGTTTTTGCTCATCACGCTGGCCATCCAGTTGCCGCCAAATTCATCGCTGAAGTCGGGAATTTTTAAAGTGCTAAAAAAAGCCGCGCCAACATTGGTAAGACCGAGTGCCAAAACATTCGTCTGCATCGCATCGAATTGCGGCTTCAAAAACTGCCGGTTGGTCTCCATCGCGCGCATGGCTTCGAGCATGATCTGGTCGGCCTGCAAAAAACGAACCTCTTCCGTGTAGCTCCAGGACGCGCGCCAGACCGCCTTGCCGATCTGATATTTGACATGGTCCAAATCCACCGGCCAGCTTGACGCGGAACCGGATGCGGATGGTCCGCCGCCGGAATAACCCAGCATCCGGTCGAATTCCGCGCTGTCTGCCCGGGCCTTCTCAAGGTTTTGTTTAAACATCGCACGTTCCATTTCACAGGCGCGTTCTGCGGAATCGATGAAATCGATTTGCTCCCAATTTTTTTGGAGCCAAGCAAGCTGCGCCTCCGTTGCATTCGTGCTTTGCAATAATTCCCACGTCGGAGCCACGGCCAGGCTTGTCATCGAAATCCGCACGAGATGGGAAATCAAAATCGACTCATCTTGGTCCGCCCGCACGAGCGCGAGCAAGGTGCAGAGGTTCGTGGCCGCGCCACCCGTATCGCCGTTGTGCAGATCCAAAACCACCGCCGCTGTCAGGGCCTGCGCCGAGCGTTTGAACGGCGCGAGGTGTGGCAGCAACATATAAGCGCCCTTTTTATAAGCGAGATTGAAATCCAGTTTTGGCCGGTCGAAAACCTCCTGCAACAAATCCAGCGCCGGCTGGCGCGTAGCCACATCCGCTGCAAGGTCTTCCCAAGTGTTCGTGGTCTCGCCGTTGCCGCTGCCATTGAAACCCCTCACCTCCGGTTGCCGCCATGCGACCAGTGCCTTGCCGGGCGCAACCATCCGCATCCCGAGCGGCATCATCGTATTTGAAGTACCCATCGAACCGAATGCCATCTGCACCGCATCCGCGCAGTTGCTCTCCGCCGATACAGTCGGCGGAATAACCTCCGCAATCTCCAATTTTTCACCACGCGCCCGGAGCAAATCCAGATAGTTGGAAACCGCCGACTGCGGCTGGCGATTCGCCGTGAACCAAGCACTCATTGCCGCGAACAGCAAAAAAATCCCCAAGCCGATCAATATTTTCCAGCGGAGTTTCATTTAAAATTTTTTGGCGGAATAATGGAATTCACGGCCTTTTTATAC
>Ga0206838_10055_pt1 | contig 18441 bp, 22 predicted proteins | sample Alteio_BWOrgCont_26_FD_152879 | JGI IMG/M metagenome (GOLD analysis project Ga0206838, IMG submission 152879) | Enriched cells from forest soil in Barre Woods Harvard Forest LTER site, Petersham, Massachusetts, United States -... | ecosystem: Environmental > Terrestrial > Soil > Temperate forest >...
TAGAAGGGGCACATCTGGATGCACTGCTGAAGGACCAATAGGGCTTGCTCCGGTTGATCCATGGCACAGAAATATTCGCCCAGGTGGTAGTAAACTTCGGGGTCGTTGGGGAGAACCCGCTGGCCTTTCAGCATAAACTCACGGGCTTTTTCATAGTGGCCGCCGTTTAAAAATGCTCGCCCGATGTATTTATGGGACTCATAGTTTACATCTGCCAAAAAGTCACTATAGGCGAGCAGGCTATCGATCATTTTTTGTTGATCGGCCCAGAGCAGGTGTCCCAAGTCTGCCTCCAAGTGATTACGCAATTGGAGATAGGTGGGCATGGCTTTGAGTGTTCCACTGACCAGGCCAAACAACCACACCGCCCAGTGATTTTGCCGGAGGGCCAGAAGAGGCTGCCAGAGTTGGCCGGTCTGCTGGAGATCCCCTTTTAGCATCTGGGCATAGCCTGCCTGATAATGATCCCCGATGGCGGAAAAAGCCCGAGTCGCCTCGTCAAATTGACGGCATCGCTGATGGGCCATGCCCACCAATTCAAACACCTGCCGCTTATCCATTCCCGCCAGATTTTTATCGAAAAGCCAAGGGGCTAAAAGCGCCAACGCCGCTTCCGGTTGTTTTTGAATAAACAAGGCTTCACGGGCCACAGCGAGTGTAGCGGTTGGGGAGTCCCCCACGGTCTAGGCTTTCTCTTCAGATTCTAGATACTGCATCACGTTTTCCAATGTTTCGGGTGTCTGTAAAGACTGTTGGTTGGCCTTTTTGATTTCCTCATAAATCTCTTCCCGATAGACGGAAATGTCTTTGGGGGCCTGAATACCAATCTTGACGCAATCCCCTTTGGCCTCCAAAATGGTTATTTCAATTGAGTCCCCGATAATCAGTTTTTGTCCGGCTTTACGAGTAAGTACCAGCATAAGGGCCCTTAACCCTTTCCTTCGGAAACGGAAGCCGCTCCTCCGGAACCGGAAAGCGCAGAATCCGGCAGAAGACGGGTACGTGTGCTAAACTCGGAATTCTGCAATACCACCTGCATGGCATACAAATTATTCTGGTTGACGACGACGGGCGCCAACAAATTTGCCGTCATCAGGGCAGGTTGCTCACTGGGGATATTGACGATGGTAAATACCAATAAATCTTCGGCTTGTTTGGCCTCCAATTTTTCAGACGCCTCATCGGGCAGCATAAATTCGTAGGGAATCGCGAAAAACTTGGGGTTGGTAATGACAAAAGCCAGGGAGGAATCTTCAACGGATTGCAGCCATTTAAAGGGGGAGTTTTCCGAGTGATCGAGCACCACAAAGCGTTTTTGGGCTTCAAATCCCAAAATCGGCGAAACAAAGCTTAGTACAAGCCCTTCTTCAACCTCTACTGTGCCAAAACGAGAGGTCTCAAGCCTCAATTTGGTCATCTTTACCACCGCACCCCTGGTTTATAACCCGTTAAATTCATGGAACCCTTTTCAACCCATATCAAGAACACTATCTCAAATATTTTACAGGTAAATCGGGTTTATGTGTTCCTCCAATCAATTCAACTTTAGGGCTATTTTGCCGATAGCCTCTACATCAAACGAAGGAGTTGCGGCAGTCTATGAAGCCCCCCAAGTCTCAAAACCCCACCCCGGATATGAGTGGACTATTTGCCGAACTCGACGCCTTATCGGTGAATCCGGCCTGTCTCCGTCAATTTGTGGATGAGCAGGAAAAAACATTAAATTGTTTTTTAAGTCAAAACCCGGCTTCATTGAACTGATTAATGTGAGTTGCTCAGGCACCCAAGCTGAACTGGGGCTGTTTGGCATCCTCTTTTTTATCCCCTTTGCCGGAGGCTTGAAGCGCCTGGGCTTCTGCTAATTTAGCTCGTGCCTGTCCGGCAACGGCATAGTCCTGACCGGAAGGATCCCCGGGAGCCAGTGCACCGGCAATGACCTTGCCCAGATTGGCAATGGTTTGAGCCAGGTTTTTTAAATTAAGCCCCGGCATTTGAATGGGGACTTCGCCACTGACGCTGCCATCCGAGCCAACATGAATACTCATGGGGCCAGCCAACCCGCCTGCTCCTGCTTGATGCGCTCTTTCATGGGCAATGACCTTGGAAATCGTTTCCTGCAGCGAGGCCTGTTTGAGTTTTTGCAGGTCTTTCGCCTTCACTTTACCGCCCATCATGGAAGTGGGCATACAATGTCCACAACCGGCCCCATGGCCTTTGGGTGCCGGAAAATCCACTAATTGTTCACCCGGATCAGCGTTTTGCGTAGATTTTTGCCCAGGTGTCGTGCCTGGGGTGTTTGGTTTGTCAGGGGCTTTTACCGCAGAGATACCCAACCCTTGCCAATCCATTGCATCCAGTCCCATGTCAACCTCCCGGCTTCACTCTTTCTTCGCCTATATGCATAGTGTAACGCTGGAACAGCCCAACTTCCCCTAGGTTAAGCAAATATTAATCATAGTCTTTTAGCGCAACCCGGTTTTTGGTATGTTGTAATGGTGATGATCACGCTGGAAAGGTAGGCCATGGAGGATTTTTCGGTGGCTGTTGAAATGCATCTTCCACAGTTGGAGAGAAACCGTATGTTAGATGGCACTTGTAAAGTGAAACTGTTTACCGGTCGAGCCAATCCCGAACTGGCCCAGGAAATTGCCCAATATTTGGGAACCTCTTTAAGTCCCATTCAAATCAAAAATTTTAGCGACGGGGAAATCTATGTCCAGGTTCAGGAGAGCATTCGCGGGGATGACGTCTTTCTCATCCAGCCGACGTGTTGTCCGGTCAATGAAAATCTGATGGAACTCCTGATTATGATTGACGCCTTTAAACGCGCAAGCGCCCATACCATTAATGTGGTTTTTCCCTACTATGGCTATGCCAGGCAAGATCGCAAGTCGGCCGGGCGGGAAGCCATCACGGCCAAGTTGGTCGCAGACTTGATTGCTACTTCGGGGGCCGATCGTGTCATAGCTATGGAACTGCATACCGGCCAGTTACAGGGATTCTTCAACATCAAAGTCGATCACTTGTATGCGACGCCGGTTTTAATTGATTATTTGTTGGCCAAACATCTCGATAATCCCGTAGTGGTCAGCCCGGATGCCGGTGGGGTGGAACGTGCCCGGGTGTTTGCCAAAAAGCTGAACGCGCCGATTGCCATCATCGACAAACGTCGGGCGGGTCACAATATTGCCGAGGTTTACAACCTGATTGGGGAAGTGAAAGATCGCGACGCCATTATTGTGGATGACATGATAGATACGGCGGGTACCATCTGTGGGGGCGCCCAAATGCTGAAAGAAAAAGGGGCGCGCAAAATATTTGCTTGTGCGGCTCACGCCGTTTTCAGCGGCCCTGCGGTCTCTCGCCTGATAGAATCCCCGTTTGACGAGGTGATTGTTACCAACAGTATTCCGCTCAGCGCTGAGGGCCAACAGGTTCCCAAAATTACCCAGCTCAGCATCGCCCGTTTATTGGGCGAGGCCATTGGCCGAATTCACGATGACATGTCCGTCAGCGAGATGTTTGCTTAAGCTCTTTTTTCGTGGCGCACTTGATACTCAGACCACTTAATGGCGAGATAAGGCTCAATTAAGCCAATGAGCCCAATCGTGGACCAGTCGGCAATTCGGCTTATGGATTTTGCAACTTTCTGGGTCTTTATACTGAGTGCGCTGGGCAATAGATATTTTACTTCCGTCGGGTTGCGCAAGGCTTGTCCCGAGGGGGTGAGTTTTAGGATTTGGGTACCGAACTTTTTATCCCACATGCGGGCGGCCATTTTATGGAGTTGAGGTGTGCCGATAATCCACATAATCCAGGTGGTATAGAAGGAGTCGATGATACGTTCTCGAAATTCAATCTCATCTCTAGAAGAGGCAATACGCGCAAAGCTGACCAGGGCGGTCAATGCCGAGATCTGTTGAATGGTGGTATAGGGGCGCATCTTTTCGTTGAACTGAAACATATTAAGGACTCGCTTCCAAAAGCCCTTGCCCGGCAAGTTAATAACACCCTTCCAATAGCCGGGCGCCTTCCATAAACCCCGGCCCAGGTTGTAATTATTCACCATACCCAAGGCAAAAGGCAGCGGAATTAAGGTCAGAATCAGAGGCAGCGCTTTGCCCTCACGCACTGTTTTAGTGAGATAGGGGAATATTTTCTGATACCAAGGCTCCAGCTTATCTTTTTCTTCCACTTTCTCGAGCGGACGTAACCCTTTAAGCCCAGGGTAGCTTTTAAACCCGTCGATGCGCTTGGTGAGAAAAATATTCCACAGCGGTACAAAAACCGTGAACCCCATGGTCATCGCGGTAATCCCCGGTATCAGAAGCTTATTTAAGTTGAGTGTATGTCTGGTGATCGACTGAATCGCCGTACCGGTTTTCCCCGATAACTTGGAAACGTCTTTTAAAAGCGTATCGAGTGCAAAATGCGTCGTTTGGCCGTTGACCCGAACCGGAACATCCAACGTGGTTTTTTTAGGATCAAGACGCCGAACAATGGCCACAGCTGCTTTTTCAATGTCGTCTTGTTTCAGCTGATTTGAAATAAACGTCTGATGTTGCGGCGAAATGGAATGGGCCAGTTGAGAGAGAAAGGCCTGATGCGTGGTGCTTTTTTTGGCTAAGGTATTAAAATACTCCAGCGTTTCGTTACTGGTAAAGTGATTGATCATGTTTTTATAGCCGAGGATATTGAGAATCTTGCCGGCGCCGTAGGTTGCAAAGCCCCCCAGAAAGTTGGCAATAAAAATGCACCCGGCTTCGCGAACAATCCGCTCTCGTGCTGCGGGGAAGTTAAGATGCCGCTTGCCGGTATCGGTTTTTTTGTATAAAAACTCCCGGGATAAATCCAAGCCGGTTCTGCAAATTCCTAATCCGATAACATCCTGGAAAATGGTTCGGGCATTGGGATTATTTTCAATGACACTCAGAAAATTATCTAAAGACCCCCCACTGGAAAACTTGACCCCTTCACACTCATTCCCTACAGCAGGGGGCGGCGGCGTGGCAAGGCCTCGCTGGGCCAGCAAATCCAATGATGGCGCACAGATGGACAGTAATGATGAAGGAATGGGGTGGGGCATAAAAGAGCCTTTAGCCTATGACATCTTCTATTGTGCTACCGGGATAAAAAACCCTCAAGAAATAAACATGATAAAACGGGCCAAAACCTTAGCATTTCTTAACAGATGAGCTTAAAGCCTTTAAAGCCATCAGCTGATCGCGGAGTTTGGCGGCTTTTTCGAATTCCAGCATTTTGGCGGCGTCTCGCATGGCTCGTTCCAGCTCTTCAATGAGCTGGGGCAGTTTTTCTGCGCCTAGGGCTTCGGCCTCTTCACGAATGGCCTGCTGGTCCTGATCAATCTCGCTTTGAACCGCGCCTACCATATCCAGCAGGTTATTATCGAACTTTTTCACAATCGTGGTGGGGGTGATGCCATGGGCCTGGTTATGGAGGATCTGTCTTTCACGCCGGGCCTGGGTGGTTTCGATGGCTTTTTTCATGGAGTCGGTGACGTGATCCGCATATAAAATCACCTGACCGCATGAATTACGCGCCGCACGCCCAATGGTCTGGATCAAGCTGGACTCTGAGCGTAAAAACCCCTCTTTGTCGGCATCCATAATGGCCACTAATGAGACCTCCGGTAAATCCAGTCCTTCTCGAAGCAGGTTGACGCCGATTAACACGTCAAACACGCCGAGTCTCAAATCCCGTAAAATCGTGACGCGTTCCAGTGATTTGATGTCACTGTGCAGGTATTGCACCTTGATATCCAGGCCATGGAGATATTCGGTCAAATCTTCGGCCATGCGTTTGGTGAGCGTTGTGACCAATACACGTTCTTTCTTTTCAACCCTCAACTTGATTTCTGCTAATAGATCATCGACCTGGTGCAACGTTTTACGTACATCGACTTCAGGGTCCAACAAACCGGTGGGGCGGATAATCTGCTCTACCACTTGCTGAGAGTCTTGTAATTCAAAATTGGCGGGTGTGGCTGAGACATAGACCCTTTGACCCACGCGTTGCCAGAACTCCTCGTTATTCAGGGGCCGGTTGTCTCTTGCGCACGGCAAGCGGAATCCGAAGTCCACCAGGTTGTCTTTGCGTGAGCGATCCCCGTGATACATGCCTTTAATTTGGGGGAGCGTCACATGGGATTCATCTACCATCAGCAAAAAATCCTGAGGGAAATAATCCAGCAGTGTTCGAGGCGGGGTGCCGGGTGCCCGGTTTTCGAAAATGCGTGAATAATTCTCAATGCCGTTGCAGTAGCCGAGTTCTCGGATCATCTCCAAATCATGAGAAGTACGTTGCTCCAGGCGCTGGGCCTCGAGCAGTTTCCCCATGCTTTGAAATTCGGCAAGCCGAATCTCCAGCTCTTGCCGAATCTGAATCATGGCCCGTTCCGTATCCTCGGCATTGGCCACGTAGTGCAGCGCCGGATAAATCACCACTTCTTCGGTCATCTCCAAAATTTCCCCGGTGACGGGGTCCAGAATCGAGAGGCGTTCCACCTCATCGCCAAAAAACTCGATGCGAATCAACCGGTCTTCATAAGCCGGCTGCACTTCCACCACATCCCCTCGGGCGCGAAAACACGTGCGACTCAGGCTTAAATCGTTGCGCTTGTAATGATTGCGCACCAGCCGCCGCAGAAATTCATCGCGGTCCAGGGTGTCGCCCACATGAACGCGGACGGCGGCAGCAAAATAATTTTCCGGCATCCCCAACCCGTAAATGCAGCTGACGCTGGCCACCACAATAACATCCCGGCGCTCAAACAAGCTGCGTGTGGCGCTGTGCCTGAGCCGGTCGATTTCATCGTTAATCTGCGCCTCTTTTTCAATATAGGTGTCGGTGCGTGCGATATAGGCCTCAGGCTGGTAATAATCGTAGTAGCTGATGAAATACTCGACGGCATTGTCCGGAAAAAAGTCTTTCAGCTCATTGTAAAGCTGGGCGGCCAGCGTTTTATTATGGGAAACCACGAGCGTGGGGCGCTGAACCGCCTGAATGACGTTTGCCATGGTGAAGGTTTTGCCCGAACCGGTCACACCCAAAAGGGTCTGCGCCTCGTATCCGGACTTTAACCCGTCGACCAGTTTTGTGATGGCCTGGGGCTGATCCCCGGCGGGTTGATAATCGGAGGCCAACTGAAAGGATTGATGCTTCATCACCTTATGATGCAACAAAAACCGCCCCTTTTGAGGACGGTCTTTGTCGAAGTTTGGAAAACTTTCTAGTATCCGCCTGAACTGCCTTGATAGCATTCGCGGCAGTAGACCGGCTTGGCGCCGGAGGGCTGGAAAGGAACCTGGGTTTGTACGCCACAGGAAGCACATGTAACATCATACATTTGGCGAGGAGCGCGTCCATAACCGCCGCCTCCACCACCACGACCATAACCGCCGCCACGAGACTGCTTGGCAGCATCCCGGCAGGGTTTGCATTTTTTGGGATCCTGAAACCCCTTGGTCTGGTAGAACTCTTGTTCTTCAGGGGTAAAAGTGAACTCTGTGCCGCATGACTGGCACATGATTTGGCGTTCTGTCAACATGACCGTGAACGGGCCTCCTGTGTGTTTTCTTAACTACCGGTATAAGAAATGCCCGTCCAGAAAAAGAACCTGAGCGAAACCTTCTTAAGACCTATCGATTTAGTATGACGTTTTTTTTGAAAAATTTCAATCCCACCGATACAGTAGGGGTCAGCTTAAATGCTTGTCCAGCAAGGTTTTCAAAAACCGCTGAGATTCTTTGTCCCATACGAAAAGCAAATGGCGACAACCTTGTTGGGACTCTGCTTGAAGCGGCAGGGATGAGACGTCCTTAAAATCTTTGAGCACCGTGTGACCGCTGCGAACCCAGATGGGCGGTTTTACAGGGGCTCCCTGATATAGGGGTTTGGGCTGTAATAAAATTTGTTCAAATCCAAACTCGAACGAGAGCCCTCGTTGCCGGTAATGGGTTTCCAGGGCCTCCAAAACGTCTTTGTCTGCGGCGCCGTCGGCAATCTCAACGTACTTGAACAAATCATGCCCGAGCAGACGATTGGCCAATTCCCGAAGCAGGGTATCCTCAGAGGCGTGGGACCATTGGCTGATTTTGTCCCACAGGTAGCAATCATCCAGCATCAGGTACTCGTCAACGGTTAAGGCGCGACCGTTTCGCATCAGCTTGTATAACAATTCGGCGGGATGGCCGGGGTCAATGCCTGTATCACGGCACCAGGCAAACCGCTCCAGTGTTTTTTTCAGCAACATTTCAGAGGCCTTGTCCAGTGCGTGGAGGGCCATTTTATAGGCCTGATATCGCCCGAACAAGTAATGTTCCACGGCGGGCAAGGCTTCTTCTCGAATGGCAACGGCTTGTTTACCCTCCGGCGTTTCACCGATACACAGGTTGGTGAGGATTCGCTCGACTTCCACCCGGCCGTACTGTACGCCCAGATAATGACTGTCTCGCTGCAGATAGTCCAGCCGGTCCATATCCAGCTGGCTGGAGACCAGATCAGACAGGAAATGGCCGCCACTGCTGAAATCCAAAACCGCTTCGGGCAATCCCTTGCCGTGTTTCTCCCAAATGCCTTGCAGTTGCGGGTCTTGGGTTAATATCAGGCGGTTCCAATAGGTGTCATGGATCAGCCCCTGCGATTTCAAATCTAAAATATCTTCTAACGTATGAGACAAGGGTGCATGCCCAATGTCATGGACCAGAATCGAAAGCAGCAAGATGGTTTCAAAGGAAAAGCCGGTATTTTTATAGGTAGACTGCATCAATGCGCGCGTTTCGGGCAATTCCTGAAAATACTGAATCGCCTTGGTCATCAACCAGGCTGCGCCGATACTATGAACAAACCGGCTATGGGTTGCCCCGGGGAAGACGAACTCGGCCATGCCCATCTGGCGAATCCGGCGCAGACGCTGAAACGCCCGGCTGTTCATCACATCCAACAGCAGCCGGTGATTGGCATCATGCCGTTTAAACCGAATGACCCCGTGAATCGGATCGGCGACGGTCATCCATTGAGGCGCAGGTTCATGCATAGGTCACTATTATGCGTGATCTGCCGGGTTTTGGCATAATGTTTCAAGAGGAGTTCCACATGACCTACGCAGAGTTCATAGCATGGCTTAATCAGCTCTATCAGGCCCCCATGCGCCTGGGATTGAAAGAAATTCAAAACGTATTGACCTCTTTAGGCCAACCACAAGACCAGGTCAAGACGATTCATGTGGTGGGGACCAACGGAAAGGGCTCGGTCAGTGCCACGCTGGCCTCGGTATATACGCAGGCCGGCTATAAAACGGGCCTGTTTATCAGCCCGCATTTACAGGACATCCGGGAAAGAATCCAAATCAATGGCCAACCGGTTTCTGAAGAGTCTTTTCTCAAGGCAGGCCAAGTTGTTTTAGAGGTGGGTGAGGATCTCACCTATTTTACGTTAATCAATGCCATGGCCTTCTGGCTGTTTCGGGAAGAGAACGTGGATATCGCCATTATTGAAGCCGGGTTGGGAGGGCGGCTGGATTCCACCAATGTGATGACCCGGGCGGAGGCCATCGTGGTGACGCCGATTTCCTATGATCATACCCGCATTCTGGGGCCCACCTTAACCCATATTGCCACAGAAAAAGCCGGGGTGTTTAAACCCGGTGTGCCGGTGATTACATGCGAACAACCGGAGGAGGTGATGCAGGTTTTAAAACAAAAAACGTCGCTGATTCAGACGTCGTCAGAAACCGTCCAGGTCGAAAACATAATAATAGATAATCATCATCCCTATCGTGAGCTAAAAGTGAACGGGCATGCCTACCGGTTTAATTTGCTGGGCCGGTATCAAAGCCAAAATGTTTCTCTGGTTTTTAAAATCTTGGAAACGTTGCAATCCGTTTTGCCGGTTTCACAACAAGCCGTTGAATCCGGTTTAAGACATGTCTATTGGCCGGGACGGTTTCAATATTTTTATGATCGCCAGTTAATTATCGATGGCTCCCATAATGAAGCCGGGTTTAAAACATTATTGGAAACGCTATCGACGGATTTCGGCAACATGGATATTCACTTTGGCATTTCGCTTTTAAAATCACGGGATGTCGTATTGATTTCTTCTTTGATGCACTATGAAAAAACCGCTGCCGTGACGTGTTTTCCGGGTCTGTCTTCGAAGCAATTTCATGAGCGTGAATCTTATGGTGATGTTGAGTGGGTGGAAAGTGTCGAGACCTTTTTAAGGCAGAGCTCTTCTTCAAACATGTTGAAAGTGGTGACCGGATCATTGTATACGGCAGGGCAAGCTTTGAATTATCTGAACAGATCGGAATGACTGCCGGTTCTTTCCAAAATGAGCCATTCCCCTTCCACCCTATAAATCAGCAGCCAATCGGGGGCAATATGGCATTCACGGTGCTTGCTCCAATTCCCCGTGAGGGAATAATCTCTGTTCTTGACGGGTAAGGTCTCTTCGGCTGCCAGCATTTTGACAATGGTCTTAAGTGCTTCAACATCAAGCCCCCGTTTCCTAACCCGATTAAGGTCTTTCCAAAAACGATTCGTTTCTGCGGGTTTTAGCATCAAGTAGGTTCCGCATCCCAATGTCTAAAGATCTCATCAATACTATCAAAGCGCTGTAGTTTTTCAGGATTTTCGCCCTCACGCATGGCTGCAATGGTTTCCTTATTTGGAATCTTCACGTCAAATGGCAAGCCCTGGTGTATTTTCACCTGGTTATAAATGACCGTGAGCGCATCACCAGTGCTAAGGCCAAGATGAGAGAAAATGGCGTGAACTTCATTCATCAAATTTTCATCCAGCCGGACACTAAGATATCCTCGTCGTACCATAGCAAAACCTCCTTTTCTTTTAATGTACCACATTTGTGGACATTTTTAATCCTCTTTTGGCCTTGACATTGTTTAACCTGAGCAGACAATATTGCTTAAGCAATAAGGCCCATGCCGCCTATTTAAGGAGACAAAATGAAACAGAAAACGATAACCCTTTTGCTCATAGCTGCGTTAATCACAAGCCCTCTGGCTCTGGCTAAAAAGAAAAAAGATCAATCACCCCAATTTCAATTCTCATGTATGAATTATTGGAATCAGGAAAAACTGGTGTTGGTGGAAGCCCCAACCGAAGACGAAGCCCGGCAGAAGCTTAAAACCGATCCGGCACTTTACGAAGAATACCGCAACGAGTGCTCTTCTCTCGGCATGGTCAAGCAGCCTCCAGTCGCCAAAACCGTGAAAAAAGACACCCCGGTCACCCCTGCCGAATAGTTAAACGCGCTCGGCAACTCTCAGTTTGGCGCTTCGCGCCTGGGGGTTTTGGCGGCATTCTTCTTCTCCAGGGGATATGGGTTTGCCGATCACTTTAAACGTCGGCTGATGATGACAGCGACAGACCGGAAGGCCGGGGGGGCAAATACAGGTGGCGCTTTCGGTTTTGAAAAATTTCTTTACGATTTTATCTTCACCGGAATGAAACGTGATAATGGCCACTCTTGCCCCTGGGGCTAAAAGAGCAGGTAATTGACCAAGACAGCTTTCCAACTGCTCAAGCTCCCGGTTCACGGCAATCCGAAGCGCCTGAAAGACGCGGGTCGCCGGATGAATATTTCTGGCTTTCACTCCTTTTTGCCGGTAAAGGGTTTCAACGAGCTTGGCCAACGTCACCGTATCCTCAATGGGTCGGGCCTCTACAATCGCCCGGGCAATGGGGCGAGACAGTTTTTCATCGCCGTATAAATAAAATAAATCCGCCAATTCTTTTTCAGGCCAGGTATTCACCAGTTCGGACGCGCTCAAGAGGCTCTCCGGGTTCATCCGCATATCCAAAGGCGCCTTTTGCCGAAAGCTGAAGCCCCGCTCCGCCACTTTTAGTTGGAAATCCGAGACCCCCAAATCCAGGAGCACCCCGCCATCGACCTTCAGGGTCACTAAACGGGCCACCTCTCCAAAATTTCCCTGAATCAATACCACCTTGGGAAGCACGTCTTTCAGAGCCTCTTTTGCCTTGCCTAACGCCACCGGATCTTGATCTAAACCAATCACGGTATTGGTTTCATTCAGCAAGCCACAAAGGGCCAGGGTATGGCCACCCCCGCCCAGGGTTAAATCCCCGTATACCTTTCCCGACTGGGGCTGAAGGGCGTTAACAGCTTCTGCTAGAAGCACCGAGGTATGATGCAGGGGCGTGGTCATCGCTCAATTATCCTCCAAGATCAGGATCTCGTCTCATGCCAACCCCGCTTATAATGTTGATACGGATAGAGAGAGATTTTATGGCTCGGATTCTGGAAAACACACAAGGGGGGCGGCGTATGATTCGCCTGTCGGCCGAAGATGTGTTGGCGGTCATCTCTCGTGTGCAAATGGAATCTCGCCAGAGTGCGGCGACGACGGATCATTTAAAGGAAAGCCTGGCCAGCCGGCCGTTTTACCTCCCGGAAGAGGCCCTTTGAAGTTCTGCCGGATTCGGCCGATACCTCTTTAGGTTTACCAAACTCTTTTTTTACTTATACTTTATACAGGGATCAGAATACTTTTTAGGTTGAATCTATTTTTGAGTGAGAAACGCCAAGGAGCAGGGAATTTATGACAACAGAGGGAATTCCATCCAGTAATCGCCCCAACGCCGCAGCCGGGAATTTACCCACAGGAGCGGCCTCGTCAGAAGGGCCACCGGCTCCAGCTGCCCAGGCAAATGTCACACCCCAAACATCGGGGGACAAAAATGCGCCTATTTTTTCAAGAAATGCCGCTAATGCGGTTACCGCAAGCATGTCTCCTCAGATCCAGTTTTTAGGCTCTAAGACATTAAATTTTGATCCAACTAGCTTGCAAAACCCCAACATATTCCCCGGTTTGGTAGCCATGGCTCAAAACCATAGTGAAGGTGATGAGGTCCCGGATCTAGGGGCCCAGGGCCAATGGGAAGAAGCGACAGGTGTGCCATTTAGAGTGGCGTATCTGGCCTCGCAAACACCGGGCAGCTTGACCTAGGTAACGCTTTGGGTTGCAATCCATTTTAAAGCTTGGGCCAGCAGGGCTTCTGTATTGGTTTCGGTATGCAGGTGGCTGAGGGCCTGATGGATCTCTTCAAACGTATAGCCGAGTGAGACCAGCACTTCTTCGGCTTCCCGCGCAGCGGGGGATTTTTCAGACAGGGTTTCCAGCTGGGACCAGGTTGCTTTATCCATGCGATTCTCTTGCCACTTAGCCACTTTGTCTTTTAATTCAATGGTAATTTTTTGTGCCAGCTTGGGGCCGATGCCCTTGGCCGCCGTTAAGCGTTTATGATCGCCGCCCATGATGGCCATGGCGACTTCCGAGACCGACAGAGACGACATCAGAGACAGCGCGCCCTTAAACCCGACCCCGGAGGCGGAATTCAGCAATTCAAAAACTTCCCGTTCTTCACGCGTGATAAACCCGACCAGTTGCAAGGCGTCTTCGCGAACAATCAGCGTGGTGTGTACCGTTAACGGCGAGTCCAGGGGTTGGGCTTGCGCCAAACTTCGGCTGCTGGTGTGAATCAAAAACCCCACGCCATGCACATCCAGCGTCAAAAAACTGTCGCTTTTTTCCAATAAAATGCCATGGAGCTGTGTGATCATGCGGGTATTGTAAGCGCTTTGAGGACCTCTTGTAAAACAGTGTCCGGCTCAATGCGGGTCATGCATTCTGTGGTGCCCAACGGACAGAGGGCCTTATCGCACGGCTGGCAAGGCAATGTGCCTTCGGAAGAGAAAAACGTTCGGGGCCCTTCACCGGGAGGAGGAGACCGTCGATAGCCGGTTGGGCCGTATAACCCAATCAACGCCGCGTGGCCCAAGGCCCCTGCAATGTGTAGGGGTGCACTGTCCGGGCCAATCACCAGGCTCGCCTGTTGCAGCAAGGCTTGTAACTCGATCAGAGAGGTTTTTCCGGTGAGGTTTAACAGGCGATCGGAGGCCGTCAGACCGGCCAATATACTCTGATTCAAGGCCATGTCTTGTGAGGTGCCAATGAACGCAATATCGACGTCGGTTTGCTGTAAAACCTGCTCAATCAGAGAGATCCAGTTTTCCACCGGCCAGTGTTTGCTGTTCCATAGTGTTGCCGGTGCAATGACAATCAGGGGTTTTTGATGGGGTGTTATTGGCAGTGGGGCTGGGGTTAAGGCTTCTTGAACGGGCTTTCCCAAGGCGCCTATCAAAACCTTGAAATGGTCCAAAATGGGAATGGCCGGATCAAAAAAATCTTTGGCTAGCGGTACGCGGTGGGTGTAAAAAACAGAGGCGCCTTCTCGTGCGCAGGCAAAGCCGATTCTCTTGGGAACGGCGGTGACGAACAAGGTGAGCGCACTTTTGAGCAGCCCCTGAAAATCAATGGCCGCATCATAGTGGGCTCGTTGAATATCACGGCGCAGTGCCTGGAATTCCGATAAAACAACGCCCCAGCACCAGGGTTTTAACAAAAGCCGGCTCCAGCGTTTGCGTTGAGAGATATGGATCTGGTCAATCAACGCATGCCCTTCAATGAGTGGGGCCGCATCTGCCTCAACCAGCCAGCCGATTTGACTGTCCGGGTAGGTGGCTTTTAATATGCCCAGTACCGGCAGGGTTTGCAACACATCACCCAAGGCACTCAGCCGGACAATCAAAATTCGCATTAATTTTTTACCGATTCTGACGATATTCGTATTGTACGGAAGGTTTACTGTGTTTATCAACGAATCCACTCTATATCTCCTATTGGGAATTTTGGCCGCCCTTGCCGTGGTGGTCTACCTAATGCGCGTTGGGGCAGGGTTAAAGGCTGATTCGGTTGATATCTTGTTACCCGAACCCAGCCCTGCTCAAAAAAAATCAATCGCGTTGGATTTTCAGGGGCATTTGCAATCCGCATCGAAGTTTTTGGAAGAGTATCAATACCATGACGCATTGATTCACCTGTCTCAGGCCAGCCGTTTAAAACCGGGCGATTATCAAGTGCTTTTTCGTATTGGCAAGATTTATCAAACCTTAAAAGAGCCCGACAAGGCCCAACTGGCATTCGAAAGAGTCATCGGGCTTGAACCGATGCATATGGAAAGCTTATTTGAATTGGCCAAAATCAATGGCAAGCAGAAGAAATGTAACGAGGCCCTGAAATACGTGAACCGGTTATTGGATAGTAATCCGGATCACATGCCGGGGATTAAGCTTAAAGTCCAAATCCTGGTCGATAGCTGGTCGTATGACCTGGCGGAAGCCCTCCTTCGGGAAACGCTGGAAAAAAATGAAAATAATTTTGAACTCTCTTTTCTTCTCGCCTGGGTTTTATACCACGCCAAGCGCTGGGATGAAGCGACTGAGCTGTTTCAGGAACTGCTGATCCAGGAACCGGAAGATAAACACAATCTGAAGTTTTACGTTTACCTGATTTATCAGCAGCAATCTCGCTACGAAGAGGCCCTGGGCGTGTTGCAAGATATTCTGCAAACCAAAAGCGGCACGTATGGGATGGAACAAATCCATGCGGAATTTGCCAAGTGTCTTTGCATGCAGGCCAACTCACTTTATCTCAGTGAAGATATAGACGGGGCAATGGCCTGCCTCTCTAAAGCCAGAGATTATAATCCTTATTGCGCCGAGATCTATCGTCAACAGGCTCAGATTTATCAAAACCTGAACCAATGGGAAGAGGCTATCAGCGCCTACCAACAATTGATTCAACTGGATCCAAAAAGTTACCAATCCTATCTCGATCTGGCGGCCCTGTATGAATCCCAGAATCGATTTGCGGAAGCCATTGAGATTACCCAGTCCGCTGAGGGACTGAATCCTTCCGCCAGTTTGTATTATTACCTGGGCACGTTATACGGTTTGGAAGGAGAGCTTGAAAACTGTATCCATTACCTGAACAGGGCCACGCGAAAAGATACTCAATTTACCGACGCGTTTTACAACCTGGCCGTTGCTTTGGAACAAAAAGGGAATTTGCAGGAGGCTTACAAAACCTATCAGCGTGTGCTGGACCTGGACAAAACTCACGTAGAAGCCAAAGCCAATGCGTATCAACTCAAACGCAGACTTCATATTCTCTAGCTTGCGTTGCCTTTAACCTTGACTGCCGAAAGCGATTTTAAGGCTTCCTTCAAGGAAATCTTGGCGATAATATCTCGGGTATAGGGTTTATAGAAAACTAAATAATGGCGAAGCCCGGGTGCTTTGACGTTGAAACTGACCGAGCCGGTCAGCTTGCTATGCGGCTTAATCTGAAACATATACAAGTCATCCTGGCTAAACGGGGAAAGCTGAAACACGTCATTGTACTCATCGATCAAGGCCATATCAAAACTGCCAAACTGGTAGTCGGTCTGGTTATCAATTTTTAAGGTCAAGTGAATCATGTTTTCCACTTTAAACGGGTCGCATCCCAGCTTGTAATCAGCGATCTGTACATTTAAACCGGGGGCTTGAAGTTCATTGGTCTTGTCCGGGGCAATCACCACTTCTGGAAGGGACAAGGGCTCCTGCAAGGCGACTTTAATCACATCGCCCTCGTTAATCAACACTTCGGATCCCGAACCGTTTAAGCCGGTCCCCAGGCCATTGAGCGCACCCAATCCCCCCCCGGCGGCCACCGTGACGCCATGCGTCAAAACGGCACCAAGCAATCCGCCATATTGCAGGCCTACCATGACCCCCTGAACGGCGCCTTTAACCGTTCCGCCAATGCCGTTGGCAATGGTTCGCTTTATTTGCTGTGCGCCACTGTCTCCCTCGGCAAAATCGCTTTTAAAAGGAAGCCGGCGGCCATCGGTCATCAATAAATAATCAAACCCCAACACGATTCTGCCGCGCTTTGCAAGATGCGGGCCGGCATCTTCCACGGCAATCACATGGCCCTTGACCATGGTTCCCTCTGGAATCAGAACTTTGCCGTCCTGCATCACAGGCACTTTAACGCTGGCCTCAAATTCTTCTCCGGTGCTGCTGTAACCGCTGGAGACCATATCCAGCATGGTTAAAATCAATATTTCGCCTTTGCCCAGTGTATGCATGTCGTCAAATACCACATCGGGAGTGAAATTCTTGTCGACGCTTACATTGCCTTTCAGCACCGGGGCTGAGGGATTGGCTGCCGGAGGCTGGGTTAATGCGTTGGGGTCAATATCTTGTAACGCCGTAATGGCGGGTTTATCTTCGTCTGCCAAGCCGGCAGCCGGAAAGGCTATCCATTGCAAAAGCAACAGAATGACAAACATTTGGCGGATGGCTTGAAATTTTTGCAACCGTTCAGCTCTCCTAAGGCCCTCTAAATCATATTTTAGCCAAAAAACCCCTGACAAACCTCCTTTAAATGGTCTGTAAACTTGTTTTTTCTACGAGGGGTTGAACAAGCGTAATCCAGGCCTGAATTTGTTGTGCAAATTCGTTCATGTTCGTCTTTCGGGCGTATCCGGTCAATTGGTGCAGAATAGCCAGATCCAGCATCGTGGGCGGGACGCTTTTTTGGTCTTTTGCCAGAAACAAAGACTGGGTTTGGGTGACCAGACCGGGAAGTATCCCAAGGTTTTGTCCTAATTTTTCCATTGATTCCGCCAGATTTCCGGGAAATGGAGGCGTTAAATTTCGGGACAGATGCTGATAGGCCAGGTTTAATTCCAGCTCATAAATGCCGGTTTCTCCGTTGGGGTTAAAGTTGACCTTGATCCCGTGAGCTTCCAAAAGCTCATTGGCCCTTAGGGTATAGCTGGACTTCAAGCCGGTCAGGGTTAAGGCCATTGGGTCAGGATACGGGGACAGGCCGGTTTCTTCCGGCAACGTATAGGGGGGAGAGGTAAAAAAGGCTCTTGAAATCTTTTGTAGCATCCGTTCCTTTTGCCGGGAGCTCATGGCAGAGAGGTTATCGAGATATCGCGACAGTTTTTCCTGGGCCACGTCAAACAGTGTTCCGTAGGAGCCAATCACAATCTGGGGGGCATATCGGTCCAAAACGCCAATCTCGTCCTGGGCATCCTGGCTGAAAAAGCCCAGCACACAAAGTTTTTCCAGAAAATCCATAAACGACTCGATCCAAAACGGCATCTCTACCATGGGTGAGGTGACCAAAATCACTTCCGGCAGCTTGCCCCGGTAAAACGCGTCACTGAAACCGGGGAATACGCGCCCGTTCCATTCAGATTGGGTTTTCCACACGGCGGTCTGTGACAGGTCTGCCGTGTCAATAATGGCGGAAATATGGTGATGCGCCAATGCCGAGACCGACAGGCGATTAAAGGGATAAAACCCTATCTGCCCCAGTTGAATCACGGCCTGTAACCCGTCGGACTTTTTCGATTTTTCCATGAATCTTTCTGCTCAATCCGGTTTTTATATTTTAGCTGAAATTTAAATCGCTTGGAGCCATTGGGTAATCTCCCGGCAAATCTGGATTTGGTCGTCTTCGGGTTCCATGCAGAC
>Ga0206838_10173_pt1 | contig 18356 bp, 16 predicted proteins | sample Alteio_BWOrgCont_26_FD_152879 | JGI IMG/M metagenome (GOLD analysis project Ga0206838, IMG submission 152879) | Enriched cells from forest soil in Barre Woods Harvard Forest LTER site, Petersham, Massachusetts, United States -... | ecosystem: Environmental > Terrestrial > Soil > Temperate forest >...
GCACCTGTTCGGCCAGCGCCAGCGGCACTCGCCTCTCGCTCGGTCGTCCGCGCCGTCGATCCAGCAGCCCGTCGTAGCCATAGTTCTCATATCGCCACCGCAACCGCCGCATCTGACGATCGCTCATGCCCACGATCTCGGCTGCTTGCCACCAGGTGATCTTTTTCGCCATCGCCCGCAGAATCACTTCCTGCACCTTCATCGCTCGCTCCACGGCGGCCCTCGGATACGTCTCCACACTTACCTGCATGGAGATATCCTCGCCGCCCGCTAAGCGGACATTTCATGTGCTAATCCCACCGGACATATCATGTGTCAACGACAGCCTATGAGTGTCACATCTTGACAGTCATGATGAATAAATACTAACCTGCACGCATGACCGAGCAGAACACCGATGTAATCCAGGGCACACTCGACCTCCTGATCCTGAAAACGCTAAGCCTTGAACCCATCCACGGTTTCGGCATTGCTCGACGCGTCGAACAGGTTTCACGAGGCGTATTCAAGGTAAACCCGGGATCTCTCCTTACCGCTCTTCAGCGTCTGGAGCGCGCCGGCTGGCTCAATTCCGAATGGCGGAACACGGAAAACTCGCGTCGGGCGAAGTTCTACATGCTCACGCGCGCAGGAAGGAAGCAGCTGGAGATCCAGGAGGCAGACTGGAACCGACGTTCCTCAGCAGTTGCGCGCCTTCTGCGACAGGAGGCTTGACCATGTCATTCTTGCGCGAGGTGACTCATGGGCTTCGTGGGCTGTTGCATCGAAACGACCGGGACAGGGAAATCGATGATGAGGTGCAGCATTACTTCGAACAGACGACCGCTGCGTATCGCGAGCGTGGTCTTTCCGATGAGGATGCCCGCCGAGCGGCGCGGCAGGAGTGCGGAAGCCCTCACACCGCCAAAGAGCAGGTACGCACGTATGGATGGGAAAACACAGTAAGAATCTTTGCCGCCGATCTCCACTTCGCTGGACGCCAATTGCGACGCAACCCTGTCTTCGCGATGACAGCCGTTCTCATGCTTGGCATCGGCATCGGCGCGAACACTGCCATCTTCACCTTCGTCAACTCCGTGCTGCTTCGCCCGCTCCCCTATCCCGAGTCGAATCGGCTTGCCGTGATCTTATCGGAGCTGGGCAATTCGAGCCGCGCTCCCGCATCGATGTTCGAGCTTTACGAGATGCGCCAACGGAGCCACACCTTCGAGCAGATTGCCGGCATCTGGGTTACGAGCCGAGCCCTGCCCGGTAAAGGAGACCCCGAGCAGGGCAAGGCCGGCGTCGTCACCTCCAACTTTCTGCAGCTCTTCTCGACGCACCCAATGTTGGGGCGCTTTTTCGGACCCGAAGATGACCTCGAAAACGCTCCCTCAACCGTGGTGCTTTCTCACCAGTTATGGGTTCGGAAATTCGGAAGCGATCCACGGATTATCGGTACGTCCGTGCCCTTCGGCTACGGCTCGTCCATCGTGATCGGAGTACTTTCGCAAAACTTCAGGCTGATCTTTCCTGAGGATGCCAGCGTTCCCTCCAATGTGGATTACTTCCAGTCCACTCCCATCGGTCCATGGGAGCCGGACGGCCCAGGCTTTCTCCACCTTGTGGGGCGGCTGCGCAGTGCGGGAAGTCTGCCTGCAGCTCAGCGTGAACTCGCAGCGATTGCCACGGAGATCAACGATATTGGCGCGCGAACCAAGGTCAACAACTACCGCCTCTATGCCTTCTCGCTACAGGACGACGATGTTCGGGAAGTACGCCGAACCTTGTACCTGCTCTTTGGAGCCGTCGCGTTTATTTTGCTGATAGGGTGCGCGAATGTGGCGAACCTCCTCATGATCCGCGCACAGCAGCGCCGTCATGAGACCACGATCCGTGCCGCCCTCGGAGCATCGACATTCCGTCTGATTCGGCAGATTCTTACTGAAACGCTGGTGACTGTGCTTCTCGGTGGTGCAGTTGCCCTGTTGCTCGGATGGGCAGCATTGAAGGCGATAGTCGCAGTCGAGCCATCTTCATTTGCGAATCTGGGACACGTCGGCCTCGATCTCCGCGTGCTTGCATTCACCTTTATTATCGCGCTTTTGATCAGCGCTATCGTCGCGCTCGCTCCTATCTCCACCGTGCGTCACCTCAAGCTGGCTGAAGACCTGAAGCGCAGCGGACGATCGAAAACTCGCAAACAGTCGCAGTCAACCACGATCCTCGTCGCCACCGAGGTTGCTCTAGCCTTCGTACTTCTCATCGGAACTGGTTTGCTCGTCCGCACCTTTGCCAACATTCTCCGCGTCGATCCGGGCTTCCGCGCAGAGAATGTCTTCACTCTCCGCGCGAACGTCCCCAATTACGATGTTCTGCGTGAAGTGCAGCGCGCACTCACCGCGCTTCCCGGAGTCCAGTCTGCTTCGACCGTCTCTCATCTTCCGCTGGATGACCAGGGGAACTGGTATGACTACTACTGGAAGGACGGCACTCCGGTAGACCAGCAGAACACTGAGATGGCCGACATGCGCTCTATTCTCCCCGATTACTTCGACACGATCGGCGCGCAACTCATGCAAGGCCGCGATTTCACTGAGTCCGACGATGCGGCCCACCAACACGTCGCCGTGATTGACGAAATTCTCGCGCGCCGGCTTTGGCCCGGCGAGTCTGCTCTCGGCAAGCGCATCAATGCCTCCGACTCTCCAAAAGGGCCATATCAGTTCGAACGCGACTGGCTTGTAGTGGTCGGAATTGTGCGGCACATCCAGTGCCACACCCTGACAGCAACCGTGCGCCCGCAGATCTATGTGCCCTATACGCTGGCTCCGCGGCCATCCATGTCCATAGTCATTCGCACCAGCGGGACCGTTTCCGATCTCGCGTCGTCCGTGCGAAAACAAATCGCCAGTCTCAATCGCAATGTACCCATCACCCACCTCGAGCCGCTCTCGTCCGTAATCGAGCGCGCGCGAGCCGAGAGCCGCTTTGTCTCCGTACTCGCCACACTGCTCTCCATCGTCGCCCTGCAATTGGCGCTCGGCGGCATTTACGGAGTGCTCTCGTATTCCGTCGTTCTGCGCACTGCGGAGATCGGTATCCGCATGGCTGTCGGTGCCCAGCGAGCAGAAATCATGCGCCTGGTCTTTGCCGAAGGATTCTTCCCTGTTGCCGTAGGTATCGTAGCCGGTGTGATCTTGTCGGCCGTCTCAATGCCATTACTCGGTCACCTGCTTTTCGAAATCAAGCCCGGCAGTCCGGAAGTTTACCTTCCCAGCATTGTCGCGATCTTTGCGCTCAGTGGAATCGCAATGTTAGTCCCCGCATTGCGCGCCATAAGGATTAATCCCCTGACTGCACTGGCGTGTGAATAAGGACAGGCCCGTGATGGACGATTGACGCTACATCTGGCTCAAGTCGTATGTCGACGTCAATCGAATGGCGCAGTGTGTTGGACCTAGTACGTTGTTATCAAGTCGAATAATGAGAAGAGCCAATGCACGCATTATGAGAGGGCGCCCTGCTTAGAAGGAAGTTCTGAGGCTGACGCAGGGTGCAGGGGCTTTGCCCCCGCACCCCCAGGATTTATTGCTTGGTGCCTCTCCCGATGCTGGAGTTCTGTGCAGGAAGACGGATTGAAAAGAGGATGCCGAAGCATCCCCTCTAGCGATCGGTCGAGGCCACCGAGTCGGCGCTCAGGTTGCTTCCCAGTGTGGGGCCATGGGGACATGGGCAAAACGGGGAAGGAGCTGACAGCATAATGAAGTGGCGGGGACCACGGTACAAGCCGAGTTTGCAGTGGTGCTCAATTCGAGCCCGTTTCTCCAGTGTGGCTCCGGGTTCCGTGATCAAAACAGTGGTGACGCCGACAGCCGCGAGGTGAGCCGGCGATCCCGATTGGGAGAGTCCTTACGTTCACGACTCGGACCTGTGGTCTGCGCAAATCGACCCAGGAGTCAATGATGCCGCGCAAGAAATTACACAAGAAGAACCAGAGGGTGGCCCCGCCGATCATGAATCCCGATGCTGCCGGAACCAGGAAAAGGCTCAGGTGACCTGCGAGACGTGGGCTCAAGCCTATCCGCGTGATCCGATTCCCCACGCGATGTTGGCGGGGTTTATTTACCCTGCATTCGGCAAATATGAAGATGCGGCTGAAGCAGGGGAGAAAGCTATCCAGCTCAATCCGGACTTTGCCTTCGGGTACGTGAATCTGGGTCACGCCTATCTTCACCTTGGCCGTCCAGCTGAAGCCGAAAAGGTCCTTCGGAGAGCTTCCGACCGCAAAATTGAAGCGCCTACCTTTCACTCTTGCGCTACGACGTCGCTTTTTTGAAAGATGACAAAGCGGGAATGGAGCGGGAAGCAGCTCTGTCCAAGGGAAAATCTGGAACGCAGGATTGGATTTTCGACCACGCGGCTTTTGTGATGGCATATGCCGGTCACTTGCAAGAGGCCAGGAGGATATCACAACGCGCCGTGGACTTCGCACAGGAGGCGGGCCATCATGAAAAGGCGGCGGTATTCGAAACCAGGGTGGCGTTGAGGGAAGCCTTTTTCGGGAATGCGCCCGCGGCAAAGCGTAGCGCGATGGAAGCCCTTGCGCTTGCCCAAGACCGGGAGGTGCAGTTCGGCGCGGCCTTTGCACTGGCACTCTCGGGGGAGTCTTCCCTGGCACAGACACTCGCCGATGACCTCGAAAAAAACTTTCCCGAAGATACTGCCGTCCGATTCAATTACATGCCATCGGTTCGCGCGCTTCTTGCGCTGAACCATGGCGATCCTGCAAAGGCGACAGAACTGCTGCAAACCGCTGTACCGAATGAACTGGGCCAACCACGCAGCGCCGTCAATGGATACTTCGGAGCCTTCTATCCAATTTATATGCGTGGCATGGCGCATTTGGCTTCACATCAGGGCACCCAAGCCGCCGGAGAGTTCCAGACAATTCTCGATCACCGCGGGGCCGTGATCGTTGATCCCATCAGCGTGCTGGCCCAATTGCAATTGGGAAGAGCCTACGCGCTGTCGGGAAACGAGACCAAGGCAAAATCCGCCTATAAGGATTTCGTGACCCTCTGGAAGGATGCCGACTCCGACATCCCTATCCTCAAGCAGGCAAAAGCCGAGTACGCCAATCTTCGCTAACGCAGTGCCTCTTGTTCTTTCACGGCCAAAGAACTGTCGTTGACATCAGACCTGCTCATAGAAAGTCGGCTTCTTTATGCGCTGATTCCACATGTCCGAGAAACCGGCTATCGACCGCCTTACCGACCTCGACAACCTCGCCGAGATTTTCATGCCCTAGAATCTTGCCTTTTTCAACATCAGTGCGCCCCTCGTACATATGTAGATCTGAGCCACAAATATTGGTGGTCGTGAGCTTGACGATGACATCTGTCAGCTTTTCGATTCTCGGGTCGTCAACGGTATCAACAGAAACTTTGTTGGGGCCGTGATAAACGAGAGCTTTCATGACAAAACTCCTTATGCGCCCACCTCATGAGGGGCACCGGTTTGCATTTATGTGGATTTCAGGAAACCCTGTGTGGCGTGTTCATCGTGCCTTCGCAATTGACGGGGACCGTAAGACTACGACTTCCATGGCTGTCCTGAGGGTGGTATGCCGCCAGATCTTCCCGTTCAGGCTCTGCATGTCTGATGCGAGGTCTTGTTACCGGGATGCGCCGCAACCATTACGACTAAAGGTTGAGCCCTCTTCCCGACTGTGCAACTTTTCATCGTCCAAAAACTGGGGAATACGGTGGCTATATGCCCTCACGCCATTGGCGGCGCTTTTCTCTAATAGCCTCACTCCGTTTATCCAACTCGAGCACGATGACGTGCTGTGCTGCATCGGGGTCTATGCCGATGGCGCGCAGGCGATTGTCCTCAGCGATCTCGAACAGGAGGTTCTCCTCATCGCGGGCGGTCCAGGGTCGGGATTCGTTGCTGCTATTCAAGAAGATCCGGTTATTTCGCGGCCTTCCGAACCTTCGCCCAACGCGCTTTCTGTGCAGTGGCAATGCGCGCGCGTGCTGCGGGAGAGAGGATACGCTTTGCGGTAGGGGCTGAACTTCCCGACCGACGTCCCGGACCACGTTTCACAGTCGCACCGCTCAAAAGTTCTTTGGCTTGTTGCAGACGGGCAATTTCCGCGTCAAGTTCGGCAATGATTTCGTGGGTGTGCATGGGAGAAGTCTATCGCAGCCAGGATGCTTCGCCGCAGACCTTCATTTCTGCATCCCACATGCTTGCTTGCATAAATCAACATGAGGACTGTTGCACAATGAATCGTCCCTGGGTCTTAGGTGTCATTGCGGGTGCCGCAGCGTGGGCACTTGTATGCCGAGGCAACGCCGCTGCGCGGGCTGTCATACGGGCTGATGTAGCTGCTGAAAAACTGCGGCAGGCCTGGGCTAATAATCACACCCTGGCTTAGCGTAGCGAGAACAAAGCGGGCGCTCGGGCTTTGTTGATATCGCTCATTTGGACGAAGTCTGTTCCGACGACGGAGCGAACCAGGTTTGAAGGCAAGAAATTTGTTGAAGGCAACTATTGCCAAGAATGCCACCTCTACTTAAAGGTGGAGCGCGCCTGATTTCGCCCGGCGAGGATAGCGCGTTCAACCATAGAGCGGGGCGCTGGGTTAGAGCGGGGCGCTGGGTTTTTGCACATTTCTCTGGCGTGCTGGTGGCGAAGGAGAATTGCAATGGCAGTCACCGGATCCTGCTCATTTGTCCTCACAGCGCTCGCTTACCCCGAATCGGAAGGAATCTGATGTCAACGGAAACTAAGGAAACAAAATTAACAAATAAGGAAGTGGAAGAGACGCTTCGCGACGTAATCCAAAGCCTGATTGACGGCCAGGAGGGCTTTCAGAAGATCGGAGAGCACCTGAAGGACCCGACGCTCAAGAGCTATTTCATGGCGGAGTCACTGAAGCGTGCCTCGTTCCGCGGTGCGCTCGAAAACCTGCTTCACCAAGGTGGCGTTCATGACGTTAAGGAAAGCGGCACCGTGAGCGGTGCTGTACACCGTACCTGGGGCGATCTCAAGGCCCATCTTGGTGGCGGCGATCACACACTTCTGGAAACAGCAGAGCAAGGCGAGGACGCGGCGAAGAAAGCATATAAGGATGCTTTGGACAAGGAACTGCCGCTGCCGGTACACCAGCTCCTCTCAACACAATATGCCCATATCCAAACGTCGCACGATTATGTGAAGGCTGCGCGCGATAGCAGCAAATAGCAGACACCCTTTCGCCAAGCAGACAGAAGGGCTCAAGCGCACTCGCTTGGGCCTTTCCCTTTAGGTCTTTCCAGTGCTGTTCTGCTGAATGGATGTGAGGTTACTGAAGAACCCCTCGCTCTCAGATGAGACAACACTACTAGCATTTGCGCGCAGATCGTCAGTGGCCTTACAGACGTGGTTGATTTGCTCATTACTTTCAACTAGCAGCCGGGCCCGCCTCAGCTCAAGCTCGCATTTTGCCACCAATTGTTGTGCTGCCTGGGCTGTCGAGCTACCATGCCAGTACGTTCCCAGTGAAAAAGGAACCCCGGCCTGTAAGGGCGGCTATCACAACGCTGATCGCTGATATGACGGTTACCTTATGGCAATTGAGCGACGGCAAAGCGCAGGCAGCACGTCACACTCAAGATGATCGTGAGAATCCCAACCACCCCCGCGGCCATCGGACCCGCAAATGCCGTATTTTTCGCGATTAGCGATTAGGGAGAACACAAGACATCTCGGAAAAAGCCCGTTAATCGGGGCCTTCAATCGACTTTGCCGGGTTGTCTTTGAAATAAGAAATTTTGCGTGAACTAACATCTCCATATCTGAATCATTCGTCTGAACGCATCTTATTCATTCACGAGGTGAGCCGGACATGCCGGAGTTGGATGGTGGGTGTCCTGCTGGAAAGCATCTTTCGATAGGAGCCATCCCACGTGCTCAGGGCACACACTTTCGTATTTGGGCGCCGGTTGCCCACAAAGTTGAGGTCGTGCTCGAAGGGAACCATCTTCGGTATCCGCTTGCAGAAGAAGAAGACGGCTATTTCTCCGGTCTTCTTAAAGAGGCGTGTGTTGACAGCCGTTATAGATTCAGCCTCGATGGCGGTGAGGCATTCCCCGATCCTGCCTCACGTTACCAGCCCGAAGGACCCCACGGACCGTCGCAAATCATCGATTCAGGTTCATATGTGTGGAGTGAAGCTGAAACGCACTGGCCTGGAGTCTCCATCGAAGGGCAGGTGCTTTACGAGCTGCATATCGGCACCCTCACACCCCAAGGCACTTTTCTTTCAGCGCTTCGTGAATTTCCACGCCTGCGAGATCTTGGGATCACACTTTTGGAATGTATGCCGTTGGCTGAGTTTCCCGGCAACGTGGGCTGGGGCTATGATGGCGTCGATTTGTTCGCTCCCTTTCACCGTTACGGTCACCCCGACGACCTCCGTCGAATGATAGACGCCGCTCATCAGCGGGGACTCGGCGTCATCCTCGATGTGGTCTATAACCATCTCGGTCCGGATGGCAATTATCTCGGCAAGTACTCCAATCATTACTTCTCAGACGAGAACACCGACTGGGGAAACGCCATCAACTTTGATGGAGAGAACAGCAAACCGGTGCGCGACTTTTTTTTGGCCAACGTCGCTCATTGGATCGCCGAATATCACTTTGACGGCCTCCGTCTCGACGCGACACAGTCGATTCACGACACGGGATCGCACGGAACCCACATCATTGCAGAGATTGGCCACTGCGTGCGTGCATCGGCAAACGGACGCAAGACCATTGTCCTTGCAGAGAATGAGCCACAGGACTCGTGCCTAATCTGCAGCGCGGATCAGAACGGCTATGGCCTTGACGCTGTGTGGAACGATGACTTTCATCACAGCGCCGTTGTCGCGGTCACTGGCCGTCGAGAGGCTTATTTCAGTGACCATCTCGGAAATCCTCAGGAATTTATTTCGGCTGCCAAATACGGATATCTATATCAGGGGCAATACTATGCTTGGCAGCAGCACCCACGTGGCACGTCTAGTCTCGATTGCGATGCCAAAGCCTTTATCACATTCCTCGAAAATCACGATCAGATAGCCAACTTCGGGAGGTCACAACGAGTACGGCTTCTTTCCAGCCCTTCGCGCTACCGAGCTATGACGGCGCTGTGGCTGCTTGGTCCTGGCACGCCAATGTTTTTTCAGGGCCAGGAGTACGGTGCCCAGACTCCTTTTCATTACTTTGCCGACCATACCGGGGAACTTGCGGCTGCAGTCACTCGAGGGCGCGGGAGTTTCATGCTCCAGTTTGCAACTCAGGACACACCTGAAATGAAGAATTGCATTGCAAATCCCGAAGATCCAGAAACTTTCCGAAAATCGGTGCTCGATCCGACCGAGCAGGAACGGCATCTTGAGATCGTGCAGCTTCACACAGATCTGCTTGCTTTGCGCCGCACTGATTCCGTACTGCGCCGCAAAGACTGTCGCGTCGACGGGGCCGTACTCGGGCAAAACTGCTTCGTGCTCCGATATCTCACTTCCAGTCGCGAAGATCGTCTCCTACTTGTCAATCTTGGCGTCGGCCTCGACTTGCCACACCTTCCAGAACCTTTGACCGCCCCGCCCGCTGGCTGCGAATGGCGGGTTCAATGGTCCAGCGAGTGGCCAAAATACGGAGGTTGTGGGTCGTATGCTCCGGATCGTTTCGGACCGTGGCACGTCACCGGAGAAAGCACCCAACTCCTCGCACCTGTCAAAACCAGCGCGCCATTTAGTCCCGAATCTCCGAAGTCTGGCCTTACGGGGTCAGCGGCCAACTAAACGAATTGCGCTCGGGAGGTTGCCAGCCGGTCGCGCAGCAAATCTTTGAGGAGAAAAATGGATATCTTTCGCACGCCACAACTTGTCCGCCATATCAGAGTCGATCAAACTTCTGCCGAACTCGACCGCGAGTGGATTGTGACGAATGGCCTGGGAGGGTATGCGTCTGGAACGATCGCAGGTCTCAATACGAGGCGCTTCCACGGTTGGCTGATTGCGGCGTTGTCGGCACCGCATGGGCGCATGATGATGATGAATCAGATCGCCGAGACCCTTCGAATCGACGATCGCACGTACCAACTGACCGCCGATAATCTTAGCCTCGCAACCCAGACGGATACTGTAAGCCCGTTCTTAAAGAGTTTCCGCCTGGAAATCGGCTTACCCGTCTTCACCTACGCTTCCGACGAGTTCACGCTGGAAAAACGTCTCTGCATGGTGCACGCGCAAAACACAACATACATTACCTACCAATTGTTGAAAGGCAACGAAGCGCGGCTGGAGCTGACCCCGGCTATCGACATTCGCCCTCATGAAGGATCACTCGCCGGTCCAAGGCATGAGGACTATCGTTTCAGCGCGGTTTTAGGGGGCTTTGAGCTCTCGGCCGCCAACGATCTACCGCCACTCTGTCTCGCATGGCGGGGCGAAGCTACTTCGTTTCGCCTCACGCTCGAACAGGTTATCGAACTTCGCTATCGAATCGAGCAAAGCCGAGGCTACGACTGGAAGGGGAATCTATGGAGCCCGGGCTGCTTTTCTGTAAACCTCGCGGAGGGTTCTAGCGCTTCGTTAGTGATTTCCACGGAAAAATGGGATCACGTCAACTCTCTCAATCCAGAGGACGCTTTTGCAGCAGAAACCGAACGGCGGCGACGCTTGCTGCGCGCTGCCCCGGAGGAGGCCCGTTCCGGTATTGCGGCGGAACTTGTGCTCGCAGCTGACCAGTTCCTGATCAGCCCCGTCGGGCGCACAGCGGACACGGTTCAGGCCCGCAGCATCGGAGATGAAGTTCGTACCGTGATCGCCGGATATCATTGGTTCACCGATTGGGGCCGTGACACCATGATCTCGCTCGAAGGCCTTACCATCGCGACGGGACGCACCCGCGAAGGCGAATACATCCTGCGCAGCTTTGCCAAGTACATACGCGATGGATTGATTCCCAATATGTTTCCCGAAGGAAAGACTTCGGGCCTTTACAACACTGCCGACGCGAGCCTTTGGTTCTTCCATGCCGCCGACCGCTATATTCGTGCAACCGACGACAGGGAGACTCTCGAGGTTCTTCTACCGCGACTTCTAGACATCATCGAGTGGCACCAGAAAGGAACATCTTTTGGCATCGGTGTAGATCCGGCTGACGGCCTGCTTCACCAGGGCGCACCAGGCCTACAGCTCACATGGATGGATGCGAAAGTCGAAGATTGGGTCGTGACCCCTCGTCGCGGCAAGGCTGTCGAGATCAATGCCCTCTGGTATAATGCGCTCTGCGTTACTGCCCGCTGGCTTGAGATAGTAGGTGATGCGGATCGCGCCAAACACCTCTCGTCTACCGCCGCCCAGGTCTACGCCAGCTTTAATGCCCGGTTCTGGTCATCTCACCTCGGCTATTGCTACGACGTGGTGGACAAAGAGGGAGGCGGGAATGACTCTTCTCTTCGTCCCAATCAGGTGCTCAGCATCTCACTTTCCCACCCCGCCTTGGCAGAGGATAAGTGGAAGCCAGTCCTGAGTGTAGTTCGCGAGCAGTTGCTCACTCCATTTGGCCTGCGCTCGCTCGCACCGAGCGATCCCAATTTCAAACCTCGTTATGATGGGGACCTTCGCGCACGGGATGCCGCATATCACCAGGGTACGGTCTGGGCGTGGCTTATCGGCCCTTTTTTCGATGCATGGCTTCGCGCCAATCCCGACGATTGGGAGACCGCTGGGGAGTTACTCGCGAGCTTTGATACGGAGATGAGTGAAGCCGGGATCGGTACCATCAGCGAAATCTTCGATGCCGAATCTCCGTTCACTGCTCGCGGCTGTATAGCTCAGGCCTGGAGCGTCGCGGAAGTTCTGCGTTGTGAACTGAGGCTTCGGGCCGGCCGGCAATGCTGCCCCATCCCTAACCAGCGCTAGGTTCTGCACAGAGAAAATATCGGATCTCCTAAGAAATGGAAATTGGGGCATTTAAGGCAATGGAAGATCACGAATCTCTCCAGACTCCAGCACAGCTGCGTTCGATTGAACCAACTGCGTAGAATGTTCCCTCCCCCGCTAAAGAAAGAGCCGACGACATATTTGTGTGAGTGCGGTCATCCCGACGTGCTTTCGCGCGTTCATCATGGCCGACGCGCCTGTGCAGCAGCCGGCCGTCCGATCCAACGACGAAACCAGTTATGAACCAGCGGCGGCGGCGGTCCCCGAGCACCTCAGTTTGTTCGCTGGCCCGTGGCCGGACAACCTTCCGACCTAGCGCCCACGCGTGGCTGTCGCTACTATCAGATTGTGCCGCCGAAACTCACCGACTGAAGACGTGGACCGTCCGAACGGGCCACGGTCGCCTTCGCTCGTTCTCAGATGAGGACGGCACGTTGTGGCTAGAATAGAACCCCGTCAAGCGGTCTAGATGGGCGAGACTGGTGCGGGACGATCACGAGATTGCATGGGAGTTTGGCGCGGGCGGCTCTTATTCAGGCCGCATGCTCATCGATGGCGAGATCTACACACCGTCAGAGGCGACCAAGAAGTTCCTGAGTGTGAATGACTGATCGGACCGGTGGTGGGCATGGTAGTCGATTAATGCCTCTTACTGCTGCCCCATGATCGATTCCACTAGGGACCGTGCCATTCAAAGCATGACGAACGACCCGAGAGGTTCGCCCCCATCGAGAAGATCAACGCCCACTACAAAAGACTTGAGTACCGTGAACTCATGAAGCCGCGATCCCGAGTAACCCGTTGGCCCTCCGCGACTCGTACTAAGCATCCCATATACGCCAAGCAAACCAGAACAAGGCGGTGAGCGGTAGTGGGCTTAACCGCGTTTTTAGCTTTGTTTGCGTCTGGCTGCGGCATGGAATAATTCAGACACCGTTCTCACGAAATGCGTCGCCGAGGGTGGCACAGGCACACCTCCGGTCAGGATGGTCTCGTAAGACAAATCCTTTCCGTAGTAAGTGCGCGTGTCATCCTGGTTCTGATTCACGACATCTCCAGTAAGATCAATGCCGGCGAAAATGCCCCTACTGCGAGAGTAGGAGAGAAAAGCGGCATTTGCGAGCTCTGTGGTAGAGGCTTGCGTGTTTCGCCCCACCGGCCCTGCCGCCACCGCAGCATCTCCTCCCAGCTTGACTTTGTCTTTAAGAAGGCGCTGAAAACCATCACGATTTGTGGCGACCAGGACTAAATCAGTTGCCTGCCCTCCGGCCTGCAATCCGAAGCTCGCCCCGGTCATCTGAATGAAGACTGGCGCGCTCCATCCGTGGGCTGTGCGGCAGCTTAGGACGCCTTGGCCATATTGCCCACCCACTACGAATGCACCCTTTTTGAAACTGGGAATGACAGCTACGCACGTTGCCTTGGAAGCGATGTCATCGGGGATTCCCTTGTCCGGCGTTTCCATCAATTCGTGCAAGACGGCATGCGCAGCATTGATACGATCGTCAAGTTTCTGCATGTCTGCGGCAAAGGCAATAGTGCTCAGCGACGCAAAAACGCAAAGGATTTTAATAAGTCTGTTCATTGTTTGAAACACTCCCGATCAACGCGAGGTTAGTGCGCAGCTAACTCCATCTGATGCCATTGACTAAGAGAAAGTTGTTCGGGATCCGTGCGCTGCAGACGCTCGCAGCCGAGATAGATTATCTTCCTGTCTCGCGGAGCGAGTGAGATTCCCCCCACGGGGGAAAACGGTGACGCCCTTCAGCTCCTGCAACATTTTTACTTTCAAACAGAGGGAGTTGGCTCAGGAGATCGTGTTCTCGATCGACATCGGCTTCTCATGATCATGGCAGCGACAGCCCCCTGAGCACTAGGCCGGGAAAGCTATCCGACCGCGGAGACATCTCCACGCCGCCACATCACAAGCATATCCGCGACAGCGCCAATCACGCGGCGCCGAAGCGGATTTTTGGGGGATTCGACTAGGCTGCTGATTTGTTGAGGTCAGGAGCGGCGTCTGCCTCGTCCTCTTCGCTCTTCTTCGCCGAATACTTTTCTTTGCCCGTCTTTGGCTTCTTCGGCTCTTCTGGCTCACGAGCGCTCTGCCTCATGATCGGAGCGCCCGCAGCTGTGATCTTCTTCGCCGCGTTCAGCTCCTCTTTCAAATTGGAATTCAGGAATCTGACGACCTTGGGCATTCCGAGGGTCGTGGCCATCGAAATGCACGCCTCATAGCCAGCGATCTCATAGTGTTCCGTACGCAATGCCGCTCCGATTAGACCGGAATCGAAAGACGCGCCTTCTTCGTCCTTCTCCAATGCGTCTTTGCCTTCTTCGATTACCCCTTCCATTCCGTTGCAATGCTGGCCGGTGGGCTTTTCGTCAAGCTCAAGGAAAACCTTCTTGAGCCGTTCAACCTGAACTTTCGTCTCTTCGAGGTGCGCGGAAAATAGCTGCTTCAGCTTGGGGTTGATGGCACCCTTCGCGAGCTTCGGCAAGGCTTTTACCAATTGGTTTTCCGCGCTGTACATATCGCGAAGTTCATCGATCAAAACGTCCTTGAGTGCCATATATTAGTTCTCCTTGTACATAGAAGGATGCACAAGGCAGAGTTCACGCGTAAGAAACGAAGAGCTATGTCTCCCAAAAGTCGATTTATCGAACCTTTCGGGTATTTAATGACCGCATGCGTATTGCCTGCAATGTTCGAGGTAGGCGGTTTCGTGATCCGCGATGAGTGCGACTACACTTGACCAAAGCCACCTTGGTGCATCGAGGCTTTTGGAATGCTGTTTTCTTAACTTAGACAGCCAGGACAACCTCGTTTTGGCGTCCATCTGCCTTCCGTGGGCCTTGCCGACTACTCCGGCAAGGTAACGGGCGGCAGCCACGGCTTGCTCAAGGGTCAAGCGATCCAGGTCGAATTTTAGGTCCTGGGGCATAAGCTCTCTCATCACGAGGTCTTTGCCTCCGAGCTTGACGGCCAACATGCGCTCTCCAAGGTTGGGTGAGAGCTGACAAGCTCCTGTCACGACTCTTTGGGCATTATTACGAACCGTCATCTTTTCTTGAGGGGCCGTAGCCGAGGCTGCCTCTTTCAGATCGATGAGGCAGTAGCTTCGATCGCTTTGCTTGCCGATTCCTAAGAGCACGGCATACCGAAGGCGACCCAGTAAACTACATCCCTTCATCCAATAAGCCGCATCGACAACCGAAATCTTCGTTTTCGGCTCACGTCCCTTAAACTTCAGTATTTTTGCGGTGACGGTCTCGTCCTGGAAGAGCGCTTCGATGCCGGCGTACTCTTTTTTATCCAGAGTCCAGAAGCGCCGACCGAGAGATTTGAGATTTGGCGCAAACTGGGAAAGCAACTTCGCCTGATTGCCGACCCCGTCCGCCATTCACTTCCACAGCAGCGAGTACACCTGCTCGGCTCCGGCGTGACTCATGATCGCCGGTTGTCCGTCCGCCGTAACGCTCACGAACCCTTGGTTAGATATGGTTGTATCCGGAACGTCCGAAACACGCCTCCGAACGCCATACGGTACCGACAGCCGGTACATACCTGCATGAGTTTGGGTCTGCGAGAAGTAAATGGCGCGACTGTCTGGAGACCACGCATAGAAGCCCTCCGGATCGTCGAACTGCATCAGTGTCCGCCACTGTTTCGTCTGCGCGGTGTAGATCACCATCCGCAGTGGCTCTCGCGCCATGGCCACCAGATACCTGCCGTCCGGCGACCATAACGGGATGTAGAACTTCTCCCCACCCGTCATCGGCGTCACCTTCCGGGTCGCCAAGTCCACCACAAATAGCCCATCCGGCTGACTGAACCCATCGAACCGGTTAAAGATGATTGACTTTCCATCAGGCGACCAGCTCGGGATCACCTCGTTGTCGCCTTCCGTCATCAGCTTCTCTGGAGCACCGCCGTCGGCTGAGACGCGGTAGATCTTCCGCCAGTCAGAATAGGCAATCCATTTCCCGTCCGGGGACCACTGTTCCATCCAGGCTGGCACGTCTGTCAGCTGTACCGCCTCGCTGCCATCCAAGCGGCTCTTCCACAAATGGCCGCTCGGATATTCCGAGTACACCATCCATTGCCGGTCCGGAGAAACCACAAACTGCGAAGCTGGAAGCCCCCCGAGAAATGGCACGAGCTTCCCCGCTCGTGGATCGAACACCTGCATCGCTCCGGCTTCCATCCGTCCCAATGCATATAGGCTTTTGCTATCTCGCGCAGGCGTCGCATCCGTGATGTTCAGCTGATTCCCCGTCAGGCGTATAGCTCCTGGCTTCTTCCAAAAGTCGAACCAGCGCGGTTTCTCCAGCTCATACACATTCCCGCGCCCTTCGCGGTCAGAATTGAAGAGAAAGCGGCGCCCGTCCGGAGTCCACTGACCCTGCGTTTCCTCGGCATCCGTCGGCCAGTCCAGTGCCAGTGGATGCGGGCCCCTTCCGTCACTGCCGACCAGCCAAATACGCGGTGTTCGGGAAAGGAGCGTCACTGCGAGCTGCTTCCCGTCCGGCGAGACGGCCAGCGTGATCGGAGGCTGGGGCGGCTTCCACAAAGGCCGTGCATTACCGCCATCCTCATCCATAACCCATACCTGTTTCGATTCCACGAAATAGATCGACTTTCCGTCCGACGCCCAACGTGCAATGGGACTAGCGTCCTGTCCGGTCCCAATCTTCCTCCACGCTCCCCCAAGACTCGACCCCGTCAGGAACCAACCGCCCGCCGCCTAATTGTTCATGTTCTGGGCCCACACCAGGACTTTCGACCCGTCTGCAATTACATCTACCAGATACATTCCGCCGGTCAGCCCCGGAATCGGCGCGATCATCCCCCCGCTCACCGACATTGCCGACGGAACGTTGCGGCTCTCGAAATAAAGCCGGGCGCCGTCGGTGAGCAGCGGGCCGAGCTTCGCCTCGTTGGAAAACGAAATCTGCGTCGATTCGAGGTTTCCGGTCGCAGGCACCGGACCAAGCACCATCAGGATTGTCCCTACCACCACCAGCGCGGCGGCGAGAAACGCGATTCGACGAAGCGCTATACGACGAATCGGTCCGGCGCCCACGGTAGCGCCGCGGACCAGCTCAGCGTGCGTTCCCGATCCGGTTACGCGTCTCGGTTCCAGGTCCCGCAGCACTCTCCGTAGATCCGTAGCGAGATCCCGCGCGAGTTGGTATCGCAGTTCCGGGTCTTTCTCGAGCGCCCGCGCCACGATTTGTTCGGCCAGCAGAGACGTCTGAGGATGCATCTCCCGCAATGGCTGTACCGTCTCATCGGTGATGGAGCGCAGAATCGCCAGAGTCGTCGGCCGGCGAAACGGTGCGATTCCCGTCAGCGACTCGTAATAGGTCACCCCCAGGCTCCACAGGTCGCTCCGGGCATCGGCTTTCTGCCCTATGACCTGCTCCGGCGACATATAGAGGGGTGTGCCCATCACTCCGACTGTCTCTGCCATTGTTTGTGTCACATCCACCGGGCCGAGCAGCCTGGCGAGTCCGAAGTCAAGAACCTTTGCCTGCCCTTTGGGGGTGATCATCACATTAGCCGGTTTCAGATCGCGGTGGATCACTCCCTGCTCATGGGCCTCTTCGAGCGCCTCGGCTACCTGAAGCGCGATTGTTGTCGCTTCCCTCATCGGCAAAGCTCCGCCGCGAAGCTTCGCCGCCAGCGACTCGCCCGCCACCAGTTCCATCACGATGCAATCCGCGCCATCATGCTCGATCACGTCATACACTGCGGCAATATGCGCGTGGTTCAGCTTGGCCAGGGCCCGTGCCTCCCGCCGGAACCGTGCTCGTGCTTCATCGCTTGCCAGCACGCCGCGCTGCAGCATCTTGATGGCGATGTCGCGGTCCAGCTTTTCGTCGCGTGCCCGGTACACCACGCCCATGCCGCCCACGCCCAATCTGCCGGTGATCGCATACCGCTCCAGCAGACGCTTCCCGGGCGCCCACACAAGGGTTTGTGACGCCATTTGCGCTGCCGAGGCCTGAATGTAAGCAGGCTGAGAAAGAAACCCGCTCAGCCGGTCATTCTCGTCCAGCAGATCTTCCACCATGCGGCGCAGGGCGGGCTTGTCGGCACACATGCGGTCCAGAAATACCTGTCGCTGATCGGGAGGCAGGTCGAGCGCTTCCCCAAACAACTGCTCCGCGGCTTGCTCCTGCTTGTTCATTGTGCATCCAGCGGCAGTCGGCAAAATCGGTGCCTTGGAAAAACTGGGTTCACAGTACCACAGATTTTCCGCCGTCGGGCTCCTCCCCGATTAACTGCAAGGGCGTGAGAACCTCGAAACCGCGAGACTCCGGCTTCGTCTGGTCGGATAGGATGGACAGCTTCCACGCCAGGTGAAACGAGCGGAGGTGG
>Ga0206838_10174_pt1 | contig 18163 bp, 14 predicted proteins | sample Alteio_BWOrgCont_26_FD_152879 | JGI IMG/M metagenome (GOLD analysis project Ga0206838, IMG submission 152879) | Enriched cells from forest soil in Barre Woods Harvard Forest LTER site, Petersham, Massachusetts, United States -... | ecosystem: Environmental > Terrestrial > Soil > Temperate forest >...
CGGTCCGTTCAGAAATGTCGAAGCCAAGCATCTTCAGTTCGCCATGAATCCGTGGCGAGCCCCACGTTGGATTGTCCGCAACCATGCGGAAGATGAGTTCGCGGAGTTCAACGCTGACGCCCTTCCTGCCGGCACGAGTGGGATGCCGCGAGAGCCAGGTCCAATACAGCTTGAAGCCGGCCCGATGCCATCGCACAACGGTCTCCGGCTGAACGAGAATCAAGTCTCCCGCCACCGGAGCCAGAAGCGCCGCAATATCACCCAGAAAAGTCTGTCGGTAACAGCAAGCCGAGGATGAGAACGCCTCCGTTTCAAGACAGCAAGTTGTTGCCGGAGAGCCAAATTCTCCAAAAGGAGATCGCGGCGAGAACGAAAGAACATGATCACCGGAACAAGCAGCAGCTTCACCAGGCACAGCATGCGAGAAGTTGTACACGGAGACAGTCCGCATTGGATACTGGGCTCATCGTCATGATTCAACAGCAGATCGCTATTTTGGCGAACGACACCATAGCCAGGTCGGAGGACGTTTGTCCGAAGACGCAGCGTAGGACAAGAAGAACAAGCACGCTAGAACAAAGGGTTCGTACCCTCATAGGGAGTCCTCTGTACGTCTTCACAGAGTCTAGCAGTTGCGAATATGCGCCCCATCAAGCTCCGTGTAGAGCCCGGGTAATTCGTCGATCCGGAGTCGTCGCCCGACCGGAAGTAATCCCAATCATTGAAAAGAGCAACCTGACCAAGTGCCTTAGAAACGGGATTTTGAGCAAGTTCGCTGCTCGCCGTCCGTCGCGTGGCGGAAGTTACCGAAAACCCGACTTTGCGGGAGGTTCAAAGTCACCTTCCGGATAGCCGGTTACGCGGCCACAATAGTGCGTCACTCGTAGCTTCTCTCGAATTGCGTCGGATGGCGGCGTATCAGAATCCGAATGCGGCAAGGGGTCGAAAAGCTTCAGCCCTTAATGAATTCCGCTCCGATGGTGATGTGCACCGTATCGCCGACCAGGATTCCCCCGGTTTCGAGAGCGGTGTTCCAAGTAAGACCGAAATCCTTGCGGTCGATCTTGGTCGTGGCCTCCAGGCCAATGCGGACATTTCCCCAAGGGTCCTTCTGAGGCGGCGTGGGGCCTTCGACAGATAGGGTGACAGGCCGAGTGACGCCATGAATGGTAAGGTCGCCGGTCACCGCGTATTCCTCTCCTCCCTTGCGCTCCACCTGAGTGGATTTGAAGGTGATGATGGGGTACTTCTCCAAGTCAAGGAAATCGGCGCTCTTGAGGTGCCCGTCGCGCTGGGGTTCGCCGGTGTTGAGGGTGGAGACGTCGAGGGTGGCCTCGATGGAGGAGAGGGATGCGTCGGTGGTGTGCTCCGTGAGATCGCCGGTAATGCCCTTGATGGTGCCCTTCACGTTTGCGATCATCATGTGCTTGACTTTGAATTCGGCGGCGGTGTGGGCCGGATCGATTTTCCATGTGATGAGAGAGGCGGGGGCGGAGACCGATGCCATGGAGGCTCCTTTCGTATGCTTGGGTGCGGGCGAGATATTCACTGCAACAGATATTTTGCCCGCAGGTAGTGTGTGGTTCGTGCAGCTTCGATTGGCCAGCCGGAACTGGTGCGAAGTAATCCTAGCACCGTGCTTGCCGGTGGATCATCACTTTCCTCGATTTCTTGGCAGGGTTTTAGAATTCGCCAGCCGTGCAAGAGCACGGCCCGTGCATTTTCCGTGTGGTTTGTCGGTAATACGGACATCCCGGCGCGAAACTTCCAGATAGCCAGTTTTACACTCAAGTGGTTAGCCAAGAAGCTTTAGCGATCTGCGTAGCTCAATAAGTGGTTAGTTTGTAAGCGCCCAATTCGCTCGGGTGATTGTTGCACACGTTGATCCTGCATAGGCTCTCGATCTTCTTCGATCGATGTGACCGTCAAGAGGCGCATGGACCGTATACCGAAACTCTGCTCGATGCTGCGATGTATCAATTCTGTAGGGGGCTGACCTCTCCCTGATCTCCTTTGAGCGAAATGCCGCTCTTTTCCAATGTCTGCCCCAGCACTCGGTCCAACTGGGCAGCCGCCTTCAGCCACGCCGCCTTGGCCATTACCTCGGTGGTTTGCGCCTGAGCGAGATAGGTCTGCTGCTCGATGACCGCGAGGTTGGTGGCATAACCTGCGGTGAAGCTTTCCTGAGAGGCGGCCAGCAACTGCGCCTGCAACTGTCGTGCCTTTGTGGCGGCATCGGCCGCACTTTTGGCGGCGTTGAGCGCTGTGATCGCGTTCTGCACCTCAGCAGCTACCTGCGACTCCAGTTGCGTCACCCGCAACTGCTGCTGCCTCAAAAGAGCCTGGTCAGCTCCGAGATTCGCTTTCGCGACCCGGTTTTGCACCGGCAGGAAGAACTGTATCCCGGCCTCATACAACGTCGACGAACGGCTGCCTCCGGTTGGAATCGGACCGGTAAACGCATTTCCAGTCAAGCTATCTCCACCGATCGCTGTCAGTCCTGGGATCACCACTCCACGGCTCTGATAGCTTGCATAAAGATCGATCTCAGGCTTCGCGGCATTGCCCGCGCTGGCGACCTGCCGCTCGCCGTTGGTCACCTGAAAACGAGCCTGCTGCATGTCAGGCCGCTTCTCCCATGCGCCCTTGATCAACTCAGGAAGTAGCGCTTGCGACTCGCCCTGCGGCGGCAGGAGCGAGTCGGTCGCCACGAGCTCTGGCGTCGTGCCCGGTGTTGCCGCGAGCGACTGCGGATCAAGCAGCGTTCGCAGGATCACCTGCTGCTGGTCTCGTAGAGCGATCGTCTGGGTGAGCACCAGCTGCGTGCTCGTCACGAGGGACTGCGCACGCGCTACCTCGATGGGAGGCAGTCGTCCCACATTCATCTGCTCCTGATCGTTACGCAACAGCAAATCGGCCGTCTTCAGCGCCTGCTCCTGCACTTTCACCGACTCCTGCAGGCTCACCAGGTCGATATACAGGTTCTCTACCCCGGCAATCGTGCTGATCATCTGTTGCTCCAGCACCGCCGCGGAGATTTTCCTGTTCGTCTTTGCAATGGCGATATAGCGGGTGTTGTTCGCGCGCCCGGCACCACGCAAGAGCGGTTGCGCGATGAGCGCATAGGCGTTGGGATGGGAGAACGGAACCGCGCTGGAGCGTCCCGAGTAGAAGGTCTGCACGAAGTCGTTGACGCCCAGCTGGATGGTGGTCCCCGGGCTGAAGCCCTTGGTCAGGAGGGTATCGCCGACAGTATTGTCGGTTATCGTCTTATCGGCCTGCGTTACCGAACCCGGGGGAAGCGTCAGGAGCGATACTGCCGGGTTCCGCCGCAGCCATCCGTACCGGCCCATCAGCTGCGCGTCGAAGCCGGGCACCGGCGATCCGCTGGAATAGAGGGCCGGATTGAGTAATAAGGAGTGCGATCCCCCCAGCACACGGCTTGTGTTGTAGGAGGAGGATATTATCGAAGTGATCGGGTCCACGCTCAACGGAGACAGGCCCGGAGAGGAGAAGCTGAGCAGCGGCACGGCGACGGGCGCTTCGCCGGCCGGAGTATCCGCCACCGTGTAGTTAATCGGACGCGGCAGTCCGCCGCCCCTGGCCAATGAGACGCCCACATCCGCGATCGTCTGATCGACTTGCTCCAACTCGATATCGAGGTTGTCCTTTAGTGCCATCTGGAGGGCTTGCCGAAGGCTCAGGTCGAGCCGGCCAGGCTCTGCGTTCGCTGGCGCGGGTGCTGGTGAGGTCCCCGGCGCCTGCGCCAATGATATGGACGGCTTGGGCGCCGCCGGAAATTGGAATGTGGCCACAGTCGATTGCGCAGCCGAAACGCACGCTGAAGCACAGCCCACTACGATGCAGGTGAAGGCTTGCCGGGCGCCGGAGCGTTTGTTGAAATATCGAAAAAGACAGCTCATCTCGCGCAACCCCCTCCGAATAGAGCGTGATGTTATTGATCTTGGCTGGCCGTTACATCTCTTTGCTCGCGCGCTCTGTCGCCCTCGGCTAATTGCTGCCGCCCTGCTGGCCGGCAGGGGCCGGTCGCGTGGTCACGCGCGCGCCCTGCTTCACCGCATCGTTTGGGTTGACCACGATAATGTCGCCGTCATGCAGCCCAGCGGTGATATACACCTGCGTACCCAGGTCTCGCCCTACGTTCACGGGCCGCATCTGGATGACGTTGTTCTCTACCACGGGCACAAACTGACCGCGCGCCAGGCTAAGCAGGCTATCGCCGGAGATCAGGATGCCCGGGTTCGTGGCACGGTAATGCATCTGCGCCGAAGCGAACATGCCTGGCCGCAACCGGTGCTGGGCATCCGATATCTGGACCTCGGCTAACAACGTCCGAGTCTGCTGGCTTAGCGAATCGCTGCTCCGAACCACCTTGCCCTTGAACGTTTCACCCGGCAACTCCGAAAAGGTGAGGTCCACAGGCTGGCCGGTCTGCACGAAGGGCGCATCCTGCTCCGGAACGGACACAAACACCTCCAGGCTGCCGAGGTCGACAACATCAAACAATTCGCCGCCCTGCGCGCCACCTGTGGGTGAGCCGCCGGTGGAACCGCCGGGAACAGCCACCAGACCCTGTGCTGCTCCCGAAGCCGACACCAGATTGCCCACCTCGATGTTTCGTGCCGTGATTGTGCCGTTGATGGGCGAGCGAACCTGCTCGAAATCAGCCAAAGCCTGAGTACGAGCCAACGCTCCCTGCGCTCCCTTTACCGCGTTCTGCATCGCCTGCAGATTCGATTGCGCTGACTCAACCGCCGCGAGCGCGGTATCGTCGTCCTGCTGGGATAGAATGCCATGGAGCACCAAGGTGTGAACCCGGGTGTAGGTCGCCTGTTGCAACCGCAGGTTGGATTGCGCCGTCAACACGTTGTCTCCGCCTTGCTGCACGGCCGCAGTCTGCTGCTCAACCGAGGCGTCCAGGTCCGGAGCCGAGATGATCGCCAGCAATTGCCCCTTGCGTACCGTATCCCCCAGGTCCACATACCGGGCCTTCAAATACCCGGAGGCCCGCGCATAAATATGCGCGCTCCGGAGTGGGATCACAGTGCCAGGCAAGGTCAATACTTGCTCCGAACCTGCGATGTGCACGGTCTGCACCTCCACGATCGGCAACGCGTTCTTCTGTCGTTCCGCTCTGGCGTTCACTACCCTGTCCCGGTTGTAGTGGGGCTGCAAGCCCGCCAGCAGAGCGAGGCCCAGCACGACGATCGCTATCAGGGTCCATAACAGCCGCCGGCCGTGCTTCGGCTGCGCCCCATGCTGTGGATCGCCACTCATGGGCGTTGATGTTGGGACGTCTGAGCTCATTGGTGCGCTCCTTCCTGCGCTCCCGGTTGCGTTCCCTGAATTTCGTCTTCCAGGCGCTTCTCCCAGTTCACCGGAGCCCGCTTACTCAACAGCGAGTACATCACCGGCACCATAAACAGCGTACCCACCGTTGCGAACAAGAGGCCACCGATAACGGCCCGTCCGATCGGTGCGTTCTGCTCGCCGCCCTCTCCCAGTGACAGCGCCATCGGCAGCATGCCGATGATCATCGCCAGGGCCGTCATGCATACCGGCCGTAGCCGCGTCGAGCCCGCGATCAGCGCTGCCTGCTTTGAATCCTTGTTGCTCTCACCCCACGATTCGTTCGCAAAGGTGACGACCAGGATACTGTTAGCAGTCGCGACGCCGATGGTCATCAACGCCCCCATCAGCGAGGGCACGTTGAAGGTCGTCTGCGTGAGGAACAGCATCCATACAATGCCCGCGAACGCTCCCGGAAGCGCCATCAGAATGATGAACGGTATGGTCCACGATTGGAAGTTCATCGCCATCAGCAGATAGACAAACACCACCGCCGCCGCGATGCCCACCTCCAGGTTCGCAAAGGATGTATTCATCGTCAGCACCTGGCCGCTCAGGACGATCTCCACCCCGGGCGGAAGATGTTGTGAATTTTTCTCGACGATTCTCTGCACATCGCTGGCCACTCCGCCCAGGTCGCGCTGGGCTACGTTCGCGAACACGTCCATGATGGGCAGTGCGTTGTAATGCGAAACGGTCTGCGGTGAAACCTGCCGTTCGGTCATCGAAACATTGCGTAACAGTTGGTCACTGGCGCCGGGCATCGCGGTGACGGCCGTCCGCTCCAGCGAATCAATGTCGTGCAGGCGGTACTGCGGCACCTGCACGATCACCGGGTATTCGACTCCCGTCTTCGGATCGAGCCAGAAGTTCGGCGCCACCTGCCCGCTGCCCGAAAGTGACAACAGCACGTTATCGGAAACGTCTCTCGCCGTAAGAGCGAGTTCCTGCGCCTTAAGTCGGTCCACATTGATGTTCAGCTTGGGCGCATTGACCTGCTGCTGCATGAACACGTCCACCGCACCCGGAACATCCTTGATCTGCTCCTGAAGCATTGCGGCGATTTGCGCCGTGGAGGCTGCGTCTTTTCCACGCACCTGTACGTCGATCGGCGCGGGCAGCCCGAAGTTCAGCGTTTGATTCGTGATGTCGGCGGGTTCAAAGAACACCGTCTCCTGAGGAAACTTCTCTGCGAAATCCTGCCGCAGAATCTGCATCCATTCCTGCGTCGGCCGGTGCTTGGCGGCGAGCAGCACCAGCACATCCCCATCCCCGTTACTCGTTGTGTCGCTCGCCGAGTAGGCCAGGTTTACGCCGCCTGGCGGCAGACCGATGTTGTTCACCACCGTCTGCAGCTGCTCCGCCGGGATCACGCGCCGAATCTCCTCGTTGACGCGCTTGAACACCCCCTGCGCCGTTTCGATCCGCGTGCCCACCGGGGGCCGGACGTGAAACTCCATCTGCCCGGAGTCCACATAAGGGAAGAAGTCCCGCCCAATCACCGGAACCAAGGCCATTGAACCCAGGACCACCACCGCGAATGCAACCAGCGTCATCGCGGGGTGCCCCAGTGCCCACTCCAGTCCGCGTTTGTACTTCTCCGCAAAACGATCGAACCCGCGCTCAAACCTCTGGTGAAACCGCCAGATGAAGCTTCGGCTCAGCGGCGACTCCTTCTCCTGTCCCTGATAGAGCGGCACCTCCTTCGGCAAAAGGAAGTGCATCATGGTGGGCACCAGCGTGCGCGAGAGCCCGTACGAGGCGATCAGAGCCAGCACCACATTCACTGCCAGCGGTGTGAAGATGTACTTCGCCGAACCGGAGAGAAGCGTCACCGGCACGAACACGATGCAGATCGACATGGTCGAGATCAGCGCCGGCATCGCTACCTGCTCCGCGCTGTCCAGAATCGCCCTGGCCAGCGGCTTCTTTTCCCCAACTCCGAGATTGCGATGCGTGTTCTCGATTTCCACCGTCGCATCGTCGACCAGCATACCCACCGCCAGGGCCAGTCCCCCCAGCGACATGACATTGATCGTCTCGCCAATGGCCGAAGACACTGCGATCGCGAACAATACCGCCAGCGGAATGGATACGCTCACAATCAGCGTGCTTCGCCAGCTGCCGAGAAACACCAGCACCATCATGGCGGTGAGAAACGCGGCCGTCACCGCTTCCTGCACCACGTCCCGGATCGATGCCCAGACAAGCACCGATTGATCGAAGATCGGCGTCAGCGTCAGCGCGCTCGGGAGCCCGGCCTTGATTCGCGGGAGCGCGGCTTTCACCTCATCCACGATGGTCAGTGTCGAAGAAGCGCCGCTCTTGATGACGGTCAACAGCGCCGACGCCTGCCCGTTCTCGCTCACATAGCTTGTCTGCGGCTGGTACCCGTTATGGATCCAGGCCACATCCTTCATCTGAACCACCGCGCCATTCACCGTCCGGATGGGCAGAGCGTTCAACTCTGCGACCGTCTCCGCGCTGCTGTTGGTTCCTACCAGGTATTCCCGGTCGCCCATCTTCGCCGTGCCCGAGGGCGTGACCAGATTCTGGTTATTCAGTGCGCCTGAAAGGTCCGAGGCGGTCAGGTGATTGGCCACCAGCTGCAACGGCTCCACGTCCACCATGATGGCTCGCTGCTCACCGCCGTACGGAAGCGGCACTGCGGCGCCCTTGATGGTCGCCAGCTGTCCGCGAATAAAGTTCTGGCCCAGGTCATAGAGCTCGGTTTGCGAAAGCCCCTTTCCGCCCAGGCTCACCTGCACGATAGGAACGCTGGAAGCGTCGTATTTGAGCACATACGGCGGCAGGATTCCCGGGGGCATCAGGCGCAGGAGCGACTGCGCCAGCGCAGTGACCTGCGCAATCGCAAGATCCACCTGCACACCCGGTTGAAAATGGATCTTGATAACTCCCACGCCGCTGTACGACTGCGATTCCGTGTATTGGATGTTATTGACTGTGGTTGGAAGCGCCCGTTCACATACCGCGATGATGCGCTTGGACATGTCGTCCGCATCCATCCCGCTGTAGGTCCAGATGACGCTTACTATGGGGATGTCGATGTCCGGCAATATGTCGGTTGGTGTCTTTAGGATCGCGGAGATACCGAAGATCGCGATTAACACCGCGACTATGACGAAGGTATAGGGCCTCTGCAGAGCAAAGCGAACAATCCACATAAGGGTTCTCCCTCGCTCGGTGTTCCGAAGCAGGCTACCTCCGCCGGCCTGCTCCAGTCCAGTCACTCCGCAGCGGTCGGTTCACACCAGATCGTGAGACCCTCAGCCGAGCAACGATCGCATCAGTACCGGCGCATTCGCTCGATTTCACTCGATCTCCTCAACTGTCAGCTTTGTGTACTCTTTGACGATGAGTTCTGGTAATTGCGCTCATATGGTCGGGAAATCCGAGACCAACAAATGATTTATAGGCTCTCCATACGACCATCCTCCAGTCATGTCCAAACAGCATCGACAGCCTATGGTCGGAATTCTGCTGAGACTTACCAGCAGATCATGTGGCGTCCGCAAGCTCCAATGGACAACGCTGCGGCACAACCACAATCGGAAACGCTTCGGCGAAACATGCGAGTGTCTCGTTAACCGTCTACTGGATACAGGTGTTTGGCTTGTAAAGCTTGCGTTCGCAGTGGCGGCAGCTCGTGCGTCACATCTCATTTCAAGAGGTCCTAGGTCGCTTGTCCGTAGCGACAAGGAGAAGAGAATTTTGTTATATGTAATTGGCCGCCGCGCACGAATGCTGTTTCTCCCGAGGAGAGCCGCTACGATCTTGTGCACACAGAATTGGACGAGAGGCGGATGCCTGAACCGCTCAGTGAGGCTCTGGATGGTAATGCTCTTCCTTTCGGCCGGTACAACAGCTGAGGCACAAACGCAGAATGATCCCCAAGCGGGGGGCATTCCAGCTGAAAGCCATAGCGTTTTCCAGGATGCCGTGCTGAAAAAGATACTTGCGACCTCAAGAGAGCCTTCCAGCCAGACTGCCGCTCAGAGGACTAACGACAACACTCAACACGGTTGGGTCAACACCTGGTTGCGTGCAGTGGACGAAGCCCGCGCCATCCAGCCGCACTTCACTGCTCCGATTGTTACGACGCACGTCATGCTGGTACAGCAATACCGCTATGACATTTCTTGGCAGCAAGATAGCTCCGGAGGAACCGTTACTTCGAATTACGGCGCTTCACGCGGCCTCGAGATCATCCCAACTACTCGCCTTGAAATCGGTATATCTCCACCAAACTATCTTGTCCACCAATCAAGCCAGCCCGACGGAATCGGCGACTTAGCCTGGCAGGTGAAGTTTCGAGCCTTCTCGGCAACCGAGCACCAAGGAGATTATTTTGTAGGCTTCTTCCTTGGGGGAACATTTCCGACAGGCGACCCACCAAACGGCACAGGGCATACTACACTGACTCCCACCTTCGCTGTCGGGAAGGGCATCGGCCCGTGGGACATACAAAGCACCATTGGCGGCACTCTTCCACTGAGCGGTGCAAGCACCCTCAGCCGAACGATCGTCTTCAATACCGCATTGGACTATCGAATCAAAGGAATCATATGGCCCATGCTCGAACAGAATTCCACCTTTTGGGCGGGTGGTACGTTGGACGGCAAGAAGTCGGTCTTCCTTACACCTGGGCTTATCGTAGGCAGTTTCCCGTTGGTCGGAAGACTCCGCTTCGCGGTTGGTGGCGGATTTCAGACTGCCGTCACGTCGTATCACCCATACAATCATCGCTGGATCGTATCGTGCCGCTTTCCGTTTTAGACCACGCGACACACCTCCCGACGAAAGACCGGCTCAGAAATATGCGTGTCAAGTTTGGAGTGGTCGGCAGGGCTCGCGGAATGCCGACAAAGGCGCTGAGCTTTTTGACTTTGGGCCCAATTTTTGATGGCGAGGAGCGACCTGTGCCAAAGTTGCGGCAGCTCAGAGGATGAGTTTTTCTGGAAGGCTCGGCAAACGTATGAAGATGCATGTCGACCTCCTGAAATCAATCTAAAGATTGGCCCTGTCCAATGAGTGAGTTGGCGATTTGCACTAACCCGCTAGCGCGGGAGGTTATGCCTCTGTGGCATTTGGATAGAGTTTTGGACACCCAAGGAGGTGTCCATGACTCACCTACGTCAGCGCATGCAGGAAGATCTGCGGCTGCGCAACTTCTCCGAACGCACGATCCGTCACTACACCCACACCGTCGCTGAGTTCGCCAAGTACTTTCACAGGTCACCCGATCAGCTGGGCCCGGAGCACGTTCGCACGTTTCTGCTGTATCTGCTCAACGAACGGAAGCTGGGCTGGGGAACGATTCAAGGGGCCAGATCGGCACTGAAGTTCCTCTACACGCGCACCCTGAAGCAGACCTGGTTCGATCAAGAGGTGATCAAGCCCAAGGTGCGCCGAAGGCTGCCTACGGTCTGGAGCCGGGAAGAAGTCTGCGCTCTGCTCGATGCGACGACCAACACCAAGCACCGCGCACTGCTGGCCCTGTACTACAGCGCAGGGCTTCGCTGTCAGGAAGCACTGGACTTGAAGGTCAACGATATCGACAGCAGGCGGATGATCATCAACATCCGCGAGGGCAAGGGCAAGTTTCCCCGCCAGGTCATGCTGTCGCCCAAGCTGCTGGAGTTGCTGCGCCTTTATTGGCATTGGCGCAAGCCCAAGGACTGGCTCTTTCCCGGACGATGGCCCGACCGGCCCATGATGGCAAGCGGGGTCCGCGTCGCCTGTCAGGAGTTGCGCAAGCAGCTGGGCATTTCTAAACCGCTCAGCCCGCACGTGCTGCGTCACTCCTTCGCTTCACATCTGCTCGATGCGGGCACCGATCTGCGCAGCATCCAGCTTCTACTCGGTCACCGCGATCTGGAGACTACCTCCCGCTACCTGCACGTCTCCGAAGCCAAGCTGCACGCCACCGCGAGCCCGCTCGACGACCTGCTCATTCGGAACGTCCACACTACTCAGGGAGGGAACAGAACTGCATGAGTGGACATCGGCTTGAAGTGGCCGATGTCTTCCATGTTCATCAGGAACAGTTCCTTCAGCGCTGGGGCCATGCTGTCTCGGACCAGCAACGGAAGGTGCTGCGCGATATCGGCATGTGCCGCACGGCCGCGCTAGGCACTCATCTGGAACGATGCGATCGCTGCAGCTATGAGACTGTCGCGTACGACTCATGTCGCAACCGGCACTGTCCCAAGTGTCAGTCTTCAGCACGTGATCGCTGGCTCCTCAAGCAGGCTCGAAGTCTGCTGCCGGTGCGCCTTACGCCCATGTGGTCTTCACTGTACCCGAACAACTGGCGCCGCTCGCATTGCGCAACCAGAGGCTCTTCTACACCCTGCTGTTTCGGGCAGCCTCCGAGACGCTGCTCAAGATCGCTGCCGATCCACGTCACCTTGGTGCGCGCATTGGGGTGCTTGCCGTGCTGCACACCTGGTCGCAGAACTTGAGACATCATCCACACCTGCACTGCCTCGTTCCTGCCGGCGGACTAGCTTTTAATAACTCCCACTGGATCTCAACCAGACGCCACGGGTTCTTCCTCCCCGTGCGTGTGCTCAGCCGCATGTTTCGCGGCAAGCTGCTCGCCTTCCTCAAGCTGAGCTACCGGCACGGCGAACTATGCTTCCCCGGCAAGCTGGCCGAACTCTCAACCCCACGCGCCTTTCACTCTCTGCTTGGGGCCCTGCGCCGGCGAGAGTGGGTGGTCTACTCCAAGCCTCCGTTCGGCGGACCAGAGCATGTGCTGAAGTATCTGGCCCGCTACACCCATCGGGTTGCCATCTCCAACGGAAGACTCCTCAGTCTCGATAACGGACAGGTGCGCTTCCGATGGCGAGACTCCAGACATGGCAACCGCAGCAGCGCCATGAAGCTCGACGCGGTCGAGTTCATCCGCCGCTTCCTGCTCCATGTGCTGCCCGCCGGTTTCGTCAAAATCCGCCACTTCGGATTGCTTGCCAACCGCAACCGACGACAGGCGCTGGCCCTCTCGAGGCTTCATCTCCGCGCCACGGCTGTAGATCTCCGCACCATGCTATCCGAACAGCAGAAGTCTGCACTTAACCGATCCTGTCCCCAGTGCAAATGCGGTACCCTGCGCCTCATCGCACGCGATCTCGCTCGCCAACCGATTCGCCTGAGCACAGCGCCTCACCGCGCTGTTGTCGATTCCTCCTGAGGAAATGATGCTGCCCTGTATGTCAACCCGACCCCGCACCGCGACGGACCCTCAACCCGCCCTCGCTCACCTATGCCCCGAATCGCCTCCACACACTCAAACACAGCCATTCGGCCTCCCAACCTGGTTCGCAAATACATCGCGAACCAGGACAGACTCACCTCAATCAGGCTGCCCTCGTGTCCGGTCGACAGTCTCGGCTCCCCGCAGGCGCTATTCAATCCCCATACATCCACCGCGCTAGCGGCTTACTGCAAATCGCCGTATCCACACCGCTCCCCACCGACTACCCCGTGCTCGCACACTTCCCTGCGCGGAGCGCTGTCGATACGGCATTAGAGATTTGGCGCTCATCGAAACGAGACGCTCGGGGTTTCGCGAGAATGCTCTCGAAACCCCGGGCTTTGCTACTTTGGTTAATTCGGAACCCGCTCAAGCCGGCGGATGCTTTGAACGGAGCATCGCCGCTAATTAACGTGCCCTCGGTGCGGCGGCCCTATGTGCTGTGTTCAGGACCAACCTAGTGGGACGCTCGGCCGGAAGCCGTCATTATCTCCAGTCGCCCTCAAGAAATTGCCTCCGTCCGATGCGGGTGACGACCACGCCCGTGTCTTGGCAGATGGCTTGAAATTGAGTCCCGTTGGAATCAATCACGAAGGAGAAGTGAGAAGTGAACCCATCGCTAGTCTCGGTGAACGTGCCTGTGCAATCGTCATTCACCGTATATGTGCCCGTTCCGGTCCCGGGGCCTATGCTGCCGTTGGTGCTGGCATTGAAAGTGAAGGTAACAGCGCCCTTCCCGCCGAAGTACAGCACACCGACCTCGGCGTACGGACCCAGTATGGAGGTGGGCGCGTCAGCAACAATAGACCCGGTGGATGTATAGGCGAAGTGGTGGCCCTTTAAGGTGGCCTCAGAGCAGTCAGCCTTCGCCCTGGGTGCGATTCCCAGAGCAAGTGCGGTGACTGCAACGATTGTGAGGGTCTTTGCGATGTTGCTGGGTTTCATGATCATCTCCTTTGCGTTCATAAATTGACTTCATACAGGGAAGAGATCAAATCGTCTGTTCTTCCCTCGCTAGTACAGGCGGAAGCAAACGGCAAAAGCGGCCACGCTTTGGTATATTTCTTGTGCCCGTGGGAGCAAGGGCTATCCATCGACGCACGCTCTGCAGAAATCACCCAGCTGTTAAAGGCCTGGGGCAGCGGTGACGAAGCCGCGCTTGGCCGGCTGGCGGAGCAAGTCTATCCCGAATTGCGTCGGATGGCGCGTCGTTACATGAAGAACGAAGGTCGGGGCAACACGCTGCAGGCCACCGCAATCGTGCACGAGGTCTACCTCCGCCTCATAGATGTGACTAAGGTTGAGTGGCAGGCGCGCGCGCAGTTTTTTGCGATGGCGGCGCAGATGATGCGGCACATTCTAGTGGACGCGGCGCGCGCACGTGGCTCACAGAAGCGCGGCGGCATAGCGCCCAAAGTGAACCTGGATGAGACGGCCGTCTTGTCGCCGGCGCCAGACCGGTCGATCCTCGAACTGGACGAGGCCTTGACGGCGTTCTCGCAGGTGGCTCCGCGGCAGGCCAGGGTGGTCGAGTTGCGCTATTTCGGCGGATTAAACGAGGAGGAAATCGTCGTAGCGTTGAATATCTCTCCGCGTACAGTCAGGCGCGATTGGGACCTCGCCAAGGCTTGGTTATTGCGGGAGTTAAGCCATACTGTAAGAGGGCGAGCGGAACCCGCGCCATGACTCCGGAGCGTTTCCGGCAAATTGAGGAGCTTTACCACGCGGTTCGTGAAGCAACCGCCGGCGAACGCGCCGCGCTGTTGGCGCAGTCCGATCCCGAGTTGCGCCGCGAAGCAGAATCCCTGCTGGCGGAGGGAATCGATGCCAATTTTATAGACCGGCCTGCCATAGAGAATGCCCGGCAACTGGTGGAGGACTCAACCGTCGCCGAATTGAAGGCCGGCGATATCCTGGGGCCATACCGCATCGAGAGCAAACTCGGCGAGGGCGGCATGGGCCAGGTTTTTCGGGCGGTAGACACGCGATTAGGCCGCGCCGTGGCGATCAAGATCACTCATGACGAGTTCAGTTCCCGTTTCGAGCGCGAGGCGCGCGTCATTTCATCGCTCAATCACCCAAACATCTGCACGGTGCATGATGTTGGCCCTAACTATTTGGTGATGGAATTGGTAGAGGGCGAAACGCTTGCCGCCCGGCTGAAACAGGGTCCCATGCCCATCGAAATGGTGGTGCGCTATGGGGGGCAGATTGCTGCGGCGCTAGCGGAAGCGCACGGCAAGGGCATCGTTCATCGCGATCTCAAGCCGGGAAACATCATGATCGCGAAATCCGGAGCGAAGGTCCTGGATTTTGGCCTGGCGAAATCGGGCCAGGATGAAACCCTCACTGCCAGCCACATGATGATGGGCACTCCCGCCTATATGTCGCCGGAGCAAAGGCAAGGGAAACCCGCCGATGCGCGGTCGGATGTCTACTCGTTCGGCTGTGTTCTCTACGAAATGCTGACCGGCGCACGAACCGGGTCGGTCCGAAGGCGACTTCCGTCAGCAAAGCTGGAGAGAATCGTAAGCCGGTGTTTGGAAGAAGACCCGGGAGGCCGATGGCAATCCGCTGCCGAGCTGGAGGGAGAACTGGCAGGCGTCATTGCCAGCGGAAGCCGCGGGAAACTCATGCTTGCCACCGGGGATAGTGTGCGGAGCTTGTCCGTCGCGTGGCTCTACGCGGGGTTGACGTTGGTGGTCGCCGCGATCGCTTGCGGCGTATATCTCTACTCGACGCGAAAATCATTCGCGCCGGTGGCGACCCAGGCTGAGTGGACGCCGCTCACCGATTTTGCCGACTCCGTAGTTTCCCCAGCTCTTTCACCCGATGGCCGCATGCTGACCTTCATCCGCGGCCCCAACACCTTCTATGGAGATGGACAGATTTACATCAAGCTTCTGCCCGATGGCGAACCGGTCCAGTTGACTCATGACGCGGTGCAGAAGATGAGCCCGGAATTTTCACCTGACGGCTCGCGCGTCGCCTATACAACGGTTCCCAGTGTCTGGGACACCTGGGTTGTGCCGGTGTTAGGCGGCGAACCTCGGCTGATGCTGGCGAATGCTGAGGGGCTGACCTGGATCGATCCAAAAAACCTTCTCTTCTCCGAACTCAGAAAGGGCCTCCACATGGTCCTCGTAACCGCCGGCATAAACCGCGAGAATAGCCGCAATGTATATGTGCCTCCCCGGGAGCGAGGCATGGCCCACCGCTCGGCGATCTCACCCGACCGCAAGTGGGTGCTGCTGACGGAGATGGACAACGGTGGATGGCTGCCCTGCCGTCTGGTCCCATTCGACGGCAGTTCCAGCGGCCGGACTGTTGGCCCGGCAGACGGAGGGTGCACTTATGTGGCGTGGTCTCCGGATGGAGCCTGGATGTACTTTAGCTCCGACGCCGGCGGCCACTTTCACATCTGGCGGCAGCGCTTTCCTGACGGAGTACCACTACAGCTGACTTCCGGGGCCACTGAGGAGGAAGGCATTGCTATGGCCCCGGACGGACGGTCGTTGATCACCTCCGTAGGGCTGGTGCAAAGCACGATCATGCTCCATGATTCGAAGGGAGAGCGGCAGCTCTCCTCGGCCAATTACGCCGTAAGGCCGCAATTCTCGCCCGATGGGCAATATATCTTTTACCTCGTTCCGCCCCCCGGGAACTCCGGACATCTGTTCGGGAGTGGGGAACTCTTTCGTGTGAGTCTGGAAACCGGCGAAAACCAGCATTTGCTGCCCGGCCTTTCCATGAGCGGGTATGCCCTGTTTCACGACGGAAAGCGAGTCGTGTTTTCCGCAGACGACCCAAAAGGCCACTCCCGCCTTTGGATCGCCGATTTGGATCTTCGCTCCTCGCCGCGGCAATTCCCCTCAACCGTCGACGAAGATACGCCCGAGGTCGACCAGAACGGCAACATCTACTTCCGTGCCTCCGAAGGCGGGTCGAACTTCCTTTATCGAATGAAAGAGGACGGAAGCGACCGTGTAAGAGCACTCCCCTCCTCGATCATCTCAAGCCATGGTCTCTCGCCAGACGGGCACTGGGCAGTCGTTGGCCAGGTGTCATCCACGAGTGCGGTAGCTGCTGATGTCGTGGCGGCCCCGCTTGACGGTGGAATCCCAGTGACCATCAGCCATGAGCTAAGCGAAGTGATCTGGGGTAATCAGGGGAAAATTCTTGCGATACTCCTCCATGAGAGAGGAGCCGGCAAAACTGTTCTTTTCCAGGTTGCTGCCGTAAACGGTGTCCCCTCGCTGCCACCTGACGGAGTCGACTTGACTGATCGTCCGGAAACCCTGAAGGGTGCCAAAGTAATGGACCACCTGATTGTTCCAGGGCCGAATCCAGGACAATATGCATATCTCCGCCAAAGCGTCCACCGGAATCTCTACCGCATTCCTTTGCGTTAGCTATCGCGGAGATATGTAGCACGCCGATCCCGACATTTTCCGAGTTTTTCGGGGCTAACTAAGGCAAGTAATTGCATCGACGGAATCTCGGTGAACGCTAACAGGGCGAGTCGCTCATTGACAGGATTACGGGTGGTTGTCGGCTAACCGGAAGTTTCGCGGACCCACTCCGTTACTTCCGGGTTGCCGGTCAACCAGCGATGAGCCAATCGTGATATATCAGTAAAAATCCAACGAACCGCTTATCAGACCGGAAAGGCAGCTTCCTCAAGCCCAGCCAATCTCCTTCAGAGCTAATTCGGAATTCCATATTTTGGTCATGTGCGAGATCCTCTCCCCTTGGAATTGCATGACATAGACGTAATCGGTGCTCATTCGGCGGCCGGTTGGAGGAACCGGTCCTCCCTGACCGGTGTGGGTCGCGTGAAAGACCGCATAAGCCGCAATGTTGCTCCGCGCAGCATCAGTGGCAAATGATTTCAGTTCGTAGCGGGCGTCAGGAAATAGCGTCAGTATCCCTTTCATCCAATCCGTGTACTGTGCCAGCGTCGTCACGTCGTTCAGGGGGGTAGCCTGAGCTGAGAATGTGGCGTCGGGCAAGCAGTACGCTTTGCAGGCTTCCCATCCTTTGCCTGTCTCGCAGGTCTCAAAGAAATCCTCAGCTACTCTGGTTATCGATGTCATATGACTCACCCTTCTCGGGCGAATTCTACAGTAAAAACCGCCGCCTTCATGATTAACCCTTGACGCTGAATTCACGGAAATCTCAGCCGGCCGGAAACAGCGGCTCGGAACCAGTGACACGATAAGTACCCGAAAACGTTAGGTTCCTATCGGGACTGCCCGCGTGAGATGACGGACAGCCGGACTAAGTTCTCCGGGCAGTTTCGATAGGATCGTTTGAAGTGAGCCGATGCGGCTTGCGGCGGACGCGGTGATCTACGTACGCCTATGGGATTTCAATTGTAGGTATATGATTACAGAGCGCTTGCTTGGAAACTGCAAATCGGTCGCACATGCAACAACAATGATGTTCATGGCAAGCCCAGTATAGAGATCAGCCTAAAATCTGACCAGACGCCGTGACGTCGATCGTCGCCGC
>Ga0206838_10106_pt3 | contig 18149 bp, 23 predicted proteins | sample Alteio_BWOrgCont_26_FD_152879 | JGI IMG/M metagenome (GOLD analysis project Ga0206838, IMG submission 152879) | Enriched cells from forest soil in Barre Woods Harvard Forest LTER site, Petersham, Massachusetts, United States -... | ecosystem: Environmental > Terrestrial > Soil > Temperate forest >...
ACTGAAAATGGTGGGGTCCGGCCCGGCTTGAAGCGCCCGATCCAGCGCTTCAAAAACTTCCGGCGTTTTAATTCGTTTCTGAATCACCGCAGCCAAGGCAAATTGGGCCAATTCGGGATTAGCGTCATGCATCAATTCAATGAGGTACGGCAGCAATGCTTCCATATACAGCGGGGCTTGTATCAACAGTTTCAACGTATTGGCCTTGATATCGGGAAGTTCCTGGGATAAAAGCTCGATGAGCGTCCGCTCAATGGCCTGTTGAAGCGCACCTACTTGGGGCCTGGAAACAAACGGAAGCAGAACCGTCAAACCTTGCTCAACCAGCTCGGGCTCATGGCTCGACATCATCTCCAAAAGCGCCATTAAGGCATCCGGTGTGGCCAGCATTCCCAGGCTTTCCATTAACACCCGCTTTTGGGAGGGTTTCATCTTGGGATCCCGGGTACTGGTAATCAGGGTTTTTTCCACAAAGCTCAGCAGGTTTTCATCCGACATCGCCTGAGCCATGGAGAAAATCTCGTGGATTTTTTCAATGGTCAGCTCACCGGATTCCAAGGCCATGGGTAAAATTTTCTTCAGAGACGCGACTTTATCCGGCGTTGGCAGAGGCTGCGCCTTGGGTCTGAATTTCTTGACTAAAAAATCCCGTAAAAACGGGGTAAAAAAGCGGTATTGGGCTTTTTTCTCGGTTGAAACCAGAAAATGCTGCGCCTTTAAGGCTGCAATCACATCTGAAACGGTTTCCGGATTCACGGAAATCCGGCCGGATAGGCTATTCAACACGTCTTGAATGTAAAAAGGATGATCCGCATACCGGGTTACCAGGGCTTCCAAAACATCCAGAAACTCGGTTTCGCGTCTGACAAATGCCAGTTGCAAGCGGGTAAACAGAAACTCCACCATATCTTCCGGCATCTTCACCGCGTAACGTTCCTGATAATTATCCCAAGATAAGGGTTGACCATCTGTTTGGATGCGATTCATCATCAGCGTCAACCACGTCGGATTTCCCCGACAAAGACGCATAATTTCAGTGATAACGGGCTCTTCAAAGTTCAGTTTTTGCTCGGATAAAAACGCTTTTAAGCGTTGAGTCTCTGTGGCGGCAGACAGCGGGCAACAGAACCTTGACACGAAGCGCCTGATACAGACTACCCCCCAAGGTATAGCTCTCCTGGCCGGTGCGGCTTTCAACCAGAATCATCAGCCGGGTGTTTCGTACCTCTACCGTCTGGCGTAAGACTTCATTTAAAAAGTGTTTAACTTCCTGAGCCAGCTCTATATCCATCAGGGCCAGGTTTTCCCAGGCATCAATGACCAGAACCAGACATGCCGACTGGCTCTGTAAGCCCTGATTAATAAAATTAAGCAAATTACTGAGCAGTTCGGGCAAAGGCTTGGAAACCGCTTCCGGAGGGGCAATTTCATCCGAAGGTTGCTCCTCCTGCAAGGTGGTTAAAAGCGGGATTTGTCTGGCTTGCCCGGTAATCTGCTGAACGGCATCCAATGCACTTTGAACCTCGGCATTAATCGGGTTCATCAAAGACACCGCCAAGGTCAACTGTGGACTCAAAAGCTCGTTCACAGCCGGTAACAGCTGCTGTCTGGCCTGGGGATTCATGCGTTTTGTAAATGACAGGTTTCTTAAAATGGCCTCCAGTAATATTTCCTGGGGCAAGCCGTCCCGATGACTGACCGCAGACTGAAGCCCCAGCAACGAGATCATCTTCAGCAGATCCGCCTGGGTCCATCGAAGCTCCAGAGGCGTCAGATGAGTATTAATCCGCTCCAAAGCCTCTTGAACCACTTGGCCTGCCTGACCCAACAGGGCCTGGACAATAGAGACAAAAAGCGACTGGGCCGTGGTTTTCGGCGTACAGGCCACGGTAAACGCCTGGGCATGATATTGGGGCGCCAATTCCAGAAATGCTTCCACCAGCGAAGATTTGCCCATCCCTTCATCCCCGCTCACCAGCACAGCCTTGCCCTGACCGGAGCAACACAGATTAAGCGCCTTCAACAGTTGGCGAAGTTCTGCTTTTCGTCCCGGCAAAGAGACTTGATCAATCAGTGCCGCTTCCGTCGGCTTGCCCGAATTCTCAACCACCACGATTTTCCCTGCGCTGTCTAACAAACTCCATTATACCTGAAAGCGGTCTTCAAGCTTCAGTATATTATTTATCTTGATAAATAACCTCTTTTATTATATATAAATTCTATCAAATTGGAATTTCATCGGAGTATTGGGCTTGTCAGTGGGATTAGTGAACACCTCATGGGCAAAACCGGCCTATCCATACGGGATAGGGAGCCAAGCCGTGGTTTGTCCCCACTGCCGACAATCTTTTAACCCAGCCATACCTCAACTAGCAAGTCCTACAAATAATTGGCTAAATTTGGATCAATCCTCATTTTTATATTGTTGGACTGTCCGGTTAGCCCGAAAAGGTAGCCGTAACCTTTTTGGCTATGGACTGGACAAGATCGTTCCAATTCCAAAAAGATTTACCAAAAACCTTAAAAAAGCTCTGGAACCTTATGCAGCCTACTATGAAAAGAACTGCTTGGATTACGTTACGTTGTGTAAATACTTAAAAATGGGTAAGCGAGTTACCTTAAAAGATTTTCTTGTGAAAGCAGTGTTAAATGGGCGCGTTTGGGGAATTTTTGGTTTGTTTTATCGGGGAGAAATCTTCTTCGGGCTCTCAAAAGTCATACTCGCAGGAATATCTATTTATGACGTTTCCGAATACGCCTACAAAGCCTACAAATATTCATATAATCGAGACAAAAACCAAAAACAATGCCTGAGACAAGCACTAAAATGGACCGTTGGATCTGAAATTGGAAATGCTGGATTCGATTTTGGGATTTTGTTATCAAAAACACATTGGTCACAAACCGGCTTCTTAGCCGATACGTTGGTTAGTGCATTATTTGATAAATCGATCCAAAAATGGTTTAACGCCTAACTACCGTTCCGGCTCCGCCCGTTGGACGGTCTGTCCCACTGAAGCGAAGATCCGAAGTACCGGCAGGCTCTTTGAGAGGCTTTTGAGCCTGGGAATTTAAACGGACCAAACCCGTAGAAACGTTCATCACGTTCATCAGATATTCTCCTGTTTCCAAAGCGAAATAATAAAAAGAGGTCAAGCAGGCCCATTGTATCTCATGACCGGGGGAATGTCTAGCGGTAGGTGTCCAGCTTGGAGCGGACCGGGGCCCGGTTGACTTGGATCATGGCGCTTTCAAAGCGCTCCAGATTGGTCTCCAGATGGACAATCTTCTGATGCACGCGCTCCCGGTTTTCCCGGATGTGCCAGAAGGTTTTACAGGTTTGAATCATACCCTGCCAAAGCAATAAAAACGGGTTATTGCGAAACAACAGGTTATACAGGCTGTTCAGGTAAACGGTGCTCATGATAAATCCTGTAAGGCTTTTCTATCGCTGTCCAAACCGTCTTTCAGGAGCTTTTTAACCACTTCTTCCTGGGCGTCCATTTGCTTGACCACGGTTTCAATATTTTTGACCTTGCTGGTCAACATGGTGTCGGCGTTATTGAGGACCCGGTTGGAAATATTCTGGTAGGTGGCTAGTATTGAACCCGACAAACCGGACAAAACGGTCCCTGCGGCAAGCCCGGCAAGTCCGGATCCACCAAACAGAGGGGCTAAAGAAGTTAATAAGCCACCCACACCACTTGCGATTCCTGCGGCAGGCAAAACCAGGTTGGTGCCGAATCCGGATGCAGTTGCCACACCGGTTGCTGCGCCCAGAGGGTTTAAAGGGTCCATGGGATCCGAGGCTAAAGAAGCCGCGCTTCCGCCGACGGCTACGTTTTGAAGCGGAAATTGCGGATCGCCGATACCGCTAAAATTCGCTGTTGTGTTGCCGGTACCCATCGAAGCCAAAATACCGGTCGCATCAAATCCGGCGGCCGAGCCCCCAAGACTGCTACCTGACGGCAAGCCGCTGGTCTGTGACCAGGGACCCGTTCCGAATGAAGATTGTCCACCGGGCGCAACACCGGTACCCGGATTCACCGGACTGAAATAAGAGGTTCCCGGAATCTGCATGGCCGGACCCGGATAAACAGGCGAGAAGCTGGAACCCCCAATCAACTGGGCAAATTTTGTAAAAAGGCCACTGGCTGCCCCGATTCCGCCGCCGCCAATGGTGGGGCCGGATACGGTCAAATCGCGCAACTGGTCATAGGTTTCATACAAGTCGGCTTTGGCTTCGTCGTTCGCCTTGCCAATCTGGTTTAAGATAACAATTTCGGACATGTCCTTGTAACTCATATAAAAGCGTCTCCTTAATGGCTTCTAGGCAAACGTTTTGTAGGTGAAATCGATACTTTTTGCGATAACTTTCTGAACCGTATCTATTTCAGTTTGAACCGCTTGATGCTGGGTATCCACCCGGCGTAGCTGGAGTTCCAGGGTTTGGTCCAATTCCTGAACCGAGTTGATCCGGAGTTGAATTTGAATGGCCTGTGTGGAGTTGGGATCCAGGCTGGTTGCCGTGTTGAACAACTGGTTCATCAGGTCGGCCAATTGCTCTCTCGATTGTGAAATTTCCTGACCGGTCAGTTCTAAATCACTTTTACGTGCGGTCAGCGCTTCAAGTCGAGCCTGGCTGGCAACCATACCCATAGTGTAAAATCTCCTTGCCTAAATGGAAAAATCCCTTGCGTGGTTTACAGCGATAAGGTAAGCCGGTTTTTAAAATTTACAATGACAGCTAATGTAGTATCGTGTCGTCAAATCAGCCCAAATCTTTAAGGTCTGGGTCCACCATTTAGCCTAGACCGACGGGTTAACAACTGTCTCCTTCATTTTCGTAGAGGATGATGTTGCAATTTTGATCAATCAAAATACTATTACAGTAATCTCGCATGAAACATGATTTTTTGGATTAAGAGGAGCGCTTGTAATGTCAAATCTTTTTTTAAAACAGGTTTTCAGTGGTCAGGTTAACCCGATTACCAAACCCACCCAAAACTTTCAAGCCCGAAAAAACCCGTTTTTGCAGGCCTCGGGCATGCAAGGCGTACATCCCGATGAGATTGGGGTTAATCAACCCTTGCATCATCCGATGTTTGTGGGCTACAAAGATGATAAAGCCATTTTTGCAGGTTCCCGTCTATTTGTTCTGTATTAAACGCCTCCTGTAACGCATCGATTCGTGTACACATCTCCTGACGTACACAATCCGGCGTTAAAACCTCGCATTGGGTCCCGTATTTTAACAATCGTCTTAGCAGTTGATCCACTTCATCGGTTTTGTGCTGAACGATTAAATCAGGCTCCCGGCTGATAATCGTTTCACCTGGGTATAGTCGATAATTATTAACCAGTTTCCCGGTCAATCTGAAGGTGACGACAATTTTTTGAGCCTGGGATCGAATCCGACTCGGGAGTTGCTTGTGTGAATATATTTGACTTAAGTCACACCGAATTTTTTTATTGGATTGCAGATCAGTACCCGACAGGTACACACGTTTTTTTCCCGCAACAACCTCAATGGGTTCTACTTTTAGCATCACCGGATTGGCTTGTTGGTTTTTATAATAAATTTCCAGAAGTTGCCCATCACGGCAATATTGCTTAAACAGCTCAATTTCTTCGGAAAAATTTGGAACAACGGGCGTAGAAATTTCATTCCATGTAGTTAGATTGTCACACAATTGGCAAAACCGCTGATATAAATCCCAGATCGGCTGAGCACGCAAAATAGTGGATACGGCTTGTAAAGCTTTTATTTCCGTAGGGAGTGAGGGATTTTTTAAAGGATGATCTTCCAGCCGATAAAGGGTCTTGCCATGTTTATCAATGCGACTGATACGACATCCAAACCTGCGAAGCGTTTGCAAATATTTTTGAAACGTCTCCGACGTATAGGTTTGTCTGATATCCAGCTGACGATGCAATTTGTCAATCAACTCTTCTCCGGTCATTTGCCCGTGTTGACAGAGCAACATATAAATATAAAGTAGTCTGAATGCAGAGATACTTTTGGGAGGCGTTTCTGTTTTGTCAGCCATCATGCGTAGAGTTGCCTCATCTCATATAATGTTTGTTGAAGGTCCTGTTGAAATTGCTGCGGATAAATCACCTGGAAATAATACTCACTGGACAATAATTTCTGTCGTAATAAAAAAGGATTATCACAACGAAATTTTACAATCAGATGCTCTTCCTGAAAAGGATCCCGGAACGTTTCCTCGTTTTCGCCCAAAGCTTCATATCGATTATGGGCGCAGTTAAAAATACGGATCAGATAAACCGGCTTTTCCAATTGTTTTTGTAACAGCTGATGACGTAACTCTGGATGAGCAAGGGTCCTCACTTGACTCACACGATCGAGCCTGAGCATGGATGAACCTTCTCTGTCGTGGGTATGACCCAATATATAGATGATATTTTGATGACAAAATAATCTTTTGGGTAAAAATATTTTTTCCTCTGCGCCTTGTTGAGGGGAAATATAGGTGACGATGAGCAAATCATGACTTTTAGCATGCTGCTCAAATCGTTGAACCATAGAATCAAGTTGACATGAAACAGAACGGGTATCCCGGAAAAACTGCCGGGCCAAGTCGGTCCGATCTTCGTTGGAAACGTGATCAAATATTTTATGCAACCATTGGTTAAAATACTGCACGTCCCAATAGTTTGCATCGTCAATCACCATTAACGTGTGATTCAATACTTCCAGATCTTTATCAGTTAATCGGTAGGTAAACGGATGAAACTGGATATGGTAGCAAAAACGATTACGCGGTGAAGGCCGGGAGATGATGCAGCCCAGTGCTTTTAACGTATTGAGATAAAACCACAAACTATCGGGTGAAACAGGTTTACCAATCAATGCATCGGCAGCAAACCGATCGTTAATTTGTTCAAACGTCAGCGATTCTGCAGAAAGCCAACGCAATAACTGCAATACCCGGTAAGCTGTTTTATTCAGTGCGTTTTGTGTCACAAGGGACTTCCTTGTTATTACTATTCCCCAAGACTTAAGTATGTCCGCTTCCAGAATACCTTAAAACGGTCTCATCCTACCTCGGTAAATCTTCGGTTTTAGGCGGTTTTCGCTTAAAAATAATCTGCTGTTCCCAACGCAAATCAACCCACTGAATGCTCTGCTGGTAATTTCGAATTTCCGGTATAATTTTAAACAATCGAGACAAACGGGTCATCACGGTTTTATTGGGTTGACCCATCTTGACCATAAAACCGTCGAAGTAGGCCTTTAGGTCGTTAGAGTCTGAAACATCCACGTATTGTAACCTGGCTAACCGGGGGTTGCTGTTTAACAGAGTGATGATATCTCGGTACTGATTAAATAAGACGTTATTGTTGGAAGAAACCAATACAACCGGGTGACCCACCTTGGTTAAAGTGGCAGGTGGCAAATTCAAGTGGGTTAAGTCTGTCTGCGTCCCATCCCAGTGCAAAAGATTAAGTGGTTGTAAAGTGGAACTAGGGGGTTGGGAATACACAACACCCCAAACCGGCTTTTCAGTGACCGAAATGGTTAGTCCGGTCGGAAAAAGATGTCGCCTTATATATACATGATCGATCAAGGCAATTTGGCGTTTCATCGATTTTTCAATCTCGACAGGGTTAATCAGATAAATAGGCTGGTGAATGATCGGTGTTAATAGAGGCTGAAGCTGCTGAGGGGACAACAGTTGATTTGCCTGAATCGACACTTGAGACGGAGACACAAACCAGACAGGGAGACGGCCTACAACATAAACCCCGATGGTTAAAACGGCACAAAATAGCAGTCGTAGCAGAATTTTAAGACGGTTATAAAATACCCGCCGCTTTTTGGTGGCCCGTCGTTTTTGTAGAAATACTTCCTGGCGTTTTCGTGCTTTTAACTCATGGACGGGAGGCTGGATATCCTCTGCAGAATTATTTTTAGGTGGCAGAGGAAATAAACTGACTAGATTATCCATCGTTCCTCCCCTACTGTGCGGTTTGTAAAATACATTCTACCAGCTCATCGTAAGAAACACCCATGGCTTGCGCTTGCGCGGGCAGATCGCTGAGGTCTGTCATACCCGGAATGGTATTAATCTCCAGAATATAAAACCGGTTCTGCCCATCTATCACATAATCTACCCGTGAAAGACCGACACATCCCGCGACTTGATGGGCTTTCAGCGTAGTCTGGCGAATGGCCTCCGTCACATCCTCCGGTAATTCCGCCGGCAGAATAAACTCCGTCATGCCATGGGTGTACTTGGCCTCGTAATCATACCATTCCGTTTTGGTGCGAAATTCCAGGATGGGCGTGACCACCGGTTCACCATGGCGATCAAAAACCCCAACGGTGAGGGATTTTCCGGTGATAAATTCTTCGACCAAAATTAACGGACAATGCCGGGACGCGGTTTCCAGAGCGCCGGACAAATTTGAAAAATCGTCTACCTTGCTCATACCGATACTCGAGCCTTCAATGGCAGGCTTGACCATGACCGGAAATTGCAATGTTTTGCAAACCGACGGATCATCCGAGCGCTTGCCATTTTGATAGACCGTCACCGAAGGCACGACAGGCAAACCCGCCTCTTTCAAAATACGTTTGGTCATGTCCTTGTCCATGGTAAGCGCACTGGCCATCACCCGGTTGCCGGTGTAGGGAATCCCCAGAATTTCAAGCATGCCCTGGATACAGCCGTCTTCACCGTATTTGCCGTGCAAGGCCAAAAAGACCGATTCTATTTTTTCTTCAACCAGGCGACTGGCGACCGTCCGGTCCATGTCAATCAAGACCGTATTGACATACCCCAGGCGCAAAAGCGCCTCAAAACAGTTTTTACCGGATCGAAGCGAGACTTCTCTTTCAGCGGAAAGCCCCCCGCATAGAACGGCGATTCGCGTGGTTTTGGTTAATTGAGTTGCGACCATATCTCCTGCTCCTCCTCCGTAGCCTCCCCGACAAAGCGGTTTTCCGGATGGACGTCGTACCCGTAACGGGCTTTAATCGCTTGTTTCATCCGAAGCATCAGTTTCAAGATATCGGTCGACGTGGCATGGCCGGTATTCACGATAAAGTTGGCATGACGCGGACTGACCATCGCACCACCTTCCGTCCAGCCTTTGGCACCCAGTTCATCCAGCAACCGGCCCGCAGGTTGATCCGGCATCGGGTTCTGAAATACACTGCCACCGTTAGGTTCTTTGGGGTGGTGTTGCTGCCGAAATTTGAGACTTTTCTGCATGAGATCCGCAATCGCCGCTGCCTCTCCCGGCTGAAACGTCAACTGGGCCGATAAAACAATCATCTCTTGCGGACGAATGGCGCTTTTACGATAGGCAAAGTCCAGTTTGGCTTTAGGCCATTTCTCCATATCATTGGATTTCAGGTTATACAGCCATACAAAATCGATAATATTGGCTGTCTCTTGCCCCATGGCTCCCGCATTCATGGCAATGGCACCCCCCAACGTGCCGGGCACGCCAATCATAAACTCGGCACCGCTTAAGCCATGGTCCTGAGCCAACGTCGCGACTCTCGCCAATGGCATGCCTGCGCCCAACTCAAAAGTGGGTTCTGCAAACATCAACCGCTTGGTAAGGACCGTAATACCCCGAATCCCACGGCTGGCGATAATGGTATTGGCACCGCCACCCAAAACCGTCACTGGGCCATCAATTTTTTTAAAAATCGAGGCCGCTTCAACAGAGGTGGTGGGAAAATACGATTCATCAATCGGCCCACCCACCCGGTAGGTGCAATATTTAGTCCCCATCAAACGTTCCTGGGAATTCAAAATCATGACTCGGCCACCAGGGTTCGACCCAATTGGGTAATATCGCCGGCGCCCATGGTGATCACCAGATCGCCGGGCGTTAAAATGGTTTTTAACCGGGCCAAAACCAAAGTCCAGTCCGAAGAAGGCCAGTAATCCTTGGCATGATGATGAAGCGCTTCCACAAAGTGACGGCTGTCAATGCCCTCAATAGGTGCCTCTCCGGCACTGTAGACATCCACCACAATCACTTCGTCAGCATCATCAAAGGCTTGCGAAAACTCGTCCCACAAGGCTTTAAGACGTTGATAGCGATGCGGTTGGAAAACGGCAATGACCCGTCCACCGCCATAGCGGTTAAACTCTTGTCCTCCTTTTAATGTCGCGGCCACTTCGGTCGGGTGGTGCGCATAATCATCAATAATTCTCGCGCCCTGGACCGTGCCCAGCCGTTCGAATCGACGACCCATCCCGCTGAAGTTTTCAATTGCCTTACGAATATCCTCAAAGGCAATCCCCAGACGATGGCCTATAATGGCTGCAAACATCGCGTTGGTCAAGTTGTGCCGCCCTGGAATTTGCAGCCATAACGTCCCCAAACAGGTTTGTCCCTCGTATAAATCGCCTTGATAGCCTCCCTCCGCATGAAGCGTCACGTTTTGAAACCAATAGGCATCAGAATTTTCCGGCTCGGAACCCGGATAAACTTGAATCCCATCGAGATGGCTGTGGTGGGTCTCATACAGCTGCCTTGTCACCGGACAATCCATATTAAAAAGCACCGTATTTTCATGAGAGAGTACGGACAAATACTGATCAAACATCTGAATAATTTCTTTCAGCCCATCTTGAAAATGATCCGGGTGATCGAGTTCAAGATTTGCAATCACCGAGATCTTTGGTTGATACTGAACCACCGTTCCGTCGGATTCATCCAGCTCGGCCACCGCATATTGAGATTTGCCGGTTTTGGCATTGGTTTTGAGTTCCAGAATTTTACCCCCTGCAATAATCGTCGGGTCCAGGCCCCCCGTTTCCAGCACCATCCCCGTCATCCCGGTCATCGTGGTTTTGCCGTGGGTTCCGGTCAACCCGATGGCAACCGGGTAGCGTTTCAATATCTCCCGCAGCAAATCGGAACGATGATACAGCCCCAATCCCAGCTGACGGGCCCTCTGGATTTCCGGGTTATCCTCCTGTATGGCGGTCGATAAAATAACTACGGCTTGCGGGGGCACGTTTTTTTCATCGTGCCCGATATAAATTTGCCCCCCCAACTCTCTTAACATCCGGGTATATTGGTTTTCTTTCGCATCCGAGCCGGAGACGGAAAACCCCTCTTCCAGCAAAACCCGGGCCAACCCGCTCATCCCAATACCCCCCACCCCGATAAAATAAACCGGTGTGGCTTTATCTAACACCAAAGATTTCGCTTGCACGCTCGACACAGCCAAGTGACATCTCCTCCTCTGCTTATTGTATCGTAGCTGTAGGGGTTTTAGGAAGACAGCTATTTATATTTACGAAAGTCGGCTTCGGTAATACCGGCTTGTTTTAAAATACCGTGAAACAATCCCTTTTTAAGCGTCACATTATGAAGAGGTAAAATAACAGTATGCCCCTTTTGATCTCTTAGTTTTAAATGACTGCCGGTTTGGCTAATGATGCTAAAATCCAAGGCTCTTAATGCTTTTAACACTTCCTTGGATTTATAGGGCATTATGCCACAATCCGCAAAGCTTCTAAAAACTGTGTGGTATTGATATCTGGCGGATACTCTTCAGGTTTTTTATCTTCTAAGTAGAGTTGTAAAGCATCCTGGATATTCGCCAACGCTTCTTCTCGAGATTCTCCTTGGGAAAAGCAGCCAGGCAAGGCAGGCACAAAAACCGAATAGCCCCCTTCTTCTTCCGGCTGTAAAATGATCGTGTATTGAAAGATACTCATATAACTGATCCCTTTGTATGTATTATAGAGGGTTTAATTTTAAACTGCCAAGGTCTTGGCGCGTATATAGTTCTGCACGACTTCACGATCGTCAAAGTGAATTGTGCGATCGGCGAGAATCTGGTAATCTTCGTGACCTTTGCCCGCAACCACGATAATATCCTCCGGGCGGGCCAGATCGATGGCGCGATGAATGGCCGCCTCGCGATCCGGGTCGACAATCATCCTTTCGGTCTGAAATCGCTCGATACCCGTCAAAATATCCGTGATGATTTGCTGGGGATCTTCGCTTCGGGGGTTATCGGAAGTCACCACCAGCACATCGGCCAGTTCTTCCGCAATGCGCCCCATTTTGGGACGCTTGGACGTGTCCCGGTCACCGCCGCAACCAAACACGGCAATCAACCTGCCCCCTTGGGGCGTCACAATTCGGGCCGCAGACAAGACATTCTTCAAGCCATCGGGGGTGTGGGCATAATCCACAATCACCGCCGGTCGCTGGGACACGACTTCAAACCGCCCGCGAATTCCGGTGACGGATTCCAGTGCTTTCTGGATAGTTTCAATCGGTACCTGCAAGGCAATCCCGGTCGCAATCGCCGCCAAGGCGTTATAAACCCCAAACTGACCCGCGATCTTCAAGCGAATATCAAATTCACCCTGGGGGATGTGGCATTTAAAAGAGGCGCCTTCAATCGTGTAATGAACGTCTTCAGCCCAGACGCGCGCTTCCGGCTTGTTGAGCGAATAGGTCAACACCTCGACGTTGGTGGGGCACGCTTCAATAAACTTTTGGGCCGACTCGTCATCCAGGTTAATCACGGCATATTTCGGGCGCGCCGGGGTGGGCTTTAACTGGTTAAACAACTTGGCCTTGGCCTTGAAATACTCGCCCATGGTTTTATGGAAATCGAGGTGATCCTGGGTGAGGTTGGTCAACACGGCAATATCAAAGTCCGCCCCGTATACCCGGTATTGATCCAGCGCGTGTGAGGAGACCTCCATTACCAAAGATTCATAGCCTTCTGCAACCAGATATGCCAACAGTTCTTGAAATTCAACCGCCATGGGGGTCGTGTATTTCGCGTTATCATAAGCGTCTTGCCCGCTGGCCTTGAATCCCAACGTACCCAGCAGCCCCACTTTTTGACCGTGCAAATCCAGAATTTTCTCCACCAGGTGAGATACCGTGGTTTTACCGTTGGTGCCGGTAATCCCAATCATCTGTAACTGTTCGCCGGGTTTGCCGTAAAAACGGTTGGCCAGAACCGCCAGCGCCTTGTAGGTATTCTCCGCCTTCAAAACCGGAAACGTATCCAACAAGCCCTGCGGCACTTTAGCAATACTCTGCGCAACAATAGCCACCGCCCCGGCCTTGATGGCCGGTCCAATATAGTCATGCCCATCGGTATGCTCACCCACCAGGCAGACAAACACCGACCCCTTCTGCACCTGGCGCGAGTCTGCCGTGATGTTTTTGACCTGACGATCGGAAAACTGCTTAAACACCCCCTGCTGAAACGGCCGAACATCCTCCTCTTGGTATTTAATCAAGTCTTCCAGGTTCATGGGGAAACGCTATCTTTCTAGGTAAAGCCGAAACAGTCTCTCCATTCTAACATACAGGCCCATCGGCTTATAGTAATATATAGGTTACCTAATATTAGGATGCGGATCCATGAATGCCTTGCAACCGGTTTTACTAAGTTTTGGAATTAGAAAAAAACTTGTTCAGGAGCCCCTTTTTCTGGATCCACCGGATCCACCGAAGTTGATCCAATTGGTATTGTGTCCCAAGAGAGTTTGCCCAAACCAACAACAAGTTGATAAACGTTCCGAATTACTTGAAAGTTACCTAAAACGCCTGACCCCCGACTGTAAATTTGAACGTGTCTCCTGTGATCATCGTACAATCCCTGGTTTCGTGATTAAATTTATGGTTTCGGACGAAGACCTTCAAAAAATAGACCGTTATGCGAAGGAAAATAACCTTCACTGTCGCAAGATCGTTCATCTCACAGAACAATCACTCATAGACTCTTACGCAAAAAAAGATGAACTCATCCGACTTCAAATCAAACCTAAAGCGCCCCGTATAGCATGGGCTAGCAACCAAGAAGTTGAGATGTTCCATCGTTTGTTGAGACAGATAAAATTACCCCCCGAAAAATTCTTTATGTGTCGCAAATTTGAAGAAAAAACGAGCTTTATTTGTATCGTGATCCCTAAAAATTACGAAAACGATATTCGAGGCCTGATACACACAAATTTTATGGGACGGTATCATCTAGAAGCACAAGTCGTCAGGTGCGGATTAGTTGAGCTCCCCCCTCCTGTTCCTGATAATGAACAAACTCCCTTCTAACCCCCTCAAAAAATCCCCATGAAAAAATCAGCGTGGAGGGCTGGGGTCGGACTGTAGACCGTGGGTTGCCCCGCGCGAAGCGGGGATCCCGTTCCGGAGTTTCACCGGATTTGTGTGGGGTGTCTGCTGAAATCTCCGGGGAGATTTCTGACATCTTGCTTCATAGGAAAACGTGACCTTTCCCCGGGGGGATTGGTGTTAATTCAATGTCTCCAGTAAAGGATAATTGAACAAAGCTCGGTATTCCACTGGCAAAAGAGTTTACGGGTTTGAAACCGTCCTCCCTCTTGTCGTACACACCTGTTTCCTTAAAGCACCAGCCCTTCACAGCTGATACAGGTATCATAAGGACTTTGCCTTACGCATGACATAGTAGGTGAAGATTTATTGAGTAACGGTTTCGTAATATGCCTGAAACCCTTATTGGAAGAGCATGCAGCTATACTCGCCAGGTTTTCAAATCTTAACGAGAAAAATCTTTATTTCGCGAGGGCCGTTAATATCCACCCAAACACTTGTGCCAGATTTTTTTCCACCCTTATATTGCACAGACAAGCCTCCAAGTTGAAATTTTTCGTCCTTCAAAAGTTTGACTTCAAACGGATGCTCTGGTGTACCCTTCCCTGAAATAGGAGCTTTAATTTCTGCCCCCTGAGCATCCAGTTTTAAAACTTGTATCCAAGTGGGGGTTTCCACGTTAAAACAACGACTGTCCCCATCAGCTCCGGTATAGGTTACTTTATAATTCACGAAGTCATCGCTATTTGTGAATCTGAGGACATCGTTTATTCGAAGAGTCTGTTTCAATCCAGCAAACTTTGTAGGATTGCTTCGGACAGGATTTAAACCGGAAACAAACATTGTTTATACCCTTATGCCGCTGCTGGTTCTGATACCTTAGGACGCTCTATTATTAGCTCTTCAGGAATGGCAAAATAGAACGTAACACAATTTCCCCTGCGGGCTGGTGGTTTAACTTCTAACTTCATGCCGTCGATATGGGCATATTGCCCTACACGCAAAGAAAATTTAAATGGTTTCTTCCCAGTGCCATCTCCACCAATTTGCTGATTAAATTCCTTTCCAGAAGGTTCGTATAGCGAGATCGATGGATTATATGGAGCTTCCATCTCAAATTTAAAACAGTCTCTCTTCTCGTTGGTATATCCTTTAAAAGTTATTTTATATTTCACTATTTCATCAAACTTGTTTTTTAAACTATAACCCCTATCTTTGGTCAGCGTTCTGACAACACCTTCACCAAACGTTGCCTGACTGGCAAGATTGGCGGTGGAATATGGGCTTCTCGATATAGAATTTAAACCAGAGATAAGCATCAGTTTACTTCCTATGACTTAGTGCTTCCAAGATAAAACCCAAAGGCATGTAAAAATTGCCCCTACAAATTAATAAGATCCAATAAATTGTTTTATAATAATTACGATTTTCTAACCTCAGAGCGTTCCATCCATTTAGGACATTTAAAAGATAATCGAGTACGTTGACCACTTGTTCTGGATGATTCAACTGTTATGCGAACATTTCCAACCACAAAACCTTGATAATCTAAAAGCTTTATTATATAGGGGCGTTCTTCTGTTCCATTCCCCTCAATGTAGCGTCGAACGACCTCTCCCCTTTCATCAAACAAAAAAACAGATGCATCTGGCTTGGTTAGCACATGAAAACCATGCTTGTGATTTTTTTCAGTTCCAACATAGGTTATCGTATGTCTTACTAAGGGCTGATCAGGAAAACTCAAATCAAGCCTATCATTTAACTTAAGAATACTAACCTTTTTCTTTATCTTTTTCTTAGCAGCAAGGTGGATCTTGCAAGCGGGTTGCAGGGAGGCAAACTTGAAGCTGGAGACCCACATCGATTTATTTCCTTTGTTCTGTGCTTCCAACATAAAACCCAAAGACATATAGAAATTGCCTTTGGGTTTTAAAGATTGGATCGAAGGTTTAAACGCTGTTTTACCCATCCGGGTTAAGGGCTAGAGGTTCCGGGTGGTTGAGGTTGGCCTTGAATGGCTTCCCAGACTTCCTGGCGATGGACAGGGACATCTTTGGGCGCCACGATACCGAGACGGACTTTATCGCCTCGAATTTCAATCACAGTAAGGGTAATATCGTTGTTAATCACAATGCTTTCGTTTTTCTTTCTGCTCAACACCAGCATGCCAAACCGGGGAGCGCGGGTGAATAAGTCGGTGCCTTCTGTGGTTTGATTGAATGTGTTTTGGCGGGAAACCGTTTGCGGTGCCATCGAGCGCAGGGCCGGGGAAAGGGCTTGAATCATCATGAAATGGGTGTCCTTTCAAATACTACTATCTATAGATAGGAATAATGTAGCGTATCCAGGATAAGAGTCAAGTAGCGGCCTGGGAATCCCCTTCGATGCAATCTTTTGTGATTCTAACCCGATCGCATAAGGGATTGAAAGCCAGCTTGTTGAAAGTGTTTATCGTGGGCCAAGGCTTCAGTTATTTTCTTGCTGCGCATAATTTCAAATGACGCACAATCCGTCAAACTCCACTGTTTGTCCGGAACTTTAGCATATAATGCAAAGGCTGCCATAAAAAGCTTATTTGTTTGCGGAACAATAGTAATGCTGGGACTGCTATTGAACCTTCTTATCGCTTGTACAGTTAATTGGCGCATATAAGCACCTGCTTTAGACGCGTCTGCCAAAAGCTCGGTAATGACCATCTGACTGGTGATAATGTGAGCATTCTTTAAATAGGGATCCAGCTGTAAAGCAATCTAATGACAAGGATCTTCTCGATCCAAAATGGCTATCCAATAACCTGTATCAGCAAAAACAAGCTTCATCTCATCTTACGACTCGGTAGATGAACCATATAACCTTTGTCTGTATGTGATAGAGCGATCGTGTGGTATCTTGGCCAGTTCATGATCGGGGACGGAATTGGCCAAATCAACCAACTCCTTAATCAAAGGCGATCCGGCTTCTTTTACTTTGGGTTGTTTTTGTCGCTTCGGTTGAGATGTGGTCATCAGAAACTCCAAATTTAAAAAGGAGGATTATCCTTTTATCATGTCATATTACACGGTTAGGTTCAATCCAAAATGGGCGGCGATCTGGGCAATATCGGGGGGTAGGGTGACTTTTTCCGCCTTGCCGTAGAGAATGGCGCTGTCAGGGTCTTTGAGGCCGTTGCCGGTAAGGATGCAGGCAGCTTTACTGCCGGGAGCCACCTGGCCGGCTTTGCAGGCTTTCCAGAGGCCGGCCACGCTGGCTGCGCTGGAGGGTTCCGCCAAGACACCTTCGTTGAGGGCCAGAAATTGATAGGCATAGACAATTTCTTCATCTGTGACGCTGCCGATGTCGCCACCGGATTCATCACGGGCTTCGATTGCACCTTGCCAGCTGGTAGGGTTGCCGATTCGGATGGCGGTGGCGATGGTTTCCGGGTTGTCGATTTTTTGGTTTCTCACAATCGCGGCGGCGCCTTCGGCTTCAAACCCGAACATCTTGGGAACGGCGGAGACCTTTCCGGCGTCGCGATAGGCTTTATACCCGCGCCAATAGGCCGTGATATTGCCCGCGTTGCCCACGGGAATGAAATGATAATCAGGCGCTTGCCCCAGTTGATCGCATATCTCGAATGCGCCGGTGCGCTGGCCTTCCAGGCGGTAGGGGTTGATGGAATTGACGATGGTCACGCCCGGAGACTTGCCGATGACTTTAACAACGTCGAGGGCCTGATCGAAGTTACCGGTCACTTCCACAATTTGCGCGCCATACATAATGGCCTGAGAGAGTTTCCCCATCGCGACCTTGCCTTGGGGTAATACGATCATCGTTTTCAACCCGGCCCGGGTCCCGTACGCAGCAGCAGAAGCACTGGTATTACCGGTGCTGGCACAAATCAAATGAGTCGCCCCATCGGCTTTGGCGCGGGAGACGGCATAGGTCATGCCCCTATCTTTAAAGCTGCCGGTTGGGTTGGCGCCTTCATATTTTAAATACACTTCCAACCCGGAAACCCCGGCCTGACGGGCAACCGCCGGTGCAGGAATCAGGGGCGTACT
>Ga0206838_10175_pt2 | contig 17976 bp, 30 predicted proteins | sample Alteio_BWOrgCont_26_FD_152879 | JGI IMG/M metagenome (GOLD analysis project Ga0206838, IMG submission 152879) | Enriched cells from forest soil in Barre Woods Harvard Forest LTER site, Petersham, Massachusetts, United States -... | ecosystem: Environmental > Terrestrial > Soil > Temperate forest >...
GCATTTCTTCTTGGCATTGCTCTATCCTAAATATAGGTTTATGACTGAGGCCCTATTCTTTGGGTCGCTTGGCGCGGCGTCTGTACCCGTGTATATACAACAACCCCTAAAAAGCCAAATTCGGCTTTACGTAAAGTGGCTCGTGTTCGTTTAACCAACGGCGCTGAGGTAACGGCGTATATCGGCGGTGAAGGACATAACCTGCAAGAGCACTCTGTCGTTTTGATTCGCGGCGGCCGTGTGAAGGATTTGCCAGGTGTTCGTTATCATATCGTGCGTGGCAGCTTAGATACTGCTGGCGTAAGCGGTAGAAAACAAAGCCGTTCCAAGTACGGCGCCAAGCGACCCAAAGAATAGGGCCTCAGTCATAAACCTATATTTAGGATAGAGCAATGCCAAGAAGAAATGCAGCAGTTAAACGTGATGTTTTGCCAGATCCCTTCTACGGAAGCGCCGACCTTGCAAGTTTCATTAATGTCGTCATGCGTAGCGGTAAGAAGTCCACGGCCGAGAAAATTGTTTACCGTGCCTTGGATGCCGTTGTTGCGCGTCTGAAGAAACAAGGCAAGAAAGACGATGCCCATGGTGATGCGGAAGGCGAAGGCCGTTCCGGTTCAGGCTCAAGCAAGCTGAAAGCCTCAAACACCGCCCTGGAAATTCTGGACAAAGCCCTGCTGCATGTGAGCCCGACTGTTGAATTGAAGTCGCGCCGTGTGGGTGGTGCTACATACCAAATCCCGATTGAAGTCGCAGCGGATCGTGGCAAGGCCCTGGCCAGACGCTGGTTGGTGAAGGCTGCTAAGGCGCGTTCTGAGAAAACCATGGTGTTACGTCTGGCTGCTGAAATTCTCGATGCTTATGAAAATAAAGGTGCGGCGATCAAAACCCGTGACGATACACACAGAATGGCCAAGGCAAACCAAGCTTTTGCACATTACAGATGGTAAGGGAAGGCTAGAAAATGACGCGCACAACACCTATCGAACGCTACAGAAATATCGGCATCATTGCCCACATTGATGCCGGAAAGACCACGACGACCGAACGAGTCCTCTTTTATACGGGTGTTTCTCATAAAATTGGTGAAGTCCACGAAGGCACCGCCACGATGGACTGGATGGAACAAGAACAAGAGCGCGGCATTACCATTACTTCGGCAGCCACCACCTGTTACTGGTATGGCATGGACCGACAATTTCCTCAGCATCGCATCAACATTATTGATACTCCTGGCCACGTGGACTTCTCTATTGAAGTCGTGCGTTCGCTGCGTGTTCTCGACGGCGCTTGCACCGTTTTCTGCGGCGTTGGCGGCGTTCAGCCCCAGACCGAGACCGTATGGCGTCACGCGAATCGCTACAAAGTACCGCGTATTGGTTTCGTGAATAAAATGGACCGCGTAGGCGCAAACTTCCTCCGTGTCGTCGAGCAGCTGCAAGCCCGTTTACGTGGCAACCCCGTACCGATTCAACTACCCATTGGTGCTGAAGAACATTTTGAAGGCGTGGTTGACTTAGTCCGCATGAAAGAAATTGTCTGGGATGAAGCCAATCAAGGCTCCAGCTATAAAGCGAACGATATTCGCCCCGGATTACTGGAAGAATGCAAAAAGTGGCGTGAAAAAATGGTTGAAGCCGCTGCTGAAGCCAACGAAGAATACATGACCAAGTATTTAGAGCAGGGCGACCTCAGTGAAGAAGAAATTAAGAAAGGTCTCCGTGCCCGTACCATTCGTTGCGAAATTGTTCCCATGCTCTGTGGTTCAGCTTTCAAGAATAAAGGCGTGCAAGCCATGTTGGACGGCGTCATTGAATATCTTCCTTCGCCGGCGGATGTGGAAGCTGTCACTGGCCAGTTAGACGATGCTGCTGGCACTGAAGCCACGCGCGCACCGCTCGATAACGAGCCCTTCTCTGCTTTGGCCTTCAAAATTGCGACCGATCCCTATGTCGGAACCCTGACGTATTTCCGTGTGTATTCCGGTGTTCTGAAGTCCGGCGACACGGTCTACAACCCGGTAAAATCGAAGGATGAGCGTATTGGCCGTCTTTTGCAGATGCATGCCAACGATCGTACTGAAATTAAAGAAGTCTACTGTGGCGACATTGCTGCCGCCGTGGGCTTGAAAAAGGTCACCACCGGCGACACGCTCTGCTCTTCCGAGGATGTCATTATTCTGGAAAAGCTGGCTATCCCGGAGCCTGTTATCTCGGTAGCTGTCGAGCCCAAGACCAAGGCTGACCAAGAAAAGATGGGCATTGCTTTGGGCAAGCTGGCGCAAGAAGATCCGTCCTTCCGTGTGCGTATGGAAGAAGAAACAGGTCAAACCATCATTGCCGGTATGGGTGAGCTTCACTTGGAAATTATTGTTGACCGCATGAAGCGTGAATTTAGCGTGGAAGCCAATGTCGGCAAACCCCAGGTCGCCTACCGTGAAACCATCCGTGCGGTGGTCGAACAAGAAGGTAAGTATGTGCGTCAAACAGGTGGTCGTGGTCAATACGGCCATGTCTACTTGAAGTTAGAGCCCAGAGAAGCGGGTGCTGGCTATGAATTTGTGAACGGTATTGTGGGTGGTGTGGTTCCGAGAGAATACATTCCTGCCATTGATAAAGGTGTTCAAGAGCAAATGGAAAATGGTATTTTGGCAGGCTTCCCAGTCGTCGATGTCAAAGTCACTGTTTTTGATGGTTCTTATCACGATGTCGACTCGAATGAAATGGCGTTTAAGATCGCCGGTTCCATGGCCTTTAAAGAAGGCGCAAGAAAGGCAAAGCCTGTCTTGCTCGAACCCATCATGAAAGTGGAAGTCGTCACCCCGGAAGACTACATGGGTGATGTCATGGGCGATCTCAATCGTCGTCGTGGCATGGTACAAGATGTTGAAGATACTCTTTCCGGAAAAGTGATTCATGCAGAAGTGCCGATTGCTGAAATGTTTGGCTATGTCACTCAATTGCGATCCATGTCGCAAGGTCGAGCGACCTACACCATGGAATTCTCAAAATACAATGAGGTTCCTGCCAATATTGTCGAGCAGATGGCCAGCAAGACCACTTAAAATAAAATTTGTGTAATTGAGGTAAGAGCAATGTCCAAGCAAGTATTTGAAAGAAAAAAAACCACATGTCAATGTGGGGACAATTGGGCATGTTGTCCACGGTAAAACAACGCTGTCAGCTGCTCTGACAACGGTGCTGTCGAAGAAATTTGGTGGTGAGGCACGCTCCTACGACCAAATTGACAATGCACCGGAAGAAAAAGCGCGTGGTATCACTATCTCGACTTCGCACCTCGAGTACGAGTCCGAAAATCGCCACTATGCACATGTGGACTGCCCGGGACACGCGGATTATGTAAAAAACATGATTACGGGTGCAGCTCAGATGGATGGCGCTATCTTGGTGGTTTCCGCCGCCGATGGCCCCATGCCACAAACGCGCGAGCATATCCTTTTGGCGCGTCAGGTGGGCGTGCCCTACATTGTGGTCTACTTGAATAAAGCGGACATGGTGGACGATAAAGAATTGCTAGACTTGGTCGAAATGGAAGTGAGAGATTTGCTGACGGCATATGGCTTTCCTGGCGACAAAACACCCATTGTTGTGGGCTCTGCTTTGAAAGCGATGGAAGGCGACGAGAGCGAGATTGGCATACCTTCCATTAATAAGTTGGTTGAGATTATGGATGCTTATATTCCGATTCCAGAAAGGCCTTTAGACAAGCCCTTCCTGATGCCGATTGAAGATGTGTTCTCGATTTCAGGTCGTGGCACTGTGGTGACGGGCCGTATTGAACGTGGCATTGTCAAGGTGAGTGAAGAGTTAGAAATTGTGGGCATCAAGCCAACCACCAAGACCATCTGTACCGGCGTTGAAATGTTCCGCAAGATTTTAGATCAAGGCCAGGCAGGTGATAATGTCGGTGTGCTTCTCCGTGGCACCAAGCGTGAAGAAGTCGAGCGTGGTCAGGTATTGGCAGCGCCCGGCAGCATTCTGCCCCATACTCGCTTTGAAGCAGAAATTTACGTGTTAACGAAAGAAGAAGGCGGTCGTCATACCGCATTTTTCAAGGGCTATCGCCCCCAGTTTTACTTTCGTACAACCGACGTAACGGGCGAAGTGATTTTGCCTGAAGGCGTTGAAATGGTTATGCCCGGCGACAACATCCGCTTGTCTGTCAACCTGATTGTGCCAGTTGCAATGGAAGAAGGTTTGCGCTTCGCAATTCGAGAAGGTGGACACACAGTAGGCGCGGGAGTGGTGTCGAAGGTCATAGAGTAAATGAGCTTATTGAATAATTAATCGAGAAGAAATGCCATGGCAATTGCAGGAAAGAGTCAAAGAATTCGCATCCGTTTAAAGGCGTTTGATCATCGGCTAATAGATCGGTCTGCGAAAGAAATTGTAGAAACAGCAAAGCGAACGGGCGCTCAAGTATCCGGCCCCATTCCCTTGCCAACCCGCATTGAGCGTTATACTGTCGTCCTGGCACCCAACGGCGACAAAGACGCTCGCGATCAGTATGCCTTATGCACGCATAAGCGATTGATTGACATTAAGCAGCCAACGGATAAAACCATCGATGCTCTGATGAAGTTAGATCTCGCAGCAGGCGTGGATGTTCAAATTAGCGTTGGTGCACAAGATAAGTAAGAGGCAGGAATTATGACCATAGGTTTAGTAGGGCGAAAATGTGGAATGACGCGGGTCTTCACCGAAGATGGCGCAGTCCCTGTGACCGTGATTGAGGTGCTTCCCAATCGTGTCACGCAAATTAAAACAGCGGAAACCGATAAGTACTTCGCAGTGCAGGTGACCACGGGCGAGCGTAGACAGTCGCGTGTGCGTAAACCCAGCGCAGGCGTCTACTCCAAGGCCAACACCGGCGCTGGCAGAGGCTTATGGGAGTTTGCCGTCGATGCTGAGAAAGCATTGGAAGGCATCACCGTGGGCTCCGAGCTCAAAGTGGATCGCTTTGCCGCCGGACAATATGTCGACGTCACCGGCCTGACCAAGGGCAAGGGCTTTGCTGGCACCATCAAGCGCCATCATTTTGCTGGACAAGACGCGACACACGGTAACTCAGTGTCACACCGCGTGCCGGGTTCTATCGGTCAAAGACAAACCCCTGGAAAAGTATTCAAAGGCAAAAAGATGTGCGGACACCTGGGGCAAGAGAAGCGTACCATTCAATCGCAAATTATCGTGCGCGTGGACGCAGAAAGAAATTTAGTTCTTGTTCGCGGCGCCGTTCCAGGAGCTCCTGGCTCGGACGTTATTATTCGCCCGTCGGTCAAAAGGCCTGTGGCCAAGAAAACAGAGGGGGATAAATAATGGAACTTCAATTACTGAACTCCACTAAAAAAGTGAAGCTTGCTGAAGAAATCTTCAGCTGCGAATTTAAAGAAGCCTTGGTACACCAGGCAGTCACCTCGTATTTGTCGAGTGGTAGAGCAGGTACTGTCGCGCAAAAAACCCGTGCGGAAGTGCGTGGCGGCGGCATTAAGCCCTGGCGCCAAAAAGGTACCGGGCGTGCACGTGCTGGAACAATTCGTAGTCCTCTCTGGAGAAAGGGCGGCGTGATCTTCGCGGCCAAGCCACGTAGCTACAAACAAAAAATGAATAAGAAAGCCTATCGTTTAGCCCTGCGCTCTATTCTCTCTGAGTTGATCAGACAAGAGCGTTTCGCAGTGGTTGAGAGCCTGACGACAGAGACGCACAAGACTAAGGATTTTTTAAAGACTTTAAACGAGTTATTTAAAGACAGCATTAACGCCGGTATGAATCTGAGCAAGAGCCGAATTCTGATGATCACCGAAACCTTGGATGAAAATCTGCTGCGTGCCTCACGAAATCTGGGTGGTATTGAGATCCGAGCTGTGCAAAACCTAGATCCCGTCGTCTTGGTGAACGCTGAAAAGGTTCTGATTACCAAGGCATCCCTGAAAAATATTGAGGAGTGGCTGAAATGAGCGCCGAGAGATTGCTAGAAATTATTTATGCACCGCATGTTTCAGAAAAGACGGCAAGGGCCACTGAAAAGGGAAATGTCTACACTTTTAAAGTTGCGACCCGCGCTGCCAAGCCGGAAATTAAGCAGGCTATTGAAAAGTTGTTTAACACTAAAGTTGAAGCAGTACGTATCGTGAATGTCAAAGCCAAGAAGCGCCGTTTCCGTGGTGTTGAAGGCCTGAAGAAAAAATGGAAGAAGGCATATGTCACTTTGGCCGAAGGCCAGAAAATTGACCTTCACGGAGATCAATAACAGCGGCTCAAATTAAGCTTGACTTTAAATCCGTATGGGAATAAAACCCCCAAGCTTAAGAGAGATCATTAATGTAAGTAGAGGCACCTATGTTACTTAAAGAAAAGCCGACTTCCCCAGGAAGACGCGCGGTAATCAGAGTGGTTGGTAAGGATCTGCACAAGGGTGCCCCCCATGCCGCCTTGCTTGCCCGAAAAAATAAAACGGGCGGCCGTAATAATAACGGTCATATTACCTGCCGGCATATTGGCGGCGGTCACAAACAACACTACCGAATCATTGATTTTAAACGAAATAAAGATGGCATCCCGGCGAAAATCGAGCGCCTCGAATACGATCCCAACCGCAGTGCTTTTATTGCTTTGGTACTTTATTCGGATGGCGAAAGGCGGTATATTATTGCACCCCAGAACGTAAAAGCGGGTGATGAGATTCTGTCTGGGCCAATGTCGCCCATCAAACCGGGTAACTGTTTGCCTTTAAACAATATACCGGTGGGTAGCACGGTGCATTGTGTTGAAATGAGTGTTGGTAAAGGCGCGCAATTGGCGCGTAGTGCTGGCGCTGCTGTGCAAATTGTGGCTAGAGAAGGCCTCTATGTCACCTTGAGAATGCGCTCCGGTGAAACCCGCAAAGTCTTGGCGGAGTGCCGGGCAGTTGTGGGTGAAGTGAGTAATGCAGAAAACAATCTGCGCTCCTTTGGTAATGCCGGTGCGAAGCGAAGACGTGGTATTCGTCCCACAGTTCGAGGTACGGCAATGAATCCCATCGACCATCCGCATGGTGGTGGTGAAGGTCGCACCAAGGGCGGGCGTCATCCTGTGAGCCCCTGGGGTATGCCAACTAAGGGTTTCAAGACCAGAAAAAACAAGCGTACCGACCGCTTTATTGTAGCTCGTCGGAATAAAGAGAAATAAACCAGGATTAGAGAGAGGTAGCTAACGTGGGACGTTCACTAAAGAAAGGGCCATTTATAGACGGCCACCTGCTCAAGAAAGTCGATAAAGCGGTTGCTGCAAATGACAGACGTCCAATCAAGACGTGGTCACGGCGCTCCATGGTTCTGCCGGAAATGGTTGGGCTTACCATCGCAGTTCACAACGGGAAACTGCATGTGCCTATTTTTGTCACTGAAAACATGGTCGGACATCGCTTAGGCGAATTTGCCGCCACACGTACTTTCCGTGCTCACTCTGGCGAGAAGAAGGCCAAGGGTGCGGATGATGATAAGAAGTAGTCGAGGAGAGTGAGATGGTACAAGTCGTAGCGAAATTAAAACATGCCAGGTTATCACCTCAAAAGTGCCGACTGGTCTGCGATGTGATCCGGGGAATGCCGGTTGACCGTGCGCTAAACACACTGAAGTTTAGCAATAAGAAAGCCGCAGGCGTGGTTCGCAAGGTGCTGGAGTCGGCCATCGCAAATGCTGAAAACAATCAAGGTGCAGATGTTGACGAATTAAAAATAATGACAATTCATGCTGACCAAGGTCCCACGTTCAGACGTATTCAAACCCGCGCCAAAGGCCGGGCCAACCGTTTGACCAAGCCGACCTGTCATATCACAGTTGTCGTATCGGATGAGATGAGGAGTTAATATGGGACAAAAAGTTAATCCCCACGGTATACGCCTTGGTATCGTAAAAGATTGGTCAGCACGCTGGTATGCAGCGTCTAAAGATTTTGCAAATACCCTGTGCTCCGATTTGCAGGTTCGCAATTTTCTACGTAAACGCTTGGCTCTGGCAGGCATTAGCCGTATCCAGATCGATCGCCCAGCACGCAATGCAAAAATTACCGTCTATGCTGCACGGCCCGGTGTGATTATTGGCAAGAGCGGCAAAGAAATTGAAACGCTGCGTGATGAAGTGTTCAAAATTATTAAAGTTCCCGTTCATGTCAGCATTGAAGAAGTGCGCAAGCCGGAAACAGATGCAACCTTGGTGGCCGAGTCAATTGCACAGCAAATTGAGCGCCGTGTCATGTTCCGCCGTGCCATGAAGAGAGCCGTGACTTCCACTATGCGTCTGGGTGCCAAGGGCATCAAAGTGACAGTCGCAGGACGTCTGGGTGGTTCTGAAATTGCCCGTACGGAATGGTATAGAGAAGGACGCGTTCCCTTGCATACCTTCCGCGCCGATATTGATTACGGTACTGCTGAAGCATTTACCACGTATGGCGTGATCGGTGTGAAGGTGTGGATATTTAAAGGCGAAGTCCTCGGCGACAAAGATGCAGCAGAAGGAACGGAAACGCGCGCTGAAAAAGCGAAAGAGGAGACAAAGTAATGCAGCCTAAAAAGACAAAATACCGCAAGCAATTTAAGGGCCGCAACAAAGGCTCGGCCAAGCGGGGCACGAATGTGAATTTTGGCGAATTTGGTCTCAAAGCCCTGGAATTGGGCCGCCTGAGCGGTAAGCACATTGAAGCTGCTAGACGTACTTTGTCCAGACATTTGAAGCGTGGCGGAAAAATTTGGATCCGTGTTTTCCCAGACAAGCCCGTCAGCAAGAAGCCGCTCGAAGTGCGTCAAGGTTCGGGTAAAGGAAATGTTGAGTTTTGGGTAGCCTTGATTCAGCCGGGTCGTGTTCTTTTTGAAATTGAAGGTGTACCACCCGAGTTGGCACGTGAAGCCTTCAAGTTAGCGGCGGCGAAGTTGCCCATAAAAACAACCTTTGTAGAGCGGACGGTGATGTAATGAAAACAGCTGACCTGAGAAAAAAGACCACTGAAGAATTGAAAACAGAATTGCTGAACCTGCGAAAAGAGCAATTTAACCTGCGCATGCAAAAGAAAGTTGGGCAGCAGCTAAAATCGCACCTGATTCGCAATGCGAGAAAGGACATTGCCCGCTTGAAAACAGTCATGAACGAAAAACGCTTAACTGAGAAGGCTTAATCCGATGGTAAAGAAGACGCTGCAACAAACTGAAGGACAGGCCGAGCCGAAGAAGGCCGGTTCAAGACGAGCGATCACGGGCACAGTGGTCAGTAGCAAAATGAACAAGACCATCGTGGTTCAGGTCATGCGCATGGTCAAGCATGCGATCTACGGAAAGTACATGCGTCACTATAGCAAAATGTACGTGCATGACGAGAACAATCAGTCAAAAGCAGGTGATGTTGTCCGGATCAAGCAAACGCGTCCACTGTCCAAGCTGAAAAGCTGGACCTTGGTTGAAGTGGTCAGACAAGCAGAGCGCGGACTGGATGAGAATGTAGCCTAAAGCGAGAGCTTTGTTTTTTAGGAGAGATTAAAAATGATTCAAGCACATACAATGCTAGAAGTGGCTGATAACAGCGGTGCCCGCCGCGTTATGTGCATTAAGGTGTTGGGCGGTACCCGACGCCGTTATGCCTCTATTGGCGACGTTATTAAAGTCAGTGTTAAAGAAGCCATCCCCCGTGGGAAGGTAAAAAAGGGCGAAGTTCTCAATGCTGTGATCGTGCGCACCAAAAAAGGAGTTCGCAGACAGGATGGCTCCATGATTCGCTTTGATGAGAATGCAGTGGTATTATTGTCGGCCCAATTGCAGCCAATAGGCACTCGCGTTTTCGGTCCTATTACTCGCGAATTGCGTGGCGAAAACTTTATGAAAATCATTTCATTAGCGCCGGAGGTTCTGTAGGCATATGCAAAAGATTAGAAAGGGCGACGAAGTTTTAGTGATCGCCGGCAAAGACAAAGGCCGCCGGGGCGCTGTATTAGAAGTGCTGAACGATGGCATGAAATTAGTGGTCGACGGCATTAATGTGGTCAAAAAGCATGTGAAAGCCAACCCCAATGCAGGGGAGCAAGGCGGCATTAAGACCAAGCCCAAGGCAATTGATCGCTCCAATGTCAAAATTTATAACGAAACAACGCAAAAAGGCGACCGCGTGGGTATTCGTGTCTTGGAAGATGGCCGCAAGGTTCGTTATTACAAGTCTACGAACGAAGAAATTGAAATCTAAGGGTGGATAAGCTTTATGTCTAGATTGCAAGAGTTTTACAAAGAAACGGTGGTTCCCAACCTGATGAAACAGTTTGGTTATTCCTCCGTGATGCAGGTGCCAGAGTTGGAAAAAATCACCATCAACATGGGTGTCGGTGAAGCGGCTGTCGATAAGAAAATTATCGCCAATGCCATTGGCGACATGGAAAAGATTGCCGGCCAAAAAGCCGTCGCAACAATGTCGCGCATTTCTATTGCTGGCTTTAAGATCCGTGAAAATTGGCCGATCGGTTGCAAGGTGACCTTAAGACGCGACCGCATGTATGAATTCTTTGATCGCTTGATCACCATTGCCTTGCCGCGTGTCCGCGATTTTCGTGGCATTAGCGCCAAAGCCTTTGATGGCCGTGGCAATTACAGTCTAGGCATTAAAGAACAAATTGTGTTCCCTGAAATTGAATACGATAAAATTGACGCCATTCGCGGTATGGACATCACCATCACGACTTCGGCGAAAACGAACAAGGAAGCCTTTGCTTTATTAAGTGCTTTCAGTTTCCCATTCAAAGAAAAAGAAGTGAGTTAATCATATGGCAAAAACCTCGGTCGTAGAGCGTCAAAAGAAGCGAGTTAAGCTGTTTGCAAAACATCGCGACCAGCGGCAAAAGTTGAAAGACATCGTGTACAGCGTCGATGCTTCCCACGATGAAAAAATGAAGGCGCAGTTGCAGCTTCAAAAGTTACCGCGCAATGCGAGCTTGATTCGTCAACGTAACCGTTGCCGAGTGTGCGGTAGACCGCGTGCTTATAACCGCTTAACCGGTTTATGCCGTATGCATATGCGTGGAGCCGTCATGAAAGGCTTCGTTCCAGGAATGCATAAGGATAGTTGGTAAACATTTTGAGGTAATGCTATGTCAATGCAGGATCCCGTTTCAGATATGTTAACTTGCGTGCGTAATGCGCAGGCTATCGGAATTAAAGAAATTGAGCTGCCCTCTTCAAGCATGAAACTTGCTTTGCTGAATGTCTTAAAAGAAGAAGGCTATATTGAAGGTTTTGAAGAGCTTCTCGTGGAAAATAAAAAGCGCGTTAAAGTCAGCCTGAAATATTATCAAGGCAGGGCCGTTATTGAGAAAATGAAAAGGGTTAGCACACCTGGCCGACGTGTCTATCGTGGCTGCGACAAACTGCCCGTGATTCGAGGTGGTCTGGGCATTGCGATTGTCTCTACTCCCAAGGGTCTGATGAGCGATCGGGCCGCACGTGTCGCGCGTTTGGGCGGTGAAATTCTATGTACAGTGGAGTAAGGAGAGAGGATATGTCTGTTTCGAACGCCTCAATGAAAGAAAAGCCAGTCAGAACTTCACGTATCGGCAGAATGCCAGTGCTTTTGCCGACGGGAGTCGAGGCCAAGCTACAAAACAATCATTTAGCTGTAAAAGGGCCCAAAGGGCAATTGGCGATCGATGTGCATGAGTATGTGACCATTGAAATTGTCGACAAACAAATTACCCTCACGCCCAACCTCGATGCATCTAAAAACTGCCGTGGTTCAAAGGCCAAGCTTTACAAGTCCATCACAGGCACCATGCGCGCTCAAGTGGCGAACATGATCACCGGTGTAACGACGGGTTTTGAGTTAAAGCTGGTTTTGGTCGGCGTCGGCTATCGTGCGCAAATGAAGGGTAAGTCCCTGGCCTTGAGTCTGGGTTTTTCACACCCAGTTGAGTTTGATGTGCCGGCGGGTTTGACGATTGAAGCACCGAGCCAAACTGAAATTGTGATCAAGGGCGCAGACAAAGACCTCGTGGGTTTAGTCGCGGCTAAAATTAGAAAACTTCGTAAGCCAGAGCCTTACAAAGGAAAAGGGATTCGCTATGCAAATGAGCGGATTATTCTTAAAGAAACGAAGAAAAAGTAATAAATAGGTAGAAGCATATGCAAGATAAAAAAATATCTCGATTACGCAGGGCAAAGCGTTCACGAATGAAGATTCGCGAACATGAAGTGGTACGTTTGTGTATTCACCGCACGCCGCGGCATATGTATGCGCAAGTGACATCTTCGGATGGCGCAAAGGTGTTGGCAAGTGCCTCCACGCTCGACAAGGCTTTGAATAAAAAGCTCAAGGTGACGGGTAATGTGGAAGCTGCCAAAGAAGTTGGCAAACTCATCGCAGAGCGCGCTTTAAAAGCAGGTGTTCTGAAAATAGCCTTTGATCGTTCAGGGTTTAACTACCATGGCCGAGTAAAAGCATTGGCTGATGCTGCACGTGAAGGTGGTTTGGATTTTTAAGGGCCGAATTAAAGGGTTAAACAACTATGGCAAGCTATGATCAATCTACAAGAAGTGACGGACTGCAAGAAAAGTTAGTGGCCGTTGCCCGTAATGCAAAAGTGGTGAAGGGCGGTAAAATTTTTAGTTTCGCTGCCATTACCGTTGTCGGCGATGGCAATGGACGTATTGGCGTCGGTCGCGGCAAGTCACGTGAAGTGCCTGTTGCTATCCAGAAGTCACTGGAGAATGCCCGTAAAAACATGCGTTACATACCGCTTAAAAACGGCAGCCTTTACTATGAAATTATCGGTAAGCATGGTGCTACCCGTGTGTTCATGAAGCCAGCTTCCGAAGGCACCGGTATTATCGCCGGTGGTGCTATGCGCGCGGTCTTTGAAGTCTTGGGCATTAAAAATGTTCTGGCGAAAATTGTTGGCTCAACCAATGCCGTCAATGTGGTGCGTGCCACACTCACCGCCCTGCAAAATGCAGCTTCTCCTGAATACATTGCCTCCAAACGCGGCAAGGACCTCACTGAAATCATGGGAGAATAACAATGGCAGGTCAAAAGAAAAAGCAAGTGCGGGTCACCTTGATTCGCAGCACGATTGAAGGTCTCAAGGTTCATAAAGACTGTGTCCGCGGTTTGGGTTTGCGCCGACTGCGCCACTCCGTTGTCCTCGAGGACACTCCCTGTGTGCGCGGCATGATTAATCGTGTGCAGCATCTGTTAACCGTTGAAGAGGTCTAAAGAATATGAGCTTAAAGGCAGCAACAAATACAACAACGAGCAAACAGCTGCGTTTGAACGATCTGCAACCGGCCCCTGGCTCCAAGAAAAAACGTGTCCGTGTGGGTCGTGGTATTGGCTCTGGCATGGGAAAAACCTGCGGTAAGGGTCACAAAGGTCAAAGAGCACGTGCTGGTGGTTACCACAAGGTTGGTTTTGAAGGCGGTCAGATGCCTATGCAACGCAGACTGCCCAAGTCTGGTTTCCGTTCCCGTGCGAAACTCACGCATCAAGAACTGCGCTTGTCACAATTGAATAAGCTAGAGGGCGAGATCGTGGACTTTGCTTCCCTGAAAGAAGCCGCGGTTATTAAATCGAACATCAAGACGGTGAAGTTGGTTGTTTCCGGCAAACTCGAAAAGAAAGTGACGGTACGCGGAATACCAATGACCAAAGGTGCAAAGGCAGCGATTGAAGCACTGGGTGGAACTGTCGAACTAGTTTAAGGGTCTAAGCCTCATGTCCAAAGGAAGAGCGGCAAACAGTCCTCTAGCGGGAAGTGGTCTGAGCGATTTAAAGAGGCGCTTGTTTTTTGTGCTTATTGCCATACTGGTATTTCGCGTTGGTACTTATATTCCAGTACCCGGCTTGAATCCCCAGCGCTTGCAAGAGCTCTTTAGCGCGCAACAAAATAACATTGTCGGCTTATTTAACATGTTCTCCGGTGGCGCCTTGATGCGTTTCAGCATCTTCGCGCTCGGAATTATGCCTTACATTTCATCCTCGATTATCGTGCAGCTGATGACGGTTTTAATGCCCTCTTTGGCGGAGTTACGAAAAGAAGGTGAAGCGGGGCAAAGAAAAATTAATCAATATACTCGCTATGGCACGGTAGCCTTGGCTCTGTTCCAAGCCGTTGGTGTCTCCAAAATGTTGGTTGTGCATGGCATCGCTCTAAACGGCGGCTTGTCATTTTACGTGGTCACGACCATCACCCTGGTGACCGGCACATTGTTTTTGATGTGGCTCGGCGAGCAGGTCACGGAAAGAGGCATTGGTAACGGCATCTCCTTGATCATTTTTGCAGGTATCGTGGCCGGTTTGCCAGCAGCCATTGGCCGCACCCTGGAGCAGGTTCGTGAAGGGCAATTGCAGGTGTTGACCATGTTGTTGGTGGTCGTCGCGGTTGGTGCTGTAGTGGCTTTGGTCGTCTATATAGAACGAGCCCAAAGGCGCATCCCGATACAATATGCGCGGCGCATGCAGGGTGGCATGGTTTACTCGGCAAAAAGCACGCATTTACCCTTAAAAATCAATATGGCTGGCGTGATACCGCCAATTTTTGCTTCCAGCATCATCTTATTTCCAGCGACCTTGGCACAGTGGTTTGGTAGCAGCAAGGGCATGAGCTGGCTCACGGGATTGAATGTGTCTTTGCAGCAGGGCCAACCCTTGCATATGATGCTTTTTGCATCTGCAATCGTATTCTTTTGCTTTTTTTACACAGCCATCGTCTTTAATCCGCGGGAAACAGCGGACAATTTGAAGAAATCCGGCGCTTTCATACCCGGAATTCGCCCCGGCGACCAGACAGCCAAGTATATCGATAGCGTCATGACAAGGCTTACCCTTTTTGGGGCAGTTTATGTTACACTCGTCTGCCTTTTGCCGGAGTTTATGATTTTGGCCTGGAATGTGCCGTTCTATTTTGGCGGAACTTCCTTGTTGATTATAGTGGTCGTGGTTATGGATTTTATTGCACAAATTCAATCACATGTGATGTCATTCCAATATGAATCACTGCTGAAAAAAGCGAATTTACGTGGTATAAAAACCTAGCGCGAGCGAGGGCAAAACATTAGAAGAGGTGAGTTATGAAGGTAGGAGCATCGGTTAAGAAAATTTGCCGGAACTGTAAAATAGTCAAACGGAAGCGTGTTGTGCGTGTTATTTGCAAAGAAAAACGCCACAAGCAGAGACAAGGCTAGAACCAGCCTCTTTTAGGAGGGGCTTAATAGGGGTGCTAAATTTTCAAAACTCAGCAAAAGAGATTGATTTTTTAGCATTTCAAGATTAAATTAAGTGGCTTTTAAATTGATATACATTGAGAAGGGGAGAGAGGAATGGCCCGTATAGCAGGCGTAAATATTCCGCCACAAAAGCACGTGGTAATTGGTCTGACTGCCATTTATGGCATCGGCCGTAGCCGTGCAGCAGAATTATGTGATTTAGCAAAAGTGAGCCCAAGCATCAAGGTCAAAGACCTAACCGACGGCGATCTTGAAAATCTGCGTAGCGAAATTGTTAAATTGAAGGTAGAGGGTGACCTGCGACGCGAAGTAGCCTTAAATATTAAGCGCTTGATCGAATTAGGTGCTTACCGTGGAATTCGCCACAAAAGAGGTTTGCCCGTGCGCGGTCAGCAAACCCGTACGAATGCTCGCACCCGTAAGGGCAAGCGTAAGAGCATTGTTAAAGCGTCCACTGCTTCGTCTAGTTAAGTTGTAGCTCAATATATTAAAGAATTTTTAAAGTAAACTATAGGTGAAATGATGTCAGAAGCACCCGAATCCGCAGGAAAAGAAACAGTTGAAAAGGCAGCGGCTGATAAAACAGCAGCAGGTAAAGCAACAAAGTCGCGTAAAAAAATCAAGCGACAAGTGATTGAAGGCGTGGCGCATATTTACGCCTCCTTCAACAATACCATTGTCACCATTACTGATCTTCAAGGGAATGCTGTGGCATGGAGTTCTGCTGCTAGCTGTGGTTATCGTGGCTCTCGTAAGTCCACGCCTTACGCTGCAGGAGAAGCAGCGAGTAAAGCAGCGCAAGTTGTTATTGAAAATCTGGGGATGAAAGCTGTACACGTGAAAACCCGTGGTCCGGGTCCAGGAAGAGAATCTGCTGTGCGTGCCTTGCATGCCGCAGGCTTAAAAATTCTTTCAATCACAGATGCAACGGGCATTCCTTTTAACGGCTGCCGCGATCCTAAACGGCGTCGTGTGTAATTTAATTCTATTCGGCTCGGTGGAGAGATTTTAGATGGCAAGATATTTAGGTCCAAGATGTAAATTGGCACGACGCGAGAATGCGGATCTTTCGCTCACCAGTGGCGTGCGCCCCTTAGATTCAAAATGCAAATTTGACACCGCTCCTGGCATGCATGGTACACGTCGTGGCCGTGGCACAGATTACGGCGGTCAGCTCCGTGAAAAGCAAAAATTACGTCGCATTTACGGTATCTTGGAACGCCAGTTTCATAACTACTATAAAAAAGCAGTGCGTATTAAGGGTTCAACTGGTGAAAACCTTTTGAAGCTGCTGGAAGGCCGCCTCGACAATGTCGTCTACCGTATGGGTTTTGGTTCAACACGTGCCGAAGCCCGTCAAATGGTAAGCCACCGCGCCATCTTGGTAAACGACAAAATTGTTAACATCCCCTCGTATATTGTTGCTCCAGGTGATGTGGTCAAAATTCGAGAACGTGCTCGTCAACAACCACGTATTCACGCTGCTTTAACCTTGGCTCAAGCGCGTGCGACCTGTGAATGGGTGGATGTAAATGCCGGTGATTTATCAGGTGTGTACAAGCGCATGCCCGATCGCTCTGAGTTGCCGCCTGATATTAATGAAAATTTGGTCATTGAATTGTATTCTAAATAATCTAGCCAGGGTGAGGTCGACATAACATGCAAACTAATCCATATGAGTTGTTAACACCGCGTGAAATTCGAGTGGAAACCATTTCCCCGAATCGAGCCAAAGTTGTGTTGGAACCCCTAGAGCGCGGCTTTGGACATACGCTGGGAACGACGCTGCGTCGAATTTTGCTCTCTTCGATGCCGGGTGCCGCGATTGTTGAGGTCAAGATCGACGGAGTCTTGCATGAGTACGGTGCAATCCCTGGTGTGCAGGAAGATGTCGTTGAAATTCTTTTAAATCTCAAAAATGTCGCCATTCGTCTGCATAATCGACAAGATGTCACGCTGACCCTTAGCAAAAAAGGTTCTGGTGCGGTCACAGCCGGTGATATTTCAACAGAACACGACGTTGAAATTATCAATCCTGCTCATATCATTGCGCATATTAATGAGGCCGGTGCTTTAAACATGACAATTCGTGTGATGTTGGGCAGAGGCTATCAACCTGCTTCTTCACGTAAAGCAGCGGGTACTGAAGGCGGTAAAGGCGGTATTGGCGCTTTGCAACTCGATGCCAGTTTCAGCCCCGTGCGCCGTGTGGCTTATGCGGTTGAAAGCACCCGTGTTGAGCAGCGCACCGATTTGGATAAACTAGTCATCGACCTGGAAACCAATGGCACTGTGAACCCCGAAGAGGCTATTCGTCGTTCAGCCACGATTCTTCAGCAGCAATTGGCGGCCTTTGTTGATTTGAAAGCTATGCCGACCATCGAAAAGTCTGAAAAAGAATCCATGAACCCGCTCTACATTCGCCCTGTCGATGATTTAGAACTGACTGTGCGTTCGGCAAATTGCTTAAAAGCTGAAAACATTTACTACATCGGTGATTTGGTGCAGAAGACCGAAGCCGATCTTTTAAAGACCCCGAATTTGGGCAAGAAATCCTTAACAGAAATTCAGTCTGTTTTGGCTTCTCATGGCCTCTCCTTGGGTATGGGCATTGAAAATTGGCCGCCGCCGTTCCTCCGCGATGATGTGGAAACGGGCGACGCTGGAAAAGTTAAGAAATAAGAGGTTTAGCACATGCGACATAAGAATTGTGGAAAAGGTTTAAGCCGCTCAAGC
>Ga0206838_10177_pt1 | contig 17940 bp, 12 predicted proteins | sample Alteio_BWOrgCont_26_FD_152879 | JGI IMG/M metagenome (GOLD analysis project Ga0206838, IMG submission 152879) | Enriched cells from forest soil in Barre Woods Harvard Forest LTER site, Petersham, Massachusetts, United States -... | ecosystem: Environmental > Terrestrial > Soil > Temperate forest >...
TTGAGGGATCACCGGACCACTTCGATCCGTAATTCGCAGTGTCGAAAAGTCGGCCTAAGATTCTTCATCGTGACGGCCTAACTTCTGGGCGAAACCGTGAATGGTCATCCAGCGGAGCTTGAGCACTGCGCAATCGCGGAGGCCAGCCGGAGTTGCATCTCATCCCTCAAATCTTTTTGCCTGCCCCAGGGATACGATCCCATCTGTCTATAGTAGAGCGGATAGAAGAATGTCTGCGCACGGGCAAAATCGGCTGCCGGCAGATGCATAAGCAATTGGTCGCGCACTTGGACCGGTAGCTCTTTCGGAGATCCTTCGCCGACCCCGCACGCCAGCACGATGGACTGTGGAGCCATTATTTGGAAAGCGGTCTCCAACTCCCAAAAGACGTTTTCGGACAATTCCGTCACATCGATCACGGTCGCCGAAGCGCCATTCAGGCAGAGTTGGACGATCTCGCGCCAAAAGGAATCGTCACAATGGATGACGAAGACGCCAATATCGAGGTGCCAGCCGCTGCGCTTCTCGATTTTATGGATCACCCTGAGGGTTGTTTCGCGTGCGTTGACCGGGTTCAGGCGAACGTACCCAAGCCGCCGAAAAGCGTAGACAAATACCACTCCGCAGACAACCACCAATACCCCCAGTATCAACCAGAAGACGACCCCACCTCCAGACGAGGCCAGAGGGTACGGAAAGGCCGGCCCAAACGCGGAAATGAACCCCCTATACATTGCATACAGGACCACGAACGAGCCGAGCATCAGCGGAGTAAAAAGTACTTGTAGCTTGTACGCTGCCATTACAAGGGAACTCTTGAGGGTTGAATCCTGTACGGTTAGTGGGTAGCCGAACCCGCTGCACGCGCCCTGCAATAGCCGGTCAAATCGCATTCCTCCTGGACGTTTGATGTGGAAACGGCGGAGCCAGAGTATCAGCTTGTCGCCTCTTTGGGAGGCGGTGGTCCAAATGACGAGCAGATACCAAGTCGGTAGCAGAAGTCCGTTGAGGCGGGAAGAATAGAGTCGATAGTGCAGAGCCAGAAAAGTCACAGCTAGACTGGCAAGTAACACGATCAAGACACCGTTAATCCGCCTCCTCTGTGCTTGCCGGAGTAGTTGCTGCACATCGGGCTGAACCGTAATTCCGGATCGTGAGAACCACGAGGAAAGGAACCCCTGGTTCTGTTTTCCAAGCATGTTTTCACTCCGTTAAGGAGCAGTCTACTCGCTTCGAATAGACCGCTCGTGGTCAAGACTATACGCTCAATTTTGGTCCTCATGCTTTAAGTGCGGGGACCGCCTTACCCGCAATATCCACAGTTTTATGCCAAGTGCGGACTTCATTCCTTTTTTTTGTCCCACAGAGAACCCCGTGATGTGGAAGTCTTTGGAGGCTATGTTGAGCGAGCATAGGTGTTCTCCATGAAGACATTTGCCAGAGCACGCACGTCGACTTGCAAAAACTACGGCAGGTTCAGATCCAGAGAGTAAATGTCGCGACTGCCACGATCGCGCAGAAGCAAAAATGAGCCGTCTGGAGTCAACCCACTCCACGCGCCATATGTTCCGGCCGCAACAAAGTTTACCGGGAAGGTCTCTTTCTTGCTACTTTTCACCGCAATCCGCAGCAGGGCCGGATCTTTGCGCCAAAGCGTGTTGCAATAGATGTATTGACTATCGCGTGACCAACTGGGGTACCCCACACCCAACGCGAGCAGGGTCGTCCACTTTTGGGTCCTTGTGTCAAAGAGCATGAGGTCATCTCCTTGGCCAAGCGCCGCAACGTGATGCCCGTCAGGAGACCATTGGGGCGAATACAGTCCCTCGGAACCAGGAACGGCGATGATGTGTTTGGTATTGAGGTCCAGTACACGGATTTCCATTGAACCGGGGGATGGAGAGGTGGAGATCCTGTTGTAGGCAAAGACGATTGCGTTGCCTTCAGGCGACCAGGTTCCTCCTGCTTCCTGGCTGTCCGAGTCAGTAATGAGCATCTCGGGCGCTCCGCCACGAGGGGAGATCAGAAAAATCTTCCAAGGCCGATTGGGTTTCGCAAATCCGTGAAATAGAACTCGCTGGTCATCGGGTGACCAGGCAGGCATAAAAGCACGCATTGGTGACGTAGTGAGCTGAAGCCGCTCGCTTCCGTCCGTCCGGCTTCTCCAAAGCACGCGGTCCGGATAGGTGACATAAACGATCCATTTCCCGTCATGGGAAAATTGAAGATCGTTTGCTGAAATTCCTTCGAGAAAAGGCTCGAATTGCTTGGAGTTTTCGTCATACCGGGTCAGTTCGCCGCGCCTCTGCTCTCCGACGACAAACAACTGGCTGCCCTCCCGGCTTGGGGTAGGAGAGAAGAAACTGAGAGGACCGGAAGTCAACCGAATCGGTCTGGAACTCTTTGCGCCCAGCAAGCCAGACTTTTCCCGAATCGCCCAAATGTCGCGGCTGCCCTCGTGCGCGGATTCGAAGAAGAAGTAGCGACCATCCGGCGTCCAATCGCCGCAGCCTTCGCGGGGGGAATCGCTCCAGCCGGGTAGCAATGGACGGAGGCCACGGCCATCGCTCTCCACCTCCCAGAGACTGTTTTGCTGCGGCCTGGGGTCGTCCGCCACGAAACGGAGCCGAGTTCCATCGGGCGACCACCGGACACAAAACGCCTCCCGCGGTAAGGTAACCAATTTGCGCACGTCGCTACCGTCCGAAGCTGCAACGTACACACTCTGTGCATCTATGTAGGCCATATGGGTGCCGTCAGGTGACCACGCGGCTGAAGACGCTTTGATTTCTCCTACGCGGCGCGCGGTATTGCTCACCAGGGACTCCACCCAGAGTGACCGGGGTTCATTCCCATCCCTGAGGAGAAACTCAGAAGTACGCGGAAATAGATCCTCCATGATCAAATTGGAGGGAATCTCTGTAAGAGGCGAACTGTCCCCACCGTCGACGGATATTTGTTCGAAAGCCATTTGGCCTTCAACCCCCGCTCGGAAATACAGCCTCGGACCATCCGTCAAAAGCTGGCTTCTGAAGACTGTTCCTGCGTGCGAGATCTGGACGAGTCGCTTCACCTGCGGCGGCCGGAATTTAGATAAACTGACTAAAAGAGCGGTAACAACCGCAAGTGAGAGACCGACGCTAATACCAATCAAGACAATTCCACTCCTCTTTGGCACGGCATTGCCCTGAATACGATTCGGAATCTCCGTCGTTTCTTCCGGTATCGGCTGCGTCTTATCGAGCTCTTCCACCGGAGCGATGAAGCGATAGCCGCGCCGACCTACCGTGGCTACGAAGCGCGGGTTGTCAGCCGCATCGCCCAACGCCTGGCGCAATTTGTTGATGGAGACGTTCAGGCTGTGGTCGAAATCCACAAACGTGTCGGCAGGCCATAGCCGCTGACGAAATTCCTCCCGTGTAACCACTCGACCGGAATCTTCCACCAGAATGGAGAGGATTTCCAGGGGCCGATCCTGAAGTCTGATTAGCAATCCTTCTTTGCGGAGCTCACGGATTTCCAGATTGACTTCGAACAGACCAAATCGAATCACTCGCCCGGGTAGCGACGGCTGGGGCATAAGCACGTCCAGGTGCGCGGAAGTCTAACACAGTCTCGACACGCCTGACGGACAGGTGTCAGGGGCAGATGACTGCGTTTCGTACTTCACACAAAAGACGTCACTTAAAAGATGACTCTGCTTTGACTGACGGATGTACGCCCCAGCATTGACAGGTTCAATCATGTTCCTCCAAACTCCGGAAGGTTTCAGGAAGAGAAATTGGGACGCGGAAAAAACAACAAGGTACCTAGGGATGAAAGGTGGAAAGTGTCGTTGTGGCTAATACCCAATACCAGTACGTGCTTGAGGCCCAGGACCTGAAGATCACCTATTTGGTCTCCGGGTTCCAAGGACTGCCCTATTTGACCTATCAGGACTCAGCACAGACGCTCAGCTTCAGAGGCACCGAAATCAGGGCCGCAGAGACCGAGATAGGTTCTCTGGTTACTGTGACCCTCAAGCTCACCGTCGATGCGGGTTCAACTTCCTTCAGTGTGTTGATTCCTGCCATCACACTCGCTGACACGCAAGCCGAGGAGACGTTCAAAACCGTCGGTGTACTAACCGTCCACAAGACTGCACTTGTAGGCCCCCCCTCTCAGGAGCCCGAGAAATTTACGAAGTGTGTGAGCTCGACGGAAGCGCGCGCGCTGTGGAGGTGCCCTTGGGGGCAGGGACAGCCGGTTGAGGTCCGGAGCGCCATGAACTGCGGTGCAGGGTTCAGCGATTTGACGCGACGCTTTTGCAATGCCAAAGCGCGAGAGATTCGAACACTAAGAGTAAGGAGGGGTTATATGGGCTCTCCAGTGATCCCTATTCCGGTTTCTGACTGTAAAGAAAACCCCATCGACGTTTGTACGAGTACTCCTGGCCCCGCCGTTCTCGCTAGATGCCTTGGTGGGGCTGTGGGTGTTTCAGCTAGCGGCGCTACCGGCGTCCTCGGCCAATCGATAACTGCTGGTGGTAGCGGTGTGATGGGTGAGAACCGGGTCGAACCTGGCACTTCAACCGGCAACGGAGTGACTGGCGTGTGTAACCAGGCGAACGGAAGCGGGGTTTGGGGCAACAACACCGGTGGAGGTTATGGCATCGCGGGTAATAGCGATGGGGCGGGTGGCGTCGGGGTCTACGGTCGAGGAGGGCGGCTTGCTGGACACTTCGATGGGCACGTTGAGGCTACTGGCTATATCAAATGCGGAGATCACGTTGAGACTACTGGTTATATCAAATGTGGAAATCCCAATGTAACCAGCCCTACCGCTGGGACTTGCTATGTCGAAGTCGATGTCATTTTGCAGAACCAGGATTGCGCTGAAGATTTTGAAGTTTCACGCTCAGAAGAGGTTGATCCGGGAAGCGTAGTTGTAATTGAATCGGAAGGTGCATTCAAGACAAGCGACAAAGCCTATGATAAGAGAGTCGCAGGCGTTATCTCAGGCGGGGGCGCGTGCAAGCCGGGCATTATTCTAGGCAGGACGAAACGTGAAGGCAACAGGATGCCGGTGGCTTTACTGGGTAAGGTCTTCTGCAAGGTCGATGCGAGCCGAGAGCCAATCGAAGTCGGGGATTTGCTAACTACTTCTCCGATACCTGGACACGCGATGAAGGCTGCTGACCCTCTAAGGGCCTTCGGAGCTGTTATCGGAAAGGCACTAGCTCCTATGCTGGAAGGCCAGGGCTTAATCCCCATCCTAGTCGCGTTGCAGTAAGTGAGCAGGGTGCCCCGCCTGCGTGCGACGCGCAATCCATCAAAGATGGGACGTGCTGAAGACGCTAAGAGGAGATGACTCAGTCATGGCTCCAGTGCAGCCTCTGAGAGTCGGGATCCGACTCAGCAACATTCATTCCTCAGTACAACCCGTCGGCGGTATTCTCTTCCCCACGTATTTGTGGACGGTTTTCTTCAAAATTGACGGTGACTCAGTCAATGTCGGCGTTGACTTTAAGCTTCATGGTAAAGCCATTGTAGCCTCGACCCCGGGAAACCACGGGGACCTTGGCGACAACACCAACCAGGGAGACGTACCCATTCCGGAATCTTTGGGTGAATTCCGTACGGTGCTAAAACCCATCCCAATCACCCCGCTCTAAGGGCAAAATACCGCAGGAGTCATTGGGTGTGTCGCTCTGCTCTTGATACAGAACGGAACGCCGGATGAGGCGGTCGCAAAGGGACACGACGCGCTGAACAGTGCAGTTCAGGATCAGCTGGACAAGCTCATACTTACACTCGGAATAAAAAAGCCTGCGCCAACACCAGGTGACATCGACGCCATGACCCAAGCTGTCGGTGACGCTGTCACCGCCACAATCACCAATAATGTAAGTATTTGGCAATGGCTGGGTTCGCTTGGCAACGAGGACTCTAAGGTTAATAGCGCGGTATTTCGGTTTTCCCACAATGATTTGGCAAATGCCGACCCCACTGGGCTTCCTCTCCAATTCTCTGCCTCAATAACCGTACCCACCACTTCGACATTCAGCCCAACGATCATCAACACCTGGCTCTTGACCGGCTTGATCTTCGCTGATCCCTGGGATTTCAGTCTGAGTAGAACTCTAGCATTCCTGCGTCTGAACCCTGCCGATGGGATTCGTACACCAATGTCACGCGCGGGCGTGTCGAGTGCCCGGAGTTGGATCATCAGCACCAGCCCTACATTCATCCTTCAAGGTATCGCAGTTCCAGGCAAGTCTCACTAAGGGTGGCGCAATCGAGGTTCACTCATGAAAGTCATCGCCACAGCCCAATCGTCCACTGCCATATCCGTCGGTTGGATTTATGAAACCGGGGACCCGGAACCACCACTATCGGTAACCATTAACGAATTTGGTCCGGACGGGGCGCAAATGGCGTCGCAGGGACCGTTGGCGTCCCTCGGCGGACGCGCACTCTTCGGCGGCCTCATGCCCGGCACCACTTACACTTATCAATGGTGTGGTTTGTTCTCTGGAGAGCCTAGCGACCAGCCCTCTTGTGTTGCTCCCGTTCCCGGAACCACGAACTCCGCTCCTCCCGGCCCCCCCAAACCTGGCCCTCCTACTCCTGGGCCCCATCCTCCTGGGCCGACCCCACCGGAAGTTATAAACATCCAGGCGGCGGCGAAGCCGTTTGGAAAGATTGTGATCAGTTGGCGGAAAAATGGCGGTTTTGCCAGCCAGTTGCTGCTCCAGAGAACGCAAGAAAATTCTCCCGTTCCGGGTCAGCAGACGGTGGTTACCGTCTTTTCGGCAAACAACTACGGAAGCAATGACGATGTTTCGAATGACAGCTTCACAGATACCGGACCTTTTGCCATTTCTGCCGAATATGCTTACGAGTTAATTACAAGCGGCCCATTTGAGTCCACGCTTATCATAGGGACGCCTGCCCAGATTTATCCTGCATTCTTCAGCCTACGAAAATTTCTCCCTGCTAACTTTGACCCCTCGAAGGGAATCAAGCGCCTGCGGCCCAATGATCACCCGTTTGTGAGGGTGCGGAAAATCATGAGCGGCGGATAACAAAGGCCGCCAAAAACCTGTCGAGCGGGGGCCAGTTGCTACGGGGGGCTGTAACTACCCGACTTCAATGCTGGCCAAGGTGTCCGATCGAAGCTATCTGGAGGAATGGAGCGGACACAACGATTACTTGCGCGCCTTCCCAGGGTTAACCAATGGCTTTATACACATTCACAATAGAGGGATTCCATATCGACACCACCCGTTCCCGGGGTGACGATACGGATGACGAGGCTGGCGTTCTGCGGGTAGGGACCGAGACACCACCCGCGCAGTCGCGATCTAGCGGCGACGTAGACGGTGGGGACTTTCCTATCGGCATGGTGTTTGGGCCGAAGCTCATAACCCAACCCCACACCCCTGTCGTCCTCAGTTATTCAATCTACAACGGGGACACCTCCAAGTTGCCGCGGCCATTGGCCGCAATGAACACCGATCTGACGAGCAAAGCCGTAGAGTCGATGATCAAAGGAAAGGATCCGGAGCAGGCAGACCTTTCAGATTTTACTGACTATCCTGGTGCACCGGATAATCCTAATTTCAATTTCGACGAGGGATCGTGGATCAAGGTGCTGGAATTCGTGGCTCTGGCGAATTTTCTTTTTCCCAACTGCGACGGCTTTGTGGTGATTGGGACGATTGGCCGGGAGAAAAAGAAATGGGATGCACTCATCGATGCCGCTGGGGGAGTGACACTCCACGTGACGATCAGGTATCCAGGAACAGACTCACCGGCAGGTTGCGGCAGCAATTCGGACTATTCTGTGACCTGGTCCATCTTGAGAGAGCGCGTGAGTGGCCCCGGCCCACACAGTCTTAGGCAATTCTTGTCGAGTCACCACCTAACCCCACATCCAGGGTTGCGGTCACTGGTTCCGGGAGAGACCAGCATTAGCGTCAGAGGACTTATGAGCTAGTCAACTCAATGTGTTAAACGTTGGTGCAAGCTCGGCGGTCTTGACCAAGAAACCCTCAAGACCCGGTTGGTCGGCAAACCGGAAGTTTGCTGGTCATTTCCGGCTCCTTCTGACGCTGCTCTCTTTGGCTGCACACAACCGCCATCCGCACCAGCAATGAAATGACCCCGAACACAACCTCACTGGAGGCTCGCACTAAGGCTTACGGATGCCCCCATCTTCTTCAGCGCCTCGGTCATCTTTTCTTCCAACTGGACTTGCCGCTCAGGCACCCAGGGCGCATAGTATTTTTCGGTCACTCGAGCTGACTTGTGGGAAAGCATCCGGGACAAGTCCTGCATAGAGGTCCAGCCAGTAGATGCTCTACGGCAAAGGTGTCGCGAAGCTGGTGGCTGTGAGTGAAGATTTACCGCCACCGCCGCGGTCAGAACGCTCCAAAACTGGTCACTTTCAATGTCGGCACCAAATTGCTGCACTGCATTGAATCCCCACAAGGCAATCGCCCTGCCAAATCCCCACATGGTTTAGTCCAAATCGCCGTATCCACACTGCTTCCTGTCGGCAACCCGGTAACCGCACTTCTCCGCACCCGAAGCACTGTCGATACGGCGCTATAGAAATTCGCACATTGAGGTCGTTGATGGACAGTGAGAGGAATGCCCGGGTTGAGGCCAGCCCTCGGCACAAGACGAACTGGGACTTATTTCCCCTCTGTCTCCAATATTCACCATGCTTCAAGAAACGCAACTTTAACCCGATTTCTTCTTGACACGAGCGGCGAGCGCGACGATTGTTGGTACACGCACTCTTCAAGGACAAGAGCCCGTCATTCGGGATTGCCTTTACACTCGGGGCCTCTTCCAAATCCATCATCAGTCGGTGATGCTGAATCGAGATCCGAAGACCGTTCGTTGTGTCGTCTCGGTTCCCTGGAAGTGATCAAAATTGGGCCATGACAATCGGCTGACAACGGGTTAAGCGCGAAAGTCGTGATGTACGCATTGACGACTTGCGATCTTCGCCGACATTCCTGAAGTCACGCAATCATTAACTCAAGATTCGATCGTGCGAGGAGCGACTATGGCCGGCCGATTGAAAGTTTCAGCGCTGCGAGGCGGCTTCTCTAACCTGCCTGTTATCCCCATTCCACCGCTACCGCCGCCCGTTCCTCCCAAACTCGGCGTCGTGGAGGGCAAGGGCATAATCATCTTCACGCTGAACAGGATTCCGCGATGGGTCATCGATGTGAGCCTGTTCGCCGGCACGCCGACTCTGACGATACAGCCGGGACCACTCGAATCTAAACTCACGCTCTCGGGCGCGCGCCTGCCTGGGACGAATCTTCCTGCTGACTTTGTGCTGCTGATTGGGAAGACAGGCCTGCTGGGCACTCCCGGCGATTTCACCTTCACGCTTGGCGGGTTCCACAGCCAGGTGATCCTGGAGAGATGGCTTGAGGGTCTCGCCTTGTTGCAATCGCCGGTGACTCTGAGCGGTGACATCTGTCCGCTCGGCGCTGCCTCAAAGCTTGCGTTTGCCGCAAACGGTGAGGCGCGTTTTACGCCGAACTGGGTGATGCATATCGGCGGGATTGGTGTGGCCGCAATCAGCGGGCTGGGGGCCGGCATTACTGCTGACAATCTCACGCTGCAAGTTCTTGCTCACACCGACCCAACCATCAGCCAGCACCCAAAACCAAAACGGACTCTGCTTTCGATGTCGCCCGGGAGTCATACCTGGACTCTTACTCCTGACGTGACCAGTCTCCCGATCGGCAACTTGTCTGGGTCGCCCGGATTGTTTACCTCATTGGCTATTGAAGCCGGCGAGGGGACCGCAGGCGGCACGGCACGCGAGTTGTTGGCCACGTCGACGAGCGCAAGCGGCTTGACGCTAGCCGTTAGCGGAGGATTCACGGACCTCAACGGCACTCCGTTTTCCCTCGCCTTGGCGTCGCCAAGTTATGCCATCGCCTTCGATACGTCGGGCGATCATTCCCAGGGCGACGAAACAATCCTGACTTCGCATTTCGGGCCCACGCCCTCGTGGCTCATCGTGGATGGATTCGCGCTCCTTGTGGGCGATGCGCCGTCAGCCCCCGGGTTTGAGGTGGACACTCTAAAAGGCGCCGTTACGTCGTTTCGCTGCGTGCCCGAGCTGATCGCCGTGGCGGCTCCCCTCGATGCAGCGGCATCTACGGTGGCGACCGAACCCCGCGAATTGATCAATGTCGTCCTACCATTTGTGACTGCTGCCGGGCCGGCGTCCGGGTGGGGTATCATCGCGGGACCTGAAGTCGCGGGACAGCGCCGGTTTTCATTACCCGATTTTGCCGTCTCCATCCTGCGCAGTGACGATCTGCTGGCGCTCGATTTCCTCTGTTTCAACCTTGCGCTCGAAGGCGGCGGCGGAAGCCCTCCCCAGCTGGTGCAAAAGGACGCCAAACAACCCTCCTTCCTTGTGGCGCAGTTTAATTCGCCGCAAAATATTGCTGAGCAGGCTTACCTGGAGCTCTCGAACGACACTACTCCGCCTCACCAGCCCCCGCCGCCGGGGACCGATCCCCAGTCGTTACCGGAGGAAACCCCCACGCTCCCTGCGCAGACCCTCGCCGCCGGACCGAGCCGGCTTGCCTTTCGCCTTCCCTCGGGAACCACTTCCCTCGTCTATTCGCTCGAGACTTTGTTGAACTGGGTCGCCCTCGAACAGAGTGTAGTTCCCGTGGCGCAGGCGCCCGATCCAAACCAGACCGGCGTTCCCGAACCACCACCTGCGGTAACGCCGCAGATCCGCCAACCGGGACCGACCGAGACCGGAATCGAGGCTCCATGGCAGCTGTTCCTTTCACCGAACTATTCGGGAGCCTGGGCGCACAGCACCGATCCGGTGACTCTCTCCGCCCGGACCGAGCTGTGGCATACGCGGCTGGCCGTTCGAACCCAGGCCGATACCGGCTTCATCGCTGATGAAACCATACCGCGCCGCGTGCGCGCTGTTTGGTCGCCCGACTACTCCACCGGCCCCGTTCCGGGCCACTCGGATCTGCCCTTCCGCATGTCGCTCGACCCGAGCGATCGCGACCAGATCGTGAGACTGTCGTCCGACTTCACCATGTCAATTCCGGCGCCGGTGGCTGAGCCTTACATTCCGATTTCCATCCCGACCGACAAGCTGTACCTGAGTTCGCTCGGAGCCTGGCTCGACGTCTTTGGCAACTGGCCTGAACCCCTGCCTATCAGCGGTGACGCTATATTGAGCGTGGAGCAATGGCAGCATCGCGCCGCCCTGGCCCGCGACAACTACGTGCGCGTCGTCTACGCCGGCTATCTTCTCCCCTTCGGCAACGATGCCTCCTTGGTGAAGGTGACCGAGCGCAAGTTGCAGTCGATTGGCGGCGGCCCGACGACTGCATTTCTCCGGCAAAGATTCTTCATCATCGTTCGTCAGCCGACGATCTCGTACCAGGGGCTCACGGACACTCAACAGCGCAATCTCCCCTATCAATCGGTCACCATCACAACGCTGGTGACGCCGGATTCCCTGCCCCAGGTGGACTCGTCGGGAGCTTACTCTTTTTTCCCGACGAACGGTCCCAACACATTCCTGTTCCACATCATCGGCACTGATTGGGAAGGCAACACATCGGAGTTTTCCGCTCCGCTCTACTTCGTCGAACGCGATGGAGTTCTTGCCAATGCCGTCATGCAATACAATGCTTCCGGCACCGGAACCCGGCCACTATCCGGACAATCGATCGCCTTCGCCGTATCGAATAAACCCGGCGACACAGCCCTTCATACAAACACGCTGACGTTCAGTGCGCAGCCTCTCTCCCCCTCCATCTCTGCGCCATTGCCGTTCTTCCCCCAGATGGATGCTGCCGATGTCGTTGTTCCGGCCATTCAGCAGATCAGCGGCGGTTCCGGCGAAATGCCAATTCAATTCTTTGCCGACTACATCGCGAGCGGGATGGGGCCGGGCGAGGTCTTCGCGCAGAAAACAGGCACGCCCCAACCCGTTGGCTTCAACGGCAAGCAGTCCGGCGGCGTCGCCACTCCAAACCTGACCGTCTCCGGGTTGTCGCGCAAATTTGGCACCGTGAGCGGCTCTACGCCCAACAATGTTGCTCAAGGCAAATTCGATGCCGCCGACATCTTCCAGGACATCAACGCAAAACTCTTCGGCGTGGTCAACATTGCTGATCTGCTCGACAAGGTTGCGGGACTGCTTGACCCGAACACCGCACCCGTCCTCACCACCAATCGGCTGCCGGACCAGATCACAACCACTCTTTCGTTTGCGCCTCTGGTGAGCCAGAACTACAGTGCACTGAGCGGTTTCATTCAGCTTACGTTCAATGGCGATTTGCACAAAACTCTGCTACTGAATGCAACCATCGTCATGCCTCTCAATGGCGGAGGACCGCAGGTCACCATTCACGGCGAATTGAATAACTTTACGCTCTCTCTGGCGAAAGTCATCGGAATAACGATCAATCAAATTGCGTTCGATGCGCCCGCCGGGCAGAAGCTCTCGGTGACCGCATCGATGCCGCCTACCGATGACAACGGCCCCCTCCAATTCCTGGGTGACCTGAGCTTCCTGAATACCCTGCGCAAACTCATTCCTTCCGACGGCTTCCAGGATCCGCCAAGTCTGGATGTAACGAGTGATGGAATTACGGCGGGCTACACGCTCCCGATCCCCAGCATCGGCGTGGGTGTCTTCAGCCTGGAAAATATTTCCCTGAGTGCCGCTCTCACGCTGCCGTTCTTTACGCCTACTCCCATCCGCTTCCGTTTTGCCTTCTGCGAACGCCAGCACCCGTTCAACATCACCGTATCGCTGTTGGGAGGTGGGGGCTTCTTCGGAATCACCGTTGGCCCGGACGGTGTGGAGATTCTCGAAGCTTCCATCGAAGTCGGCGCCAACGTATCGATCGATGTGGTTGTGGCAAGCGGCAATGTGCACATCATGGCCGGTGTGTATCTCAAATACGACATGATCGGCAAAAGCTCGCAACTCACGGGCTATCTGCGCGCCGGCGGCTCGCTCGACGTCCTGGGGCTCATCAGCGCATCGGTCGAGTTCTATCTCGGCTTCACCTACTATTTCGGGCCGCCGTGCAGCATCGCCGGCGAAGCGACAGTCACCATCGAAGTGCACGTGTTGTTCTTCAGCGCGTCGGTGTCGGCTTCGTTGCGGCGCGAGTTCGGAGATCCAACCATTTCATTTGCGGATTTGATCGGCCCCTCTGATTGGGACTATTACTGCGACTCGTTCGCGGCATAGAGGAATTGATCATGAGCACCCAGAACACCATGTGGACCGCCCTCCCCAACGGTTTGACTGCGGCACACGATCGCCTGCGCCTCTCGGTACTGGTATCGCCGCGCCTGACTGCCAACGCTGCCACCGGTACTCTCGCTGAATTCCCCGACTTCGAAGACTGGCCGGCAACAGTCGCAGGCTTGAACTTCACTGTCGAATTCCTCGCGGGTCCAACCGTTGCTGCCACGCGAGTCATCGAGCCCGGCAACCCCGTTCTCGATTCCCCCGCGTGGAAGGCGCTCTTCCCGAACACCTTCCCCGTCATCTCCTATCAATTCGATGACCGGTCGGGATTGGCTGTCCGCTCTTTCCCTACCAGGAAAGTGCTTTCGTTCCTGAGCAACACCTATCAGACCGTCGCCGTGCAATCGTTCCAGCAGATGCCGACGCTCGCACAATATGGAATTGGAGTTACGTTCCCGGGAATCGTGCCCCTCAAACAGATTGTCATTTATGGCGACGAGCAGCCAGGGCTGGAGGAAGGCCTCAACCGGTTGCTAGGAGATTTGAAAGCGATCCCAGCGAACTTCGGAACGCCAAAGACAGATTTTCTGCAGGTGCGCCTGATGCATCAGTTCCTCTCGAAGGTCACATTCGATGCCAAGGGCAACCGCGAAAAGCTGCCTCCGCAGACGCTTCCCGATATTGATTTTCACAAGGCTGTCGCCGGGTTGGGCTCGTATCCCCTGTTGGAGCGCGCACTCGGCCTGGTAATCGATCTTGAAGTGCCCGTGGCCGGAGTGCCCGCCTCGGGAAGTGTCCGGGCACATCCAAGTCTTGCCGGTCCGGCCCCGATGGTTCCATTCACCGCCTTCACCTTGGACCTTGCCACAACAAGTTTCCTGCCCGCCGGAGCGGCAGGGTCCGACGTGACCGACGGAATGTTGTTTCTCTCCGGCATCGATCAATACGACGTGGTCGAACTCGATGTGGATGGCGGCGCAGAGAAGGCGCTCGATTTCGCATATAACTTGGCGCGCCTCGGATTCGGCGATGCCAGGCCATCCATCGATACTCCGACAAATTATGGGTTGCCGTCTCTCCGCTCGGCGGGGTTCTCCGTCGCTCGCGTCGATCGCGCAACCCGCCTCGTCACCACGTTCAACACAGCCAAAAGCAATAACACCGCGATCACCACGAGTGCTGCCGTCACGCTACACGCCGAAGACGTCACGCGTGGCTATCGGATTGATGTCTGGGATTCGATGACCGGCCAGTGGCACTCTTTGTGCCTGCGAGACGGGACCTACTCGTTTCTCAATGGGCCAGTGACGCGGACGTTCTCCGACGAAGGCTTTATCACCGTCGCGACCAGCCAGTCAGCCGACGGAACATCTACCGATCTGCGTCTTCCTGAATCCCTGTTTCGCTGGGCAGGCTGGAGCCTCTGCGCATCTCGCCCCGGCAAGACCATCGGCGGCGGGCCGAAGTTCGCTCCCCAGCCGCAATCCAATCCGGCCACCACTGCCATAAAATTGCAGACATCGTTCACCGCCCAGAAGGGCACCCTGCCCCGCCTGCGATTCGGCGCGCAATATCAGTTCCGGGCCCGCGCCGTGGACCTTGCCGGAAACAGCTTTCCCCCAAGCGCACTTCTGGACAGCATTTACAGCCTCCCGCCACAACCAATTCCGTATCTGCGATACGAACCGGTGGCCGCTCCGGCGGTGGTGTTGCGCACCGCTCTTGACCCCGTGGCAACAGCGGGCGAATCGGGTGATCGGATAGTCATTCGCAGCAATTTCAACACCCACATCGCAAGCGTCTCCGAACGGCACATCGCGCCGCCCAAGACCAGCGAGACTATGGCCGAGACGCACGGCATGCTCGACACGCCGGCGGGCGTTCCCGACAAGACGCTGTACACGATGCTCGTCAATCACGATGGAGACTTTGCAACCGATCCGGCACACCCCGATCAACCGGTGCCGTTTCCCGGTCCTCAACTCACCATTCCGTATCTACCCGATCCCTTCGCGCCCGGTGCGGCCTTCGCCACACTGCCCGGAACGGAGCCGGGTTCGGTATTTCAAGTGCAATTCACCGGAACGTGGCCCAACACCACTCCCTTCCGACTGGTGCTCGACGAAGCCGGTGGCCCGCCCGAATTCACCGAAACCGCCACCGAACGCCTACTGCGGGTTCATCTGGGAAAGGCTGAAATTGTGACGGTGGCAATGAGTTGCTTCCTCACGGACGATCCCACAACACGCCCGCCAAACATGCTTTCCACGATGAAGATCTGGTCCCTCATCGAGGCATCCAATCCGGCCAATCTCGCCGACCTGCGCCCACTCGCCCTCAATGGTGGCCATTGGATGCTCACGCCGCCGCGATTGCTCACGCTCGTACACGCCGTCCAGCAGCCGCTCCTCGAGCCTCAATTTCAGAATTTGCAAGCGGGCAAAGTGCTGGGACAGACGTTTGCCACGCTGACCGATGAGTTTCCCATCGACGGCAAAAGCACCATCAAAGTCGATATCCAATCCACCTGGCAGGACCCGGTCGATGACCTTTCCGACAATCCGCAGCCCGTTGTGTTGAACGGCGCAGTTCGCGCCTTCGAGATTCCGATCGATCGCACAGACACGATCTGCGTAATCGACAGTGCGCACGTCGCAAACCAGCACGAGTTCCACGACACGAAGCACCGCAATGTCACATATACGGCGGTGGCGACTAGCCGGTTCAAGGAATACTTCCCCGATTCGTTGACGGCAAACCCGGCTAACGTCACGCGAACATCACAACCGGTGACCATTTCGGTGCTGAATTCGGCGCGTCCCGCGGCGCCGAAGCCCCTCTACGTTCTGCCGGTGTTCGGATGGGAGAGCACTGCCGAGGGGTCGTGGAACATCAGTCGCCGCAAGGGCGGAGCTCTGCGCGTCTATCTCGATCGCCCGTGGCTCTCTTCCGGCGAAGGCGAACTGCTCGCCGCGGTTCTCTATGGATGCGCCCCTCCGCCCGGGACCGTTCCCGGCTTTCAGATTCCCGATTTCCTCAAAGGCTATGTCACGCAATGGGGCATGGACCCCATCTGGTCGGCAGCGCCTCCACCCACACAGGCCATGCCGCTACCGGAGCATTTCATCAATGCCGTCTCCGTGGGGACCGAGTTGACCCTGGATGAATTGTCCAACGAGCCGTTCATACCGTTTACCGCGGTTGGCCATACCGTGGCATATGACGACACGCATGGCCGCAGGCTCTGGTATTGCGATATCCAGATGGACATGGGCGAGGCATACTTCCCATTTGTCCGTCTGGCTCTCGCGCGATATCAGCCGCAATCGATTGCGAATGCTCATTTGTCACGTGTAGTGCTGGCCGATTTCATTCAGTTGCTGCCCGATCGAGCGGCCAGCATTACGTTCGACCCCCTTGACCCGACTGCGCTCCAGCTCGCGGTGAATGGCCTCACATATACAGGTCCGGGCACGGCCTCGATGACCGCTACCATCGAAATGCAACCGCCCGGGAGTGGAGACCTCGCATGGATTCCGGTCAGCTCCATTCCCATGACTCCGCATACCTTCGGGGGTCCAGATACACTCTGGACCGCGCAAATCACGCTGCCCGCAGCGCGCGGCTCGCGGCCCTTCCGAATTGTTGTTCAGGAGTTTGAAATTTATTCCCGCGATGGACAGGGGAGTCAGCAACAACGCCTGGTGTACGCGGACATTCTGAATCTTTGAGATGCGGGATCGTTCCGATTTAATCGAGGAGGAAATAACCCATGAGTCTGACGACCAAGCCCATTTCAGTCTCCGTGTCTTCAGGTGTTGCCATCAGCGCAAAATCCACGTCGGCCACGCTGGCGATCACGTTGGAGTCTTCAATCTGGCCGCTGATGGTGCCGCAAACAACGCCGGGCTTAATGTTGTATCGGCCAACACCGCATTCAGCGCGTGCGAGGTATCAGGCCACGAAACCGCGCATGGCACGCTGAAGATCTCCCACGTAAATCCCGGGCCTGATCCCCTGTCTGACGCCGACGCTGCCGCGATCAGCATAGACCTGCAAGCAAGCGAAGGCGGAAGGATGGCGGCGCAGGGTATCTTCCTCAAGTCCACGACCGGCGGCAGCTCCGGAAAAAATTCTGAACTATGTCGATTCCAAGGGAGTGACGATTTTCGCCTTGTTGCCGGACGGATCGTTACTGCTTCGCCCGGTCGCCGCACCGCCTCTCGGGACCGATGCTGGACTGAAACTCTGCAATGTCAATGGCACCCTCGGAGTTGTGGATTCAAGCGGCGCATTTACCCCGCTGGCCTGAAATCTGATAAAGAGGCAGCGCTGAAAATGCTTCGCGAAAGCTTGGAGCATTCATTCACCCGGTGTAGGTCTACGCTAGGAACGGTTCACTCGGCTTAGGATCAACAAGGAGAGCAATCTTTAAAAAAAAGGGCTGGCTTCGCCCGTTCTGATGCCTCCGCATTTTGCACATTTACAAGAGAGTTTGGAAGGTAACCTCTAGTCAGCAAGGCATCGCACGACTAACACGCGATCATGCCCGAAAAAGTGTCATATTATTCAGAACAGGGTATTTAGCCAAAACGCGCGAAAGCCTCCCGTTCGGGAGGCTAAACTTTTCTTCCTCGTAAGCTATTGATTCTAAATGGTCGCCAG
>Ga0206838_10176_pt2 | contig 17813 bp, 20 predicted proteins | sample Alteio_BWOrgCont_26_FD_152879 | JGI IMG/M metagenome (GOLD analysis project Ga0206838, IMG submission 152879) | Enriched cells from forest soil in Barre Woods Harvard Forest LTER site, Petersham, Massachusetts, United States -... | ecosystem: Environmental > Terrestrial > Soil > Temperate forest >...
ATCGCCACCATGCATTCGATCGAGGCGAAGGTCAACGCCATATGCCTCGGACATGCGCTCTCAGGAGCATGCGAGATTCTCGCATCTGCAACCGGCGAACGCTCTTCTTATGAATTCGCTACGATCATGTTCCACCAAACTCTCTGGGAAGCAGATGGAGACATCACCAACCTGGAGATTCAAGCAGCGCAAGGTCAGCGTTTCCGCGAAGCGCAGGTCGAGCTGTTGCATCGCTGCACGGGACAAGAGAAAGCTCTCATTCGCAAAGACATCGAACGCGATCATTATATGTCGGCCGCGCAAGCGCTCGAGTACGGCATAATCGATCGGCTCATCAAGCATAATCGTGGCGGCAAGAGCCCGCAGATGTCTCGTACGCATGAAGGAAAAATTTCGGTAGCGAAAGTTTCTGCTCATAAAAACGGCAAGCATTCGAAAGCAAAATCCGCCGCTAAAATCATGAAGAAGAAAAGCGTCGGACATAAGGTTTAGACTCTAAGCCTAAGTAGATTCGAAGATCGGTGAGATCGGTTAGCTCGGTTAGGAGGATTACAGAATGAGTGGCGTGCTGAGTTTGAAAATCATCACACCGGAACGTATTGTTCTTGATGAGAAAGTCGACGAAGTGATGGCACGCGCCATCGACGGTGACTTCAGCATTCTGCCAAACCACGAACCGATGATCACCGCCCTCGCCATCGACGTCATCCGTTACAAGATCGGCAAAGAAGAGCACATTGCCGCAGTTCTGGGCGGACTCCTCGAAGTCGGCGAAAACGAAGTCACCGTACTCAGTGACGTCGCCGAACTCGAAACCGAAATCGACGTAGCCAAAGCCCACGACGAAAAAGCTTTCCACGAAGCCGAAAAAGCTACCAAAACCGACAAGATCGAAGTTCAACTCTCCCAAATGGCCCTCTCCAAAGCCATGGCCCGCCTCAAAGCAGCCGAGCTCGGCAAACGCCGCCGCGGCGGTCGCCACATCGAGAACTAGCTCGAGCGAATCAGATTTCAAAAGGTCGTGTCTTTGACACGACCTTTTGCTTTGTTGGATTAGGTTCCAGCAAGAGACGCTGCGAACTACTTAAATTTCATCATGGTCTGGAAGTGGCAACGCCACTTCACCAGCACCAGCAGTGGGTAGCGGACGTTTAGGAACTCGGGCCGGATTATCCGGATCGCTTCCATAAGGCCAACGATTCGGTCCACCACCTCTCGGGCTTCCGCGATCTAATCCTTTAAAGTACTCTTCTGGATCATCTGGTGGATCAGGTCGCTGTGTTCCTTCCAACTCCGCAAGCTTTATTTGAAACTGCCATCTGCGGTCCAATGCCTGCTTTGCCAACTCCATATTTTTTTGTTGATAAGCCATAGCAGCTCGATTCATCCAGGTCTCAATTTTGTCCTTATACGATTGTCGCTTATCCAAATCTTCGTCTTTCATGGACTCTTACTCTCTAAGATTCTGATGAATCGGATACGCTCTTGGAGAAGCGCGCGGTTACTAAGATCCTGCCATTATGGATGCAAACGAAAAGAGCCTGTATTTCGTCGCCAACTGCAAGAGTCGCTGGTGTAGGCAAAAACGCATTCACGTCATCGCGTTCGACCCTAACCTCGTAGCCCGATTCAACGACGCGTACAACTGTACATTTAAGGCTCTCCGCCGTCTTATATTTGACCATCCTGTCTGCGTTCTCCCGGTTTAACAAGCGCTGGTAAGTCCATTGATACCTTGGCTTACCTAGGCCATTTTGGCAAGCTTCTCAGCACCAAATAGACCGACACAACAGTCAGTCCGAAAATACCGATAAATGGCCACACACACAAACAGCATGTCCGATCCTGAAGGTCATGCAATGGAACGAAGCAAAGCATTCCCGCTCCTAGACTGGCAACAGAAATTACAATTCCTTTTGATACCATCGTCTGTCTCACGATTAACCTATCCAATCTGAAAGAGGTTCGCACTTTGCCGCCAAGCGGCTCTAGCGTGAACACTGATCGCAGTCATTTACTGGTCGAGTGAATTATCGGAGATTCAAAATTTCTGGACGAATCAACTTGCGTTGATTTGAACTGCTCTTCGTGATTGTCGAGCAAGTTACAGAACTCGAAACTGCCCTGAGACACAAAACCTAGGGCAAGCGAGATTACTGCCAGAGCAATGCCTAGCACTGTCCAGGAAATACTCTTTTTAGGCTCATCATTCATTCGGAAACCTCCATCCCTAGCGTGACACAGCATGGAGTACTTGACAAGCAGTGACAAATTAGTCAATATGACATATAAGTCAATTCCCAATCCTAAGAAAGTTCGTTAGAGATGATCAAGAGCGAATCCGAGTATCAGGCATGCTTGAAACGGCTAAAAGGCGATCAAGCTACCATTAGAAAGCAACGCAGTGAATTGATCAAACTAGGATTATCAGCCGACCAGCTCGAAAAGGCGTTGCAGCCACTGTTCAGCTTTAAAGATCAGCTACAGGAGGAAATTGACCGGTATGAGCAAGTACAACGTCGCGATTTTCATCCGCTGAAAAATTTGAGCGGCTTTGGACAACTACTAATTGCGACTCGTATTGCACTGGGACTGTCTCAGAAAGAACTAGCATCTAGACTTGGAGTTGATGTCTCACAAGTATCCCGAGACGAGCGAAATGAATATCATGGCATATCGATCGAACGAGCTGAAAAGGTGCTTCAGGCATTGAAAGTTGACTTGATTTCGAAGATCGAATTTCCAGCTAATGAACACGAGCTAGTCCACGAATGATACCGATCTTACCAGAAAGCTATAAATGGGCTTTCTAGAAACTTTAGCGCACTGGCACCCCATTTTTGGGTGATACTATGCCCGGTGCTTCCGGCATTTTGATATTCATTTTGACCGATGATCAAAGCAGCCCATGCGTATAAGTTCCAAAGTAGTTACTAACCCTACTCTGTCCGCCTGCGTGAAGCGACTTAGTCGAGAAGCTAGACCCGTCAATAGCCCAGTCAAAACGCTAAGCACTATAACCAGAGAAGCGCAAGCTACAAGATTGGGAGGTTTCTTCATATCCTTCACTGTGACAGCGTCCTGGACCTACGCAACTTCCTGGTCTTCAACTTTGATAGTGACCTGCTTTCCAAGCTTCGACAGCCACTTCATCAGCATGTCTATGGTGAACCGTTCAATCTTCCCTTTGTACAGATCTGACAATCTCGGCTGACCTACGCCTAGCAGCCTAGCTGCCTCTGTCTGCGTCAACCCGCGCTCCTTGATTGCTTTCTCAATCGCCATCATCAATTCTGAACGCGCTAAAAGATTGACCGCCTCAGCTTCTGAAAAGCCGAGGTCACGAAAAACGTTGTCTGAACCTTCCACGAAGGACACGCCGTTAACCGTTCGCTGCTTCATTTTTTTTGAGTTCGGCATATGCAGTCCTCGCTATATTCAAGTCTTTCTCAGTCGTTTTCTGTGTCTTCTTTTCAAACGCATGCAGCACGTACACCGCATCGGCAAACTTTGCTACGTACACAACTCGGTGTTCATGTGGATCATGTATCCGGATTTCCGCCGCTCCTGGGCCGATCTCCTTCATCGGCTTCCAGTCTGTTGGCTCTTCGCCTCGCTGCACCTTCCCCAACTGGTAACCCGCCTGCCGAAGCGCACCTTTGGGAAACTTGAGCAATCGTTTGTAACTTGTGCCTAGCCACCGAAGACGCTTCATTCCCAAATTATAGCAAATTTTCTATATCCGTGTGAATTGACGGTTTACTTGTTGCTTTTTTATCGCGCTATGTGTTCCACCGGCCGTTCCTATGCTCAAGTTGAGGGACGGCACGAATCGATAGGGTCCCAAGTGGGTCGAGAACTCGAATCTATTTATATGAGGGCAGACGCTCGATTGCTGCTTGTGAAACCGGGAGAGCCGGTTCGGATGCAAATGGATCTTGGATGAAGGGCCATTGGTGTTTGGATGCTTTCAGGAAGGTCATCTCTGTTAAATTCGGGGCGACGGCGCCGGGGGTGGGAACGTAAAGAATGTCTGCGGCAATTGGGGCGAAGTTGTCGTAGAAGTGTTGCATTGATTTGACGACGACGACTTTTACTTTTGATGGATCGATGCCGACGTTGGTGAAACATTGGAGGCTGCGGCATTGTTTGCGAATGGTATTGCATACGATGCTGATGCCGTCGACTTCGAATACTGCCATGTCGCCGAGCGCAGTTTGAGTTTGCACGATATTGCCCATGGTGTAATAGACATCGCGTCTTACAGCGGTCACTTTCGCGCGCAGGTCGAGCGGATTACCACTTGCTGGACCAAATTTGCCGCCGATGCGAATGTCGACTTCGGCGCCTTCGCCGACTTCGAGCGCGACTCGCACAGCCATTGGATCCCAGAACATGCCGATGGCGGCCGATTTGATTCCTTTATTGAGCATGGCTTCAAGAATGAAAGTGGAGTCGCTGGTGGCACCGCCGCCGGCGTTGTCCGAAACATCGGCAATCACGATTGGCTTCGCTTGTTTATGCTTGCTCAAGCGAACGATGGCGTCATCAAGCGACGTATAGTTGGGCTGCGTCTCCTCGCGCATTTCAAAGAACTCGCGTCCAAGCTTTTCAGCCAGAAACTGCGCTTTCTGTTTGTCACCATCGGCGATGACAAGCAACTTGCTTCCCATTTCTGCAACATCTGCCCACGGAAAACCATGAATTACTGAAACTGACAAAATACCGTCCTTACCTTCAAGGGCAGAACATTTGTCAACGAAACCGCGCATCGGTTGCCGGGTTGTGTGGAATAGGCCCACAGTTCTGCAATCAAACCACGCCATCACCGGTTTGGTTTTGCCTTCGAGTTTGTCGGCGATAAGATTGAAAACTTCGGCCGCGCGTTCGGCCATATCGATGTGCGGATATTCTTTGTATAGAACCATGATATCGACGTTGTCGAGTTTTTGGTCTCCGACGTTGCCATGCAAATCAAGCTCTACGCCGATAGGAACCTTTGCCCCGACCAGCTTGCGCACGCGTTTCAAAAGGTCACCTTCGGCGTCATCATAACCTTCCGCTACCATCGCCCCATGCAGATTAAGCAACACCGCCTCGACCGGCATGGCGGCTTTGAGATCTGCAAGAATCTCGTCGCGAAAGCCCTCATAGACAGCCTTTACGGTTTTGCCGGCCGGGGTTGCGAACGTGCAAAGACTTTCGACAATCTCCCATTTGCGCGCTTGCGCCATTCGCTGCCAAACCACTAGGGGTGAGGCAAAACCAGGAATCTTATCGCCGTAGTTCGCATTGCGAAAAACGCCGGTTTCTTCAAAGAGCTTCTCGCCTGTGGGCAACCACGAAAACGTATTGGTCTCAGTTCCCAACATGGCCGTAAAGACTCTGGTCATATCCTCGCCCTCTCGAAACACAGATTGGCGCCATCATACCAGACGCGAACCCGCGTCCCGCCCGTTTCTTCAAGCTAGCACCACGGATAAACAACCGCCCCGCATCGCCTTCCGGACATTGACAACAGAAAGAAACGAAACAGGCGCAACTGACAATGCAATAATACTGATGGGGTGCAACGGAGTCTCAACTTCAGCCTAGTATGGCCAAAATTCTGCTCGTAGAAGATGATGTGCTTGTGTCGAAATCGGTATCCGAATGGGTTACCGGAGAAGCACACACGGTAGAAGTCGCACCTTCAGGCGAAGATGCAATGCAGTTGCTGAAGAACTTTAGCTACGATCTGATCATATTGGACTGGTCACTTCCAGGAATGTCGGGTGTCGAAGTTTGCAAAAGCTATCGCGCGAGCGGCGGTTCGGCGTGGGTGATCTTTCTCACCGGCAAAGGCGACATCGATTCGAAAGAGCAAGGGCTCGACGTGGGTGCCGACGACTATTTGACAAAGCCATTTCAAATGCGCGAACTCGGGGCCCGCATAAGAAGCGCGCTGCGACGCTCCGATGCGCACTTTCAACCAGAGCTCAAAATAGGCGACGTTCAACTCAGCATGGCGACGCAAAGTTGCACCGTCCGCGATGTCGCAGTGCATCTCATGCCGAAAGAAGCCGCGCTTCTCGAGTTTCTGATGCGTAATCCAAATCGAATGTTCAATACGAAAAAATTGCTCGATTCAGTTTGGACCTCCGACGCCGGTGTTTCCGAAGGAATTATTCGCACTTACATAAGAACGTTGAGACAAAAGCTCGAGGCGCTCGGGCAGCCCGATTTCATCAAAACTGTTCCTGGAGCCGGCTACATCATTGAGACTGACAATAAATCTGCTCATCCGGCAGAATCTCAGTGATCGATGGCAGCATGCGTATCAAACTCGTTCACAAAATTTCCGCGCTCATTCTGATTCCATTTGTGTTCAATGGCTTGTGCCTCTTGCTGTTGGACGACGCCATCGCCAGAAAAGATCAAATGGTGCAAGTCGAGCGCGTGCAAGCCAAATACCTTGAAGATTTGAATCACGGGATTCAACTGTTTTATGACGCCACCGGCAAACTGTTCGAGTATGAGCTCACCGAAGATCCAGCGGCACGCGGGCATAGCATAGATTCACTAAACGCACTCAGAGAGCTAATCTCGAAAATGCGATTAGATTCTGCGGTAAATGAAACCACCAAGCAGAGTTTCGAATCTTTCGCCCAAGTCATGGAAAGTGTTACCAGCAATCTCGCGCAGGAAAACCTACACTCCCAGGAGAGCATGTCTCCTTTCTTCCAGAGAGTAAATGCTGCTAGAAAGATGTTGAAGCGCTCCCTCAAAAGCAGCAGCTTCATTCTCGACGCCATCAAGGAGAGGCAGCAGACCTTAGACCGTCTTCGCGAAGATGAAAAGCAGCAAGACGAGAACGTTGTAAAAATCGTCATCGGCGGTTTCGCCGGCAACTTAATCCTCGTCATTGTCTTCTTTTACTTCGTAGCAACCGACTTCTCCAAGCGATTAAACGTACTTGTGGAAAATTCCCTTCGCCTCGGTAAGAGGTTGCCGCTGACCGCCGCGCCTTCGGGACACGATGAGTTGAACGCGCTCGACGATGCTATGCGCAAAGCCGCCGCTGATCTGCAAGAAGCATTCGAGTTTCGCGCATCGCTTATGGAAATGGTTGCCCACGATCTTCGCTCGCCTCTTCAATCGATGCAGGCTTCACTCGAGACACTCACCGAAATAGCGATAGAGAAACTCGACGAGACCGGCACGCGCCAAGTCGACCGATTGCAGGCAAATAACAGCAGACTGTTGGCACTAGTTGAAGACGTTTTGACGGTCGACCGCCTCGATACCGGTGCATTGGAGCTTAACTTGGCGCCGGTAAACATAAGGGCGGTAGCCACCGAATCGATTCTATTGATGGGCGGATTGGCGATGTCCGCAGATGTGCGCGTCATCAACAAATGCGGCGATCACATCGTCATGGCCGACGCCCGCAGACTGGCTCAAGTGTTCAACAACTTACTGGCGAACGCGATCAAGTTCTCGCCTGCCGATTCGGAGATCGAAATATCCAGCAAAGAAGAACACGGTCGAGTCATCGTATCAGTCACGGACCAGGGCGAGGGCATGACAAAAGAGCATTTGCGGCATGTCTTCAAAAAGTTTTTCCAGGTAGATGGACCCAAAAGAAACCAGGGCTCGGGGCTTGGACTGGCAATCTGCAAATTGATCATCGAATCTCACAGCGGACTCATCGGCGCTGAAAGCGAACCAGGAAAAGGCTCGCGCTTTTGGTTTTCCTTGCGGCGGGCCGAGATCCAGGCTCCGTAGAGGTAGTGTCTTAGTTAGCGTACAGATTTTGATTTTTGTGCGTTAACTGCAACGCAATTTCCAAAATCCTGTCGTGCTTAACGTACAAGAAAGCAAATTTGTACGCCAAGTACGACACTCTATTTTGAGGGTAAAACAGAATGCCGTGGTCCCACATGGGAGAGCTGCGACTAGCGCGTTCGCTCCTACCTAAACACCTCGCCTCGTCGAGCACGATCCGGGCTAAGCTGATTCCGTAGACTAGAATTCATTCGGGCTCGGAAATCCGTAAACCGTGGGGAATTCCCATGGGAAAACCACGCATGAAAGCCAGTACTGGCGAGCGCTCTCATAAATGTTTTACAGTTTCATCCATTACACTAAGTTCGTTCGTCCACCGACCAAACCAAGACAAATTGAAAAGCTGCTTCAAAGTAGTGCCACTCATACTCTGCCGCCATCATGCCGCCGGGAGCGAACCGTCGTTCAGGCGGCGAAGTCAGCAAGGAAGCTTTGATGTCTGAATCACGCGAACTCAAAGCAACCGAAAAAGCCCCCCACGGCGAGCAAATCGCCGCCGATAAGATCGCATCATGGGGTCAACGGCTATGCTATCGAGAACCGTCGAAACTGGACAGTGCCGAAGACAAAGAGCAGATCTGCTTGATCGGCAAAGCGTTCGACAAACTGAACGCCGCGAAAAACGCAAGCGCCAATCACGAAATCAAACTGCATGACGCCCTAAAAACAATAGTCGATCCCAATGCGAGCGACTCGAAAGCGCTGAGCGCGGTGCTAGCCCTTCAGGCAGCAGCTTACATCGCCCGCATGAATGGCACTAAATGGGATCCCACTGGCGGCAACGATAGTTCGGACTTTCTCATCGACCGCACCATTGTCGACGATCAAGCCATGGATAAGTTGAATCAGGCGCTTCCGAAAATCGTTGGATTTTTCGACACACGTCTTTCACTTACGCGCGACAACAAGATCTTCAATAAACTAGACAAGAACAACAACGGCTTGCTCTCTGCGTCGGAGATAAAACAAGCTCTGGCAGAACCAAACATCGATCCGCGGCTGAGATCGTCTTTAGCATTCATAAGCGAATACTTCAGTGACGCCACGCACGGAATAAATATGACCTCAAAAGATGATGGTATCAGCAAGTCAGACCTCAAGAAGCTGGTGGAAGCAGAAGTGGCAAAGCCGGCGTGGGCAGCTCTAGACGCCGGTGGAGATTCCATCAAGCGATTCCATGATTCAGCACCAGCATATGCCAGCGGCAACGTGTTCGCTCACGAAAAGGCCAAACTGCAGGACATCGTTGCGTCGGCTATCGTACAAGGGGAGATCGGAGACTGTCATTTCGAGGGTCCCGTTCTCGCGCTAGCAGTAACGAGTCCGGAAAGACTGCCTGCCATCACTCGAAAAGGCAAAGATGCCTACGCTATTTCTTTCCCCATCTTAGAGGGCGGCAGCCTCACAGTTAGTCGCCCTACCCGCGCCGAAATGTCTATTTTTCAAACTGCGACCACATATGGCTTGTGGTCTTCGGTAATAGAAAAGGGGTATGCAACCATTCTGAGACAAATCGATCCAAATGAGGCAGCTCATAAACCCGAAGCAAACTCTTTGCCACCGCAAATGTTTGCGAGCTTCGGACACATGCCGTCCACGGCGATTAGGGCGCTCACAGGTCACGACACGGCGATGATATCGCCCACTAACGCTCCCGATCAGGTAATCGCAAGAGCAATCTCAGAAACACTCAGTGCTCGCAGAATAGCGGTAGCAGATAGCTTATACGCTCCGAAAAATCCGGAGCTAGATCATCTGCACACCTTCGCCATAACCGAATTCGATCCTCATGGTCCTGACGGCGGAACGATTACCCTATTGAATCCCCACGGCGATGACTACCAAAACTACAAAATCAAGGTCAGTGTGCACGACTTCGGTAAGGACTTCCGCGAGGTCATAGTTGAACTCGATCAAAAAAGCGAGGAACAAGGAGCATTCTCGGCGGATGTACTCAAAGCGCTCACACAGCAACCGAAAGAAACAGACTCGAATAAAAACGTCAAACATAAGAACTAGCACGGTTGCATTGTTATTGCTTTAATTCAATCGCCCTCACGTCGTGCGACAAGCGAGACTGGCGAGAATTTCAATCAATCTAAAGGCGCTGAGCAAACCAAAACATCGACACAACCTAATAACAAAAAGCTACGTTGATAATTCCGGTTCCCCAGAATCTGCCATACTTTTTGCGTACATGTCACTCGTGAGAAAATAGAATGCCATATTTACACTTGATTTGTGATTATGCTCCCGGCGACATGGCTTGGGCTGAGCTCTACTCCGCTTTCACCGCTTGCGTGCCGGAGACTATGCGAATTCATATGTCTTCGGTGGCACCCTTTGATACTGTCGCCACAGGCTTTATGCTTGCCCAACTGGCGCTGGGCTCGAAGGAGCTGCGCCCGGAAGGATTAATCGTGTTTGCCAACTGCGCTCCTCGCAAAGATATTAAGGAGGCGCGGCAACGAAATGAGGGCGAAGGTCTCCTCTACGGCATCACCAAAGACGAGGTGCCGATTATCGCCGTGAACAGTGGTTTCTCCCTTTCCTTTCTTCGCGGTGACATCAAGCTCTGGTCGACAGATGCGCAAGAGCACGGCAGCCAATTTCGTTCTCGCGACTACTTCCCGCGAATTGTTGCCGCTGCAGCTCAGGGCGATTTCTCCTTCAAACAGCACGAACTGGATCCTCTTGCGGTGGTACCCGAGCCACCCAAGTCGTGTATTGGATATATCGATTCGTTCGGCAACATCAAGACAACAATCCGCACCGACGACGAGCTGGTGAAAGCTCTGAAACCAGGACAACGACTAAAGGTTCGCATAGGAAACCAGATTCGAGCAGCAACAGTAGCGACCGGTAGTTTTAACGTACTCGAAGGAGAGCTGGCTTTTGCGCCAGGGAGTTCCGGACATGATCGGCGATTTTGGGAACTGTTCAAGCGAGGCGATTCGGCCTGGCGTGAATTTGCGCAGCCGGCAACCGGCACGAAATTGCACTTCGTACTGCCCTGATCGTAGACTTGGCTCTGTGGTGGTATACCTATAAGGTATAGGTAGCGAAAGCGAGATGAGGTTGTGTCATGGTTTTGAGATCACGTCTCTTGCTCCTGGTATCGGTTGCATCGTTTGCATCGGTCACAGCGCTGAACTCTGAGGCAAAGGCAGACGAGATTAAAGATCAAAGCGGCAGTTCGTTTATGGAAGAGGTTCAAACTCACCCTCCGTCTAAAGAGGAAACCATATATGGAACGCAGCCATCCAATACATTGCGCCAGCGAACCGACTCGGAGTCGTCGCAATTAGACTCTGCCACAAAGCAAGGTGCCATCGGCACACCGTCAACGAATGCGAATTCTCTTCAGGATCTTTCCAATGTAGGAATTGCTAGAGATCGAGATGGAAACATTATTCCCACGATTGTGCGAGATGGACAAATGCCACCCGCTGGTACGGGCGGTATTCAGGCTTACAATGAGGTTCCTGCCCTTACTGCTCCGCAGAGTTTTAATGGCACAATTGGCGGTCTTGGTGCAACGTTCATCCCAGTCGGGCCGATGACATCGGTTCCAAACCCGTACTATCAACAACCCAACGTGAATCTTCGCGTCGGTCCCATGAATTTCAACAACGCGCCCTATCCATACGGCTATGCACCACCAGCAAGGGTAATGATACCAATTGCACCAAACGGCTCAACAAGCTATTCAACGCCGTTTAGCAGTGGGACTGTGACGAATACCACAAGAGTTTTCGGACCTTCTACCACTCCACCGCCTACTCTGCCGGATCAATAAAGCGATTCTGTCGGATCTCACTTTGCTTCATGACGATTGAGAAGTTCTTTAAGGGCTTATATCTGTCACTCTTTTGAGCAGATCTAGCTGTTTGATCTCGGACGTTGGATATCGGAGTATTAGCTGTTCTCGACTTCGGCGGCCCCGTAGTGGAACGCTGACACGAGGTCGGAGCACTAGCTGTCACCGCACTAGCTATCAGCTGTCTGAAATCAGGTCGGGCAATTCGATAGGCCTGCGTCGCGAGACGTAAGTGCATACGTTTGGCCGTTCTGACGCGTTTCTAACATCGCATCTGTTTTCATAAAGCAACGTTCGACCGATTCTAGCCTCCGAGGAGGAACTACCTATGGCAAATCCTTTCTCCGCCCACGAAAGAACTCAGAAGTTCTATGATGGGGCAACTCCTCATGCCCATATACCGCCAGTCGATTTTGCCAATTTCAAGTCACTCCAACTCGGTGCCGCTGACAAAGGAACTGCTAATCCACATATTCCGAAGCTAGAGCTGACCGACAACGCACAGAACGACGCTGACAAAGCATGTCCGACCGACAAGGCTGATGATGCCAAACCTGACAAGGCTGACAAAGCGCCTCCCGCCGACGAATCTGATGATGCCAAAACCGACAAGAACAAAGCGGCTCCGACCGACAAGGGTGACGGTGAGCAGGGTGATAAGACCGATAAAGGATCTGAATCACAAGGCAATAATTCGGGCGATTCAAAGAGTGATTCCGGCTCGCAAAAGAAAGGAAAGTCCTCCAATGATGACGACGCATACAGCAAGCCATACCAAACAGACACGAATTCCGACGGTAGCACAACCGAACATTACTTAGACGGTCACACACTTACTAAGTATCCTGATGGACACACAAAGTGGCAGAACAAACCAGGCAACTATATTGACTCAGTTGAATCTTCCGCAGATGGATCGACAATCAAGTACAAATGTGTTGATGGCATCACAGTGACACAAAACATGCGGACTGGAGAAACGACCTTTACCGACGAGAACGGGAAGTTTACTAAATACAAAGACAACAAGCTTGTCTCTTCAGGAACAACCCCGCCTGAGGAAAAGCCTTAGAGCGTAGCCAACCTTCCCATCCTTTGAGACGAATTAGTTAGCAGTAAATTTAGGGCGAAACGGTGAGAGGGCTCAGGGCTAACGCCTTGAGCTTTCTTCTTTTTTAGACTATGCACTTTCACGCCATGAGAGAGGCTGGCCTCGGCCGATTCTGACGAGTCTCTCACACCAAATCTGTTTTACTTATGCAATCTCGAAACCACATCCCCAAAACCGGTATCAATCACAAATGCAAGAACGACGATTTTCTTTCACGACGCCATCGTGCCTGACGGAAGGCTTTGAGACTACCGAGAAGCTTTGAGTAGAATGCGTCGTAGTGCTTCATCAGCACAGAGACGAATTAGTTAGCAGCAGATTTAGGGAGCGAGAGGCTCAAGGTTTGACACCTTGAGCTTTTCCATTTTATTCATTCCTGAACGGTCAAGTCACCAAAGTTGTCGATGTAGGTCGACAGAGGAACTTTAATAGTACCGTCCGTAGTGCCAGCCTTGTCGCCCCAAGGGTTTCGTATGAGAACTGTTCCACCATTGGCACCAGGCGTGAAACCCAAAATCGTGAACTCATGACCCCTCAGGAAATTGCCCTCTGTTCTCTCTGGAATCAAGCCCAGCTCGGCGAGCACGTCTACTTCGATGCCTGTTGTGACAGCTTTGGCGGGGTGAGTAGAGAAAGCCGCTTTGAGAATATGTGCAATCTGATGTTTTGTTTTACCATCCAATTCAATGTTATTCGCATAAGAACCGGTCAAGAGTTTGATCACAGGCCCCGCTTCACCGCCTCCGGGGCCGATTCCTTCCTGTGGAGGAACCGGATTCGCGCGCGACTTATCCTTGGCTATAAATTTGCCAAAAGCCTCTTCCATCACCGCCGCCCAAGTGCCGTACTTGCTCCCGCCATTATATAGACCAAGTTCTGCTTGCGTGGGAGCCGGAACGGTTATCTTCTCTCCCTTGGCGCCAGGAAAGGAGACGGTATACGTACCATCATGATTGTCCTTAATGGCATCGCGAATCTTTTGGGGCTGCGCCTTCGCCACTGCCGCCAACGCCGCCAGAAAGAAACAGTCACCAATATTGCCTTGCCTGATGGCATCTGGTTTTATGCTATCAAGCGGATTCTTGGTGGCGAACAAGTCATTAGAACGACCTGCCGATTGGGCTTCTTTTGCAACGCGTCCGCAATCGGCATCGACCTGCATTACGAGCGAACTATTCGGCGATTGGTCCTTTTGATTTGCCACGTATTGCCGAAAGTCTTCCTTTCCCAACCCGAACGGATTTTTCCACCCGACAATCTCGCGATAATGCTCCTTGATTTTCTCAAGGACTGCACGATTTTCAGGAGAAAGTTTGCTATCACTCAGTGCGTCTTTGATGTCGGTGGGAGTAAGACTGTGTTTGTCTTTAGCAAAGTGCGCCAGGTTCTTATCTGCCCAATGCTGCAAATCTTGAGATTCCTTCAAATTCTTAGGATATTGAAGTCGCAACTCTTCGAACTTATCTATGCTTTTCCGAGTTATACCCGGCTCCAGGTCGCCGGCATCGTCCCGGTCGAGAGTTGAGAATTTGCCGAAACTGGAAAATAAAGCAGCCAGTACCTGTGCTTGTTTGCCTTGATATTTCTGGTCTTCCATCGCGTGCGCGAGTTGTTCTTTTGTAACTCGACCAGTTCCTTCCTTGTCGATAGACTTAAGCAAGTCCTTTGCTACAGGCGCAAATTCAGCGCTATCGATCTTCGGAGTCGAAGTTCGTGTGTTCTCGTCTATTTTAGTCGCCGCAATTTGATCGGCATCAATTCTTCTGTAACAGCCACCTGCATCGTCAGTGCCCGAAAGAGAGAAGTCACCTAAAATGTCTTTGACAGTGCGACTTTCCTCACGGTGACTGGACGTCCCTTTAAGGGCGGTTCGACTAGCTACTTCTTGAGTAAAGAGCTGCTCGCTGAGCAGCTGACTCTGATCGTGTGCGGGCGTTGTGTCCGACGAATGACGCGCAGAACGCTCGAAGAAACTCATGGCATTTCTCCTCAATAGAAACTGGAACCATCAAAAATAAAATGATGGATTGCGGTCAATACTATGCGAATGCTTATCAGAAACGCGTTAGTAAAAACGGCAAGACGCCGCTAACACGCTGGTTTCGCCACCCTGCTGCAGACACCCGATCTGATTTTCTCGATGCTTCAATCAGGGCGCAACTTCTATAGCTTCTTTTCCGACTACTCTAGTGGAGCGTTACTAACACCATTTATTTTCCGACTACTCTGGAGGAGCCTTACTGACACGATTTCGTTTCCTGCTATTTAGAGCAGGCGCCACGTTCGTGTATCGATCACCCATACCGGCGCAAAGTCACCTAATGCGGTGCATTTTCAAGGGCAGCAATGGCGGCGTTGAGTTGATCGTCTTGAGCTTTGGGATCGCGGTTTCTTTCAACTGATATCGTGGGGTAAATGCCTTCGCCATCCCAATTCTTACCGGTGGGCGACAACAGCATGCCGATGCTTTCGCGCAAATGTCCACCGCCAATAGTAAAGTCATCGTAGAAACGGCCTTTGCCGAATGACTTGTGCCCGACGATGGCGGTCAACCTGCCGTGATCGGCCAATGACATAGTTACACCCTCGGCTGCGCTTCTCGATGCATCGTCAATAAGCACAACCACGCGTGCGTCGCGCAAATATTTAACTCGCTGACCATCAGGCGAACCATCTCCATCAGGCAGTTGATATACGGGCAAATCTGATTTCGCGACACCCTTGCCGTCTCTCATCACTCTCTTGAGCGCTACGCCATCTCTTTCGAACTCTGAGGCAAAATAAAGTTCAGACTTGATTGAGCCACCGGTATTTCCGCGCAAGTTGAGAATCATCGGCATGTTGGAGTCGGGATTTTCCTTTAGCACCTTATCGATTGCGTCATCGAATTCATTCATCGATGCAAGCTGAAATTCCGGCAGGGTCGCATAGAGAATTTTTTCGCCCTTCGGACCGACAATTACTTGCGCCGAAGCCTTCTGTTGTTCGGTCTCACGAACTTGAAACTCAGTCATAATCCGCTGCCCATCTGGCGTTTGAAACTCAACTTTCAATGAACTGCCAATCTGCGCCGTCATCATTTTCTCAACAGCGGGCTCATCTTTGTTAAAGCAATCGGTTCCATTCACGGAAACAATCCTGTCGCCGGCTCGAACGGGCGTGTCATATGCAGAATACCCTTTCAAGACTGCCTGCACTTCAGGATAACCAGACGTTTTCGGGCTTATCCAAATGCCCGATTCCCGCATACCGCTGGCATAGTCCCTATCGATCCGAGCCAGCTCATTTTTGCTCTGAAACTCCGTCCACGGGTCATGCAACGACTTCGCCAACTCAGTCGCCGCCTGCTCAGACGACTTACCTTTCCGATAGAAATGCGCGACCGCATCTTTAACCTTGCCGGGATCGTAATAATCACTCAACAGCTTGTCGCGCACCTGCCCAAACACGTCATGTGCCTCAGGTTTCGCTGCATCTCCGCGATCCGGCTGCTTGTGGGCGTTCAAACCGACTGCCTCAGCTATAAAGCTCTTCTACGAAGGACAGAGCCCTTAAATACTAGCCAACTTCTGTTTTCTGCCCATGTTGTAATCACGTACAATAGCCAGTTCGTTACCTAGTTGGGCTGCCTGTGACCAGCGATGCCAGAGCTACTTAGATCCGGCGCTGCCTGCCTCAGTTCTTGTAGCCGCGTTCCCGCAGGCAGGAGCCTCGCAGTCCAGGTTCTCCATAATAAGTCTCATTCCTTCGGCATCGGTATAGAAACGCTCGCCTTCTGACATTATCAGATGACCTTTGTACACAGAAAAGGACTGCTGCGCGGTTAGCTCGTAAAAAACCAGAACAGAAGAAGCGCTTAGAATGTTTGCCCATAGACTGCACCTCTGATCAAGTCTTGCACAAGGGTATGAATGGGCCCATCGGGTAAATGCCTGACCGACGGATGCCTTCATCCGAATTTGGCACGAATGCACTGGCCTCCGAGCGGCCCGCCATGCATTGCTGATCTACTTACCGGAAATCGCGGACTTCTTTGTTGCGTTGATCCGTGTAACGAATGATGTCACTGCGGGTGATACCGGCGTGGTTGAACTGCAGGTGACCATCGCGAGTCAACATGCGGTAGTTGTCTTGAAGGAAACTTATGAAAGCGCGGAATTCAGGATGGGTGTGATGCTTATACGCCTCGTTTAGATCGCCCCGGCTCAAGGCACCATCGTTGTCGTGGTCGAGGTCGCTCAGATTAGCATCGAACGTGCTCAGCAGGTTATTCTGAATTTTCAACAGAGTCTGCGTCTCTTGCGCTGATTGACGCAAAAGCTGAATCGACTCAGACTGCAGGGTTTCGAGGCCAAGCGATTGCACCATGGCTGCGTTCAAAGCTGCCTCGGCCTGAAATGCCTTGCGCCCTTCCAGAAACATAGCCGCTAATCGAACGCGCTCGACAAACGGCGCCGCCAGCTGCCATCTGGTCTCTTCCAGGGCATCGCCTAGTGTTTCGCGAATGCGGCTGTCTTTGACCTTGTGCATCGCCTGAGCAAACATGTGCTCACCGGTGCGAAACACCTCATAATCAAGCCTGTCGACTGTACGCACGACCTCGCACTGCATGGTGATTGCTCCTGGCAAATAGCCAGAGCGCAGAGCGCAGTGAACATCTCTTGCAGCGTCTTGCAAACGGCGAAAAGTTTCGGAGGAACCAGATTCTCCAGGTGAAGGCGTCGATGGCGCTATTGTTCGTCCCGACACCGGAAGCTCGCTGCGTTGCCCTTCGAGCACCTTCGGCTCTTGCGCGACCTCCCGCAGCCGAATGTGATGAAATGATGCGCGCTCAGTCGCCTCGATCACCAATGCCCGAAGGTTGGTAATGAATTCTTGCGGTGACTTTTCAGTCACCTGAGGGTGTCTAACAACCGGCGTAATTGTTACCATCGCGTTTCAAATTGAAGAGGTGATTCACGTGAACGCTTGAGATAGTCGCCCCAAACCCAGCAATGGCGGTTCCATTGCACCCGACGGAGCTAGAGATGGCGGGCCGTTACTATCAGCAAATAA
>Ga0206838_10178_pt1 | contig 17806 bp, 21 predicted proteins | sample Alteio_BWOrgCont_26_FD_152879 | JGI IMG/M metagenome (GOLD analysis project Ga0206838, IMG submission 152879) | Enriched cells from forest soil in Barre Woods Harvard Forest LTER site, Petersham, Massachusetts, United States -... | ecosystem: Environmental > Terrestrial > Soil > Temperate forest >...
ATGTTGCCGTTATAACGATCTAAAAGATAACGTAGGTATTTAGCGACACCCGATAAGTTCTGGACGGGATCAAACGGATCGAGAACGCCCAGCCATTTGGCGGTGTCCGGCTTAAGCTGGCCCAAGCCGATGGCGCCACTAGAGGAGATGGCGTTGGGGCGAAACGAGGATTCTACCGCGACCACACTGGTCATCAAACGGGGATCGAGATTGTAAATATCACAATAGGCGCGAATAGCCTGGGAAATTTGATCGACATAGATCGGATCGAGCGCCTTGTTGTATTGGCTGATGCGAGTCCCGATTTCTCGCGGTTGGGTATAACTGGAAGATCCGGCCGGAAAGGCCATGCTGAGATACACCTGAGAGGGTGCTGGCGGTAACGGCGGTTTAAGCGTGTGATCCCCTTCAATGAGTTGAACCTGACTCACCGAATTACCCATCCGCGTCGTGTCATCGGCTTCATACACCACAACGGCATGGGCTTTTAAAGTGAGGAGAGCGACAACTAAGATGGAGATTATAAACGGCATTCCGCATCCTCCATTTGTAAAAGCAGGGCTTGAACATGCTGTAGATCTTCAGGCGTATCCACGCCAATCGGGGCTTTTTCAACTTCCATCACGTGAAGGTGCATGCCGGCTTCCAGGGCACGCAACTGCTCCAGCTTCTCTGTGGTTTCCAAAGGAGAAACCGGGAGCGATACAAACCGGGAAAGCGCTTCTCGACGGTACCCATATACACCAATATGACGATAGCCCACTCCGCCATGAGGAATGGGTGAACGTGAGAAATACAGGGCTTTGCCTTTGGTGTCGGTCACGACTTTGACCACATTGGGATCCTTAAACGCTTCGACAGAAACAATGGGCGCTTTTAGCGTCACAATGTCGATAGAGTCATGATGGTTTTCAAGCAGCCGAGACGCCTCCTCCAAATGCAGGGGATCAATCATGGGCTCGTCGCCTTGCACGTTAAAAACGTATGGGGCCTCGGGTATTTTTTCAGCAATTTCCCAAACCCGGTCTGTACCGGAGAGATGATCCGAATGGGTGAGTGACGCTTTACCGCCGATGCCCGTGATCACCGCAACAATATCCGGCGAGTCCGTGGCGACGATAACCTCATCAAAGGTCCGAACTTGAGACACACGCTCATAAACCCACTGAATCATAGGCTTATTGGCAATCAAGGCCAGGGGCTTCCCGGGGAAGCGGGTGGACAGGTAGCGGGCCGGAATCACGGCAAGCGTCTTCAAACAGCCTCTCCTCTATCTCTCAATTAACTCTCAAAATGACACACAGCAATATCTCCATTATAATCGGGTTTTTTAAAAGAAAGTACCCCATGCTCAAAATCCTGGTGATTCCCCTGCGGTTTATTGGAGACGCTGTATTAACCGTCCCCTTGCTTCGCGCCCTGTGCGAGCAATATCCTGAGGCGCAAGTAGATCTATTACTCCCGCCCCATCTGATCAATTTGCTTGAACGTTGCCCTTATGTGTCTGAACTTCAGACAGATCTTAAAGGCAAACATTATGACATGGCCTTTTTGCTTCGGCGAAGTATGTCTCAGGCGCTACAGCTCAAATTATCCGGTATTCAGCAGGTGATTGGCTATGATGAGCAGCGATTCCCTCCACCTGTTAACTTTCAGAGATGGGGCTGGTTTTTAGATCACCGTGTGTCTTTTCCACCTGGCGATACGGATATTCCCCAGGTCAAAACCTATTTGAATCTTTTATCTCCCCTGACCTCTCAATCCTTTGACGAGCGTCTGGAACTGTGGGCAGACGAGGCCGATCGCCAAAAAATACAAGCGTATTTTGACGAGGGCATTCTTCAGAAACCGCTTGCGATTCTTCATGCCACCAGTGCCTCACAAGAAAAGGCCATGGCGGCTGAACCCTTTTTGCCAGCCTTACAAGCGCTTCATCAAGCCGGGTTTCAGATTGCTGCCATTGGGACAGAGAAAGACTACTCCCATTATGAAGGACTCCCCTTGATCAATCTTTGCGGGCAAACCACGCTTCGACAAACCTATGCCCTGCTTCAGCAATCGCAGTTTTTACTCAGCCTGGATTCCGGCCCGGTTCATATGGCAGCCTGCGCGAATATTCCTCATATGGTGGTTATTTACGGCCACACCAACGAAAAACAGTGGCGACCTTATCCCTATTCAGGAAAATTCACAGCTGTTTTCAGTGCCGACAAGATTGTAGAAGCCGTCCAGCATCAAATGGCGCTTGTATGACCCTGGCGGAGCTGACCGCATGGTTGAAACAAGAGCTGGGCCAGGCCGAATGCATGGCGCTCTTGTCTCATTACTTGAATATTTCTACAGAAACAACGTACAGCCAACCTGATCTACCTATTGAGAAAGACGCCCGCTATTATGCCTTGCTGGAAGCAGTTTCTCGCCGGGTTGAAAAGAAAATTCCACTTCAGTACATATTGGGTAAAGCCTGGTTTTATGCTGAAGAATTTATCGTGACCCCGGATGTGTTAATCCCCCGACCGGAAACGGAACTGTTGGTTGAAGAGGTCTTAGCTACGTTTCCGGATTCCCCGTTAGACATTTTGGATCTGGCGACCGGATCAGGATGCATGGCGATTACACTGAAAAAACACCGACCGCTCTGGCGAGTGACTGCAACCGATTCCTCCCGGGCGGCACTGGCCATAGCTCAACAAAACGCTGATTTACACCAAACCGAGATTCGTTTTTTACACGGCCACTGGTTTGATCCGTTGGCAAATGAAGCCTTTGATGGCATTGTGTGTAACCCTCCCTATATTGATTCGGCAGACCGGACGACATTAACCCCCGAAGTCCTAAGCGAACCCCACCAGGCACTTTTTCCGCCCGATTCCCCGCAAGATCTCTATCGCTATCTTTTTAACCGGTTGCAGTTTTACCTCAAGCCCGATAGCAAAGCATGGTTTGAATTGGGCGAAGGGCAATCGACCTGGATAAAGCCCCTTGCCGAATCGCTCGGGTATCGGATTTATTGCATCCAAGACTATCAACACATCGATCGCATTGCGGTGTTGTCAAAAATGCTACAATACTCACCTATAGGGTATTGAGATGGCTGATTTGTGAACAGGATTTTTGAACTGGAGCGATTTTACAAATTGGGCGTGGGGCTTTTGGCATGGGCGCTTTTAATCGCAATCAGCTTTTTTGTGGGTGGCCAGTTTCTGGGTATTGCCGTGTTATTCGGGTTTACCCTGTTGTTTACCTATCTTCTGGTGGGGCCGGTTAATCTGATGGAAAAGGTATTCCGTGAGGGCCTGCTGTATATTAGTCGTCGTTTACCCTCACATTTACCGCGAGTTATGTCTATTTTAATCGTGTATTTGACGTTTGCGCTGGTCTTTATTGTGTTTGCCCTCCGATTTGTCCCGGTGGCCGTCACCCAGTTGGTGGGATTTTCACAAAATCTGCCCACCTATACGCAACGGGTGGAAGAGTGGTTGCTGAATCAGTCGTTTTCCCAGGGCTATTTTCATCAGGAAATTGAAAAGCTCCGGGCCCAGAAAGAACTGACACCCGAGCAGGAAGTGGCCTTGAATAAAGAGAGCATGGGCAAATTCAAGCGTCTTTCACCGACCGAAAAAGATGTCATTCGCCAACGGATCTTCAGTGCCCCGGCCCAGGTCGATACGTTTTTTAAAGACTATCTGGGCAATACGTTTAATAATTTGCTGCTTCTGGTCACAACCACTTTAACGGGTTTTATATATACGTTAACGGGATTGGTCTTGGTGTTTTATTTTCTATTGGACGGCGCCCGTCTCAAAGACGGGCTGGTGGAGATGCTGCCTCAGGAAGTGCGCTATAACGCCAATTATCTCTTGCTTAATATGCACCATGTGATGTTCGGATTCATCAAGGGACAGGTGTTTCTGGGAATCCTCACAGGGGCCTACATGATTTTAATTTATTCTTTGTTTGGCGTGCCCTATGCCATTTTTTTAGGCGCCTTTTTTGCGATTGCCGAAATTTTGCCGGTGGTCGGAACCTGGCTGGGGTTTTTACCGGGGATTCTGGTTCTGCTGTTTATGAACCCGTTTAAATTGGTGATGGTCGCATGCTTTTTGTACATGTTCCAGCTGATTAAGGACAACCTGATTGCCCCCAAAATTGTGGGCAAAGTGATGGGACTGCATCCGGTCATTGTGATTTTATCGTTGTTAATCTGTGCCAGAGCCGCCGGATTGGTCGGGGTGCTATTTGCCATTCCGCTGGCCAGCATGATTAACGTCACCCTGAAGTTTTTCCAAAACCAGGAACATGCAGCCTCATGACACCTTCGGGCTCGACTTTAGATCGTTTTTGCAAACTCAGCTTGTCTATTGTGGCTGTGATGCTGATTTTGGGTATGGTGTTTTACATCGGCCAGGCGCTGGGGCATATTGTGGTCTTGGTGGGCCTTGCCTTTTTTATTACCTATCTGCTGCTTGCACCGGTCAACACCATGGCATGGCTCTTGGATCGGCTGACCTACGGCATATTGTCTCCCGTTTGGATTCGGGTCACCTCCATCTTTATGATTTACGGACTCTTTTGTTTTACGTTACTGATTTTAAGCGTGCGTTTCGTGCCGGTTGCAATTGAACAGCTCTACGAGTTTTCCACAGAACTGCCTCATTACGTGCACGAAGGAGAAGAATGGCTGCTGAATTTAACGGTGGCCCAGAACTATTTTCACCAGGAAGTTGAAGTCCTGGCCTCTCAAGGCAAGGCCACATTGCCGCAGGAAGACTGGCAAAAAATACAATCGCGTCATCAGGCCCCCCAGCCGGTGAAACTCACTCCGGCGGAAAAAGAGGTCATCCGTGAAAAAGTATTTCTAACCCCGGAACAGGTCAATCACATGGTCCGCTCTCATCTTGCCCAGGCGTTTAGAGATTTTTTTCCATCTCATCAGCTCGACACTCATGGGGTTTATTTATGGCTTAACCGGGCTGGTGTTAATTTTTTATTTTCTTCTGGACGGCTTTACCTTAAAAATGGGATTTCTCCAGATGCTCCCTGCCGAAGCACAACCCAATGCCGACCGGTTTCTCTGCGCGCTTCACAACGTGATGTTTGGCTATACCAAAGCCCATATTATATTAGGCGCCTTGACCGGAGTGTACGTCATTTTGATTAACACCATGTTTGGTATCCCCTATGCGGTATTTCTCGGCACGTTTTTTGCGGTTGCCCAGATTTTACCGGTGGTTGGCCCATGGGTAGGATTGATCCCATGGCTTCTGGTTCTTCACCTGGTCGCGCCGGTCAAAATTCTATTGGCACTCGGGTGCATTGGGGTTTTTCAACTGATCAAAGACATCTGGCTGGGGCCTAAAGTGATGGGGCATGTCATGGAACTTCACCCGGTCATCGTGATTATTTCGCTGTTAGTCTGCGCCAAGGCCATGGGTGTGGTCGGATTTGTATTTGCAATTCCCCTAGCCAGTATGGTCAACGTCACGATTCGTTTCCTGCAAAACAAGGGTGAGCACCCGCATGAGAAACTGGAATCTCCTATGTGAGATGGAGTACATCCAAAAAAATCTTTATTTTAAATTGACTGCGCTATAGCCCTGATGGAATCGTTGGGTTTTCGGCCATTGGGAAATTTCTTTTAATCATCTAAGGGATCAAAAGGCGTATTTTTTAACCGATCAATAAGTACCTGAACTTCTTGCGCAGAAAAACTTTCATCTGGTTCGCAGAATTCATCGATATAATCAATAGCGCCTTTTAAAAGGTCTGAATAACCTTTTTCATAACCAATTTGATCGCCCCATCCTATAATTTTAGAATCCCATAAGTATAAGTCATCTTGATTTAAAAGCCCTTGCATATATCGTTGAAGAACAGAAATTACATGTTGTCGAGTTAAAATAACTAAATGTTCATCTGGTAAATATGGATTAAGACTATCTATCTTTTTATCAATTTGATCAAAGGGCTTATCAAAGTTTAGGAGTGATTCAAAGGCCGATTGCATCTCATTCATTATTTCAATCCTTTTATTAATATTTCTTCTACCTTGCGCCAATAATCTTTTAAATTATACATTTTGGGACTATTGACCGGGTATTTGATATTTCCATGTAAGAATCGTCCTTTTGCATCGGAGGATAATTTTCCAATATAAATTGTATCCCCATTTTTATCAATCGCTTTTTGATAAATGGCAAATCGCCCAGGTTTTTCACCCGGTCGGATTTGTTGAATAAATTTTCCTTCTTTGGGTAAATTATGTACGGTGCTTTCATGGGCTCCCTTGATAAATTCCTTATATTTCCCCAACTGCTTTTCATTTATCCCAGCCTTTCTAAGGGTATTAAGCGCTTCTTCCGATTTACCTGCCACACGAGCAATGGGTTTGCTGATGAAATTTATTCCTCTAGCTCCTAGGCCAAACAACTTTTCGGCAGGAATAAACGTGAGCGAAGCCATGCCTTTTTGAAGGAGGGATGCTTGGGGATTGCCCAACGTTCTTGCATCGTTTAAAACCGACCAGTCGGCCAGATGCTTATAAAATTCTGCTTGAATCGCTTCCTGGTGTGCTTCTAAATCAGCAAAATTATTGCCGGTAGGTTTTAGCCGATTAACCAAATCACCCCTTGAGCCAACTGAAAAATTCCTCTGCTGAACCTGGGTTGGCCTGGGTTGCCAAGCATGCGCATGTCCCTGCTGCTGAATCTGTTGGGCTCTGACCTGATGGAACCGTTGCGTTCTGGGCCATTGGGAAATTTCCACAGGACTTAACGCCGGATGACCGACCGAAGTATACGCCTGAGCCATCTCCTGGGCATGAACCGGATGCACCAGGACCCCGCCGTAATCCATGCGAGCCGTCGGATAAGCGGCAATTATGGGATGAACCGTCTGCTGCTGCTGAGTCATGGACAGGTAAGGCTGGGGTTGGAAGGCCGGCGTAACGGCCTGGTATGGGGCCATCACCTGTTGCTGAGGAAACGTGTCCATAGGGCTGGAAGGTTGGGTATTTCTCCAAATGGGAGCATCCGGAGTTGAGGGTGTATCGATGGGCGAAGGCCAGCCGTCCGAATCATCCGGATCAGTGGGTGCAGGAGTAGGAGCTGGAGTGGGTGTGGGAGTGGGTGTGGGAGTGGGAGTGGGAGTGGGAGGAGGAGCAGGTGTAGGATCTGGAGTTGGGGCAGGAGCTGGAGGGCTGGGGTCATCCGGCGTTTTTTCAACTCTGCCATGCAAGATGACGGGCTGATCTGGATCCGGGGTAGGACTGGGGGTAGGGCTAGGCGCTGGATCAGGCGTATCTGCCAGTGAATTGATGGGTTGCTGTTGCCAGCTGTCATCGCCATGATAGCTCTTATACCCGCTGGCAATGGCCTCAGGATGATTGATGCCCTGGGGTAACTGTGCCTGTGGATATGGCTTGCCGTATGTGGGATCACTGTCTGATAGACCACTTTGGGGATGCTGACCACTGGCGGCTATCCCCATGCCAAACAAGTGGTTATTCAGAAATTCCCCGGTGACGGTGCCCCCTTTAAACTGCCCATATTCTATATTTCCCGGAAAGTTGGACTTGGAAGTGAGATCCCAGGCTCCTTGGGGCTGAAAATTATCCTGTAACATGCCATTGACACTCTTGGGAGAACCCATCTGCGGATTCTGGGCGTTAAAGACCTGGCGATACATGTCGTCTTTATACCGCATTAAATTGCGGTGTCACATCCGGATAATGCGCTTGCGGTAACCCCGGTGTGGTTGGAAAGTTTGTTGTACTGCCCATTCCCACACTATTATTTGATTCCAACATTTAAACTCTCACTCCTATTACAAAATACTATTTATATACAATCGTACAACGGGTCTGCCAAACGACAATACCCATGTTTTTAGGGCGGGTTTTAAACCCTCCCCTACTCTTCTTGACCGCCTCGGCGTTTTTGAGGGCGAATTTGGACCCGGTTGACGGAAATCACGTCGCTCAGCTTGGCAATCATGCGGCGCACTTTTTCTAAGTGCTCTAAATCTTTAATATCGACGGTCACTTCAATCATCGCCGTGTTATCTCCCAAGAGCTTGACACGGGCGTTAGAGACGTTGGTATTGGTATCGGCAATCCGGCTTAAGACGTCTTTAAACACGCCGAGGCGATCAATCACATGGACTTCCATACGAACCCCATGCGTGGGTTTTTTATCATCGCCGGCCACGGTGCCGGACCAGTTGATTTTCATGTGACGCTCCGGATTGACATGGCTGAGATTATCGCAGTCATCACGATGGACCATCACGCCTCGCGAGCGCGTCACCACCCCAATGATAAAGTCCCCCGGCAGAGGCGTACAGCATTTGGCCAGATGATATAACATGCCTTGCAAGCCTTCGATTTGTTCTCTATCCCGCCCGGTTCGCCGCTGAAAGACATTGCCCCCCTGGGCCGCAAGCTCGACCACGTTAATCGATTTTTCTTCTTTCTCCTTTTTCACCCGGTTTAAAATCCGGGGGAGAGAGAGCTCGCCGTATCCCAGCGCCAGAAACATATCGTCCAAGCGTGTGTAATTGAGATGATGAGCGACTTCTTCCAGCTTGCCATTTTTGATCAATTCATCCATCGTGGCCCGGGTCAGCTCGGCTTCCAATAACATTCGGCCCTGGCCAATATGATCTTCGCGAAAGTTTTTCTTGAACCACTGGCGAATACACGTTCTGGCATGCTGGGTTTGAACAAACTTGATCCAATCCAGTTTGGGCGTCGCTTTTTTCGTGGTCATAATTTCGACGATATCGCCGTTTCTCAACTGGTAATCCAAGGGAACAATCTTGCCGTTGACCATGCTGCCCGTACATGAGTGCCCGATTTGCGTATGCACCCGGTAGGCAAAATCGATGGGCGTTGCACCCTGCGGCAAATCAAATACATCCCCGCGAGGCGTAAAAACAAACACTTCATCTCGAAACAGGTCCAGCTTTACATTATCGACGTACTCCTGGGCATCGGAAGCGTCATCTTTCATTTCCAGCATCTGCTTGAGCCAGGATAATTTTTGCTCTTCGACAGATTGAACAGATACGCTCCCCCCGGACTCTTTATAACGCCAATGCGCGGCAATCCCATATTCGGCGATGTGATGCATCTCTATCGTTCTGATTTGCACTTCTATGGGCCGCCCTGCCGGGCCAATAACCGTGGTGTGAAGCGAGCGGTATAAATTGCTTTTAGGCATGGCAATGTAATCTTTAAAGCGCCCCGGAATGGGCCGGTAATTGCTGTGGACCACGCCCAGCGCCTCGTAACATTCTTTTTCGGACGCCACAATCACGCGAAGCGCACCCAGATCGTAGACATCCTGAATTTGCTTGTGATGACGCTGCATTTTTTTGAAGATGCTGAAATAGTTTTTCACCCGCCCATAAATACGGGCCTCAATCCCCAGGTCCTTCAGTGAGGTTTGAATGGAGGTTTGCATATCCTCGACACTGCTTTCCCACTCCTGGCGAGAATCTTCCACCTGACTGACCAAAGCCAGATATTGATCGGGATCGGCAAATTTAAACGACAAATCTTCCAACTCCACCCGCCACTTGCCCATCCCCATGCGATTGGCCAACGGCGCAAACACCTCCAACGTCTCCTGGGCAATCCGCGCTTGTTTTTCAGGGTTCAAGTGCTCCAGCGTGCGCATGTTGTGCAGCCGGTCCGCCAGCTTTAAGAGTACAATGCGCACATCATTGGCCATGGCCAGAAACATCTTGCGGAAGTTTTCCGCGTTTCGGACTTCCTTGCTGTCAAACTGAAATTTCCCCAGTTTGGTCACGCCTTCAACAATGACCAGCACTTCCTCGCCAAACAACTTTTTAAGTTCCTCCGGGGAAGCCTCGGTGTCTTCCAAAACATCATGAAGCAGCGCCGCACAGACGGTTGCCGTATCTACGGGGATTTCCGCAAGCAAAATGGCCACGTGAACCGGGTGAATGATATAGTTTTCCTGGTTTTTGCGAAACTGCCCCTCATGCTTTTTACGTGCATAATCAAAGGCTTCGCGTACTTTCCGACAGTCCGCTTCCGGTCGGTTCTGCTCGGTCAGGATGGTTAAAAGCTTTTCAAACAGTTGATCTTCAGTTTCACACCCTTGCGTCATGTCCTTATTGTACCGTACACTGTCGTGCATGAAACGCCTTGAGAATCAAAAAATCCTGGTGGCCGTGACTGGCGGAATCGCCGCGTATAAAGCCTGCGATCTCATTCGCCGTCTGCAAGAGGAAGGCGCTCAGGTATCGGCCATGATGACGCCCGCTGCCGGTGAATTTATTACGCCTTTGACCTTAGAATGCCTGACCCAAGCCCCGGTGTATCTTAATAACCTGGAAAATACGCTGGAAGGGATTCCGACCCATATCGCCTTAGCCCAACAGATGGATGCTATGGTGATTTTGCCGTGTTCCGCCAATACGCTCGCCAAACTGGCCTACGGAATGGCCGATAATCTGGTGACTACCACCGCCATTACGTTTACGGATAAACCCATTGTGATTGCCCCTGCCATGAATACCCGGATGTGGATGAATCCGCTGGTACAGAAGAATCTGTCGATCTTGTCCGCATTATCAAATACGACTTTGATTCCTCCCGATACTGGTTCTTTAGCCTGCGGAGAAGAGGGGGAAGGCAAACTTGCTGATCTGGACACGGTTTTACTGACGATATATCAGGCCACACATCCGTCTCAAAACTTGTACCAGGGCAAACGAGTGGTCGTCACTGCCGGGGCGACCCAGGAACCGATTGACCCTGTCCGAGCCATTACCAATCGCGGATCCGGCAAGATGGGCATTGCCCTGGCGGATGAATTATTTGCCATGGGAGCAGACGTTTGCTTGATCCATACGCTGCCCTCACTCCATAAACCTTATCAAACCGTTCGGGTACAGACTGTCGAAGAGCTGGGGAAACAAACACAGTTGCAGTTTAAAACCGCCGATGGCCTCATCATGGCGGCAGCGGTGTCCGATTTTAAAGTGGCCAAAGCAGACCAAAAAATCAAGAAACAACCGTCTTTGAACCTGTCTTTGGAAAAAACCGACGATATCTTACAGACGCTCTCTTCGACTAAAAAACCCGGCCAATTCACGATGGGCTTTGCAGCGGAATCCGAGAATATGCTGGCGCATGCCCAGGAAAAATTACGGTATAAACAGCTCGATATGATCGTGGCCAATGATATTTCCCGAGACGATATCGGGTTTCAAACCGATGAAAACGAAGTCACATTGTTATTCCCGGATAAGCCCAACATTCATCTGGAGAAAGCCCCTAAATGGTTTATCGCACGAGATATTCTAATCCACGCGAACGATCACATCGCCGTAAATGCGGCACTGGCAAGATAGGCGATCGTTTTTATCGAGGTAAAACACCGCCTCTTCAAGAATGGTTTTGGGGCAGATATTTTCCATGCCTTTCACGATGGTGATGACGCAATTGCAGCATGCGCCGTTTCCGCCACATTTATCGTGGACGTTAATCCCCAGCAGATGCGCGGCTTCTCGCAGCGTGGTGGTGTCGTCCAACTCAATTTCGAATCCACTGGGCTCAAACCGGGCCTTGGTCATCATGGCTTCTCAACTTATCTCTCTTTTTATTTTAGCTTAATTAACGCGATCGTCATTGCGAGGGCGCATCTCGTATACGAGATGCGCCCTCGCAATGACACAAGAGTGATCAAAAGGCGGATTCTAAATGAGTAATGACCGGCTGTGTCTGAGTCTCCACCAGTACCACATCAAATGACATTTGCTCAATCGCCCTCTCGGATTCGGCTTGGGCAATATAAATTTCGGCCAGTTGCTGAATTTTTTGTTGTTTCAAAGCAGAAATAGATTCCGACACATGGCCAAACTTTTGATTGCCCCGGGTTTTGACCTCCACAAAGACCAATCGCTTGTGATCCGGCAGGTAGGCAATCAGGTCGATTTCACCCAGGCGACTATAGCGCCAGTTTCGGTGAAGAATCTCGTAGCCTTTTTCAATTAAATGTTGTTCCGCCAACTGTTCGCCAAAATTTCCCAGCAATTTACGCATCCAAGCCTGCCCTTCCTGACCCGTCACTTTATTGTACGACCGATACGGCTTAACCGGCCTGGAAGATTTTGAAGCTGGATTGTATGTTTTGCTGAATAACTTTTTGAACTGAATCAAGCTCGGTTTGACATGCCTGGCGCTGTGAATCAATCCGTCTCAACTGCACATCCAACGTTTTATCAAGCGATTGGATAGCTGCGATACGGGCCTGAATAGCGATAGCTTCCGGTGACTCGGGCTCTAAATCGGAACTGACCGTAAACAGAGCACTTGTCGTGTTTGCCAAAGCCATTTTAGCCTGATCCAGAAACTGGCCTTCCAGTTCCAGGTCGCTTTTACGAGCTGTCAGCATCAACATTCTTGCTTGGCTTGCTGCAAAGCCCATGATTCTCTTCTCCTAATTACTTCTTCTCTACCGTGAATCTTCTCTCAATAAGTTTCTTAATATAAATAAAACAATTAAAATAGGTAAATTGCTTTACAAGACTTAAATAGAAACATTTCGTTACATTAAACCTAGCGAACCGCGACTTTAGGTAGGCGGACTCTGAGGGCACACATCAGTTCATAGGGAATGGTCTGTAAAATTTGAGACCAGTCTTCCAGCGTAATATTGCCTCCCAGCAGGGTCACGACGTCACCAATTTGGGCATCCGGCAAGCCGGTCACATCCACCATCAGCTGGTCCATTGAAATCGTCCCCACCTGCTTGACAGACTGGCCTTGGCAAAGCCCCTCAATCCGGTTAGACAGACCTCTCGGGATGCCATCCGCATAGCCCAAAGGCAAGGTTGCAATTTTAATTGGGGTATCGGATTGATTGATAAACGTTTGGCCATAACTAACCCCTTCTCCGGGGGGTAACGCCTGCAAATGAACAATCCGGGCCTTGAGGCCCATGACAGGCTTTAGTTGATCTCCCTCGTAGCCAAACAAGGCAATCCCCGCCCGAACCATGTTCATGGTCTCGGTTGGATAATGCCACACCCCGGCACTACTGGAAAGATGCAGTAAGGAAGGCTTTTGGGTTAAGCCCCCAATGACCTGGGACCACCGATCAAACTGCGTTTGGGTAAAGGCTTTATCGGCAGTGTGGGCCAGATGACTAAAGACGCCCTCTACATGGATAAAGGGCAATGTCTGGCACCGGGTTATCCAGGCCGCCGATTGTTCCCAGTTGATGCCGATACGGTGCATGCCGGTATCAACCTTGATATGCACCTGGGCGGCGATACCGGTGACGTCATAAAGACGTTTTAACGACTCCAGATGTAGATCGCTGAATATCGTGATGGCGATACTGTTTTCCACAGCGTCATGCATCGCCCAGTCCGGTGTCACGCCCAATACCAGAATCGGCAATGTCACGCCCGCCTGGCGCAACTGCAACGCTTCATCCACCGAAGCCACCCCAATCATTGAAATCCCGGAGGCTTCCAGGGTGGGCACAACCATGACAGCCCCATGGCCATAGGCATCCGCCTTCAAAACAGCCATGATTTGCACCGCAGGCGGCACAAACTGGCGGATGGTTTGGGCGTTGGATTCAAGGGCCCCCAGGTTCACTTCCACCCATGCATCTCGTCGGGTGTGAAAGGGCAGGCTCCGCGAAGACTTCAATTTTTGCTTGTCCTGTAGTACAGTCATTTCAGAACCATTGTAACTATAACGAGAAGTGACGTCTTGTGGAAAAACCAATTCGTGTGGCTGTAGCCGGATGCGGGAACTGGGGGCGCAACTTGGCCCGCAATTTTTATCAACTGGGGTTTTTAGCTCAGATCTGCGATCTCGACCCCCATATTTTAACCAAGGCCAAAAAAACGTTCCCCAAAATCCCCACGACGAATCGCTACGAAGATATTTTGGTGAACCCTGATATCACAGCCGTGGTGATTTCTACCCCCAGCCATACCCATTACAAGTTGGCCAAAGCCGCTTTACTGGCGGAAAAACACGTCTACGTTGAAAAACCGATTGCCACCAGCCATCAGGAAACCCGGGAGCTTCAACTCCTGAGCGAAAAAGTGGCTCGCATTCTGATGGTCGGCCATCTATTAATGTATCACCCGGCCGTCAATCGTTTGAAACAGCTGATTGAAGAAGGGTATCTGGGTGAAATTCGCTATATTGAGAGTGATCGCCTTAATATGAATCAGCAACGGGCCGATCGTAGCGTGATTTGGGATTTGGCCCCTCATGATTTATCCATGATGATGTATATCCTGGGGGAAGCCCCCGAAAGACTGGTTTCTGCCCAGGGGACACAAACCAGTGACGATAATCTGGTTGATATTGCCCATTTGGAACTGGCCTTTAAAAATGGAATTGGCGGCCATATCCATAACAGCTGGGTTCATCCGGTGAAACAGGTTAAGCTCGTGGTTCGGGGCTCGGAAAGAACTGCCGTCATTGACGACACCTTACCCAACACCGAAAAGCTTCAAGTATTTGGCCATTCGGCCCCACCTGAAAAAATCGCCCCCGAGTATTTAACGTTAGAGCCCTTAAAACTGGAATGCCAGCATTTCATCAATTGCATCCGCACCGGCAGAAAACCCAAAAGTGACGGCGTCAACGGCCTGGATGTCGTCCGCATTCTGGAAGAAGCCGAACACAAGCTGCAGGAAAACCGTCTTGTGATGAGTTGAAGAATAGATGTTCATCTGCCATACTAAAAGTAAGGAATCCTTACAAGCTACAGAAAGATAAAAACTATGGCACTTCCCAAAGATCGCCTTAAAACCCGGACAATGACCTCCAAGGGGCAACTCACCATGTCCGTGGAGGCCAGAAACCGTTTCCATTTGAGAGAAGGCTCCAATTTGATTGAAATCATCCTGGATAATGGTGTTTTATACGTACCACAGGATGAGATTATTGAGGGAATTGCAAAGCGAGCCAAGAAAACCGCCGAACGCTACGGATTGACTGCTGAGGATCTGCAAGCTAGTCTGAGCGAAGATCGGGAGAAACAATTCAAGGAAGTCTATCCTGAGCTTGTAGATGACGAAAACTCCGCCTAATCTCTTTCTGGATTCAAACGTTTTTGTCGAGACCGTTTTGTCCTATTCCGAAAATGCTAAAACCATTTTTACATTGGCTTCCAGCGGATTGGTTAATATCAATACCTGTGAATATGTGATTCATGAAGTTAAAAACGTCATTCAGATGAAAATCACAAATCCAGCTGATCAACAACAAACATTGAATGATCTTCAACTACTTATACAGCGGACACGGGTTTTGATTCATCCCAATCCCTCCAGCCAAGATGTCCTGAATACCCTGCAATTATACCTGCCGCTGATGCGTCATAAGGCAGATATACCGGTGTTGACTGCCGCTCTTTTAGTAAATCCCAAAACGGATGTGATTCTCTCCGGCAATCGGAATCATTTCAATGACCAGGTTGCTCAAAAATGCGGTATTCCCATTTATTCCTGTGGAGAATTCCTTTCCAAGTTGGATAAATACCTGTGAGTTGTGAAGAAGAGGCTTTTATACAACGGTTTGAATCTGCACTTATTCCCAGGTCGGGTTGGACGCATGCAGCTCATATTAAAATGGCTTATTTATATCTAAAACAATACGGGGACTGGCAAACGGCATTGCCTATTGTTAGACGGGGAATCCAGAAATTAAATCAGGCCAATAAAGTTTATGACGGCTATCATGAAACCATTACGGTTTCTTTCTTACGAATCATGGCGGATCGTTTAAAGCATCCAAAAAATGCAGACTGGACATATTTTGAGCAAAACAATTCGGATCTATTTGATTATCGGTTGCCAATTTTCCTCAGGTATTATGCAAAAGAAACAATTTTCTCAGCGGAAGCAAGAGAACGGTTTGTGACTTCTGATTTAATTGCCTTACCTTAAGGTCACTCTGAAAGTTTGTCATTAAACAGCCTCACTGTGAAGCCAAAACAAAGAATGGCGGCTCCCCAGAGCAGGGCGATATCAAAGCCCTGGATTTGTCCTTTCAACAAGGCCCAACGACCCCCTTCAAAGAGTGCCGTGGTGGGCAGCCAGTGGATGATGGGCAACAGCCATGGCGGCAAAACCCGAATGGGGAAAAACATACCGCCTAAATAAAGTAGTGGCGTAATCACCACGGTTTGAACCTGGGCAATCTGGTCCGGTTTGGCGCACACGGTGCCCACCATGGCCCCCATACAGGTAAACAACACACTGCCGGGCAGCATATACAGTAAATACGGCAAAATATTGATGGGCGCAAAGCTGATGGGGGCAATGAGCTTGAGAACCAACGCCACAACGGCCCCTTTAATGATGGCCTCTGTAAACCCCCCTAGAATTTTGCCCACAATAATATCGGAAGTCGTCACCGGTTTAATCCGGTATTCGTCGATCATTTTTTGAAGCCATCGATCCAACCACATGCCCCACCCGCCGTTTCGATAAGCTTCAAACAACATGGTCAAAGTAATCAGGCCCGGCGCCAGAAACGTCATGTAAGACACGCCGTCAATGTCATGAATATACCCGCGCAAGCCCAACCCAAAAGCCAGGAAAAATGTGAGGGGCACTGCCACTGTGGTCAGTAACTCTTCTCGCCAGGTGTTCAATTCCTGGCGCAAAACGGTTTTATACACGGGAAGCACACCTCGTTTAAAATGCAGCATGACGGCTTTCCCTCGCAATCGACAGAAACACATCTTCCAAATCCGGCAGGGATTGGCCGATGCGAAGCACCTGCTCAGCAGGAACCGCATTCAATACGGCCTGCATGGCTTCCGGCTGTTCCGCCTGAAACTGGAGACAATATTCATCGATGGCCTGAACCGAGGTGAGCATGTTTAAAGATGTGAGTTTTTCTTTTATTTCAGCAGCTTGGGGCGTGAGTAACACCAGTTCATACTGGCCCAATTTGGCCAGCGCCTGTTTCAGCGACTGGGCGGTGCCTTCGGCAACAATTTGTCCGTGATTCAACATGGCAATCCGGTCACTGAGCCGATCGGCCTCTTCCATGTAATGGGTCGTTAAAATTACGGTGGCCTTTCCTTTTAAGGCTTCAATAGTTTGCCAGATAAAAATGCGCGCTTCCGGATCCAACCCGGTCGTGGGCTCATCCAAAAATAACAGTGTCGGCTCATGAATTAAGGCCCGCATCAGCGCCACCCGGCGTTGCATGCCCCCAGACAAATGATCGGCCATTTCATCACGCCGGTCATACAAATCGACTTTTTTTAAGAGATCCGTAATGCGCGGTTCATATACTTTTTTAGAGAGCCCATGCATCTGGGCATGCAAAGTCAGGTTATGCCAAATGGAAATATATTTGTCAAACCGGTTTTCCTGGGCGACCACGCCAATTTTATTGCGAATTAAAAGCGTGTCTTTGGCCAGATCATAGCCTTCAATTTTGACATGTCCACTGGAGGGTTGTGTGACGGAGGTTAATATCCGAAGCAAGGTCGTCTTGCCGGCCCCGTTGGGTCCCAAAATACAAAACACACTGCCGCTGGGGACACTAAAAGTAACATTGTCCAGGGCTTTTAGGGTTTTAAACGACTTCGACAGCGCTTGAACCTGAATGGCAGGAGTATTTTCCATGGGGGCCTCGATAAAAAAATAAAGTACCGCACCGTCCAGAAAAGAAAGCAAACGGGACAGACGCTTAACCTACACCCGCAGGGTTCGCCTTAATGCTGCTGCGTTCCCGCCCTGACATGGTTCGACGGCCTTACGCCGTAGGCGACAGCTT
>Ga0206838_10163_pt1 | contig 17655 bp, 16 predicted proteins | sample Alteio_BWOrgCont_26_FD_152879 | JGI IMG/M metagenome (GOLD analysis project Ga0206838, IMG submission 152879) | Enriched cells from forest soil in Barre Woods Harvard Forest LTER site, Petersham, Massachusetts, United States -... | ecosystem: Environmental > Terrestrial > Soil > Temperate forest >...
GCTCGAACTTTACCAAGCCTTCGATCTTGAACACATTCGCCTGATTCCTTGTTATCAACCCGTCCATCGTAAGCTGCCGATTGCGCCTCCGGAAGAGCGCCTCGCCATGACCAAGCGTGCCGTGGCCACTGAAACTGCTTTTAAAATTGACGAATGCGAGATCCGGCGCAAAGGACCCTCGTACACCATTGACACGCTGCTTGAATTACGCAAAAAAGCACCACAGGCGCACTTCTGCATTCTGATTGGTATCGATGCCTTCCTCGGCTTCACCAGTTGGCATCGCTGGCAGGACATTCTGGAAAATGCCCACCTCATCGTGGCGCATCGCCCCAACTATCACCTGCCCCACACTGGCATCGTCGCCAAACTGCTTCGGGATCGCCTGGTGGAAGACACCATGCAGATCCACCAGAAACTCCATGGCTGCATTTTACTGCACCCCATCACCTCCTTGGAGATTTCTGCAACGGATATTCGTAAACAAATCGCCATGGGCAAAAATCCCCGCTATTTGCTTCCGGACAATGTTTACGAGTATATAAAAAAACGCGGGACCTACAGTGTGAGTACTCTTTAAGGAGGCAATGCATGCAAACAAACGATCTGCAAGCTCTGGCTTTAAAAGCATTAGACGATTTACAAGCGATCGACACGACCGTCATCGATGTCCGCCCCTTGACCAGCATTACGGACCTCATGATCATTTGCACCGGCCGTTCGACTCGTCATATAAAATCGATTGCAGATAATCTTGTCGCGCAAGCCAAACAGCAGCACGTTGCTTATTTACACACGGAAGGGGATGAGACCAGCGATTGGGTACTGGTCGATCTCGGAGACATTGTAGTGCATATCATGTTGCCAACAGCACGGAGTTTTTATAATTTGGAAGCCTTGTGGGAACCCATGGGAGAAGCCATGCACATGCAGGAGGGGGGCTAATCCTCACCCATGCTGCAGATCCGTTTTATCACCATCAGCAACAAACCGCCCGCCTGGGTAAACGAAGGATTTCGTGAGTATGCCAAGCGCCTTTCCTCCGCTTATAGCTTCGATTTACTGGAAATACCGGTTGAGAAAAGAAATGGCCAGAAAAACAAGCAGCCTTTTATTGAACGTGAGGGTGAAAAAATGCTGGCGGCCTTGAAACCGGGTGCGACGGTGATTGCGCTTGATTTGCAAGGGAAGCTCTGGTCGACGGAGGAGCTCGCCTTGCGCTTGCAGGACTGGCAGCAGAAGAGTAAAAATCTTGATTTTCTTATCGGCGGCCCCGATGGCCTGGCGCCGGAATGCCTGAAGCGCGCACAAGGGCGCTGGTCATTGTCGCCATTGACGCTGCCGCATTTATTGGTGCGTGTGTTGCTTGCGGAGCAACTCTATCGTGCCTGGTCGATTTTGCAAAACCATCCTTATCACAAGTAAGCTTGCTATTCCTTGAAAAAAATTATAATTTTTAACTGCTTTGCTACGTCACTCATCGTCTTTGCGAACACCGCACACGTTGTCATCCCGACATGTTTCTAGTCGGGATCCAGCGCCTTTTTCTAGCCCTGCTTTAAGGCGCTGGATCCCGACTAGAGGCATGTCGGGATGACAACGTGTGCGGTGTTCGCAAAGACGATGAGTGGCCGAAGAGCACCGTTTTTAACCGCTTTCACTATTTATCGCTAAAGAGTTTTTATGCCTGAAATCTATGTATGCAAAATCGATTTACCACAGAAACGCACGGCACTGGCTTATGCCTTGAGAGAAGACAACGAGGATTACATCGCAATGCAAAGCTTGATTAAAATTTTCAAGCCTCAGGAAGAAAAACCCCAGCACAGCATCCCGCTGCCAGGGGAAGTGAGGGCGATGAATCCGCTAAAAAAAGACCTCTTTGCAGTGACCATGGATGGTGCCGATAAAATCTTTGTTTACAGTGCGGAGGATGGGCAATTAAAAGAGACGCTTCCCTTGCGCGCGATCATACTCGCATCAATCACCACCTCAAAATACCTCATTGCTTCCGTCGCCGGCGGATATCTCTCTATTTACAACAAAGGAAATTTGCAGGCTGACCCTCAGGTCATTAAAACAAACGGTCTGGTAAAATCGTTGACAGCCTCCGAGGAGTTTCTCTTCTGCGATGTCTCCGCATCCAATCGTATCGATTCTCTCTCAAGCATTATGCGCTACGATCTGCGCACCGGCGTTTTTCTCAACAAAATCGGCGCCGATCGAGCGCCGACACCGATTAAAGAATCTTTTTTAGGAGTATTAAATAGCACCCACATTTTTTTAATCACCTTTTGGCCTCGGTATTGTGAATTGCATGTCTATCCCTTGGACTCTGAAAAGCCGCTCAAAACCATCGACATCCAAAACAAAAAACGTCTCGAGGTTTGTGCACTTCCACGAGGAGGCGTCGCGATCTACCGCGAAGAGGAAAATAATACCGTATACATTTATCATCCCTTAAAATCGAACCAGCCTAAAAAAATCACCGCCGACTTCATCGACCTTGAGATAAAATCATCCGGCGATATCCTCGCGTTTGTAGCCACGCACGAACGTGGCCGTCTTTCTGCGGAAATAGCATCCACCGCTGTTTTTTTAAGAACGCTGAGCTTTTTCCCCGAACCTGTTGAAAAACTCATTACCGCCTATAGCCTTTCCAGCGAGGCGCTTGAAGAATCCAAGATGGATGATTTAGTGCAAAGCAGTTGGCCGAAGACAGTGGCGCCTTCGCTCTAGACACTGCTGGTTGCGGCGATCACTGCCATCAAGGTTTTCACCTGTTCTTCGCTCGCGCGATAGGCTTGTTCGCGTTTATCCAGCTCCAGGCGCATTTGCTTCAACTTTTCGAGCGGCGGCTGCGAGGCCCCGACCTGGGTATAGGCTTGCCAAGCAGCCTCGAACTGTTTTTTTAAGTAGATCTTGTTTTCCTGCTCTTGCAACACACGAGCGCCGAAACGTTCGGGGTCTTGTTCGCGTTGATTGACGAGGTCGGTAAAATCCGCTTGGGCACGTATGACCGTCTCGCAGGGGACGGCGGCCTCGACCACTTTCTCGACACAGCCATTATAAATATGCTGCAGATCGGTGGGATGGGTCATTAAGTAGGAATACGTCGGCTGTTCTTCTCCGCAAGCAGACAGAGCAACCACCAAGGTCAGGCCCAGGGCCAGCATACTGGGATATCGTCGAGTTAACATTTAGTTCACACCACCCCATAAGACAGTAAAAGGAATACCACTTTCAGTGATAAAATACGCAAAGGGCAAAATCAACAGCAGCAAGCCAATGAGAAAAAGCCAAATGACATTACTCAGCGGGACATATAAAGGGTTGCGCCGATGCTCCACGTATTTCACGATAGAGGCAAAAAGACAGGCGACAGCTACAATGAGGCAGCCCACACTGACAAAACCAGAAACAACCTCCATCGGCTCCGTGATATTTTGCGCTACCTTGCCAAAGCTTAAGTGATTATAAGCAAAAGCGGCGGGTGCAACCCATCCTAAAAAAAGTCCTAAATACTTGCGCATGAACTGCCCTCTTCCACCCAACTATTTTTTGATGTGTATCCAATACCATACTACCAGGAAAGCACCCAAAGACACTGCCAAGTCGGCCACATTGAAAACCGGCCAATGCCAAGCGCCCACGTAGAGATCAATGAAGTCAATGACGTGTGCATAGCGAAAACGGTCCCAGAGGTTGCCTAAAGCACCTCCTAAAATCAGCGTTAACCCAATATTCAGGCATTTTTCCGAGCGTGGCAGGCGGGCCAGCCACACGAGAATCACGCCACTCACCCCTAAAGCAATCGCTCCAAAAAGCAGATTGGACCAAGGGGAAGCATTGTCCAGAAAGCTAAATGCCGCTCCGGTATTATAAGCGAGAGTCAGGTTGAAGGACGGAAAAATGGGCTGGGGGACATAAGGGCTGAGGTGGGTGTTCGCCAGGCTTTTGCTTCCCCAGTCGACCAGAAAAACCACGATAGAAATCCAGAGTAACCCAAGGCTTGTCGCTTGGAAGATTTTTTTAAACATAGAGACGCTCCTCACCCGGCCCTTCTACATTCACGACACAACGTTCACAGAGACCAGGATGGTTCGCGTCCTGACCCACCGACGGCAGACGATGCCAGCAGCGTTCGCATTTTGTCGCCGTCGTGGGCGTGACACTCACCCAAACATTTTGCAGCTCTGTTGGTCGCGCATCGCCATTTTTCTCAGCAAGCGGCAACACTGCCGCGCGTGAGGTAATGAGCACAAAACGCAGCTCCTCACCCAAGGCCCTTAACTGTTGCTGCAAATGCCCTTCACAATAAACCGTCACCTCGGCTTCTAGGGCGGAGCCCAGCTGGCCGGCATTGCGCTTTTCTTCAAGCTCTTTATTGACACTATCCCGCAGGCGGCGCACGTCTTCCCAATAGGCTTGGTTCATGGCGGCAGTCGCGGGCAAAGCGGCTAAATGCGTGTACCACGTGCTTAAAAATACGGATTCTTCGCCGGCTTTTTTACCTTTGCCCGGAATATATTGCCACAACTCTTCGGCCGTAAACGTCAAAATCGGTGCCAACCAGCGCGCCATGGCTTCGATGAGATGGTACATGGCTGTCTGTGCAGAACGTCGGGCAAGGCTGTTTGCGGGGATAGTGTATTGCCGGTCTTTAATCACATCCAGATAAAAGCTGCCCAGATCGACGGCACAAAATTGATGGAGCTTTTGGTAGATCAGGTGGAATTGGTAAGACGCATAGGCCTTGATTAGTTCGTCTTGCACCAAGCGCGCTTTGTCGACAACCCAGCGGTCCAGAGCAAGCATCTGCTCTGGGGACACCGCATGCTGCTCCGGATCAAAGTCATGCAGATTCGCCAGTAAAAAACGCGCGGTGTTGCGAATGCGGCGATAGGTTTCCGAGGTGCGGGTAAAGATTTCATTGGAGGCATTGATTTCCGCGCGATAGTCGATAGAGGCTACCCAAAGACGCAGAATATCCGCGCCCAAGGTTTTCATAACTTCAGCAGGATCAATCACATTGCCAATCGACTTTGACATTTTACGACCTTCCAGGTCGATCACATAACCATGGGTCAAGACTGTTTTGTAAGGGGCCTGACCTTCCATGGCTAAAGCAGTCAGCAAGGAGGATTGAAACCAGCCGCGATGTTGGTCAGAGCCTTCCAAGTACAGATCGGCTGGGAAATGCAGTTCCGGTCTTGGCCCCAGCACACAATGATGAGTCACGCCGGAATCAAACCACACATCGAGGGTATCGAGGCTTTTCTCATAGAAAGGTGCATCCGCTCCTAAGAATTCTTCCGTGGACAGGGTGTGCCAAGCTTCGATGCCTTCTTTTTCCATCCGCTCGGCCACTTTCTCCATCAAAGCCAAGCTCTCTGGATGCGGTTCACCCGTTTCTTTATGGATAAAGAGCGACAAAGGGACGCCCCAGGTGCGCTGTCGAGAGATACACCAATCCGGGCGGTTTTCAATCATAGAGATAATGCGTGCCTTGCCCCAATCCGGCACCCATTTCACTTGTTCAATGGCTTGCAAGGCAAGCTCGCGCAAACCTTGGCGGCTCATGCTGATAAACCATTGGGGGGTAGCGCGGAAAATCAAAGGTGTTTTATGGCGCCAGCAATGGGGATAGCTGTGGGTGATGGTTTCGCGATGGATTAAGTTTTGCTTTTTCTCCAGTTCAGCCAACACAGCCTCATTGGCCTTGGAAACATGCATCCCCTCAAACAGCGGTGTTCCCTTTACAAAGCAGCCATTGTTCCCGACCGGATTATTCACCGGTAGTTGGTATTTTTTGCCAACAACATAGTCGTCTTGGCCATGGGCCGGCGCCGTATGCACAGCACCGGTGCCCGAATCCATAGTGACATGCTCGCCTAAGATCACGGGCACGAGACGGTCATTGAAGGGATGTTGCAGTTTTAAAAACTCCAACTTTTCTCCCAAGACTTCGGTCAAAATGCGATAGTCTTTCAGCTGATAACGCTGCACCACCGTTTCCAATAAGGGTTTTGCAAGCAACCATTGCTCTCCATGCGCGGTAGCCACTACGGCGTATTCCACAAAGGGATTCAAGGCCACTGCCTCGTTCGCTGGCAACGTCCAGGGCGTGGTCGTCCAGATGGGAATACCGGCTGCAGACAATTCTGCCGGCGGCAAGCCCAAACGCTGCGCTAGATCAGCAAGATCGGAAACACGAAACAGCACATCCACAGCCGGGGAGGTTTTATCCTGATATTCCACCTCGGCTTCTGCCAAAGCGGAACTGCAGTCCAGACACCAATGGACCGGTTTAAAGCCCCGTTCGAGATGGCCCTTTTGAAAAATCTTCGCCAGTGAACGTAAAATGTTAGCTTCAAAATGATAGTTCATGGTGAGATAGGGATGAGCCCAATCGGCGGAAACACCCAGGCGCTGAAAAGCCTCGCTTTGCAGCTGAATTTGCGTGCTCGCATATTCGCGACAGGCTTGGCGAAATTGCGCAGCACTCACTTTGTGGCCGGGTTTGCCCAGGGTTTTCTCCACGCGCAATTCGATCGGTAGGCCATGACAGTCCCAGCCGGGCACAAAGGCTGCATTGAAACCGCTCAAGGTCTTGGACTTCACCACCATGTCTTTCAAGATTTTATTCACCGCATGCCCGAGATGAATGGGCCCATTGGCATAAGGGGGGCCATCGTGCAGCACAAAGTTTTCGCGGCCACGGCCCTGCTCACGTAGTTTTTGATAAAGCTGGAGGTCCTGCCATTTTTGCAGAAGGGCCGGCTCGCGTTTGGCGAGATCCGCCTTCATGGGAAAATCAGTTTTAGGCAGATTGAGTGTGTTTTTATATTCTTTTTTAGGTTCGGTCGGTTCAGACATGGTTGTTCCTCGTTTTTTCAAAATACGCTCGCGCTTGGTTCACATCTTGGGCAATTTGCTGGCGTAGTAAATCGATACTTTCAAAGCGTTGCTCTTCGCGTAATTTTTCACAAAATTCTACTTTTACTTGTTTGCGGTAAATATTTTGCTCAAAGTCTAGTAAGTGTACCTCTAATAGCGTCCGCGTGCCATCCACCGTGGGGCGGACACCAAGATTGGCAACGCCTGGGAGAGAGTGTTCTGCTAAACCATAAACACGGACGGCATAAACACCTTGGATGGGCGTCAGGGCACGATGCAAATAAATATTCGCGGTGGGGAAGCCCCATTGCCGCCCGCGTTGGTCGCCAGTTGCCACCCGACCGCTCAGCGTATACGGATGGCCAAGATATTTGCGCACGCGCTCTTGATTGCCTTGGGTCAGGGCCTGCCGGAGGAGTGTACTGCTGACTCTTTCCTCACCCGTTAAAATGGGCTGAATAATTTCGACAGTAAAATCGAATTTCTCAGCCAGTGCTTTTAACTGTGGGAGATCTCCACTGCGTTTATGGCCAAAACGGAAATCTTCTCCCACCATAAGGTGTTTCACACCGAGTTTTTTGATTAAAACTTGCTCAACAAAATCATCGGGGCTCAGGGCTGCAAAGGAGGGGTTAAAATAAGCCACGAGCACGCGGTCGATGTGGCAAGCTGCTAAGGCTTCATACTTTTCCCGCATGCGCGTTAAGCGCGGTACGTTGATCTTGCCTTTTCCATAAAATTCAAGTGGTTGTGGCTCAAAAATCATGACCATGGAGAGCGCGTTTCGGCTACGCGCCTGCTCGTTGACCTGCGCAAGCAAGGCTTGGTGGCCGACATGCACACCATCGAAGTTGCCAATCGTTAATACCGATCCCTGATCGCTGGATTGCACATTATGTAGGCCGCGGATAAGTCTCGTCACAAAGGCTTCTCTCTTATTTAAAGAATCAAATATATACACATATCCCAGCCCTCTTGGCAACGGTTTGCTCGTCGGGAAGCCTGCTTTTATTCCGTAAAAAAGGATTATAATGAAGAAGTAGGTGTCAATCTTCCATCAAGGGGAAAAGACATGGACATTGAGCGGCTCGCAGACTTAAAGCCGGGTGAAAGCTTTAATACGGCAGGTATCCTGAGCCATCTACTGAACCTAATGAACCCCAAAAATGAAAAACTAGATCAGCTCCTGCGCACGCGCTTGGTCAGCCTGGGGAATAGCCTGGCACAATTTGGCAAAGACCTGCAAAATCCCTTGCCCGCCCTCGCTGAAAAACTCAAAGCGCACATCGGGGTACCCAGCAAAGGCTCGAGAGGGGTGGACGTTTTAGCGCAACTCAATGCCTTTGAAAATAACCATCTGCCCAATTTAGTGATTCAGCAAGAGGAACTCCATAAAACACGTGAGCAATTGGCGGCTCAGTATCAACTGTTGGTAGCCAAAGGCACAAGTTTGGAGCTCGCGCGTCTTGACAGCCTGCAAGCGGAGGTGGAGAAAATAAAAACCGGCAAACTGCAGAGTTTTGTGGAACAAAAAGAAAAGGCCACGGAAATCTTGATGCCGCTAAAAGCGAGCATTGAGCAGATTACAGGTAAAGGCAAGGTCCAGCTGGAACAAGAAGAAACCGCCGCCACAGCAACCGCCGCGCCAACACCCGACACAACGACAGCAGCCACCCCCGCAAGACCCGAAGCAACGCCACCGACAACACCGACTCCAGAATAAGCGGAATACCGCCTTCCTGTGTCCCACCGGAGTACTGTTGTCATCCCCCCAAGCTGCCTTGTCATCCCGACATGTTTTTAGTCGGGATGACAAGGGCATGCCGGGATGACGGGCGTTACAGGCATTGCGGGAGGGTTTAAGCGGTGGCTTCTTTCACCGGCTGCAACGGTGGCACCAGCAAATCTTGAAGGCGGATTCCGGAGAGCCATAAGGCTGCGAAGTAAATCACAACCGCTGTGCTCAGCAAACCAAACAAATGCGTCAAGCGCCACAGTGCCGGCTGCGAAAGCCAAGCGGTTAGATCGCCGGCCCCGATGACCAACCATAAAGCCAAAACCAGATTGGCGAAAAGTAGACGCAAGGCAAAATATTTCCAGCCACTGCGTGGAACATAAATGTTATCGCGACGCAGGCAATAGTACAGACACCCCGCATTGACCAACGCAGCCAAGGACGTTGCCAACGCAATACCGGCGTGGGCAAAGGGTAAAATGAAGGTCAGGTTTAAGAGCATATTGGAGACCATGGCAATCACACCGATGCGCACCGGCGTGCGTAAATTCTGTTTGGCATAAAAGCCTGCCGCCAAGACTTTGATCAGCATGCAGGGTGCAATGCCAATGGCAAACATGCTTAAGCTTTTGCGGGCCATCGTCACCGCATAATCATCGAAGCGGCCATAGTGAAAGAGTGTGCTCAACAACGGCAGGGAGAGGGTAGCGAGAACCACTGCCGCGGGGATGCCAATCAGCAGTACCATGCGCAAGGCCCAATCCAGGGTCAGGGAATATTGCTGTGGTGCGGAGGAAGCATGATGGCGCGACAAATGCGGCAGGATCACGGTAGAAATGGCTACCCCAAACACCCCCAGCGGAAACTCCATCAAGCGGTCAGAATAATAGAGCCAGGAGACAGAACCGACAATTAGAAAAGAAGCAAACAAAGTGTCCAGCAATAAATTAATCTGCGAGACAGACACACCAAACAAGGCCGGAACCATTAACTTCAAGACACGGGTCACGCCGGCATTTTTAAAATCCACTTTGGGACGTGGGAGTAAACGCAGACGCCACAAGAAAGGGCCTTGAAAAGCAAGCTGCACTAATCCGGCCAGAAATACACCCCATGCCAATGCTTTGATGGGCGTGCTGAGGAGCGGCGACAACCACCAGGCCGCGGCGATCATGCAGAGGTTAAGAAAAACCGGGGTAAAAGCCGCCACCCAATAGCGGCTATAGGTATTCAAGATGGCTCCGGAAAAAGCCGTCAGTGAAATCAACATCAGGTAGGGAAAAGTGATACGCAACATCGTGACCGCAAGATCAAAACGAGCACCGTCTGTGGCAAACCCCGGAGCAAACAAGCGCACGACCCCCGGCGCCAGGATAACGCCCAGCACCGTCACAAGAAGGAGCACCATGCCTAGAGTCCCTGCCATCGAATCAATAAAACGGCGAATGTCTTCTGCGGATTTTTGCTTTTGATATTCAGATAAGACTGGCACAAAGGCCTGCGAAAAAGACCCCTCTGCAAAAAGACGGCGCATAAAGTTGGGGATTTTAAAGGCCACCGAAAAAGCATCGAAGGCAGCGCCGGCGCCGAAGAGCTGCGCTGTGACCATGTCGCGTAAAAAACCAAAGACGCGTGAAATCATCGTCATGGCAACAACGACACTGGTATGCTTTAGCAAAGACTTACTCATGCCTCAAGCTCACTGTTTTTCTGCAAAGAAAGCCGCAACCCCTGCAGCACCAAATCTTGGATAATGACATTAAAGATGCCTTCTCCCTCAAATAAATAAGCAAAGCCGCCGGTGCCAATGACAAACGGGCTCTCGCCTTGAAACTGCTCGCGCGCAATCATCTGCAAAATTTCGCGCATGGCACCTAAATGACTATAATACAGCCCAGACTGAATATTGGAAACCGTGCTTTGTCCAATGCCGACCTGCGGTTTTAAGATGTTCACCGGCGGCAGCTTGGCCGTGTTTTCATTCAAGGCCTTCATGGCAATGTGAATGCCTGGAATAATCAAGCCGCCGCGATAACTGCGGTCTTTTGAGAGAATATCAAACGTGGTGGCCGTGCCCAAGTCAATGACGACCAGATTTTTGTCCGGGAATTGATGCATGGCCGCAATGCTATCGGCGACACGATCGGCACCGACTTCATGGGTATTTTTATATTGGATTTTCAAGCCCGTCTTGGCGCCCGCCTTGAGAAAGAAAGGATCGATGGCAAAATACTTAATCAGCGAGGAACGCAGGGAATAATCGAGCGACGGAACCACTGAGCAAACAGCAATTTTTTTTATATGCGCGGGATTGAGCTGGTTTTCGCGCAGAATGCTTTTGAAGAATACGCCCAGCTGGTCGGAAGTGCATTGCCGGTCGCTGGGATAGCGGAATTGCAGCAATAGTTTATCCTGCTCAAACACGCCACCATAAATATGACTGTTACCCACATCGAGACAGAGAATCATGAGGTCGGAGCTCCTGTACTGGCTGAGAAAAGAATATTATCAATCAAGCGCACTTCCCCTAAACGCACTGCGGCAAAACGCCGTCCCTCATGCTCCTCCACATAATCCACTGCAAAACCCTTTTCCTCGAGCCGCTTTTTGATTTCAGCACAAGGCAAGTCTGCATGAAAAAGCGCTGGAAAATCGCGGGCTTGCTGATACTGCTCCGGGGTCAAGCGGGCATTGCGGGAACTGTGGGGCAGCCCAAAGGCATTGCGCAAGGTGGGGCAAACCACGACGGTGGTGGGAATAAAAAAAGCCTGGGCCAAGCCGCGAATCAAGACGGCTTGCTGAAAGTCTTTTTCCCCTAAATAGATCCGCTGTGCACGCGCGAGCTGCAAGAGCTTCAAAACAATCGTCAGCATGCCGGTAAAATGCCCGGGGCGAAAGGCGCCTTCCAGCTGTTCACTGAATTCCACCTCATTCACTTGATAGGCGTAGTCATCCGGATAAAGATCAGCATAACGCGGCACCAGCACATAATCGACCTGCGCTTGCTCCGCCAGCGCAAGGTCAGCCGCCAACGTACGGGGATAGTGCACATAGTCGTCGGCATTATTAAATTGGGTGGGATTAACAAAGATACTCAGCAAGGTCACTGCCGACTCTTCACGCGCGCGTTGCAGGAGACTGCAATGGCCCTCATGTAAATTACCCATGGTGGGCACAAAGCCCAGGTTCTCGCCGAGCGAGGCACGCAAGGCCTGCCATTCGGCCAGGGTTTTGATCACTTGTGTCATGGATGCACCTCTAGTAGCAATGTTCTTTTAGATCGGGGTAGGTGACTTTTTTAACCTCGTTATCAAACGCGTTCAACGCCTCACGCACTAAATCAAAGCCATTTAAAAAGGTCTTCAAAAACTTTGGGCGAAACGATTGCGACAAACCCAAGAGATCGTGCCACACGAGCACTTGGCCGGAAGTGTGTGGCCCGGCACCAATGCCAATGGTTGGAATGCTCAAGCGCTCTGTAATCACCTGCGCCAAATCCGCCGGCACACATTCCAGAACCAAGGCAAAACAACCGGCCTCTGCCAAATCCTGCGCCTCACGCAGCAAACGTGAAGCTGCTTCTGGCGCCCGGCCCTGCACTTTAAAACCACCCAGGCTATGAATAGCCTGGGGCGTTAGCCCAAGATGCCCCATGACAGGAACACCGGAATCCACGACATGGCGTACCGTTTTGAGATTGCCGGCAGCCCCTTCTAGTTTTACAGCCTGGGCACCCGCGCGCATGAGGGCTTCCACAGCATCCATGGTGCGCGCACGACTTTTGCGGTAAGAGCAAAAGGGCAAATCACTGACAATGAATTTATGGGGAGCCCCGTTGGCAACAGCCTGCGTAAACTGAACCAGCATGGGAACCGTGGCCCCCAACGTGGTGGCGCATCCTTGCATGACCATGCTGCCACTATCGCCCACTAAAATGCAGTCCACCTGACTCTCATTGAGGATGGAGGCTGAGCAATAATCATAGCAAGTCACCATGGAAAGCTTGGAGCCCTCCCCTTTGCGACTTTGAAAATCATGGATAGTGAGTGCGCGGATCTTCTTGTTTGGGGATGTGGTCATGGGGTGAGTCTCCTGTAAGCATCGACAAAGGCTTGATAAACCCCTTGAAAGGGGTCATTTTCCAAAGCAGCCAGATGGGCTGCAATGGCAGAGTGGTCCTTGCGGACCAGCGGGCCGGTGAGGGCTTGCTGGGGATTTTCCATTAAATTACCCAGAACCTGTTGGAGGTAGGGATAGGCCCCCTCTTTGGGTACCTGGAAGCGCGCTTCAAATTCTTGAAAGATTTTTTGCCACAACAGAACCGTGAAATTACCACTTAAAACGCAAAGAGCATGATAATATGCCCGCTCCTGAGGCGGAAGGCGATAGGAGGGATTCGGCAAACCCGGTAAGAGCTCGGCCAGATCCGGACTGTCTTTTGCAAGAAAAAAGGGGATTTTTTGGTAACCCGCCAAGTCCAGCAAGCCGGCAGCTGCGCTCATTAAGGGGTGCGCAGCATACACCCCCGGCAGGGAAAGACTGCCCGAAAAGTGGACCAATTTTTTACCCTGGAGAAAGGGATACTCTTCGATGAAGCCCGCAATAGCGGGGTCACTCAAAAGCAACAGAATCGGCGAAGCTGTTTCGCTGAGAGCCTCGAGCGAGGGTGCTTGCGGGTCTCGGCGAGACCAGGTTTTATAAGGGATTTGGAGGAGGTCAAAATAGCGTTGAAAATGTCGGGCCACACGGCCAGAGCCTAGAAGTAAGTAAGCAGGTACCTGTCGCATTGATCAAGTCCTTCAATCTGAAGATCTCCCTTATACCACGCTCCAATATTCCTCGCCAAGTCTCTTTTATTACAAAGAGGTCACTTGCAATCGGCGCAATTCTTCGCTAAAGTTTATCACAAATTCAGCAGATGACTAAAATACGTCTTAAAATGCAGCAGATGGCGTTGATGCATCATCACCTCATCCAGCAATAAACTTCATACAAGCGAGGCAGAACTCATGGGCAATCCCTTATATTATTATTTAAAAAAAGGCTTATACACCTCGCCCGACTCTCCCCCCAAAGAAAATTTTCTTTTTAATGAATCGAAGAAGGAGGGTGTGCCTTATGCTCTCTACTCGCTTCCGATGGAAAGCAAAGAAAGTATTTCCGATGGAAATAAACAATACCTTCTCACTGAACATCATTTGAGTTTTTACGACACCTTCACCCCAGGCGCCCTGAAGCGCTTTGGGGAATATCATTATACAGCGGTCTTCTCCAATCCAACGGGCGAGAACTTCAAGCTGCATGCCTTTTTTGACCGCCAAGATCATTGCTTCAGCTATGACTTTACGGATACCCAGGGTAAAACCATTCCCATCCCGAATTTGTTAGTCAAACGCTTCGTGCAACTCGCCATCGAGAATAGCCGCCATTTTATCAGCGATCTGCGCCACCAACATCTACAGACTCTCGCTCACTTCAAACACAGGTATGACAAACAGGAGCAGCACTTGTCGGAGCTCTCCAAGAGCAGCTCTCGCAGCTTGGAATACCGCAGCGCTCTCGGAGAAACACTAACGACTCTGGAAACCTTGAGTCCGCTTGACAACGCTTACACCAGCATCTATCGCCTTCTTTCCCGTCGGGAAAAAATAATCACTCTCGAAGAGCAGCAACGAGAAGCTGTCCTCTCTCGGCGCGCAAAAGAAATCGAAGAAGACCACCCTGCGGATGACCTTGAAGTCCTCACCGAAACCTCGCCAACGGAAGAACAGAAAACAGAAAAAACGCTCCCCAGCGTATCGCAACCCATTCAACAAGCAAGCCGTGATGAAGCCCGCTATCTCCAATCCCTCGAGAAAAAATCGCTCTCACCCACGGACCAAGAACGTCAAGTTGCACTTTTCACCGCTTTGCATGGCAACGTTACCGACACCGCCTTAGCACTCGCGGAAGACCAGCAAGCCACCACACTGGAGGAGCTGCAGACACTGCAAGGCTTGGTCGTCCGCTTACCGCGGCATGGGGAACTTTTATTAAAAAAACTTTTAAAAGAAAGAAACTTTAAGCTGGCCGAAAAACTCAGCAATGTAGTGGAACAATTACCGCCCACCTCCTTTGAACAAGCATTGCGCGAAGGCGATGCGCCTCTTTTAGATTTTTTGCTGACCCATGGTAAATTCGCAATCAATACCTTCTTGGTCGATGGCCTCACTCCTGTTCTTTACTGCTACAAAAAACACACGGATACGACGCCCCTAGTGGATTGCCTTTCCGTTTTAATCAAACATGGCGCTTCCATGCTTATTAAAGACACTGATGGCTTACCTTTGGCCTACCAGATCCTATCGGACCCCTTCCACCCGCTGCGAAAAGCTGCATTCCAAAATGCTCCCAAAATGCTATGCCCCTCAATGTGGGCCATGCTCGAGACCATGCTGCTAGATTACCTTCGTCAACACCCGACTCTACCCCTGGCAAAAGCACGAACTTTACGCGAAGGAGCTGCGGCCTATCGAAAAAGTATTGATCTCATGAAAGTTACGATGCCTGGGGCCCTCTCTAAGATTGCGCGCAGCAAAATGCATGACTTGCCCATGCTCGGGGAGATCCCCGCGGTCAAAAATATGAGAGACACCTTAATGTCAGACCCTGAAGTTATGGACAAGCTTAAACAGCTCCGAACAGTGATGACTCGGTTCATCTCTGCTCAGTCAGAAAAAGACAAAAGAAGCGCGCTCTGCAAAAATACTGCACCGCAACTACCTTCCGCTATAGAACAAGAAGCCTTCCAGCGGATGACATCTTTTCCTCATGCAGATGCCAAACAATTTATCATGGAATATTTTAATGACTACATCACGATATTTGATACAAGCAATACGATACAGAACCTTGCGAAAATTGCCCGACAAAAGGGCACCAAGCACAAGAAAGCTGCAAAAAATGCTCTTCAGCAAATCTCTCGCCTGCGTCAAGAAATCGCGCCTCTCCTACTGAAACATGAGTCCCAATTACTGCCCTTAGAAGAAACCCTCTCTTCAAAAAAATATTTAGCCCTTAAAAAGCAGCCTGTGAAAGACACGCAAAGTAAACCACCTTTACTAGCGACACAGGATACATCTGAAATACTCTCCCGTTTTCAAAAAACCCCCGAAGAAAAAGGCCTGCCAAAAGCTCCCGCCCGGGACTCCTTCCACAAAGATCTCCTCGATAACAAAGATGCCCGTCAAGCGTTTGATAAGCTGATGGGTAAGGCGATGGATAAGGCGACATTTGGCAAGGAGGAGTCCCAGCAAGCGTTTAATAAGGCGATGGAGCTTGTACTACTGCCTTTCGCTCGAAAAATGGAGCGGAAACCCAGCACAACTCCACAGCCCTCTTTCGTGACAACCTCTTCCAACCTCTTTCCCAAGCCTGGAAGCCTGCAAACAGCACCCTCAAGGACCCCTGGAATGAGTATGGCTACTAAACCGAACCTGAAAAGCTCGAGACCCACGTGATCGGGAGGCTTCTGATCATAGCCGGTTTCGGGCCGGCATACTTGCGAGAATGTGGATATTCTGGCATCCCCTTTGGCAACGGCCTGCGCATACTGAACCAGGCCAAGTCCCTTTTATAAAAATATTAAAATGAGGCTTCTTGCCATCGGCAAAATTCTTCGCTAAAGTTCGTCATAAATTCAGTAGATGGCTAAAATATGTCCCAAAATACAGCAAATGGGATTAATACATCATCACCTCATCCAATAAACTTCATACAAGCGAGGCAGAACTCATGGGCAATCCCTTATATTATTACTTAAAAAAAGGCTTCTACACCTCACTCGATTCTCCCCCCAAAGAAAATTTTCTTTTTAATGAATCGAAGAAGGAGGGTGTGCCTTATGCTCTCTACTCGCTTCCGATGGAAAGCAAAGAAAGTATTTCCGATGGAAATAAACAATACCTTCTCACTGAACATCATTTGAGTTTTTACGACACCTTCACCCCAGGCGCCCTGAAGCGCTTTGGGGAATATCATTATACAGCGGTCTTCTCCAATCCAACGGGCGAGAACTTCAAGCTGCATGCCTTTTTTGACCGCCAAGATCATTGCTTCAGCTATGACTTTACGGATACCCAGGGTAAAACCATTCCCATCCCGAATTTGTTAGTCAAACGCTTCGTGCAACTCGCCATCGAGAATAGCCGCCATTTTATCAGCGATCTGCGCCACCAACATCTACAGACTCTCGCTCACTTCAAACACAGGTATGACAAACAGGAGCAGCACTTGTCGGAGCTCTCCAAGAGCAGCTCTCGCAGCTTGGAATACCGCAGCGCTCTCGGAGAAACACTAACGACTCTGGAAACCTTGAGTCCGCTTGACAACGCTTACACCAGCATCTATCGCCTTCTTTCCCGTCGGGAAAAAATAATCACTCTCGAAGAGCAGCAACGAGAAGCTGTCCTCTCTCGGCGCGCAAAAGAAATCGAAGAAGACCACCCTGCGGATGACCTTGAAGTCCTCACCGAAACCTCGCCAACGGAAGAACAGAAAACAGAAAAAACGCTCCCCAGCGTATCGCAACCCATTCAACAAGCAAGCCGTGATGAAGCCCGCTATCTCCAATCCCTCGAGAAAAAATCGCTCTCACCCACGGACCAAGAACGTCAAGTTGCACTTTTCACCGCTTTGCATGGCAACGTTACCGACACCGCCTTAGCACTCGCGGAAGACCAGCAAGCCACCACACTGGAGGAGCTGCAGACACTGCAAGGCTTGGTCGTCCGCTTACCGCGGCATGGGGAACTTTTATTAAAAAAACTTTTAAAAGAAAGAAACTTTAAGCTGGCCGAAAAACTCAGCAATGTAGTGGAACAATTACCGCCCACCTCCTTTGAACAAGCATTGCGCGAAGGCGATGCGCCTCTTTTAGATTTTTTGCTGACCCATGGTAAATTCGCAATCAATACCTTCTTGGTCGATGGCCTCACTCCTGTTCTTTACTGCTACAAAAAACACACGGATACGACGCCCCT
>Ga0206838_10055_pt2 | contig 17649 bp, 23 predicted proteins | sample Alteio_BWOrgCont_26_FD_152879 | JGI IMG/M metagenome (GOLD analysis project Ga0206838, IMG submission 152879) | Enriched cells from forest soil in Barre Woods Harvard Forest LTER site, Petersham, Massachusetts, United States -... | ecosystem: Environmental > Terrestrial > Soil > Temperate forest >...
GGCAAGCCGGTGAAAGGCGTTTTTCATTGCCGCCGGATCACAAATTTTGTCTTGTTCGGGCACAATAATGGCCGTCGGCAAAGTAACGCGATTCACTTTTGCGAATGCTTTACGGCAAAGCAGATCGATCAAAAATAAATAAAAAGTGGGTAATACCACCGGATCTTGAAAAAAGGGCTCCTCATAGCGTGCCGTGTTTCGGGTTAGTTCGCGAATCCCGTAAGGCAAGGCGGTATTGGCTTTTAGCCCTTGAAACAAGACATTTTTGTAGTTGTTCAGTTTAAACTTGAGAGAAAAAAGTGCCGGGTGAGGCTGAAAGGCGGGCGCAAGCATGATTTGGGCAAAAAACGGATGCGCATATTCGGTTAAATAAAGCGTGGATAACACACTGCCCAGACTGATCCCGATTAACACCGGCTGAATATCGAAAAGCGCGTTGCTTTGCAAATGCTTTACAAAGTGAGAAAAATCCTGCACATAACTTCCGGGCGTCATTTTAGGGGCAACCTCTTCGTTTAGCCCAAAACCCCGGGCGTCCAGCCCATAAATTGGCCCAAAATCAGGCGCCAGCAACCGTAAAAAGTCGATAGCGTTTTTAACGGAGCCTCCCAGTCCCGGCACAAAAACAACCGGACGCCGGCCTGAAGCCGAGCCTTCTGCGATAATCCCGTAGCGAAGCAGGGTCTCATCCGAGGCCGAGAAAGCAGAAACGGTGAATGCCGGAGCGGTCGTTTGAAGCATGGTCTAATCATGCCCAAGGGGGGACCCTTTGTAAAGTCAGGCAACATCTGATACGATAGGTCTGTGAACGGAGGCTGCTCCAATGATTTCTTTGGTTTCGTTGTTAACGGCGATGAATTATCGGGATCAAGCATTGAACAATATGCTGGAGGCTCAGGAAGGGTTTTTTAACCTGATGGGTCAGGCGCCCAGGTTTGCTTCTCAAGGGAGCGCCGGGATGCATGAAGCGGCGGCGCTGGACACTAAACTTCAGAGCAGTCTGTTGATGAATCGGTTGCGCTACCTGTTTTGTGCCGAGTGGGCCAAGTCTGCCGAAAAGATGGCGAGTCGTGAAGCAAAAGAGCGTTTTAGCGCTTTCATGTAGATTAAAAGTCGGTTTGATGGTCAGCACCTGTTTGCTGAGTCATTGGGTTTGTCTGGCAGATCCGCCGCCCAGCCAAGTTCCTTCAGCTGTCTGGCAGGACGAGACGTCCGGCAAGCGGTTGCAGTTGCAGACTCAAAAACTGGGGTCGCCAGGGGTGATTATGGATCGTCAGGTCCAGCAGCAGCGCTATAACACCTACGAAAATAAAACCCGGGACCTGGATAATTCACTGACGACGGCGTATTTGTATTTGAGATCACTGAATGGCCAACTTCCTGATTTACAGCGCCTGAGCGCGTTAAATGCCGAGGTCTGGTTGAACTGGCAATCGGTCGACCGAGTGCTCACGGATTCGGATCGGCAATACAAGTCTTATCAATACATGAAGCAGGCGGCGTTTGATTTACACGCCATGACAAGCTACTGGATTGACGCCAACGCCGTTCGTCCAGTCTATCGGGGCACTCAAAAAGACATGGACGACGACCGTCTGGCCATCGCCCAGGGCCAAGCCAAAGTCCAAAACACAGTCGACTCGCTGACCAAGCTGGATCAACTCAAACGGGATTTAAACGACGAGCTGCCTTATTGAGGCAAGCGCCTTGGTTTTGATCTCTTCGAGAGGAAGCTCGCCTTGTTGAATAGTTTGCAAGAGCCATGCATCTTCTAAAACCGTCTGGTAAAGCCGGTGGCGTTCAGATTCATCCGTGATGTGTGCTTGAATTTCTTGTCGAAGTTGTTGAAGCAAGGTTAAATAAGGCCCCACCCATGGCCCCAGTTGGGCTTCCAATGTCTCCCGAAGGTGTTTGATAAACAAGGGGCTTGCTCCGCCTGAGAATAAGGCAATCTGAAGCGGTTCATAATGGATTAACCCAGGCACAATAAAATCACTTTGCGCCAGGCCTTCTGTGGCTGAATTAACCCAAATATTTCGGGCATGGCAATCGGTGGCAATTTGAGCGTTTACATCCGGGTTATCGGTGCAGGCAAAAACCAGAATGGGTTGAATTTTATCCAATAAGGCAGCCTCGTAAGGCTGAGTCAGGCAAGAAATTTGATCGGATGAAAAGGCCTCTGTAAATTCGCAAGAGACCACCGTCAGTTTGCAACCGGTGGAAACCAACCGCGTTAATTTTCGGGTGGCAACCGTTCCGGCACCGACCATCAAAACAGGCTTGTCGCTTAAATTAATTCCAATAGGATAAATCGTCATTGCGAGGGCGCATCTCGTCTAGAGATGTGTCCGTGGCAATCTCCTGCGCCGAAAGCAGATCGATCCGTGACGCGGTGGGGATTGCCACGTCGTCGCTGACGCTCCTCCTCGCAATGACAATTTGATTTAATATTCCCGTCGGATGGCATAGCGGGTGAGCCCTTCCAGGGCCTTTAGATAGGGCGTAGGAGGAAGAAACCGGATCGCGGATCGCGCTTTTTCGGCGTAATCTTCAGCCATGGCCAGTGTTTTGGGAATGGCATCGGCTTCTTCTAGAAGTGCAAAAAGGGCTTGTTGCAAAGATTCGGGATCTTCGGTAAATACTTTCTCAACCAGGGTTTCCAGGGTTTGCCGTTTTTCAGGCTGCGCTTCAAACGCTTCCAGGGCAATCAGAACCGGGGCGTTCAGCAGACCATTTTTCAAGTCATCCAGAACCGGTTTGCCCAGCTTTTCAGCGGAAGCCGTGTAATCGAGCAGGTCATCGACGATTTGAAACGCGATCCCAAATTGCTCACCAAATAATTTCAACGCCTGGATTTCCGTTTCCGGTAAATGGTTGAGGACCCCGGCCGATTCACAGCATGCTGAAAACAGCGATGCGGTTTTACAGATGGATTTCTTAAAATAACTGTCCCAACTGGTTTTAAGGTTATAGCTGGTATGAATTTGCTCGACTTCCCCTTCACACAAATTGGACAAAACGGTTGCAAAAATCGAAACCAGCCGGCAGTTATTCAGTTTGGACAGTTTTAAACTGGCCTGTGCCAATAAATAATCACCACTTAAAATAGAAATCTTGTTTCCCCATAACGCGCGAATCGTGGCCTTGCCTCGCCGCAAGCCAGCGTCGTCCAACACATCATCATGCAGCAGGGTGGCCACATGAATCAGTTCCGCCACGGCTGCTGTTTCAATATGAGACGATTCAATCTGTCCGCTGGCCCCCGATGCCAGTAAACAAAGCAGGGGGCGGAATAATTTCCCTTCCCCGCCCATGGCATGATGAACCGATTCCACCAATAATGCTGTCTCTGGGGGAACAATGGCAAGCAGGCTTTCGCGAACCCTGACCAAATCGGTCTGAACCGGTTCGTAAATCGCATCAATATCCATTGCAAGGAGTGTATTCACAGTCACCAATCTTAAAACCTCCCCTGGCGATTGTACCCAACATGAGAGGGAAATACTACACGGCCGGGCTTTACAAATGGATACAAACCAGCATCGATTTTCTTAATATTGTTTTTATATAAATAAGAGTTAGGAGAAAGCGTTATGAATTTGCAATTGCCATGGACGCCCTCGTGCTTCCCCCCACAATTTGAATCCTGTGTGCCGCAGCAGCCCAGTTGCTATCAGCCGCAGTCCTGTTATTTCCCTCAGCAGCCCAGCTGCTATCAACCGCAGCCTTGTTTTATACCCCAGCAACCCAGCTGCTATCAAATTCCTCAGCAAGCCTACCCAGAACAGGCTTACCCGCAGCAAACCTATCCGAGCAGTTTTGCCTATGCCGGCGCTTCATCTGCCGCCGCAGGTTATAGTGCTTATCCAGAGAGTGCGATCTCACCGCCGCAGGTATCGGTTGACATGCCGATCAGCCAAAGCCAAACCAGTAGCATGGCCTTGGGTACAACCGGAGGGTTGAGCGCCATCAGTGCATCGGGAATTAATTTTAATTACGCCTAAAGTCTGGTACTGATGCGATGAAACGCTTCCACCAATTCAGGTTGAAGCATTTGAGCCAAGCGAACCCGGCGTTTTAAGGCTTTTATCTGAAGGGCGTTTTGCAGGGTCTCGTCTGTTATGAAGGTAGACGCGTGCTGGACCAAACGGATGTTATCCGTCAGTGTGTCGTCTATAACAAGTTCTTTTCCTTCAAACAGGGACTCGATTAATTGCTCGGCCTGCTCGAAAAAGCAGCTATAGGAAGGCGGAACGCAAATAGGTTCAGGTTTTATTAGAGTAGCCATTGATTTTCACCATGAGGGTTTGTGGGGTGGTATCAACATTAAACCCTACACATTTAAAAAAGCGTACATATTTTGCGTGATCTTTAAAGAATATTAAGTAAAGCTATAAAGAAGAAGGCTCGTAAAGCAGGCTGTCCTGCCAGGTTTGCACGATTTCGGGGCGTTTTATCATATCGGTGTGCTGTGCGCAGATATCGCTCATTACGTTAATCACACCCATATCCACCGACAGGTCTTTTCCCAGTTTGCCGTAAAGGCAAAAACCGGCTTCGGTCGCAATGCCATGAGCGTTACCCGCTGTAGGGCGGTAAAAATAGGCACAACTGCCGCATGAAAGAAGCTTAAATCCTTTTTGCTCCAAGCGGGTTTCCAGCTCGTAATAGGCCTGATCCAGGATACGGTAGGCTTTGGTCTTGAAAGACAGCTGTTTATAGCTGAAAATCAAGTGATACACCCCCTCGTTTTTAATAGCCGTGAGCGAGCACATGACCGATTGTTTACCATTGCTGATGGGCATCTGGTAATCTTCCCGACAGTCTTCCGAACGGGTGCCATTAAAGAGCTCGCTTTTCCAGTTGTTTTCGTTGAGCAAGTCCGGATCGGACAATGACCCGGGGTCTTCAAATAATTTAGAAACAGATCGTTTGCCGATAAAAAGCTGACTGGGATCTTTCAGTTTGTCTTTTAAAGAAGAGGAAAGGAGTAAATCTTTTTTACGAACGGTTTCCGGGGCGGGGCCATCCAAATGAGCCAGTGCTGACATCAACTGGCTTTTTGCCGCAGCTACAGGACGTTTTGTAGGTTGCGACTCATCAAATCTTAAACCCACCCGGGCATGGCGAGGACGAATGATGGAACGCAGCGTATTCTCAGCGGTAGCCAACAGCAGAAACAAGGGGAAAAGTGTCAGGCCGGCAATATAAATAAAGGGCTCAACCATCACGTAAAACAGCATATCTTTCAATGAGAACCGGGCCACCGCAGCCGCCGCCAGCTGCAAGCCGACAAAAACCAATGAGAATCCCAGCCAGGCATTAAAATTACCCAGTATAGAGGGGGCAATCAGGCTGGCCAGGGCGCAAACAATACCGATGGTACCGATTAGAAACGTGGGAGGCTTAATGACGCACCAGGCCTGATCAAGCAGGCCGGGGTCAAACTCCCGGACACCCAGCAAAATCAAGGGAATGCAATACCGAACGGCAAGCTGAATGCGGTTTAGAAACGCATGCGCACTATCTTTTAAAATTTTGATCAACTCGATTTTTTCATTGCGATAAACCAGGACATTCGGCGCCCAGTGGACGCGATAGCCACTCATATTCAGCAGTAACGTATATTCCAGATTGTCGATATCTTGCCCCTGGCGAAAGGGAATCATCTCCAGCAGTTCCTGGCGAACCACCCACCCGGATGTCATCAGGCGTGCCGATAAACCCAAATGGAAGCGCCCGGCGTTTTCGACCCGGTTCATCATGCGCGTGGCCAGTGAAACGGCATAACCGGTAATACCTTGAGGTACCCGTTTTAAGGCCGTATAGCCCTGCATGGCAAAGCAATCATAGGCCCGAGTGGTGATGTTTTTCAAAAAATCCTGCCGGACGATGTCATCGGGTTCCAAAAAGGCAAACAGCTTCGTTGGTCCACCCGCAGCCAGCAGCCTCTCGGTTAGCCATGAGATAAGCTGTCCATGGCGGCCTTGTTTGGCAGGGTAGGTCCATATTTTAACGTTGGAGGGAAGCTCTTCGTTATGGGGCAGGCCAAAAACGCTTTCTTCGGTCGCGATAATGTGAATTCCAATGCGTTGCGGCGGATAATCCTGCCTTTCAAGGGCTTTTACCAATTCCTGCAGGGCACCGGACTGGGTGGTGTCGGTATAGGGAATAACGACAGCGATATGAAAATCCGTCCCCCCCCGATAGGTATGTTTAATCAGGTCATGGCGTCGCCCGAATTCGGCTGAAAACGTCAGCAGTGCTGAACGGACGAGGATAAAACATCCCACGAGAATCAACGGTATTGCAAGTAAAGTCATCAGTTTTTATCATCCCCAGATTAATACTGGAACCATTCTACGGGATTTCCCCCGGATGCGGCAAGGCCAGCGCCAAGATTGATGGACGCAATTTTTGCATGGCGGCGGTTTTATGCATATTATGGGGCCAAAACAGGGTGCGGATTTGTGACAGCAACAGGACAGATACAACCTGTATTCGGTGGATTTGGCACCGTTACACGGCTTTGCCGCCTGGTCACCGAAGATCGCACCTGGAAAGCCCTGGGGGTGGAAGTGCTGGGGATTAATCTGCCTAAATGCGTCATTACCCGCACATGGAATGAAACACTGGATGCCGGAACCGTGGAGTTTGGCAATACGCTGGGGTTTTTCGGCGGCCTGTACGTCTTAAACGCGATGGTCGATAAAACTTTGAAACGTCTGCGTATTCCTGTCCATCCTGATCCAAAAATACTCAGCCGGGGAAGGATTATGAAGAGTTTTGCACTGGTTTCTCCTCTGTTTGCCTTTATGTTTGCCGTGCCCTATTTTAGAAATGCCCTAACTGCTTGGCGATCTGGAACGACAGATTTTAGAAACCTGATTAGCAAAGGAGATCAAGCTAAAACAGCGCTTGTAGAAGCGAAAAGTCGTCAGCATATGCGCCATAATCTCAAAAAGGGGTTGGGGTTTATCGCCGCAGGGGTGGCCCTGGGTTTGGCCGGATTCGTTTTTTTTGCCTCCGCTCCGGCAAGGGTTCTATTGGGAAAGGCGAAACCCGGAACGTGGCTTCAAAAAGGCCAGTCTGTTCTTAAGGCGGCTTGTTTAAGAGGCAAAGACGGCAAGTCCTATGACGATTACTATGCCTTGGCTTATTGGGGTGTTCCTTGTTACACGGGCTTGATTGCGGCCTCTCGTGACCCGTTTGAGGTCAAGGAACAGGCGCTGAAAATGCTGAATTTCCATTTTATGTATCTGGTGCCCAACAAAATCATCCAGAGCGCCGTAAAAAATAGCCAGCAAGCCTATATCAGGCGGTTCCCACAGGTCTATCCCGGCAAGGTATTCTCTTACGGTCAATGGGCCCAGGTCCATCGCACCGCGTCTCAAGCCATAAAATCAGGCCTGGCCAAGGCGTTGCGGTTTGAAAATACCCGAATCCTCACAGATTTAGGTGTCACCACGGCTTTAATGGCCGTCTTTCCCACAGTATTAAACATCTATCTCACCCAAAAACGAATTGAGCGGGCAAGGATGCTGGAAAGATCTTAAGCTGTGATATTAAACTGGCTTGCGATTTTTGTATTTATAGATTTTGGGTCGGACGTTCTAGTGACAATTTGAATATCTCGATAAGTTTTAGTTCTATGGTGAGCCATTCTATCTCCAAGTTTCTGATCAAAATTACTTCTGATAAAGGCATTTGGAAGATTATTGGAATCGATTACATACAATTCGCCTTCCTTGTTATTTCCAATAAGAACGGGAACAATAGAACTAAAGGCCTTCTCAGACTGAGTTCTTTGTTTTGGCACAAGCCCTTTTGGTTTAGAGAGGAGAACAGATGCTTCTATATCCCCGGTTAGTATGTCTACATTAGTCATTTCTCTCTTTCCGGTGGGAAAGGGCATGAAGGCGTAATGTCTTGCACTAAAATGAAGTAAGGACTGATTAAGTTGCATCAATATATCCTTTCGTTTGAGGGGTATTCTAAAGTAACGTGGGTCAAAATCTGAAATTGCGCTTTTTTATAAACTCTTTTAAAAAAAGAATCCATGCGATTAGTCAAAGGAACTACTCCCTTGGTTAATGGAAAAACTAGCCGGTTGAGTTCCTCGTTTGGGTTTTCTTAACGGATCCGGTTGAACCTACACTGAAGGTAGTTCAGGAAACATTCCGAATCCTAGGACTGTTTAATCCCCAAACGAGAAAGGACTAGAATCATGAAAAAAATGTTAGCTCAATCCTTATTGGTTGCTTTGGCTGCTACCGTTTTGACCTCAGGTGCTTTTGCCGCTGATACCGCCAAAACCATGACCACTCCTAAAACCACCAAAGTTGCTACAGAAACCAAAACCGACACCAAAAAAGAAGTAAAAGTCTCCAAAAAATCCAAATCCAAAAAAGGGACAAAATCAGCTAAATCCGAATCTAAAAGCGAAACCAAAAAAGAAACCAAAACCAGCAAGTAATTCATCCTAAACATTAACCCCCTCTGTAGCGTCAGCTTCAGAGGGGGTTTTGTATCATAATAGGCTTGTTATGACGCGCCGATTTTTTCTGTTTTTCTTTTTAACCGCTATTTTACCCATCATCATCCTGGGTGGGATGCTGCTTCACGTGGCCAATAACATGTTCGATGAAAAGCTGGCCAGCTTGCTGATTACGGATAGGGAACTGGCAACCAGTATCTACGAAAGCGACTTGGAAAAGCTGGAACTGGTGGCCAACCAGGCGGCCTCTTTAACGGTGGATGAAAAATACCGTATGTATAAGGCTACCGGGCGTGCATGGCCTTTGGTCTCTACTTTAAACCGTCTGCAAAAGAGCAAGGATTTGGATATTCTGGCCCTGTTCGATCCCAAGGGGGAGTTGGTGGCCAGTACCGACTTGATTGAATTGATGTTTCCCCAATCGGTCCACACGCTTTTTCATGAAGCCTTGCAAGGCAAGCCTACCGCATCGATTGAGCAATTTGTAACCCGTCAGACCAAAAAGCCCCAGCTGTATTACCTGGCGGTGGCCCCGGTCTTTTCCGACACCTCGCCCAACGAGGTGACCAGTGTGCTCATGATCGCCCAGCGGCTGCAGGATAATTTTTCCGCGCCCAACGTAAAGCGTCTGGGGAGCGAGATAGACTTGGCAATTTTTAAGCAGGGCGCTTATCAGCCGCATCTTATTTTTTCCAATTTTCCCGGTAAAATTGCCGAACAAATCCCTATCAGCGCGTTATCCAAACAAAAACCCTGGCCGTTTCAAACGGGTAACCTGCTGTACAAGTGTTTAAACAGCCCGCTGAAAAACATTGCGGGCAAGCCTATTGGGACGATGGCGGTTTGTATCCCGGAAACCAGTGAAGCGTCATTTAACCAATGGATTCGCTTGATGATGGGCATCAGTATTATGATAGGGTTGGTGGTTATTAGTACGGTAGGCTGGCAGTTCAAGCGGTCTTTTGTGACGCCGGTTGAAGCCATCGCCAAAACGGCGTCCGAAGTGACGCACGGGGACTTGTCCGCTCGCGTGCCTGAACAACATGCCCAGTGGGAGTTGCAACGAACCCTTCAGCAATTTAATCGAATGCTCGCGCAGCTGCAGGAAAACGAGACGCTTCGTAACACGTTTATTTCCGCCTTGACCCATGATTTAAGAACGCCGCTGTTGGCGGAAAAACGGGTGTTGGAGACCTACCAGGAATTTCTCGACGACTTTCCGCCTGAATTTCGACCGATGACCCAAAATCTCTGCAAAAGTAATGAACACCTGCTGTCGATGGTGAATCAAATGCTGGAGACCTATAAATACGAGGCCGGAAAAATCCCCCTGGTGCCCGTGTCGGTGTCGTTGAAAAAACTGGTGGAGGCATGTTTTGACAGACTGCGCCCGCTGGCCGAGGCCAAGCAGATTATATTGCTGAACCATGTTCCCCCCGATTTCCCTCACTTCGTGGCCGACAGCGACCAGATTGAGAGAATCCTCTCCAATCTGGTGGGTAATGCCATTGAGAATATTCAGGAAGGTCGCCAGGTTGAAGTGTCGGCCGAGAAAATGGAGGATGGCGCAACCCAAATCCAGGTAAGGGATAACGGCCCCGGGATTCCTGCCGACATTTTGCCCCGGATCTTTGAGCGCTTTACCACCGGCCCCTACAAGGCCAAAAAAATCGGGTCCGGGTTGGGGCTTTATATCTGCAGGCTGATTGTTGAGCACCATGGCGGTATAATTCAGGTAGAAAGTGATCCTGCCGAGGGTACCTGTTTTACTTTCTCCATTCCCGAGCCCTTGCAGATTCAGGTGAATAATAATGACGAGTGAACAGCCTTTAAAAATTCTGATTGCCGAAGATCATGAACTGTCGCGAAACGGTATTGTGTTTTCGCTTCAGAAAAAAACGTCGTATGTCTTTGTGGGTGAAGCCGAGCGCGGGGATCAGGCCGTCAGTCTGGTGGAAAAATATGAGCCCGATGTGGTGCTGATGGATATTGAAATGCCGGTGATGGACGGCATTGAGGCCACGCATCAAATCAAGGCCAAATATCCGCAGGTCAAAGTTATTATGCTGACCTCTCATGAAGAGGGTGAGGAAGTCTACGCGTCATTGGCCGCGGGGGCCGATGCCTATTGCAAAAAAGACATCAAAATGGATCGCCTGATTCAGGTGATTGAAATGGTGAATGACGGCGCCGTCTGGCTGGATCCGGCCATCGCCAAGCTGGTGATGCAATCGTTACCCTTCTCCCTCCCCAACCGGATGAAGGGCGCCCACCCGCGCCAGCGCTACAGTATCGAGCTGACTGATAGAGAGCTGGAAGTTTTAGAAGGGTTGGTCGAGGGACAAAGCAACAAAGAAATTGCCGATAATCTCTGCATCACGGTGCATACGGTTAAGGCCCATGTCTGCAACATCATCCAAAAACTCGCCGTCGACGACCGCACCCAGGCAGCGGTTAAGGCTCTTCGAGAAGGCTTGGTCTCAAAGAAGCCTTAAGAAGCTCCTTCTTTACGTTGTTTCATTAGGCTGCGCAGATGTTCTTTTCGTTTAGAGGCAGCGTCTAACTTCTTAGTGGCTGCTTCCACCGTGTCACCTGGATTAATTCGGATGGTGGCTAAAGAACCTTGAACAAACATAACCGGCTGCCAGAGGATTCTAGCGGTGTCTACAGCATGGGTTATTCCAGTGCGTAAAATAGTGTCTTTGGATCATAGACAATCCCTTGCTGCAAAAGATTCTCATTACCTCTGCCTGCCGCTGAATATAATTTCAAGGCCAAATGATTGATAGAGTCTGGGTATAAGAAGTAGGTTTGAGAATCCCGGCCTAGGCTTAAGCGTATAGGTTTTTTGTGGTATTTGGCTAATTTTTCAGCATGATCAAAGTGATTAGAAACATGAGTGCTGCCAATAAAGGGTAAGGTTGTACTTACTGATTCATATTCAAGATAGTCTGTTGGACCTTTAACTTCTGTTGTACCAAATGCTGGAATGGCCTGCTTGCGTAATGAATAAGATTGAGTTGATATGTTTTTTAAATTGATTAATTGGAATTGAGTTTGCATCACTGAGAAACTCCTTCACGATCTGAATAAGTGTATTGTCTCTCGTAAACAAAGTCTCTCAAGATCATAAATTGCCTCAGAATCTTCATATTTTTACATTTCTTAATCCCCTCTCTGAAGCCGCGAACGCGGCCAAAAAAAAAGCCGTGAACGGAAACGTCCACTGGCTCTTGTAGGAACTGCGTTGGATATGTAGGTTACTAGGTGAGATTGTAAACTTGTTTAAGTCTGTGTGGTCACGCTCTGTGTGTGGTTAATTGAACTACCGCTCAAAAGGCTCTCTGAAGGAAATATCTGTAATTACCGTCCTCTATATTTTTAGTATAAACAGGAATGATATTTTTGCAGAAAAAGCGCCGATTTTTTTAAACTCTGTAAAGAAAACATTACGAGGTTCGGGTATACTCGCATGGGTAAGGAGAATTCTGATGGCAGGTCATTCCAAGTGGGCTAATATCAAGCATCGCAAGATGTCTCAGGACGCCAAGCGGGGGCAGGCTTACGGCAAGTTTAGCCGGGAGATTATTATGGCCACCAAAATCGCGGGGGCCGACCCGGCGGCGAATTTTCGATTGCGCACGGCCATAGAGCGGGCCAAGGCGGCGGGATTGCCCAACGATACGGTGGAGCGAGCCATTGCCAAAGGGGCGGGGCAGCTTCAGGGGGATCAGCTGGAGAATTTAACCTATGAAGGGTATGGACCAGGAGGGGTAGCGATTTTAATCGAGGCGATGACCGATAACCGCAATCGTACGGCGGGGGATATTCGAAGCTATTTCAACAAATACCAGGGCAACTTGGGAGAGTCGGGGTGTGTGGCCTGGATGTTTGAGGAGAAAGGCCAGATTCGGATCCCGGCTGGTAATTTAGCCGAGGATGTGGTTTTGGAGGCGGCCCTGGAAGCTGGGGCAGACGATGTGCATCTGAATGAGGAAGAACAGGTGTTTGAAATATGGACGTCGCCTCTGGCGCTTAACACGGTTTGCCAGGCGCTGAAGATTCCGATTCAGTCGGCCGAAGTGACGCGTATTCCACAAACCATGGTGAGTGTGACAGAAGCGGACGTGGCCAAGCCTTTGTTGAGGCTGCTGGATGCGATTGAAGATCAAGACGATGTGCAGGCGGTGCATGCCAATTTTGAGATGGATGACGCCATGATGATGGCATGTTCTCCCCAGTAGCGCTCTATTTTGCACTGGCACAAGAGGAGACCCACAGTGCCTTGTTGGATTCCTGCGGATGGCAGGGTAAAACCGGCGGGTTTTATTTTATGGGGTTTGAGGCGCAAGAGATTATCCGGGAATGGCCTCCCCTGGCAATACAGAATTCCCGTGAGCCCTATGCTGGTTTTAGAGACGGCTGGATAGGGGTCTTGTCTTATGAACTGAATCATCTGTTGGAGCCCAGCGTACCCCAAGCATTTCGGGAGTCTCCGATGGGGTTGGCTTATTTTGTGCGGTTTAAACATCGAATTCTCTGGAACCCGGAAACCGGCCAGTACCAGATATTATCCGATGATCCGATGTGGGTTGAAAAAGTAAATCATGTATTGAAAGAAGAACCGCCGGAGAGGCGACCCTTGCTGGGATGGGAGGGGGAAATCCAACAGTCGATGTCTCAAGAAATATTTGAAGCTCAGGCTGCAAAAATTTTAGAAGAAATCCAAGCTGGAAACCTTTACCAGGCTAATCTTTCCCTAAGATTTGAGATTTCTGACATTTCTAATAATATGCTCCCATCTATTTATGAAGCCTTGATCCGTCAAAATCCATCCCCTTTTTCCGGTGTGTTCTGGACACCGGAAGGCATTATTCTGTCCAACTCCCCGGAGCGGTTGGTCAAATATGATGCGCAAACCAATATGATCGAGACGCGCCCCATCGCCGGGACCCGTGGCCGGGGTCAAACGGTACAAGAAGATGAAGAAATCGGGACCCGATTACAGGCCAATCCCAAGGAACTGGCCGAGCATGCCATGCTGGTTGATCTGGAAAGAAACGATCTGGGTAAAGTCTGTATCCCCGGTACCGTCCAAGTGAAAGAGGAGTACAGTCTTGAAAAATATGCCCATGTCACGCATTTGGTCAGCCAAATCGAGGGCCAAAAACGGCCGGAGTCATCCCCGTGGGATATTATACAGGCCATGTTTCCGGGGGGCACGATTACGGGATGCCCTAAAATCCGGTGCATGCAAACTTTGGCCGAACTGGAGCCGGTACCGCGATGGCTTTATACAGGCAGTTTTGGGTATATCGATATTTCAGGCAATCTAGATTTTAATATTCTGATTCGAAGTCTTTTCCACTGGCCTGACGGCCGCTTGCACTTTCACGCAGGCGCAGGCATCGTCGCCGATTCCCAACCCGCATGGGAATATAAAGAATGCCTGCGCAAAGCACAAACGATTCGGCAGGTTTTAGGCGCTTGCTAAAACGCGAGACCGGCTTCACGGGCGGCTTCGGCCAGGGCGGCGATGCGACCGTGGTAGAGGTGGCCGCCGCGATCGAAGACGACTTTGTCGATGCCTTTGGCTTGGGCGCGCTTGGAAACCAGTGTACCGACTAGTTTAGCGGCTTCCAGATTTCCACCGTGAGCCATCTTGGCTTTGAACTCGGTGTCAATCGAACTGGCGGAAGCCAGGGTGACCGCTGTTAAGTCATCGATGACTTGGGCGTAAATATGTTTGCCGCTGCGATAAATGGCCAGTCTGGGACGTTCCATGGTTCCGGCGAGCGTTCTTCTCAAGCGGTAGTGACGCTTGCGGGCCGCAATTTTTCGGTTGGTTTGCTTGATCATCTCAAAAAATCCTTATTTTTTGCCGGATTTACCGGCTTTTTTGCGAACATGTTCACCGGCATATCGCACGCCTTTGCCTTTATAAGGCTCGGGTTGACGGAAGCTGCGAATTTTAGCGGCCAAGTCACCGACTTGTTGCTTGTCGTAGCCTTTGACGGAAATCTTGGTGTTTTGGTCCACCGTAATCTCGACACCCGGGGGCGGAGTCACTTCAATGGGATGGCTAAAGCCCAGCTGCATCACCAGCATTTTGCCTTGCACCTGTGCCCTGTAGCCGACGCCAACCATTTCGAGGTCTTTGCTAAAGCCCTTGCTGACACCCTGAACCATGTTGTTGAGAAGCGTGCGGCTTAACCCGTGGATGGAACGGGAAACCCGCTCTTCGTTTTTACGTTTGACGTAAAGGACGTTGCCTTCTTTTTCAATGAAAACTTCAGGACGAAAGGTCCGGGTGAGCTGTCCCAAGGGGCCTTTTACCGTCACGGTATTACCGTCGATGGTGATTTCGACCTTGTCGGGAACTTCGATGGGGGATTTACCGATTCTGGACATGATTTACGCTACCTGCTGATTGGTTACTCTACAAGACACAACACTTCGCCGCCGACATTCTCGCGGCGCGCGGCCCGGTCAGTCATCAGGCCTTTGTTCGTGGATAAAATCAGAATACCTGCGCCATTTAAAACGCGGGGCATATTGGCCACTTTATAGTATTTACGAAGGCCGGAGCGGCTCTCGCGTTTAATTTTACGGATGACCGAATAGCCTTCGGTATCGTATTTTAGGGCCACGCGTAGAATTTTGAAACGGCCTTCGGCATCGTCTTTTAATTCAAAATGCTTGATATAGCCTTCCTGTTGCAAGACCTTCACCAACTCGATTTTAAGCTTGGAAGCCGGAAGCTCCAAATACTTGTGCCCCGCACGCGCGGCGTTGCGAATTCGGGTCAATAAATCTGCGATAGGATCGGTATTCATCGTCGTCTTTCTTTCTTGATTACCAGCTGGACTTCAGGACACCAGGTAAAAGGCCCTGGTGGGCAAAGTCACGGAAGTGGAGACGGCACAACCCAAATTGGCGGTAGAATGCCTTGGGACGCCCGCAAATGCTGCAGCGGTTATGCAAGCGCACCTGGGGGAACTTGCCTTTTGCGGCCAAAGCGCGACGCTTTGCTTCTTTGTCGATGGTGGAGGTTTTTGCCAAGGGAATATCTCCTATGCGGCTTGTTGCTGCTGTGAACGTTGTTGTTGCTTGAAGGGAAGGCCAATCGCCTTGAGAAGCGCTTTGGCGGCCATGTCGGTTTCAGCCGTGGTGACAATGCTAATGTTCATGCCACGGGCCTTGTCGACTTTGTCGTAGTCGATTTCCGGGAAAACCAGCTGGTCGCGAAGCCCGATATTGTAGTTGCCGCGACCGTCAAAGGCTCTTTCGTTCAGACCGCGAAAGTCACGAATCCGGGGAAGCACAATTCCATTGAGTTTGGCCAGAAAATCATACATCCGCTTGCCGCGAAGGGTCACCATCGCACCAATCGGCATGCCCTGGCGCACTTTAAACGTGGCGATGGATTTTTTAGCGCGGGTGATCACCGGCTTTTGCCCCGTAATCGTTTCCAGATCCCGTAAGCCGGCTTCCAGGGTTTTAGAGTTTTGTGTGGATTCGCCCAGACCAATGTTAATGACGATTTTAACCAGTTTGGGCACTTCAAACGTGTTGGTAACACCCAACTCTTTTTTCAGCTGGGGAACTAGATTCTCTTCGTAATGCTCTTTCAGTGTCTTTTGCATGTCAAATATCCTTACTGATCAAATTGGGCTTTGCAGTGGTGACAGACCCGGAATTTTTTGCCGTCCTTGGAAACATCGTGTTTGATGCGCGTGGGTTTGGAACATTGCAGGCAATACAGCATCAGTTTTGCGGCAGCCAGCGGGGCTTCCATTTCAATGATGCCGCCACGATCTCCACCCATCGGGTTGGCGCGTTTGGCCTTTTTCACGATATTAACGCCTTCGACCACCACGCGACCGCGGTCGTTAAAAACGCGGCGGACGGTTCCGGTTTTGCCTTTGTCTTTGCCGGAAAGCACCAGCACCGTATCACCCGTTCTCACGTGAATGGAAAAGGGGACAAAGTTGCTTTTTTTGCGGGTGCGACGTTGAGATAACATGGTGAAACTCCTAAATCACTTCGGGGGCGAGAGAAACGATTTTCATAAAGTTTTTCTCTCTCAATTCACGGGCAACTGGGCCAAAAACACGGGTACCACGCGGGTTACCGTCTTTGTTGATAAGGACCACGGCATTATCGCCAAACCGGATGGAAGATCCATCGGTACGGCGAAGGGTAAAGCGGGTACGAACCACGACACAACGGACGATGTCTGATTTTTTTACCATGCCGTTAGGCTGGGCTTTTTTAACGACACCGACGATTTCATCTCCCAGACCGGCAAAGCTGCCTTTGCGAAGCACACGAATACAAAGCACCTCTTGGGCACCCGTGTTATCCGCAACTTGCAAGCGGCTTTCCTGCTGAATCATCTTAAACCTCTTCCACGTGCTTGAGGACTTCTTTTAAAGTCCAGCATTTTTCTTTACTGATGGGACGGCTTTCGATAATCCGGACGATATCACCCGGTTGCGTGATATTTTGGGGATCATGCGCTTTGAATTTGGTGGTTTGAACCTGAATTTTTTTGTAGCGAGGGTGTGCTCTACGTTCAACCACCGCAACCACGCAGGTTTTATCCATTTTATTGGAAACCACGGTTCCTTGTTTTTCTCGACGAGGCATGATTATAGGGGTCTCCGTTTTTGGTGAATCGCCGTCTGGAGCTGGGCGATTTCGTGGCGTTTTCTCCGGTACACAGCTGTATCTTCCAACTGGTTGGTGGCTTGTTTAAAGCGGGCTTCAAACAGCTCCTTGCCAAGGGTTTCTATTTTGGCGTGAAGTTCGTCCAGGGTCAAGCCCAGCATCTCCTGAAATTTCATGATTCTACTCCTTCAGGCTCTGCAGGGGCATAGACGATGCGCGTCTTCACCGGAAGCTTTTGTGCGGCCAATTCCATGGCCTTGGCGGCCACATCTTGCGGAACACCGCCCATTTCAAACATGATGCGCCCCGGCTTAACCACGGCAACCCAGTATTCGGGGTTCCCTTTACCGGAACCCATCCGGGTTTCAGCAGGCTTTTGCGTTACGGGCTTGGCCGGGAAGATTCTAATCCAGATTTTACCGCCTCTGCGGATGCTGCGCGCCATGGCACGACGGGCCGCTTCGATCTGACGACTGGTA
>Ga0206838_10181_pt1 | contig 17638 bp, 16 predicted proteins | sample Alteio_BWOrgCont_26_FD_152879 | JGI IMG/M metagenome (GOLD analysis project Ga0206838, IMG submission 152879) | Enriched cells from forest soil in Barre Woods Harvard Forest LTER site, Petersham, Massachusetts, United States -... | ecosystem: Environmental > Terrestrial > Soil > Temperate forest >...
TTTATGCTGATTAAATAAATTAATATCTTTCAGTCGATGAAAATCATCTTTTATTGATCCAATTCCGTTAACCAGCCGGTACATTGTGCAACCAACTTGATATATGTCAGATTGAGGATGAATATGATTTTCTCTATGTGTTTCAGGCGCACAATGAATACGATAAAATAAAGAAGTCTTAGCCCCTTCTTGGGGTGAATATGCCGATGAAATGCCATAATCTGCTAAAACAGCTAAATCGTTATCCGAAATCAGGATATTTGAAGGCTTAATATCATTGTGAAGAAATTCTTTTTCATGTAAATATTCTAAGCCGTATAATATTTCTCGAGTGTATTTTAAAACAGTATTCATTGGTAAAAAATTATGCAGATTAAGTTGTCCAACAATCGACCCTTTACTATGAAACTCTTGAGCGATTATAGTGATAATCTGATTTTCATAATCTAAAACATCGGCATAGTGAATCTTTACTAAATGTGGGTGATTGTACCTACAACCTTTTTTTGCCTCATCAAGCAGATTAGGGTCTATGGTAGCCGAAAATAACATTTTAATAGCAACAACTTTATCTAATGTTGTATCGTTGGCCAACCATACTTCCCCAAAGTTTCCTCGCCCCAATTGACTTAGTAATTCATATTTATAAAGCGTTTGTCCAGCAAAGAAAGGCATACTAGAGTCCTGACACCGCCGAGAGTACGGCTTCTGCGATATCGTCCCCCCAATATTTAGCTGTTCTTCCACTAACCGTCTCAGCAGCATTTAGTAATTGTGCTTTTTTAACTCCCAATGAAGCATACAATTTTTTAACAACTATTATCTTCTTGGACGCTCCAACAGCCATGACAACTCCATCTAAATTGCTCGAAAAACGGCTTGTCTGCTTTTCTGAAAATCTAGTATATTCATTTTCTTTAAGAACTATAGATTTAATGTCTTGATTGCGCTCAATTATACGTACTACTTCATCAAAAAGGTAGGCCGCCTTTTCATAATGTGTTGATAAAGATTTTGGAAAGGGAATTCTAAAATCATCTGTCAAGTTAGTAATTCCAGGATTTTTTTTAGTCCCTTCAGCTATAGCATACCAAATCATTGAGGGAGTAACTTTGATTCCTAATATAGCCATTGCCAAACCATAAAACCGTTTCCCAATATTTTTAAATCATCTTCTCAGTTAATGGAGTCAATTCATCTGTAATACGTCCACATGTAGCACAATTGCCGATGTTTGCCTACATGGAACAGGCCCTCGCCATGGCGGCTTTTTAGCGTTACCATAAGCCTACGATGAATCAGGTGTGGCTATGAATATCACGATACTAGAGGGCTGTATTGCCTGCGGCGTGTGTGAAACTTTGTGTCCGGAAGTGTTTACGGTTTTGGATACATGTATTGCCGATGACCTCCGTGTCAGCGGGCGTGAGGATATCTGTCGGGAAGCCTCTGAGGCGTGTCCGGTGAGTGTGATTCGGATTAAGGAATAAATTAATATGGGAAATCGGTTATTAAAATCCAAGAGTGCCTACTTGCGAAGTGCTGCCCATCAGCCGGTGGATTGGCATGAGTTTAATGACGAGGCCTTTCAGAAGGCGCAGGACTCGGACAAGCTGATTCTGCTGGATATTGGGGCGGTGTGGTGTCATTGGTGTCATGTGATTGACCGGGAATCTTATGAAAACGACGAGATCGCGGCATTGATTAACGCCGATTATATTCCTGTGAAAGTGGACCGGGATCAGCGTCCCGATATTGATGCGCGCTATCAACAGGTGGTGCAGTCCATGACCGGGCAAGGGGGTTGGCCGCTGACCGCTTTTTTGACGCCGGATGGGCGCCTGCTTTATGGCGGCACTTATTTCCCGCCGGCGGGCATGAAAAGGCTGCTGGAAAAACTGAAAGATCTTTACCAGGATCAAAAAGCAGAGATTAACGAGGATGCTTTAAACAGTGTCTCTATTGCAGAATATAAGGCTCGCCTGACGGAGGCGGAAGCCGAGGAAATACTCTATCCCATCCCGGACCAGGTATTCGAGCGGGGGCTGGATGAAGCTGACAATACGTATGACCCGGTCTATGGCGGGTTTGGACGCGCACCGAAATTTCCGCATTTTAGTACGCTGCAATTTTTGATCCAGCAAGCGTTTCATACGCAGGATCCGCAACTGACGGCCATGATTGAAAAGACGCTGATTCAAATGGCCCAGGGCGGCATTTATGATCAACTGGCCGGCGGGTTTCATCGTTATTCGGTGGATGAGCACTGGCACGTGCCGCATTTTGAAAAAATGGCTTACGATAACGCCGAAGCGCTCAAAATATACGCCCAGGCGTATCGCATGTTGGGTAATCCGCTGTTTCGGCAAACCGCCGAAGGGATTTGGCAGTTTCTTCAACATATTCTCTCCGGCCCGGAGGGATTTTATGCCTCCCAGGACGCTGATATCGATTTGGATGATGACGGGGATTATTTCACCTGGACCCCCCAGGAAATCAAGGCAGTACTCTCTGCCAAAGACGCCAAGGCGGTGATATCGCATTACGGCATGACGGCCAAAGGCGATATGCATGGCCGACCCGGTCGAAACGTGCTTCAAATAGTTAAACCCACCGACAGCCTGGAAAAAGCGAAAGCGGAATTGCTCGCCCATCGGCAGACTCGGCCAACGCCGTTTATCGATACCACGGTTTATTTGAACTGGAACGGCATGATTTTATCGGCCGCCATGGAAGCCGCCGATTTACTGGATCATGCCGACATGCGCCGGTTTGCGCAAACTATTTTGGATACGCTTTTAAAAACCCACGTCAAAAAGAACCGGCTGCTTCACACGCCCGGCGTGGATGGCCTGCTGGAGGACTATGCCTGGTTTATTCAGGCGCTGCTTAAAGCGTATCAGTCTACCCAAGAGGCGCACTATCTGGAAGCGGCCATTCGGTGGACGGATATTGCCTGTGATCGGTTTGAAGATAAAAAATTCGGCGGGTTTTGGGATATCGAGGAACCCGATGAAACCACGCTTGCACTCTTGCGGTTTCGCCGCAAACCGACGGATGACTCTCCCTCTTCGAGCGCCAACGGGATCATGGCCCAGAATCTGGTCGCCTTGACCTATTTGAGCGATGACCCGGAGAAATACAGCCAAAAGGCCGACAAACTGTTTAATAGTTTCGGGCAGGTTTTTGAAAGACGGGGACTGTTTTCATCGGCCCTGTTGATTGCCCTGTTTGAACACCGCAACCCGCCCTTGAAGCTGGAAGTCTGTGGCAATGACGCTTCTTTTACTTCCAAAGCCCGTCATGTTTTTTATCCAGGCAAGATTTTACTGTATCAGCCCTCTGATGCCCGGCCGGAAATTCGCCCGTGTATCGGCACCCGGTGTTTAGAGCCCATTACAGACTTGGCGCAAACAGTATTATCAGGCTAATCAACAGAATAGCCATCCAAAGCCACAAAAACCGATTGAACTTTATTGCAAGCCTTCTCCAGCCGCTTGTTTAACGGCGGAATAAGGCGAATATTTTTGAATGAGACCCAGCGATTCCCGGCAGGGCTGATTTTCCTGATTCAAAGCCTCTACCGCACGAAGCTGCGTGTTCAAATCAGACGACTGGGCAAAAGATCTGATAGACTGCTGGGCTTCCGGTAATTTGAGGGTCACCAGTAAGCGCACTAAGTTGGCTTGGACAATGGGATCAGAATTATTGAGACATGGCCTTAAAGCTTGAGCCAGTTGTTTTTTCTGCTCGATAGAGCTGCTCTGGACGTTTTCCATCAAACTTCTGGATGCCGTGCGGCGGGCCAGGGGATAATTGGAAGACAAGGCTGTGATCAGTTGTTGAAAGGCTTCTGACGAGGTATTTTGGCTTAACCGGCGAATAGTTTGCAGTTGATCAACAATACCCAGGGTATTGAAATTGGGAGTATGGGTCAAATTCAACATGGCCACAGGCATTTGCGGGCTAGGCACATCCGCCATAGCAACGCTGGGAGCTAAACTCAGAACCATCAGAGCCAGAAAAACAGATTGAACGGTACGTTTGTTCATTCGCTATTAATTCCCCATTTGGCCTATTCGCTATTATAAGATAATAAAAACATTTCAAAATCATTTATTGCTATGAGATTGTAAATATTTTAGCGGTTTATGCAAGAGAAGGTCAAATATTGCCCCCAAAACGCCTTCGTGCCTATACTGTAACAGTAGCAAGAGGGTCTCGCGATGTGTGGCATTGTTGGGTACTTAGGTAAAAAAGCCGTTGTCCCGGTAATTTTAGAGGGACTCAAGAATTTAGAATACAGGGGCTACGATTCTGCCGGGGTAGCCTATGTGGATAAAGAAATGTTACAGGTCTATAAGGCCTCGGGGAAATTAAACAACCTGGTGAACCGTCTGCCGGAAGCCTTGTTTGCGGAAAACGGCAAAACCTGCCATGCCGGCATCGGCCACACCCGATGGGCCACGCATGGCGCGCCCACCGATGAAAATGCCCACCCGCATGTCAGTTGCGACGGTAATTTTGCCTTGATTCATAACGGCATTGTGGAAAATTACGGCCAAATCCGGGAAGAGTTACTTCAAAAAGGCCATACGTTTCATTCCCATACCGATACCGAATGTGTGGTCCACCTGATTGAAGAGCTGGCCAAAACGGAACCAGATATCCTGAAAGTGCTGCAAGCCGTCAGCCGTCGGCTGGTAGGCGCCTATGCCTTGGTGATTCTGGACAAGCGCGCCCCTGAAAAGCTATACGGCATCAGAAATCATGCCCCCTTGGTTATTGGCATCGGCGATGACGAGTCTCTGTTGGGTAGTGATGTGGTTGCGTTGGCCCAACATGCCCGACAAGTCGGGTATTTAAAAGACGGTGAAATCGTCGAATTGTCCACCGACGGCTTTAAGGTCATCAGCTTTGAGGGTGAGCCGGTCAAGACTCACTTGGAAGTACTGGCCAGTGGCAGCCTGGTGATGGACAAAAAAGGCTTTAAGCATTTTATGGCCAAGGAAATTTATGAGCAACCCGACGTGATTCGAAACGCCCTCAGTGGGCGGCTTTTAATTCCCGAGGACCCCATCGCGCTTTTTGACGAGGATGAACTCGTCAAAATTTGTTCTATTGAACGTATCGCGATTGTCGCCTGTGGAACCTCTTACAATGCCGGGCTGGTGGGCAAGCATTTTATCGAAGAGCTGGTTCGTATCCCGGTCTCCGTGGAAGCCGCCGGTGAGTTTCGTTACCGCAATCCCCTGGTGGATGAGAAAACCCTGGTCATTGCGATTTCCCAATCCGGAGAAACGGCGGATACCTTAAGCGCGGTTCGTCAATGCCATGCCTTAAACGCCAAGGTGCTGGCCATCACCAATCGGGAGGACTCAACCATTGCCAGAGAATCCGACTTGATGCTTCTGGTGCGTGCGGGGCTTGAAGTCAGCGTCTGTGCCACCAAAAGCTTTATGGCCCAGGTGATGGTGCTTTACCTGCTGGGAATTTATCTGGCCGAACAGCGGCAGAGCACCTCTGAAACCCTGATCCATGCATTAAAAACCGATTTGCAGCGCCTGCCTGCCCTGGTGGAAAACATTCTGCATTTTCCGGAGCCGATTCGCGAACTGGCTAAAAAATACGGCAATGCCCGGGATTTTATCTTTATTGCCCGCGGGATTAATTACCCTGTGGCCCTGGAAGGGGCTTTAAAGCTCAAAGAAATAAGCTACATCCACGCCGAAGGCTACTCCGCCAGTGAACTAAAGCACGGCCCCATTGCCATGCTGGATCATTCCATCCCGGTACTGGCGCTTTTAACTCCCGGGATTGTCTATGACAAGATGATCTCCAACTGCCAGGAGGCCAAGGCCCGAGACGCCCAGGTGATTGCCATTAACTGCGGGGCCATGCCGCCTGAAGTCACTGATACGTTTGAAGACATTCTTTTTATTCCGGAAGTCCAGGAACTTTTGTCTCCCATCCTTACCTGCGTGCCGCTTCAGTTATTGGCATATGACATCGCCGAATACCTCGGCAAGGACGTGGATCAACCTCGAAACTTAGCCAAAAGTGTCACGGTTGAGTAATGCCGGTCGAATCTTTCCACTGCCAAATTCAGGCCGAGACGTTGCCTCCAACGCTGGATTGGCTTGAGGCCCAAATCATTCAACAATTGCCTCCCCGAGCAGAGCTCCTTCAGTGGGCAATTGTCTCTACTGAAGCCAGTTTAATGAAGATAGAGGGCAGTTTGGTTCTTAAATAGCCTTGGGCCAATAGCCTCTGGGATTGCCCATGGGCTCGATATATTCCTTGCGGGGTTTGGATTTATGGGGGGTATTCGGGTCAAACTCCGGTGTTGCTTGCTGGTTTAACAAGGCCAGCGTATAGGCCAGATAGATATTGTCTTGAGAAGAGAGCGCCATCTCGTCATAGCCTTTTTGAACCCGATCCTTGGCTTTGGTTTCCTGTTCTTCCAGGGCTTTTAAATTGGCCGATTCGGTTTTGACATCCTTGTGACCCAAGGCCTCTTTCATCTCGGAGTTGACCCGGTCCGCCGTTTCACCGGTTTTACCGGCCAACCACTGCATCGGGGCTTTCTGGGGGGATTCTTCTTCCAGATCATCGTCCTTTTTAAAGGTTACACGCTCATAGCCAAACAAATCCGTCACCCATGAAGCCAGTTGATTGAGATGCTGCCTTTGTCTGCGTTGCAATTCCACTACCCAGGGCAAGACCGTGGCAAATTCTTTGGGTGTTCCGGTATAGGCAATCTCTTGAACCGGGAGATCCTTGCCCGCATCGCCCAGTAGCAAGGCCGTTTCCGGTGTCAGTTTATCCACCATGGCTTTGGCTTTTTCAAAGGTTTGGGCATATACCGGGTCATCGCCGGCTTGTGCCAATGCATTGCTGGCCAGCATCACCCATTCGGGATTCATCGCGTTCTGCGTTTTTTGAAAAGCCTGCCAGCCCTTTTCAGCCGCCCGCATAAACTTAACCGACAAACTTAGATCTTCATGGCGAAATACCCGGGCTGCCGTGGCAAGCGCCATCACCGCGCGAGCATTGGCCTCAGATGCGGAAGGCACAAAGTAATACAAGGTGTTTTCACCGGCTTCATATTCCCGAATCCCCCGGGGAAATGTCCCATCCGGCTGTTGAACGCTTAAAAGATATTGCAGGCCCCAGTTGGCCTCATCCAACACATCGGGGTAGGCACTTTGCTCATAGTTATCCCCCGGAATTTCCAGATATTTGAAAGACTTGGGATTAATCTCATACATTTCGAGCAAAATCTGGGCCATATTGGCAATATTGGCCGTTGATTTCACCATATCCGACGAAGGCGGTGAATACCAGCCACCCTGAATTAACTGCGCTTTTTGATCCTCTGTTGGCGTCTTGGCCTGCACTGCTTTTAACCCTGGAAATACACTTAATTCATAGCACTGCTGGACAATTTGATACTTGCCGTCCGTTAAAGGGCAATGCGCCTTGCTAAATGCATTGGCCACAGGCTTGAGCGCATCCCAATAGATGGCATCGGAGACCACGAGGGGAAGTTCGCTTAAATGGCCACTGCCTTTAACGGCCACATCATAGAGGCCTTCCGACGGTTTTTCCTTAAATTCCACATAGTACGGGGCAATGCTCTCTAACGGCGCAGGCTTGGGAAACTCGGCCTCGTGATACAAAATTTGGTCATTTTTTAGACTGTACAGGTAAAAAGCCCCGTCCACAGGCATGTTCATATGCTGGTCATACAAGGCTTGCATGCGTTCCCTGTTCCGTTTAACCCGTTGGGTTTCAGCCTTTTCGCGAGCCTCCTCCTCTTTAGCCTCTTTTTGTTGAGCTTTCGTGAGCTTGGGTTTTTCCGTGGGTTGAGCTTGAGCAGGGGTTGAAGCCGCAGGTGGCGCCGTATTTTGTGGATCCAGAGGACGAATCTGCATAATTTCCGGGTCGTCCTTGATGATGCTTTTCGTTTTTTGAGCCAGTTTTTTATTGGCTTCTTCAGCCTGGTGAGCGGCTTTCTCCTCCTGCTTTTTAGCCTTGGCTTGGGCTTCTCGGGTCTTGGGAGACACAATGTCCAGATAAATCTTGGCCGGGGCCCCTTCCTGGTACCCCAAACGCGGAATCAGCATATCATCGGCCATGGCCACCGTTGAAACGGTGGCCGCCAGACACAACGTCAATACGGACAACGTTTGCACTTGTGAATATCTCATATACATCTCCCTAGTTTACAGATGGCGCTATACTGGAAGCTTATGATAAGCAAAAACAAACCTTTTTTAAAGTGGGCAGGCAATAAATACCGGATTGTACCGGAAATTCGACGTATTCTCAACAGATACCCTGAAGCAAAACGCTTGGTTGAACCATTTGTAGGCTCCGGCGCAGTCTTTTTAAATTCCGATTACCCTGCTTACCGGCTGTGCGATGCCAACCCGGATTTAATTAGGTTATACCAGACCCTACAAACCCAGGGCCAGACATTTATCGAGTATGCTCAAACTTTTTTTAACACAGAAAATAATACCCCCGATGCCTACTACCGATTGCGATCGCAGTTTAACCGGACCACCGATCCAGCGTTGAAATCGGCTCTGTTTTTATATTTAAACCGCCATGGGTATAACGGATTGTGCCGCTATAATGCGCAAGGGTTATTTAATGTGCCCTTTGGCCGATACACAAAACCTTATTTCCCTCACCGGGAAATGCAGCAGTTTTATCAAAAAGCCCAGTGCGCTGTTTTTGAGCACGCCGATTTCATAGAGGTCATGCAAAGTACAGAATCGGGAGATATTTTATACTGTGATCCCCCCTATGTCCCCTTATCGGCAACCGCGCATTTTACAGCCTATAGCAAAGCCGGATTTAATAGTGCCAATCAAACCATGCTGGCCCGGGTTGCCGAAACATTAATGTCTGCGGGTATTCCGGTTGTGATTTCCAATCACGATACGCCCTTTGTGCGTGAGCTCTATCAAAAAGCAACCCTTACCGAACTGTCCGTTCAGCGCAGCATTAGCTGTAATGGAGCTAATCGTAAACCCAGCCATGAGGTGCTTGCTTTATTTCATCCAGCGCATGAAGATAAAGCCTATGAAACGCTACTTAACCCTATTGCTCTTGCAAATTAGTCTTACGGCAAACGCCCAGCAAACGATATTTGACGTACCCTCGGCAGACGTAACGGATAAAGGCCATGTGTATCTGGAAAGCGAATCTCAATTTCGCTTCTGGCACCCCGGCGCATTTTGGGGCGGTACTGAATATTTTGCCTATGGGGTCGGGTTTAATACCGATGTGGAATCCACCCTTTATAACGTCAGTGACCCACATTCCGACAATATTTCATTAGGGCTTGGGTTTAAGTCGTTTATTCCACTCTTGAAATCACAACTTCCCAATACGGAACTTAAGCTGACTATTGGCGATCAAGTGGTTCCCTCGCTTCAAGGCCATGGCCTGGGAGATTGGACCTATACCCATTTAAGTGGACGCCTCCCGATTATAAAAACACGTTTAACCGCCGGCATCAGCGCAGGCACGTCTCAGATTTTCGGCAGAGATACCGTGCATTTTATCGGCGGATACGAACAACCCATTACGAAAAATTTTTCCATCATCGGCGATTATTTTTCCGGCGCTCAGGCGCTGGGGTATTTTATTAACGGCATCAGCTACGCCCTACCGGTTAACTATACCCTGTTTGCAGGTTATCAAATTCCCAACGCCAGACGCATCGGAAAATCGGGTTTTGTATTTGAGCTGGCCAAGATTTTTTAAATAATAGTATTATTGTTGAGATGCACTGAGGAGCTGCTGGTATGCAAACGAAATTTTTGATGGTCCTTCTACTGGTTTTAATCGAAATAATGGGCTTCTCCGCCCCACTTTTATGCCATGGAGAAGTGCGCCAGTTGCATTATGTGAATAAAGATTTGCATTTTTCATTCACATTACCAGGCGATTGGATCCCTGCCCTCCCTGAAACGGTGAAGGCTGACAGTGATGTGGCTAAATTGGTAAAAGCTACATATCAGAAGAAAAAATATGCTGGAAAAATCGCTCCGGTCCTGGCAGTTTTGTCATGGCCTTTGCCAGTACATTTTAGTTATACAAAATTCAAAGCCCTAATAATTAGTAAAACAACACCAGAAGAGCGGCCTAATTTGTATTTTGATGACACCAAACTCCGTGCAATTTATTCGAATTTACAGCATGAAAGTGACGGTCTAGTCCATTTATACAATGTCATTTTTTTAGGAAATCAGAATATCGTGGAGTTAATTGTCACTGGCCCCATGGCTTCTGACGCTGAATTAAAACAAAGAGCCCATATACTGATCAATAATTTTCAATTTGATAAAGGTTATGGCTGGCGCGATATTGCATCTTATTTAATCGTGATCTGTGTTATTGCGGGTTTATTGTGCATTTGTTCTTTAGTTACAATTATTTATCTTTTTTGGAAACAACCCAAAGTCCTACAGCAGGAAAGAGAGAAAGCTTTTGCCGGAAAAGGTGATGCGAAAATATATTCTCTTAGTATTTCTAAATGGTTTAAGCAGTATTGCACTCCTCTTCAAATGGCAGGGCCGCTACTCCTCCTAATAGTGACATTTATAATGCAGCCTAATCTTCAAGCTCGGCTAATGTTTTTTCCACTTCTAGCAATCAGCTACCTCATCGTCTGGGGAATGACAAAAAAATATACGCTTCCCTCTTATGAGGTTATCCTTGATGAAGATGGGGTGACAGCCCCAAGTCAAATGCCAAGATTTATGAACTATACTTTTAAAAGGGATTGGTTACCCTATAGCGAGCTTGTTATTCCTTCAGAACCACAAAAAGTTAATTCTATCTTCTGGTGGGTTTTAAAAAGCAAATCCAATCCAGATAGACATCTCTATATATCTGCCGCTTTGGAAAATATCAATGAATGCATGGCAACTATTTATGAACGCCAAACGCATTGATGTTGACGTAGACAGTTTCGGCTAATTTTTGGAAAACCAGTTGAGGACGCTCAATTCCATAATCACTGAGCTGAATGGGGAAATTGCCCTGGATACGAATCGTTTCCGACGTCGCTGTTTTACCCAGATACAGAATGGTTAAAGGAATGGTTTTGGCCATGGTTTTCCCATGCAATGTAAAATCGCCGGCACTAATCAAAGAAATCTCCTGACCTTTTTTAAATGGGGGTTTGGCGGTGGTTTGGATTTGTTTGACGGTATACACGGCCGTCGGATATTTGGCGGTTTCCAGAAATTTATCTCTCATATGTTGATTGCGAAGCGGGATGCCTGTATCAAAACTGGCGAGATCGACGTTAAACACAATCGTAAAAGGATGTTTGGCGTCAAACTTAAAGTCGTCGTCATAGATGATTTTTCCAGTGACTTTATCCGTTTGCCCGGCAATCAACTCCAAAGGCGCATCGGATTTAAATTTAACGGTGTTGTGTCCCGTGGTGTCATTGATGACGAATTCCTTGGAAGCCGCCCAAGCCGGAGCCCCCATCACCCATAAAAACATCCAGACAGAAAGACTCAACATCACCGGTTTCATCAATATTCTCCTTCTAAGCACGAATTAAACCTTCCATTAACGTGGGTGTCGCAGAAAATCCCGGCAGTACTTTTGCCAGCTGAGTAGGCGAAAGCCCAAAATGACGGCCATTGACCTGATATAACACATCGCGAAAATCCGTGGTCACGGCCAAATCACGGCCTTGATACAAGGCATCCGGCGCTAACCCCGGCCATTTGCCGTAAACTTTTCCACCCTGAATCGGACCTCCCATCAGCCACATCACATTGCCATGGCCGTGATCCGTCCCGCCATTGGAGTTTTCATGAGCGGTTCTGCCGAATTCCGACATCACCACAATCACCGTATTGTCATAGGTTGACCCCAAACCCGGCACCAAAGCCGCCAATCCATTGCCCAGCTCATTAAGATGCCGGGCCAGTTGGCCGTCATGACTGCCTTCATTCACATGCGTGTCCCAGCCGCCGACCGCTAAAAAAGCCAATTCCACCCGAGGTTCTCGGGCAATCAATTGTGCCAGTTGGCGCGTATCGCTTGCAAATCCTACGACAGACGGCGCGCCGTTATTAGCGGCTTTGGTTTCTGCCGTTAAGTCCGTCATCAGCTGTTTACGAGCGGTAATGGCCTCATGATACACATGGCTCAGTTCCCGGTCGTCATTATAAAATCCATTAAATACTTTCTCCAAATCCGTGCGATCAAGGGGGGTCTTGTTGGCTGCCCCTCGCCCCAAGGGCATGTTGGCAACGGTCATCGGTCCCATCAAACTTTTAGGGGTGGTTTCGCCAAAACTGACTGCTTGAATCGGATTATGTGGCTTGGGTAAAACCCCCAACAGACGATTCATCCACCCATCCGGTGTTCGGGCATTCCCCGGCGTGGCGCTTTCCATATAATCCTGCGCTTCAAAGTGCGACCGGTTGGGATCCGGCGAGCCCGAGGCATGCACAAATGCCAGGCTGTTTTCTTTCCAAAAGGGTAATACGCTTGCCAAGACAGGATGAAGCCCAAAATACCCGTCCAAATCCAAAATACCGTCCGCCATCCCGGGACGAGGCAAGCCAATACTGGGACGATATTCAAAATAGTGAGAGTCGCCATACGGCACAACCACATTCAAACCATCCACCGCGCCGCGTAAAAAAATGACTATCAATCTGGGTTTATTTAAATTGTCGTTTTGCCCCAGATAGGCCCAGCTGTTGGAAGAAATAGGCATGATGCTCATTAAGGACAGTAAGCCCATCTGCTTTAAAAATTGTCGGCGGGTCATGTTCATCGCATGTGTGCTCCTAGAAATACATAAATTCTGGGCTGGCTAACATAAGGGCCGCTCGAATCCCTTCGGGCGCAGCGTTAATTCGCTCTCGCGACGCGTCGCTGAAAACATCTCCCAAGGTGTTATCCAATTGATTCGGATCCACTTTTTTTCCCGGATCCATATGCGCTGTGGTGAAAGCAGACACAAAATTAAGCCGTTGAAGCAGCGCATCCGGATTTAACCAATCGACCTTTGTGTTTTTATAGCCATCCGGTGTTAAACAACTGTAGAGGGGCATTCCCATCTGATTTAAACGATTGACGATAATCTGGTAATTAGCAACGGATAAACCGGAAGCCCTGACCGCTGAGACCATGTAGTGATAGGGCGTTTTATATTTGTTGCCGGTATCGGCAATACTCCAAAACGTTTGGCTGTGAAACAACGTATTTAAGACCTCACGAATATTGCCGTCTGTTTGCAAATATCGCCGGGCCAATTGATCGACGAGGGCCTTGGGTGGAGAATCCGCCACAAAGTATTGCGCCAGTTGGTAGCTGATATGGTGAGCCGTGGCCGGATTTTTGGCAAGCATGTCGAGTGCTTCTTCCCCTTCGGATTCTCCGGAGGCATGAATCGTTTTGCCCAGAAACACCTTGTCGTCTTTGTCATGGCGATTGGGTCTAAAACAAAATCCAAAGGAGTTGGTCGAAGGCGTATTCAAGTTACATGGTCCCCAGCCCGTTAGAATCCGGGCAAGGGCAATCACATCCTGCTGGGTATAGCCGCCATCGACCCCCATCGTGTGAAGCTCCATAATTTCTCTGGCGTAATTTTCATTTAACCCTTCCAACGCGTTTTTGGAATGATTCACATGATTTTGGGCGTTATCCAGATAAACCAGCATGGCTGGATGATGAGCAGTCGCTCCCAATAAATCCCGGAATCGTCCCAGCACATAGGGACGAATGGCTTGTTCTTCATAAGCGCCCAACCACAGGAGATCCTGATTTTTATCGCTGTAAATATTGAAATGGTTAAACCAAAAATCCACCATCACTTCCTGCAACTGGCGATTACTGTAGATAGCCCGCATCAACCTGGCCTCACGGGCTTCCTTTAAAATAATTTTGGCTTTTTGACGCGCCGCTTTGACCACGTCCGGATCCTGCTTTTGGCCCGGCGGCGGCTTGGGCGTATCATACAATTGCAAAAGTGTCATCGGCATCATGTGAAGCGTTTGTATCTCCCCCACGGTTTCCACCAATCCCGGGGCTTCGGCAATGGTTTGAGGAGACAGCTGAGCCTGAATATAACGTTCCACACCCATGGCTTTGACGCGCTCAAAATCCCCCGGCTGGGGACCAAAGCTCAGCCGATTGATGAGATGCATAATCCTGGCATCGCCGGAGAGTTCTTCCGTCGAAGCTGCAAAAACCAGCGCCACGCTCCAGAGCATGATGATACCCGTCAACCCAATTTGTTTCTGCCAAACCATATCTGCATTTTGCCACAAATTTGTATGATTTAATAATGGGATGAATCAAGTCATCGTAATTGGCGGCGGTGCAGCCGGCGTGATGGGGGCAATACGCGCTAAAACCGTTTATCCCAACCTTGATATCACTATTTTGGAGGCCGCAAAAAAGCCTTTAGGCAAAGTCAAAATTTCAGGCGGCGGGCGCTGTAATGTCACACATGGCTGTTTTGACTTGCACCGGCTGGTGGAATTTTATCCGCGCGGTCAAAAAGCGCTTAAAAGCGTTTTTTCGCGATTTGGGCCCCAAGAGACGATCCAGTGGTTTGAGTCGCATGGCGTCGCGTTAAAAACCGAACCCGACGGACGGATGTTTCCCGTGACCGATGAGTCTCAAACCATAATCGATTGCTTGTTAAAAGAAGCCCGAAGACTTGATATTTCTATTAAAACCCAATGCCCCGTAGAAGCCATAATCAAAACAGCAGACGGGTTTAATATACAAACCAATCAGGGTAATTTTGAAGCCGCTGCTATTCTTTTATCTCCGGGGGGTAATTTGAAAGCTTATGGTTGGCTTTCTCAACTGGGACATACCCTGATTTCACCTGCCCCGTCTCTATTTACGTTTAACGTTAAAAACCCGCTGCTTAATGATTTGGCAGGCACGTCATTTTTAAACGTGAAAGCTAAGCTATTGATACCGGATTCAAAACCGATTTTACAAGAAGGACCTTTGCTGGTGACCCACTGGGGATTGAGCGGACCGGTCATCTTGCGGCTATCGGCATGGGCTGCACGTGAGCTTTATCATGCCCATTATCAGGCGATGCTGATCGTGGATTTCTTACCCACGGTGACCGATGAAAAAATGATGCAAACGTTTCACACCCTCAAAGAGACGGATGCCCGGAAGCAACTGGGCTCTGTTGTACCGTTTGATCTGACCCGGCGGTTTTGGATACAACTGTTAAAGACTGTCGCTATTCCGGAAAATACGTTATGGACCTATCTGAGCAAACCGCAGATTCATCAGCTTTGTGAATCCCTGAAACGCACGGTGTTTGAAGTCAGTGGAAAAGGCCCGTTCAAAGAAGAATTCGTCACTGCAGGCGGGGTTGACTTGAAAGAAGTTGATTTTAAAACCATGCAAAGCCGTCTGGTCCCGGGGCTGTTCTTTGCCGGGGAGATACTGGATATTGACGGGTTGACCGGCGGGTTTAATTTTCAAAATGCATGGTCCACCGGATGGATTGCAGGTGAAGCCCTTGCAAAATCGGTCGATACCTTATTGTCATGACAAAATGGAAATCCCCATGTCTGAGCAAAGCCGATGGTATGATTTTGATAGCCGGGTGTCTGGTGTCATTGTTTCCTTGAACGCACTGCCTGTGTCTGCCCAGCAGCAGCTGGCGGACTTTACCCTTCGCTTGTGCGAACAGGTCCTTCAGGATCAAACCCGAAAGCGGGGGTTTAAGTCCCTGGGCGTTGAAAAAATCGTCAAGCTCAACAAATCCGGGTTAAAAAGACGCGGATATGATGCCAACAAGTTTGTCTACCGGGCCATGAACTGCCTGATTATGTTACCCGTAGAATCTCAAACTAAAATCATCAACGACCTGGACGAATCCACGAAATTGGTGGCCGATTATGTCCTGTTCTGCGACACCCATCACCTAACGCCTTCTCTGACAGTCATTGCCAATTTAATTTCTCTTGTGGAACACCTCAGTATAAGCAAAGCCCGGCAGTATTTATCCTCGGTTCAAATTAAACCGACTGTGGATACCAAAACCATGGCGGTTATGGATCAACGTTTGGGGCGTTGATTCATTCCCCGTTTTATATTGTTTGCCCCTTGCGGGTTGCCGTCTTTTTCCATCAGGTCGGCCACCGAACGTAAAAAATCCAGCACTTGCGTATTATTGGCCGGCAAACCCGGTTCCATCTGTTTTTTGCTCAGGCTCCGTTTATTTTGGACGGGTGCCGCAGGTTTTTTGCTTTGGGTTTGGTGAATGGCCTGGCGCATGTTCAGCGAACGCTTCAACTCGCGATCAATTTCCTGGCTTTCTCTTTGGGGAGGCTGTGGAGCAGGAGAATCAGCGTTTATAGAATACTGTCTGAGCGCTTGTCGCGGATTAACCACCGGGGCCGGATTCTCATAGGGAATGTCGTTGGGTACATGGGAAAGGCCTTTTAATCCCACGGGCCGCTCGGTAGGATGATACATTTTTTGATCCGCTGCGCTCGGATTGTCAAACGAATTTTTTCGGATGCTTCTGCGCCTGCCATATGTTTTGCCGCCCCCTTGCCAAAAGGCTAGAAACCCGCCGGTCTTGGGAGAAGTAGGTGTCTCATCCTCCCCAAATATCCGGCGCAAGAGAATGGCGGCTGAGACTAAGAATACCCCCGCCAAAGCCGACATCTTTAAAATCAAGCCCATCGAAAAATGATTTTTGAATATCCCCAGGCATTTTTCCAGTCCCTCCGACCATTGATCCTGCCAGGTCGGCGATTCTTGATCCGAGGGGCTGGTCTCTTCAACCTGACTAGGTGCAATTATGGAGCCTCTGTCCGGTTGTGGTTTATTTTCAGTGGCAATCGATCCGGACGCATCCGGATCCAGCCCTTCATGAGGCATTAACGCGTCGCTGGGTGAAGCCGTCGGTTCCGTTTTATTCACAGCAGGAACCTGTTGAGCAACAAGCACCTGATTAGCGTCGGCTGGGGTACTAATGGCCGTCATGGCATATCCTGCCGGCGCAGTTTTAGTGGAATCCCCTTCATAGACCACTTTTTGCGGATTCGTCTCTTTTCCTGATCCGGGTTTAACCGCGGAAACCACCGGTGAACCCAAACCTTCTCCCCGAATCACCAAACGAAGCTTGTCCTGGTCAATCGGTTTTAAAACCAGCTGATCAATATTGTCGGCCCCTGTAAAATCGGTTTCAACTCCCTGGGAGGGATCGGTGACGGAAAGGTCAATCACAATTTTGCTCGCGCTTTGCGTCACGATGTGATAGGGAATGCTAACGTCAGTTTTCAAAATCACGCGGGTTTCCACACCGGAGCCGCTGAGTTCAATTCCTTTTAACCCCTCTTGCGCCCATACGGGAAGCACGACAAAAAACACAGCCATACCGATTAAAAAAGTTGAGACGTTTTTGACCACGAAAGCCACCTTCCCTTTCTCACCAAAAGACACACTCATGTATGTTCAGGCTATACGATTTAGACAGGGGCTTTCATCGGTTGTTTAATGGAAACCCGCCAAACTCCTTCAAAAAGTTTATCTTAAAGCTGTCAAAAACTTGGTGATATCCATGGCCGAATCAACTCCTCTGTCA
>Ga0206838_10182_pt1 | contig 17553 bp, 15 predicted proteins | sample Alteio_BWOrgCont_26_FD_152879 | JGI IMG/M metagenome (GOLD analysis project Ga0206838, IMG submission 152879) | Enriched cells from forest soil in Barre Woods Harvard Forest LTER site, Petersham, Massachusetts, United States -... | ecosystem: Environmental > Terrestrial > Soil > Temperate forest >...
TTCCATAGCGGCAAACTCCGGACTCAACAAACCGCGGAGCGTCTATCGAGAGCACTTGCTTGCACCAGAGGTGTGGCAGCCAGAAGTGGCTTGGATCCCACCGATTTAGTAAGTCCAATTGCGAGTGAAATAAATCAGTTTGGCCATGATCTTGCTTTGGTGGGGCATATGCCTTTTATGGGTAAGCTGCTGTCAAAGCTGATCACGGGCTCTGAAAACCACGATTTAGTGGCCTTCCAACCGGCAACCTTGGTTTGCTTGGAGCGTATGGAAGACGGTGGCTGGATCTTAAAATGGGTCCTCTGCCCGGAGCTGTTTCGATGACGATTTTTTCTTACCCCATTCTGATTAAAGAAATCTATCTGGACAGCTTTGGTCATGTCAATAATGCGCAGTATCTCACTCTTTTTGAAGAGGCGCGTTGGGAATGGATTAGTAGAAATGGCTATGGTCTTCCTAAAATTAAAGAAACGGGCCTCGGCCCGACGATATTGGAGCTCAAGGTACGTTACCTGAAAGAGCTGTGCTTGAGAGAGGAGGTCGTCATTCAAACGCGACTTTTATCTTATGAGCGCAAGATTGGCAAAATCCAGCAGGAGATATTGAGAGGGGAGGAGCAGTGCTGTGTGGCGGAGTTTACGATTGCACTGTTTGATTTGAAGGCGCGTAAGTTGGTCGCCCCGACGCCAGAGTGGCTGCGAGCATTGGGTGTGAGTGGCTAGGCGGAATAGCGTTTAAGGACTCCAACCAGAGTCTAGGCATAGCTACGGCGTCATCCCGACATGCTTTTAGTCGGGATCTAGCGACTTTAAAGGCACTGGATCCCGACTAAAAGCATGTCGGGATGACACACACTCTCTACCCCCTCGAAAAAGCCATCGGGAAATCCAAGGCTTTTGAAAGTAATCCGCCGAGGGCAGGTTCTTGGCCTCGCATAAAAAGACACAATCCATAGCCAAAAAAGCAGTTTTCCCGGATGCCTTGCGATAGGTATACCATTTTAAAGGCAGCGGGTATTTCCTTTTTATCCTTTTCGCAGCAGGAAAGCCTACCTCCACAATCAGCCTGCCTTCCGGATTCAAATAATCTTTTGCTTTGCTAAGAATTTCCCGCACATGTTCCAGTCCATCCTTACCCGATTCAAAGGCAAGTTTCGGCTCATTTTTAAATTCCAGCGGGCCGCGTTTATAATCATCAACAGTCACATAGGGCGGGTTAGAGATAATTAAATCATAACGCTGAGTGACACGGTCAAATAAATGACTTTGAATACAAGTGACCCGGTCACTCAACCCATATCGTTGAATGTTCACTTCGGCCACCTGCAGCGCAGCTTCTGAAATGTCCAACAGGTCAACTTGCAAATCCGGTTTTAACAAAGCCAGTGTAATCCCAATACAGCCCGAACCGGTGCAGAGATCTAAGACGCGCTTATTGCTCCAGGGAACTTCTGAAAGAAAATCGCGAAATCGCGTGTTCATTAATGAGCGAGGAACCAACACTTGTTCATTGACATAAAAAGAATTGCCGAGGTAGGTGGCTTCTTGCGTCAGATATTCAACGGGTATACGCCGTGCTATTCTTTGTTCATAAAGTTCGATAATTTTTAAGGTTTCCTGCGGTTTTAAAGAATAACTTACATATTTTTCATAATCCCCGTCACTCGGTAAGCCCAAGGCGTAAAAAGCCAAAAATTGTGCGGTGTCTCTTAAAGAGTTGTTTCCAAAGAAGTGCGGATGCAATTTTGCTTTACGCATGAGGTGATGGCCGACGGTGATCAGCTCTGGGATTGTTAAATGCGCTTGCTGACTGCGTGCCAGCGTCGCTGCATATATTTTATTTCTTTGGCGATTTGAAGAAAGGGGTGCGTCCAAGGCCGCGCTGGCTTGGTTTTTTAACAGGGCCGCTGTGATAAAATAACTTGGGAAATAGGCTAAAATTTCTTTCATAGAAGTCGCTCTTGGGCAGTATGAAGCCAGAAAATTTTACCATAATTAAAAGGAGTATGCAGCTCAGCGTTTTAAAGGAATTATTTTGGGCTTTTGGAAGCGGTGGACTTGTCCTCTGCTACTGTTTTTTAATCATCCAGTAATATGCTGAAAACGATGATCCAGCTGTTGCAGGAGTTTGCTACGAATGCTGTGGCTGATTTTGTTTGCATGCCAGAGTCTTAACAGTTCCGCTCGCTCCAGTTCATTGATTTGTGCAGATAAAAATTGGCTTTCCTGTTGCTCCTCCTCGTCATCGTGCATCTCCATGCGGTGGTGATCATTCAGCACATTGGACAGTCGGCGACAGCGGATTTTATACTCTTGCAGGCGCAATTCCACTTTTTCAATGAGGAGGGGCTTGTTTTTCAAGGTTTTTTTATACTGCAGTAGCCACCGCAAGGACGCTTTCGAAATCAGCAAGCGTGCAGTCAACTCCGATAAATGCTCCCGATATTTTTCACGCTGACCCAAGCAGTGCAGACCGAGTTTTTTCATCAACCACGGCAGGCTCAACCCTTGGAGTAGTAGGGTCACGATGATGACAGTGAAAACCAGAAACACGAGTAAATCTTTTGGATTGGCGCCACTGGTCATGGCCGGTAGTTGAGGAATAGCAAGGGCGGCGGCCAGTGAAATAACACCGCGCATGCCAGACCAGGAAACGAGAAAAGGTTGCTGCCAGGGCGGGGTGGGTTCTCTTTTACGGATGGATGGAAAAAAATGGCGGGGAAGATAAGCGGAGGGAAAGACCCAGGCAAAGCGCCCAAGAATAATGGTCAGCACGACGGCGGAGCTGTATTTGAGAAGCGCCAACCCTGGGATACTCGCAATGCCTTCCAGCGTGAGTTCAAGGTTTAAGCCGACCATCAGAAAAATAATGCTTTGTAGAGCAAAACCGAGCGTTGTCCATACCGAAAGGCTAGTGAGTCTTACATCGGGGGGAAGGCGTTCTAAATATTGATGGCCAATGACAAAGCCCGTCACTACGGTTGCCAACACCCCGCAGCCGCCCAGTTTTTCCGGTGGAAGATAGGCAAGAAAGGGTGTTAAGAGTGAGGCCATCATTTGCAACATAGGATCTTTGATGCGCACGCGTATTTGGCCTAATAAATTCCCAAGAACAATCCCGTAGAGCGTTTCTCCAACAATCACCAGCACAAAGCTAGACAGGGCGGATACCGCCGCAAATTGATGTGTGATCACCGCAGCCAAGGAGAAGCGAAACAGGATCAGTGCTGTGGCGTCGTTTAACAGGCTTTCTCCTTTGAGAATGGTCAAGACCCGCGAAGGAAAATATATCTTATCCGCAATGGCCAAAATAGCAATGTCATCCGGTGGTGCGACAATGGCGCCTAACACAAAAGACAGAGGCCAACCGAGGGAGGGCAAGAGCCAATGAATGACAATAGCCACGCAAACCGCTATAAAAAACACATGCCCGATGGACAGCAAGATAATCGGTCGTAGATTATGGCGAACATCCGTCCAAGAGAAATTTGCACTGGCGCCATACACCAGCAAGGGCAAAAAGACATTCAAGATCAAATCAGGCTGCAATTCGACCGGAGGCAATCCCGGTATAAAGCCCACAATCATTCCCGCAATCACCAGCATCAACGGAACCGGAATGGAAGTACGGTTAAACACCAGTCCGACCAAGAGACTGAGTCCCCATAAACCAAGATAAATTTCAATGGAATCCATGTCACAATCCCTGTTTTATTTTGAGATAATTATCACGCAGTGTGCGGCGTACTATTTTATTGGAAGCGGTTCGCGGTAAAGCCGCAAGCACCACAACATCGGCAATTTTAAATAAGGGGTTCAAGCGTTCTTTGATTTCACTTTGCAGTTCTTGCTTCAATTGCGTGAGTTCAATTTTGGCGTTTTGCTTGAGAACAATAAAAATCACCAATTGCGTGGGACCGCCATCGGGGGCATCTAAAGCGATTGCGGCAGCATCATAAACCAGCGGATGAGTATAAAGACTGCTTTCCAATTCAGCAGAACTGACTTTAATGCCCCCGAGCTTCATCACATCGTCCACGCGCCCTAGCAGACGATAAAAACCATTCGCATAATGCTCAATTTGATCACCATGCCTGCGCAAGACCTTGCCCTCAATCTTTGGCATATTTGCATAATAAACGGCATGATGGTCTTGGTTTAATAGTTGCGTCGACAGCCCGATCGAAGGTGGCAGCAAGGCGAGCTCTCCTTTGTTTGTCGTTTTGCCATCCTCATCCAAGAGAACAAAGTCCAAGCCGAGTGCTGGCGTGGTAAAAGCTGCCGGTGCCGCTGGTTGTAATACAGTGCCCGTTAGATAGGCGCCACCAATTTCTGTGCCTCCGCAATATTCGATAATGGGAAGATAGTTTGCGAGCGACATGAGGTATAGCATGTCATCAATATTGGAGCGTTCGCCGGTGGAGGTGAAGAGTTTGAGTGCTTTCCATGAAAGGCCTTCCATGCAGCGTGAAGTCCGCCAATTTTTTACCAGCGTGGGCACGACACCGAGATGGGTGACTTTGGCATGGCGGATAAATTGACCGAAACTTTTTCCAGTGGGTGTGCCAGAATAAAGAGCCACGGTGGCTTTATTTAATAAGCAAGCAAAAATCAGCCAGGGCCCCATCATCCAGCCGAGATTGGAGGGCCAGCAAAAAATATCACCGCTTTGCAGGTTATGATGAAGCCAGGCATCACTGGCGCATTTGAGGGGTGTGGTATGATTCCACGGAAGTGCCTTGGGTGTGCCGCTCGTACCCGAAGAAAATAAGATAGTAATCGGGTCATGAGGATCGCAGGAAATCGGTGTGAAGAGTTCATCTTCTTTGGTCGTGCTTAAAAAATCGTCCCAAGGAAGATCTTGCCCACGGAGCTGCATAAAAATTTTATTCTCTGCGGGCAAAACAATGGTCTTGGGGCTTTTGATGCTTGTCACTTTTTCATAGAGCGGCAGCAGTTTGCCACCGCGAATAATTTGGTCTTGGCAAAAAATCACTTCGACAGCAGCGAGCTGCAAGCGTGTTTCCATTTCTTTCGCGGAAAAGCTGTCGGGAATAGCAACGACCACGGCACCGGCTTTGATGATACCCAGAAAAAGAGCGACCGCATTCGCTGTCATGGGCATAATGAGGCCCACTGCCGCGCCTGTTTTAACGTGTCGGCGGAGGCAATTGGCAATGCGGTTTGAAAGTTGGTCCAGTTCTTCATAAGTGAGCTGGTGAATTTTTCCTTGCTCCGTCTGTGAAATCAGCGCAAGACTACGTTTTTTTGCTTGAAAACAACTGTTGGCGATGTTGAGCTTGGCTTGTGGGAACCACCGGGGTGCTTCGACGCCTGCGGTGAGATCCATGATTTGTGTATAGGGAATATCAAATTGAATATTGAGCAAAGCGGTCATTTTGCGCCAAAAGTCAGTAGAGTGTTCAACAGACCAGCGATGGAAGGCGGGATAATCGTGTTGCGGATTTTTATAACCTCTTTCCGCCATGAGTTGGGCAAGATTGGTTTTTTTAAGCAATCGCTCTTCTGGAAACCAAGCCGGCGCCGGCATTTTTTCCCAGTTGGGATAGACTGCTTTGTAGAGGCAAAGATGAACAGAAAAGGCGAGCTTGGGATGGAGGAGGGTAGTGACAATTTTTTGCCAGCAAGCTTCGGGGGATAGCGAGTTCAAGAGGGAAGTCACTTGCGCCGCCATTTTTTCAGCCTGGCGTGCAGCAAGACCTGCTTGTTGTAGTGCTATCGTGAGCGCTTCCATGCAGCTAAATCCTTTTGAGTGCTAGCAAGTGTTCTAGTGTATCGTCATTGCGAGCGAAGCGCGGCAATCCATTGGGGTGTCTGGCATGACACCCTACCCATGACACGCACCCATGACACAATGACACTCATGACACCCCGATGGATTGCCGCGCTTCGCTCGCAATGACGTAGAGCGAATTCCCTTCGCGTGGTTCATACAATATACTATAATAAATCAGAACTTTCATGAAAGTGGCACTAGGATCAGTCATGCCAGACGCAGGAAGCGAAACGCCTAATCCAGGCATAAAAAAGAAAGTACAACGTAAACGGATTCTCACGGCTTTAACAGCGGTCTTTCTGTTCTTAGGGCTCATTTTTTTACTGTATTGGCTATTTGTTGGTCGTTTCTACGAAACCACTGACGATGCTTACGTCAACGGCAACCTGATTCAAGTGATGCCGCAAATCTCCGCCCCAGTGACCCAAATCCTTGCCGATGAAACCGATTTTGTCAAAAAAGGCAGTGTTCTGATTGTTTTGGACAAGCTAGATGCTGAAATTGCTTTAAAAAAAGCCGAAACTGACCTTGCCGTTACGGTTCGTCAAGTGAGTCAGCTCTATCATCAAGTCGAGCAATTGCAGGCAAAATTAAAAGCCCAGGAAGAGTTGGTACAAAAAGCCAAAAATGACTATCAACGGCGACAAAAGCTCGGTGTGGGTGAGGTCATTACCGTAGAAGATTTAGAGCATTCCAAAGTGACCATGTCCGGCGCAGAAGACACACTTGATTTGGTGCAACACCAGCTGGATTCAGCCCTCGCCTTGGTCGCCAATAGCGACCTTTACCATCATCCGCAAATACAACAAGCAAGCGTTAAATTGCGCGATGCTTATTTAGCATTAAAGCGCACGACCATTTATGCGCCCGAGACGGGCTATGTGGCTAAACGTCCCGTGCAAGTGGGGCAGGAAGTGACGCCAAATACCATTCTCATGATTATTGTGCCCTTAAACCAGGTATGGGTGGAAGCCAATTTCAAGGAACCGCAGTTGCGGAATTTTCGGATTGGCCAACCGGTGACCTCCATCTCTGATCTGTATGGCAGCAGTGTCAAGTATCGTGGTCGGGTGATGGGTTTAAATCCCGGTGCTGGGAATGCTTTCGACTTATTACCGCCACAAAATGCCACTGGCAACTGGATTAAGATTGTTCAGCGTTTGCCGGTGCGCATTCAGCTGGATGCACAGCAATTGAGAGAGCATCCTTTGCGTTTGGGTTTATCGATGACCGTGACAGTCGATACGCACGACCGGAAGGGAGCTTCCTTGTCTGAAAAGACAGGTCAAAAAATCATTTATCAAACGACAGATTACAATGTGGATGAGTTACAGAAAGCCGATCAGTTGATCAATGAAATTTTACAGCAGAATGCGGTCAATATCAGTAAGCCGGCAGCGGTCAGTGCGCAAGGAAGTGCAGCACCAGAAAATGTGGTGAAATAACTGAGAGGGTGTGCATGGAAGCCATTCAAGGCATGCAATTGGTTTTAATGACGGTGGCGGTGTCGCTGGGAATTTTTATGAATATCCTGGACAGCTCCATTGCGAACGTCGCTATTCCAACCATTGCCGGTAATTTAGCAGTGAGCGCTGATCAAGGCACTTGGGTGATTACTTCTTTCTCGGTGAGTACAGCCATTGTCTTACCGCTAACCGGCTGGCTCGGCCGGCGCTTTGGGGAAGTGCGTCTGTTTATTGCCTCCACCTTGTTGTTTACGCTGGCTTCACTTTTTTGTGGCCTTTCCTCAAGTCTGGAAATGTTGGTTTTTTTCCGTGTGGTGCAAGGGGCGGTGGCAGGCCCGATGATTCCGCTGTCGCAAAGCTTGCTGCTAGCCAATTATCCCGATGAAAAAAAAGGCTTGGCAACGGCACTTTGGGCAACCGTCGCGGTTGCGGCCCCGGTCCTCGGTCCCATTCTTGGCGGCTATATCACTGACCATTACAGCTGGCCCTGGATTTTTTATATTAACTTGCCCGTTGGTATTTTTTCAGCAGCACTCACTTGGTATTTTTTACATGAGCGCGAAACTGAAATCCAAAAATCTCCGATTGATTATGTCGGCCTGATTTTGCTGGCCGTCGGCGTCGGCTGTTTGCAAGTTCTTTTGGATCAGGGCAAAGATTTGGACTGGTTTAATTCACCGGTCATTATTGCGCTGGCCGTGACCTCTAGCATTAGCCTGATTTTTTTTGTCGTTTGGGAATTGGCGGAAGAGCATCCGATTGTAGATTTGACTCTTTTTGAGCGCCGTAATTTTACCGTGGGCACTTTGGCCATTAGTCTCGGCTATATGATTTTTTTTGGCAGCGTTGTGATTTTACCCCTGTGGCTGCAAACGCAAATGAATTATACCCCCACCTGGGCGGGTCTTGCGACGGCCCCCTTGGGTATTATTCCTGTGCTCTTGTCGCCCTTTATGGGTTGGGCGATGGACAGGATCGATCTGCGCTTGATTGTCAGCCTGGGATTTTTTGCTTTTGGCTTTTGTTCCTTTTGGCTGTCGGGTTTTGATACCACCGTGACGATTGATAAAGTGGCTTTTGTGCGTTTTATTCAAGGGATCGGTGCGCCTTTCTTTTTTATTCCCTGCACTTCTATTTTACTCTCAGGCCTGCCCAACAAGCGCTTGGCCAGTGCGGCCGGTTTGTCAAATTTCTTGCGTATTTTAGCAGGCAGTTTCGGCGTGTCGATTGTGGTGACGCTCTGGAATCACCGTGAATCCATGCATCAAAGTAAAATGGTTGAAGGTCTTACACTGTATAATCCCCTGTTGCACAAGACACTGCAGAATTTACAAGCCACGGGGTTCAGTGACCATGCAAGCTACGCGCAGGTCCTGCAAGCGCTGGTGAATCAGGCTTATATGCTAGCAACAGAAGATGTTTTTTGGATATCGGGCGTCTTGTTTTTCTGTCTGCTGGTCTTGATCTGGTTTGCGCGACCGCCCTTTTTAGGGAAGGGGGCCGCACCACTGGTGGAATAAAACAGGGAGTTTGCTGATGAATGCCTTGGAAGAATACCAGACGTTGGGTTTTACTGTCCTCCGAAAACTACTTTCCAGTGAGGATGCAGGCCTTTTATATCAGTACACTTTAAAGCACCAAGCGGAAGGAAATATGGATGACGGCCAGGTTCCCGGCTCCGCTTCGTTTTACTTGGACGGGGAAATGGTGAAGCTGCAAAAAAAATTATTGCCGACTTTTCAAAACCTCTTGCAGCTGCAGCTGTTACCGGTTTTTACTTACCACCGGATTTATCGCAAAGGCGCTGTTTTACGTTCCCATAAAGATGGAACACGAGCGGAGATTTCTGCCAGCATTAATCTCGGACAAGAAGGTGAGCCTTGGACACTGTGGCTATTGGATTATGATGAAAACCCGCATCAAGTTATTCTGCAACCGGGCGATGCAGTGCTGTATAACGGGGTAAACCTTTGTCATTGGCGCGGACGTTTACTGCATTCTGACTATGTGTCGCAAGCGATGCTGCATTATGTCGATAAGCAAGGAAAGCATTTGGCCGCTGGCCGCGCGGAAGTACTATATAAATTGAAGAAGTTGCTATTTGGAAAGAAAAGAAAAAAAGAAGAGAGCAGTGTTGAGTAATAAAACTCTCTAAAGCCCCCTTTCCTCCACGCTGTTGGTGGAGGAAAGGGTTGGGGATAGGAGGTATTAATATAATACATAATACCGCCCACCCCTACCCCCTCCCCCCACCAACAGCGTGGAGGGAGGGGGATCTTGTCATTCCCTACGTATTCATCACCACCAAGTTATCCACTACATATTTCACCCCATGCACATTACGGGCGATTTCAATCGCCTTATCTTCCTGAAATTGATCATGAACCCGGCCGCTTAAAGTCACCGTGTCTCGATAGGTATTCACGCCAATATGTCCGCTATTAATATCAGGATCTCTCATCAAATTTTCTTTGACTTTAAAAGTAATGCCGCTGCTCTTGGCAATATCAGCAACAGAAGTTTCATGGCGAGTCGTGGTGCAGCCGCTGACAAAGGGGAGGCTTAACAGAGACAATGCAGCCAGGGTGAAAATGGAGGATGTTTTGAACGAAAGCATTTTTTTCTCCTATGATGGGTAGATATCAATCCGTCTAGAGCGCCATCATTCTATCTGGTATGCTTCTAATCTTCAAACGAAGAATTTTTAAAAACGGACAGCAAGCAATGATGCAATCTTGGCCGCCCGCTTATACGCTGAAAAGGCACCCGCGTGCAAAACGAGTTCGCTTAAGAGCTTCCAACCAACGCGGGTTAGAAATTATCGTGCCCACGTCGTTTAACCCAAAACACCTAGCGGCGTTGCTGGACGAAAATCGTGCCTGGATTGAAAAACACGTGAGCCCGCGGGCGGCAATGCTACTGTCACAGAAGGATTTTTTACCCACTGAATTGGTTTTTTCTGCCTTGCAGATGGTGTGGAAGGTGCATTATCTGCCCACAGAGTCGCGCTTGAAATTGTTTGTCCGTCCCTCACAGGAGTTGGTTTTAGTAGGCAGTCTTCAAGACAAGCAGGCTTGTAAGCAGAAATTACTCCGCTGGATCAAGGCGTTTGCCACGGAACAGTTATTGGCTTTTTTAGCCAGAACGAGTCTAGAAGTGGGGCTTGCTTATAGCAAGGGTAGTGTCCGCAATCAAGCAACACGCTGGGGGAGTTGCTCGCGCACCAAGGCAATCAGCTTGAATTATAAGTTAATTTTCTTGCCGCAGGCCTGGGTTCGTCACACCCTCTTGCATGAGCTTTGCCACACCGTTCATTTAGACCATTCGCAACGGTTTTGGGGGCTGCTAGCCACCCTCGATCCTGACTGGCAGGAGCACCGCCGCAAAATGCGAAAAGCCAGCGTCTGGCTACCCAGCTGGCTACCGTAGTTCGCGGGTCTTTGCAATTTTTATATATATTTCAAAGACTTTTATCGATAAATAAAGACTATCAGTAGGATAACTATAATTAATTATATTAATTAATCGCCCTCGACTACGATAAAACGATCATTCAACAAACGAGGGTTTTTTATGCGATCCCGAACAGATTCATTCTTTGGAAAAGAGGTGCGCAAACAAGAGCGGGAATATCGCCTGGAGCAGGTCAATTTGAGCGTTTCAGCAATGGGTTCCCTCAATTTCAGTGTGGTTTTTATATTAAAGCAATACGCGATGGAAGTGCTTGCAAATTTTGGACAAACCTTGCTTTTTCCTTTTGCGGCTGCTGGCAGTTTGTTTAGTGCTGCATTTGCACTGTATCAGGCACGCAAAGATGGCTATCAACGCAGTGGAGTAATAAATGCGCTGGTTGAAACAGTCGCGGCACTTGCTCTGACAACAGCAGTTGTGGGGGGCTTTTTTGCAGCCACTTTATTTGCCGTCCTGGCGCCTTGGATTTTCTTCATTGTTTCTGCAGCGAAAACACTCTATTTAGGAATTTCAACAGGTTATTATGCCGTGCGTGCCCTTTTGACGTCCGAGCCCCACGAAAAACAAAAATATTATGATTTGGCTTTGGGCGCTGCGATGGGTGTGGCGATCAATGCGTTAGCAACGGTGGCCCTCGGTCTGGTCATGATTGCCGGTCATTTGCCTCTGAGTATTCTAGGCATCATCGCGGGCTCCTGTGGCGCTCTGTATGCGTTATATCAAGGTCTGACCTTGAAAAAACCGGGGAGGGCGGCATTGACTCCTCTTTCTTCTACCGGACGTTTTCATCAAGGCTTGGGAACTCAGCCGCAACCGCCGCTCAGCGCAGCAGAGCTGCAACTGGAAGATTCAGCAGGGTTTGCGCAGCCAACTGGGACCCCTGTAAATTCTCAGGAAGAGCAGGTTCCCGATGAAAATAGCATCCCGGCTCGGGTGCCCACTGTGACGCCCATGCCGCATTCTTTATCCAGGATGTAAGTTTCTTGTATTCACGGAGTAAAGCGGCGCTTTCTTTAAGGCGCCGCTTTGTTTGCAGAATAAAACTTATTTTTCGATGACAATCTTCTGCACTTCCATGACAAAAAGCTTAAAGTAGTCGTAGGTCATATAGAAATTCCCCTGGTCGCCCGCTTCCCGTCCCCAAGAGTTGCGGAGAATCAGCAGGCCTTGATGCTTGTTGCCTTCGTTATCAAGAACAACCGCATCATCGTTGTAACCGGTAATGATCATTTCATGACCGCCCATTTCGGCATCCTCATCACGCTGAATGGTGTTGGTTAGTGCCCAGGTGTCATTTTCCGTATGATAACGCGCACAGGCACCGGCGCTGCAATATTCAACCGGTATGAGCACGCCGACGGTCAGGCGGGTGTCGACGTATTCTTCTTGCAGGGAAAGGACATTTTTGATTTCTGTCAGCAGGGCTTCTGCCTCGGCGGTGTTTTCGGGTGCCCAATTGAAGCGTTCCTGATAGGTTAAAAGTGGCTCCCAATAAATCATTTCATTGAGGTTTTCACTGCTTTTTTTAAAATCTTCTAAAGACATGGAATAGCCAATGGAGTAGGGATTCATGAGCGGGTAATCTCTTAAGCCACCGCAGGTCTTGATCCTTTGATTGGGCTTGCTGATGATTCCGAAACTGAGCATTTGGTTTAAGGGAAGGGGGCCCATGGTGCCATCCCAGCCGCTGGGTACATAGCCTTTTTCTTCGAAATAGCTACCCAGCTGCAAATTGCAGAGCTGGCTGACATAATCGCCTTTGCCGAGCAAGGCATCGATAGCGCCAGTGTCTGCAAAGGTGGTGCAGGTGCCGTGCAAGCCTTGGTCCAAGACGGGGGTGCCATTCATGCCACGATCATATTGGCGTGGAAGATTGCTGTTTCTAGCAGGGGGAGAAGAAGCAAGGGTTGCTTCTGCTTGGTTTTTATTTAAAAGTTGCTTTTGATGGCGGGTTAACTTCACACGCATGAGCATCACTGTTTTTTTCAGGGCTTGGGTGGGATGGACGCTTGCAACAGACTGTGTACGATAAGAGGGTTGGCTCGTGACGGGGATGGAAGCAGTAAGGGGTTTCTCAAATTCCATGGCCTGAGCGCTTGTGCTTATGATCAAGACTAAAGCAGCGATGATTTTTAAGATGGATGAATACATTAAGAGCTCCTCATGGTGTTTAAAAAAATCCCCCTCCCTCCACAAGAAATGTGGCGGAAGGGAGGGCGTTTTTGAATTATAAAAACAAGGTGATTTAGCCAGCCAGTAAATCCTTTGCCTCACGTTCAAGTGTATCTAAGACTCTGAAGGCAAGAATTTGATGGACGGGTGCTGTGGGGTGGATTAAATCCCAGAAAATATATTGCTCTGGTTGTTTACAAGGGTCCAGGCCATTGTCTTTTATGCTGGCGACACGATAGGTTTCTTTCAAAGAAGGTGAGCTCAAGATCTCCTCGGAAAGCGTGCGTATGTTGTATTTTTTCAAAGCGCTGTTATTTTGCTCCAGCAGCTGTGCTTGCAAATGGAAACGCGGGGTGTTTTGCGAACCGGTTTGAAGCGATTGCAGCGTGAGTCCTCCCGTCCAACAGGCTTGGTGCAAATTGCTGAGCTGGGTTTGATATTTCTGGTTGTATTGGTCGGGATGGGCGAGCAGGTCATCAAAAAAGCTATACACATCCACCAAGATGGTTTTTTGTTCGGGATTGGCAGCGGCATATTCAGCAAGGGCCTTTGCCAGCTTTGTATTGTGCATGGTCGTCAGTAAATGCAGTCTCTGGGTCAGATTGTTCTCTGCGGCGTAAGGCGTTCTGGCCAAATCAGGCAGATTTAAAATCAGAAAATATTGTCCACCCTTGGATTTTAAATCGTTGATGGCAGAAAAAATGCTTTCAATGACCTTCTCTGTCAGCGCCTCAGGGTCCATCTCCTCTTCTGTGAGATAATCATTTCCGCCAATCCAAATGACATACAGTTTGTCGCTTTTATCCTTGAAGAGTGTCAGTGCGTAATATTCAAGGACTTCGGCATTGAGCGTCATGGGCGCAAAAAGATTGCCAGAGTCATGGGAGTAGGCCGTAGCACCGCCATAGGCATAGTTGCTAGAGTCCAGGTGGTTTGCATCTTTATAATGGTTGCCCAAAAGTTCCGCCCATGTCGGGCCATTGCTAAAACGGCCTTTATAATAGGGTGGGGAGCGCGGAATGACTTTGAGAATACTATAAAGATTGCCGTCATCGGACAGGCTATCCCCAAAAAAAATAATTTCATTCACCGGGGCTGCAAAGAGTTTGCTTGAGCAGAGCAAGATACAGATCATAATAAAAAATTTTTTCATGTGGTATTTTCCTTTTATTATTTAATAAGGCCGCAGACCATGCGTGTGCCGCCGCCACCGAGTTTTGTGGGTGTGTCAGAGTAGTTGTCGCCGCCCTCATGCAGCATGAGACTATGATTGCGGATTTCATCCAGATGATTCAGGCGCGGAGCCAAGACCGGCAACGAGGCGCTGCCATCGGCATTCACATAAAGAGCTGGCAGGTCGCCAAGGTGACCCAGGTTGCTATAGGGGCCACGATGTTTATTGCTATCTTCCGGGTCCAAGTGTCCGCCGGCGGCCATGCCGTTCTGCTCGCAGGAAGGGTTTTGGTGAATATGAAAGCCATGGATGCCCGGTTGCAAGTCATGCAAGTCCGGTGTTAATAATAGGCCATATTTTGTTTCTGTAACCTGGACGGTGCCAGCCAGTTTGCCAACATTGGAAGCGGTGACGTGGTAAAGAGGAATAGTAAGATCGGCAAAGGCGAGCGGAGAGGCCAAGAGGCAGGCTGCGAGGGAGCTGCTTTTTAAAAATTTCAGCATATTTAAGACTCCTTAGAAGATGTGTGAGTTTGTCAAAATTTAGACTGCCTTATCATACAGCATTGAACTTTCTATTCAACCGAAGATAAGACCTTGAAAAGAAACAAGATATGCATTTGCGGGTTGCAGGCCTTGAACTCTTTTCTTGAATTTGATACCGTCCAAGTTCTCGAGAAAATGGTCACATGATCAATAATATAAAACAAAATGGCGGTTCGCCAAAAAAGCTCTCTGTTTTTTCCTTGGTCATGATTAATGTCATTGCCGTCGACAGTCTGCGAAATTTAACCATGGGTGCCGAATATGGCTTGGCCCTGGTGTTTTTCTATGGTCTTGCGGCGCTCCTCTTTTTTATTCCAACTGTTTTGGTTAGCGCAGAGCTTGCGACAGGTTGGCCTATCACGGGTGGGTCCTATGTCTGGGTGCGTGAAGCTTTTGGCCGTCGTTGGGGGTTTCTCGCCATTTGGCTGCAATGGATCTATAACGTGGTGTGGTATCCCACCATTTTTGCCTTTGTTGCCGGCATGCTGGCTTACTTAATCCAACCGGAATGGGTGAACAACAAAGTGTATATGGTCTCGGTGGTGCTCATTCTCTATTGGAGCATGACTCTGGTCAACTGCCTGGGTTTAAGTGTTGCAAGCTGGGTGAGCACAGTGGGTGCGCTGTTCGGCACTATCTTGCCCATGTTCCTCATTGCAGGCCTCGGGCTTGCTTGGATCTATCTTGGTAAGCCTTCGCAGCTGACCTTTTCTGCTGACAAACTGTTGCCCAATCTCCTCGATCTGAAAAATATCGCCTTCATGACCAACATCTTATTTGGCCTCATGGGTATGGAAATGTCTGCGGTGCATGCCGGTGATGTGCATCAGCCCACACGCAACTACCCGCGTGCCTTGGCGTATTCTTCCCTCATTATTTTAACCACCTTGATTCTGGCCTCGCTCGCCATTACCGTTGTGGTTCCCGCAAGTGAATTAAACTTGGTTTCTGGCTTGATTGATGCCTTCGCTATTTTCTTTAAGGCTCTTCAAATACCTATTTTAATACCACTCGTAGCCATTTTGATTATCATTGGCAGCATGAGTGGCGCAGCAGCCTGGATCATTGGGCCGGCACGGGGCCTGTGGGTGGCCAGCGCTGAAACGACGCTTCCTGCATTCTTTCAAAAGCTGAACCGCCAGAAAATGCCAGTGGGCATCTTAATTCTGCAGGGGGTCATTGTGACGATTCTCTGTGCCTTGTTTTTTATCATGCCCAGTGTGAAAAGTTCTTATTGGCTTTTATCGAACCTGACAGCACAGTTGGCTTTACTGTTTTATATTTTATTGTTTAGTGCCGCTCTTCGTTTGCATCACACCTGTGTGCATGTGAAGCGTGCATTTAAAATTCCGGGTGGGGCTATGGGAATGTGGCTGGTGGCTGGAACGGGAATTGGGGTGTGTGTGGTCGCCATTTTACTCGGTTTCTTGCCGCCGACGCAGGTGGACGTGGGTCAGGTTGCGCGCTACGAGGCAATTTTGATTATCGGCATTCTGGCCTGCTGCCTGCCGCCCTTTATTTTTCACCGGAAATACAAAGACGGCCAATAAAAATTTACTATCTTCCCGAAAGCTGCGTGCTATAATTTTCTCTTGGATCACTCGTCAACTCGCCAGGAGGCAATCATGAAGTCTTATTCAGCAGCAGGTTTGGCCCTTTTTGTCTTGTGTGCTCTTGTTGCTTGTACTGCTCAAAAACAAGAAGTCGACCAAGAGCCCCAGACTGCGGTTTCCACTGCAGACCCGCAGGGGACCTCTGCCAGCTTGCCCACGCAGCAGGAAGTCCAAGTGAAAAATCCCCAGTCCGGGAGTGGTCGCATGCCGAACAATAGCCCGGGTGGGTCAAGTGCGGCGCGCATCATTAGCCCTGTGACCCCTTAAGTAATTGATAAAATAAATATTATCCACACGGCAGTCGAGGCTATGCTTGCTCAAAACTATGCGGTAAACTAGAGATCAATTTGATCATGAGCAGGCATACTTTTAATGGCTACCATCGAATACCTCTCTGAGCGCGCCCAAAACGTCTCTGCTATCAAGGCTTGGGCTATTGTGGGGCTCGGCGGTTTGTTTTTCTGTTATGAGTATTTCTTGCGTGTTGCTCCCAGCATGATGACCAACGAGTTGATGCAGACTTATCAACTGGACGCGGCAATGCTCGGTAATTTAGCGGCCTTTTATTATTATGCCTACACACCCATGCAATTGCCCGTGGGTATTTTAATCGATCACTACGGTCCCCGTCGTTTGCTAATCTTCGCCTCCCTTGTCTGCGCCCTTGGCACACTCTTATTCGCCATCTCCGATCACCTCTTGCTGGCGCAAATGGGCCGCTTTATGGTCGGTTTTGGGTCTTCGTTTGGTTTTGTGGGGGTTTTAAAATTAGCCACGCTGTGGCTGCCCGTTCGCCGTTTTGCCATGATTTCAGGTTTAGCAACCACCGCGGGAATGGTGGCTGCAATCATTGGCGATAATGCCATGGCCTTGATGGTGCATCTCACCGGTTGGCGCAACACAGCCTACATTTCTGCGGTCATGGGCATTTTGCTGGCTTTTGTGATTGCAGCGATGATGCCGGACACGTATAAAAAATCTTCGCAAACGCAATGGTCGGAATTAAAGCAGCTTTTAAAGGGCGCGTATCAATTCATCAAAGACTATCGCATTTGGTTGAATGGTATTATCGGCTGCATTCTCTATTTACCGCTTTCCGCTTTTGCTGAATTGTGGGGCGTCCCGTATTTACAAAATGCCATGCACTACACAGACAGCGAAGCAGCCAGCACAATTTCAGCCGTGTTTTTAGGCTGGGCCATCGGTGGCCCGCTCGCCGGACGTTTATCGGATGTGACGGAAAATCGTCTTTTACCCATGTTCCTCGGATCTTTAAGTTGTGCTGTGATTATTTCTTTGATTCTCGTTTTTCCCAA
>Ga0206838_10183_pt1 | contig 17475 bp, 18 predicted proteins | sample Alteio_BWOrgCont_26_FD_152879 | JGI IMG/M metagenome (GOLD analysis project Ga0206838, IMG submission 152879) | Enriched cells from forest soil in Barre Woods Harvard Forest LTER site, Petersham, Massachusetts, United States -... | ecosystem: Environmental > Terrestrial > Soil > Temperate forest >...
GCTTGGCGGTCTGTTGGCCGCGCACATCGGCGAAGTCGACTGGGTGATACTGCATTTCGCCTAGTAGCCGCTCCGCTTCGACCCGGAAGGGCTGGGTATGAATACCTCCGTTGGCGGCGGCGTTTAACAAATCGCGTACTTCGTTTAGGCTGGCGACCGGGTAGACGTTCACTCCTTCGACGACTGCGGCTTCGCGCACATTGGACTTGGGAATGACGAGGTTTTGATGCCGCGCTCGCGTGCCGCGACCGCGACGGGCAGCATGCCGGAGACGGCGCGCAGTCCGCCGTCGAGTCCAAGCTCGCCGACGAGGAGGAACTGGCTAAGATCGGTGAGGTTGAGCGCTCCGTAGGCGCCAAGGATGCCGATGGCCATGGGCAGGTCGAAGCCGGAACCCTCTTTCTTGATGTCAGCGGGCGCGAGGTTGATGGTGATGTGCGTCGGCGGCACATCGAAGCCGGAGTTCTTGATGGCGGCGCGGACGCGGTCGCGGCTTTCGCGCACTGCTGCGTCAGCCAGGCCGACGGAGTGGAGTGATCCTGGTCGGTCTTGATTCCGGAGAAGTCGACTTCGACGTCGATGATGTTCGCGTCAATCCCGTAGACAGCAGCGCTGAGGGCTTTGAAGAGCATAAGGTTGGGTTTGGTGCGTGGAGTATACACGGTAGAGTGCAGGGCGGCGATGAAGAAAGCGCGGACAACCGCCGGCAGCAGGTAGCGTTGGTAATGTGCGCCGAGAGAATAGAATGAGCTGTCGTGAAGACGAGTCTTTTTGATCTCTATAAGGTGGGAATTGGGCCTTCGAGCTCCCATACGATGGGGCCGATGCGGGCGGCGAACCGGTTCGCTCTTGAGCTGGCGCGCGAGGGGCTACTGGATAGGGTGGCCAGTGTAAGGGTCGATCTCTACGGGTCGCTGGCACTGACCGGCATTGGTCACGGAACGGATCGCGCGGTGCTTCTAGGGCTGAGCGGCGAGGAAGCGAGCAAGATCGATCCGGCGACGATCGAGCCGAAGCTCGAGGCAATTCGGGAGACGGGAAGGCTGTCTCTGCTGGGTACGCGGGCGATTCCCTTTCGCGAAGCGAAGCACCTGATCTTTCATCGCGACCAGATGTATCCGCCGGGCGCGAAGACCAGGCATCCCAATGGCGTGCGCTTTACGGCATTCGACGCGGCCGGGAATGTTGTGCGCACAGATACATTCTTCTCGATCGGCGGCGGATTCATTGTGGCGGACGCGGAGGGCGCGGGCGATGCTCCGTTGATGACAACTGCTGCGCTGCCGTATCCGTTCCGCAGCGCGGCCGAGTTACTGGATATGGCCTCGCGCGAGGGGCTGGCGATCTGGCAGGTGATGCAGCGGAATGAATGCGCGCTTCGATCCGAGCATGAGGTAACCGAGGGGATCCTGCATATCTGGGAAGTAATGCGGGCATGTATCGACCGCGGTATGGCAACAGAAGGGATTCTTCCCGGCGGGCTGGGTGTCCGCCGCCGCGCTCCGCGGCTGGCGCAGCGGCTACGCGAGAAAGAGGGCGCAGGCAAGAGGTCGGGCGATCCGCTGGCTCCCCTTGATTGGGTAACGGTCTACGCGATGGCGGTGAACGAAGAGAATGCCGCTGGAGGCCGCGTGGTGACCGCACCGACCAACGGCGCGGCGGGAGTGATTCCGGCAGTGGCGCGATATTACGCTGGTTTTTGCGGCGGCGCCGACGAGGCAGGCATCATCCACTACTTTCTCACGTCGGCTGCGATTGGCGTGCTCTACAAGGAGAACGCCTCGATCAGCGGCGCGGAGGTAGGCTGCCAGGGCGAAGTGGGCGTGGCGTGTTCGATGGCGGCAGGCGGCCTGGCTGCGGCGCTAGGCGGCACGAATGGCGAGGTCGAGCATGCGGCGGAGATAGCGATGGAGCACAACCTGGGCATGACATGCGACCCCATCGGCGGCCTAGTGCAGATTCCGTGCATCGAGCGCAACGCGATGGGCGCGGTGAAGGCGGTGCATGCCTGCCGCATCGCGATGAACGAGACGGAAGAGCATAAGGTCTCGCTCGATCAGGTGATCAAGACGATGTATCAGACCGGTCTCGATATGCAGTCGCGATATAAGGAGACGTCGCTGGCGGGCCTGGCGCTGAATGTGATTGAGTGCTGATGGGTCAGCTCAGTTGGCCATAGCAGACCGCGCTTTCGTATTCCATGCGAACGTGACCGCCTGTTTCGTTCCCGGCGAACAGGGCTGCGGTTGCGCGAGACATTGCGTCGTATCGCGGCTGGCCGGGCTGGGGCATGTAGGACGAAGAGAGTACCCGGCCCATCAAAGCGTCGAGCGTCAGCTCCCGTGAGTTTTCGAAGCTCGCAGTGCGCATCGCGTTGGGCGCAAAGAAAGCGGCGAGGCGATCTTCGGTCATGTGGCTGTGCTTCACCGTCTCGTAGTCGTTGCCGAATTCGATGAGGATTCGCTCGTAGCCTTCGTGGAAGGGATCACCGGAAATGCGGCGATTGTTATAAATGATGGCACACCGGCCTCCAGGCTTTAGGACACGCGCGAATTCGCTGCGCGTGCCCGGGAGGTCGAACCAGTGCATCGCCTGCCCGACGGTGATCAGATCGACGAAATGATCAGCAAGACCGGTTGCCTCGGCGGTTCCTTTCACACATTGCAGCTGCGGATATTGTGAAGTCAGCGTAAAGCACGCCTCGCGCATCTGTTGATTCGGCTCGACGGCGATGACGTGAAAGCCGCGTGCGAGAAAGATTTCGGTGAGTAGGCCGGTGCCCGCGGCTACGTCGGCGATGACCGAACTCCTGCTGAGCCGGCACTCACGCGCCAGAAGATCAACGATGGCCGGGGGATATCCGGGACGGTGAAGGCGGTAGCTCTCGACGCGGCCGGAAAATCTTTGCGTTGGATCGATCGCAGTCAAGGCTATCTTTCGATCGCCAGTGCGACGGAGTTGCCTCCACCGAGGCAGAGCGCGGCGACTCCGCGATGCACGTCGCGGCGAATCATTTCGTAGATCAGCGTGACCAGCACGCGCGCGCCGCTGGCGCCGATGGGATGGCCGATGGCGACGGCTCCGCCATTCACGTTGACCTTGTCGAAGGGAATGCCGAGCTCGCGGGTGACCGCGATGGCCTGCACCGCGAAGGCTTCATTCAACTCGAAGAGGTCGACGCTGTCGGCGGACCATCCCGCGCGGGCGAGCACTTTTTGCACACCGGTGACCGGCGCCATCATTACCCATTGCGGATCGACTCCGCTTGAAGCCTGCGCGCGAATATGCACCAACGGGGTGAGCCCGAGCTCCGCGGCCTTTTTCGCCGACATGACGACAAGAGCGGCGGCTGCGTCGTTCACTCCCGGAGCATTCCCGGCGGTTACGGTTCCGTCTTTCTTGAAGGCGGGCTTGAGAGCGCGCAGGGCTTCGAGGCTGGCGTCTTCGCGAATGGATTCGTCGCGCTCGACGATGATGGGCGGCTGGCCCTTCTTCTTTGCAGGGACTCCGACGGGCACGACCTGTGACGAGAAGCGGCACTCCTTCCACGCGGCCGCGGCTTTGCGATGCGAGTTGAGCGCGTACTCGTCCTGCTCTTCGCGCGTGATGTTGTACTTTTCTGCAACGTTCTCGGCGGTGATCCCCATGTGGTAGTCGTTGAAGGCGTCCCACAGGCCATCGTTCACCATGGAGTCGACGGCGACGGCGTTGCCCATGCGGAAGCCGCTGCGCCCCTGAGGCAGCAGATACGGCGCGTTGGTCATCGACTCCATGCCGCCGGCGACGACGATCTCAGAGTTGCCAGTCTGAATTGCCTGTGCGGCAAGCGCAACCGCCTTCAGGCCTGATCCGCAAACCTTGTTGATGGTGAGGGCGCTGACTTCGGGTAGAAGACCTCCATTGAGCGCCGCCTGGCGGGCAGGATTCTGACCGAGTCCGGCGGAGACGACGTTGCCCATAATACATTCGTCTACATTTGCCGGCTCAATGCCGGCACGCTTCACGCTTTCGCGCACGGCGATGGCCCCGAGCTGCGTGGCGGAGAGTTCGGAGAAGCCTCCCTGAAACTTCCCGACGGGTGTGCGAACCGCGGACACGATGACGATGTCTTCCATTACCTGCATAACTACCTCACTCATTCGATGCACCGCCGCATACGTTGATGCAGCAACCGTTACACTCAAGATGCGAACTGATGAAGATATCAGAGAATTCAGCCGAAGAACTACCTGTGCCAGCGGAACAGGGCGCGAGCGGGTGGCCGGTTCCACCGCAGCCTGTCGCGCCCTGGTGGCACACGGCGATTGTGATCGCGGTGATCCTGGGCGTCTCCGTGGTGAGCAGCACACAGGCGAAGGCCAGTGCTCTTGCGCAGCACCACATGCAGCATTACGCATTCACGATGGCATGGGAGATCGCGCTGGGGGTGCTGACCTGGTGGGGCATCCGGATGCGCCGCGTTCCCCTGAGACGCCTGCTGGGCGAGCGGCGCGCGGGAGTGAGGGCGTGGTTCACGGATTTCGGCGTCGCTCTGATCTTCTGGCTCATGGCAAGCATCGTGCTCGCAGCAATTGAGGGTGTGCTGCGAGTGCTGCACCTTGTGCGGGAGCAAAAGACCATACTCGCGATTGCCCCACAGACCGGGTGGGAAGTGCTGGTGTGGGTTGCGCTCTCAACCACGGCAGGCATTGTTGAAGAATTTGTGTTTCGCGGTTATCTCCTGCAGCAGTTCGCATCCATCAACGGAAAATTGCCGGTCCGCGAAAAATCGATGGGCGGCGGCGGAAGCTTGTGGCTCGGCGTACTCATGTCTTCGCTGCTCTTCGGCGCAGCGCACGGCTATGAAGGTCTCGGTGCAATGATCGCCATCGTCGCATTTGGCGCGATGTTTTGCGTGCTCGCGATTCAACGGAAGAGTCTGCGTGCAGGCATGATGGCGCACGCGTGGTACGACTCACTCACAGGAATTGCGCTCGCGATTGCGAAACATATGCGCGTGATTTGAGCTGCGATGCGAGACGACGTTGACGCAGACGATTCAATCCGAAAAATTGAATGCACCAAAATGCGATTTTTTTCTTGACACTTTTTTTTCAGACTTCTATACATTCGTTAACTGCAACTATGTGTTGCAGACTCGATGTCACATCGAAAAGGGAGAATAGAACACCATGGCAACAAAAAAGGCAGCTAAGAAGGCAGCTAAGAAGCCCGCGAAGAAGGCAGCCAAGAAGAAGTAAGCAATAGCAACAGGCAACACAGAAGGGGAACGCAAAACGCGTTCCCCTTCGTGTTTGCGGCCAACAACTTTGAATGAGCGACAATAGGACACATGACGCGACGACGCTGGATTGCCGACAGCTGGGACGAAGCGACCGCATCGCTCACCGGCGAACAGGCCTCGCACCTGATCCGCGTGTTGCGCGCGCAGACCGGCATGGAGTTCGACATCGTCGCCGGCGATCGAGTATGGCACGGGGTAATCGCGGGCATCAGCGGCGATGCGGTGCGATTCAACCTGGTTGCAGAGGTGAAGGCGGAGCCGGCACTGCCGCTGACGATGCTCCTCTCGATCTTCAAGTTTGACCGCATGGAGTGGGCGATCGAGAAGGCGACCGAACTGGGAGTGGAACGGATTCTGCCGATCGTCGCGCGGCGCAGCGAAAAGCATCTTGCGCAGTCGGCGCAGAATCGCGTCGAGCGGTGGAGGCGGATTGCGCGTGAGGCCGCGCAGCAGTCGCGCCGATCGGACGTGCCGGTGGTGGAGGACGTCGCACAGTTGAAGCTTGCGGCGCGGCGCGAAGGCGACGCGGTTCGGCTGCTGCTCGCCGAGCAGGAACGGACGCGCACGCTTCGCAAGGCGCTTGAGGAATCACTTGCCGAATCCGGCGACCAGCTCCCGGCGGTTCGAGTGGCGGTCGGTCCGGAAGGTGGATGGGCAGCAGAAGAGGAAGCGCTCTTCGACAGCGAGGGATGGAAGCCGGTGAGCCTGGGGCCGCGCATCCTGCGCGCCGAGACGGCGGCAATCACGGCGATGGCGGTTGCGGCGGCGCTGCTCGAATAAAGTCAGGGATTAGGGAACACGGAGCGGGGATTAGCAAACGTCCCTACCACAGCCCCCATTCACCGCGTAGTAAGACCCACACCGCCAGCAGCAGATTACTCGTTGCATGCGCGATGATGGCGTCGCCGATGCGGCCCCGCCACTTTAGAACGGCCGCGTAAGCGAGGCCGGCGAGAATCCCGACAAACCAATGGCTGCCGTGCATCACGCCGAAAACAACTGAGGACAGACACACGGACCGCCAAGTAAGGCTGCGGAAAGGCACCTCATCGAAGTTTCGGCTGATGAGGCGGCGCGCCAGGAAGCCGCGAAAGGCGAGTTCTTCGGCGATGGGAACAGTAACGACTGCTGCAGCAACCCGGGAAGCGATCCATGCAACGCGCATAGAGGGAGACAGCGCAGCCAGTGCCGAGCCGAGAGGACCGGCGAGATGCTCGTGTGTCCACAGAGCCGGTACGATCCGACCAGGTACGATCCAGGCGAGGAATATGGCCGCGCCCGTTGCCGGGGTGATCCATCCGAAGCGCCAGTCGAGCTTCCGGTATTCGGAGCGAAAATACCAGAGAGCGACTGCGGCGGCGATGAAACGCAGGGGATAGAGCCACTCGAAGTATCCCGAGGCGGATTTGGAGATGAACGATGCCGCGAGGATCGCGAGGAATGGCACCAGATAGGCTGCGACGGCCGGCGACTCTGCGGTCTCATTGGCCGTGGGTGTGCCGGCAATGGTCGGGTCTTTGGGAGTGGAAGCGGGCCCTCTTTGCAGGCACGACAGCTTTCGTGTCGCCATGGAAAATGTCAGCGCGACAGCGGTGAAAGCGATCCGTCCTGCCTGCGAGTGGAAGCCGACCATGGCGACCTCCGGAGCGCCGGCGTCGCCGATCAGAATGATTACGGCGATGCGAACGATATTGAGCAGCCATACGCATGCCAGGGCGCACGGCACGAGCACGAGCGTCCGCGGGAAGCGAGTCTCCCGGCGGAAGTACCACAGCCAGGCCAGCGTGAAGACAAGAACCAGACCAAGGCCTTCGAGCCCGGAACATTCTTCGGCGATGAAGCCCAGAAAGCGGGGAGTGCCAAGTGTGAAGGCGGCGGGGTCGCTGATTGCGTCGGGCAATACAAAGGCGAGCAGCTTGCGCGCGGAATAAAACGCAGCGATCTGCAGGATGCGCCCGTGGGCGAGGCTGGAAGAATCCCAGAATGACTGGAAAGGATGGCGCAGCCACCATGCAGCCGCGCCGGAAAGTGAAGCCAACAGGGCGAGCGAACCATTAGCACGCACAGTCCTTGCCCAGATCCGAAGGGGAACGCACGCCAGCGCAAGCAGAAGGATTCCGAACAGAACAACAGCGCTTGCAACGATGTGCCCGGCGCTGGAGAGCCCGAGGTATGGATCACGCAAGGCCGCCAGGTCGCCCAGAAACACAACGGCTACACAGGCAAGGTGGGCACAGAACAAGCGTCCGTTGAAGCAGATTCTCTCGATCCGCCCTCAGTGCGGAAGAGCCGAGGCCGAGGAAGATTGCAAAGGCAACAATTCCGGAGGGAGCGAGGGGGCCAAGCAGCGATCCGATATGGGGAATGCTGGCGAGCAGTGCGCAGTCGAAGGTCAAGACCGCGGCAAGGAGATAGAGACGTCCCAACAGATGGCGAGGCAGGCGAAAAAGAGGTTGTCATAAAGAGGCAGGACCTTCTCCGTTTTACTTGCGACGCCGGGCGCGCAGAACAGTGGCGGTTCCGGCAACAAGCGTTATTCCGCTGATTGCAAGAGCCGGATCGATTTCCGGAGCGCGGGGTGGGGGGGTCCTGGCGGTGCTTGTATTCGTGGTGACCGAACAAAATCTCTCAGAGGCTTTCGGCGTGGGCGCTAGCGCTCGTTCCGAGAACCAAAGCCAATGCCAAAAAAGAGTACTTCAGGAATTTCGTCAATGTTCACACTCTCTTTCCATGATTTGTACGGCAGGCATCACGATTGCCAAATGCACCGGGCTACGACTGAGACTTTATCTCGCCGCTTGACCCCGGCGTAGCAATAAAAAGCGGATGCTCCATCTCCGAAATCCAATTTGGAACAGTAATTGAATCAGATCGCCGACTTCATTTTTTTTGCGGTTAAGTTGCCAGACTGCCTGCATCTGGGGGGGAGTGGACGTGCTTCGAAATCGGAGTTGCCGGATGAGACAACAAACGTTTCCCGGAAGAGCGTAGGCCAATTTGACCTACTCCCCTTCAGCCTCATTTCGATTATTGGGGGATCGCTGGAATTTTGGAATCACTAGGCAGGGTAAGGGGATACCCTAGAAAGTAACCGTTAAGATCACAGATGGGTACTGGACTGGCTCGATTTCGGACAGATCGTTGCCGTTGGCGCAGCTGCTGAGAGATGCAGCCTGCAGAGCGCCGCGCCGGGAAATCGGCGCAACGCCCGATGATGTGACCGTGATGCTAGGAGAACATCTCCTTCACCTTGTCGAAGAGGCGTCGGGAGGTCGGGACATTCTCGATAGTCAGGGTGTCGCCGAGCTGACGCAGCAGCTCTTTCTGAATGCGGGTGAGCTTCTTCGGTGTCTGCACCGCAATCTGCACGACGAGGTCGCCGCGTCCGCGCTCGTTGAGATAAGGAACGCCCTTGTTGCGAAGGCGGAATTCTTTCCCGCTCTGCGTGCCTTCGGGGATCTTCAGAGTGGTCTCGCCTTCGAGCGTGGGAATCTGCAGGTCGGCACCCAGAGCTGCCTGAGGGAATGAGATCGGCAGTACACAGTGCAGGTCGTTGCCGTCGCGCTCGAAAAACTGGTGCGGCTTAACCGCGAGCACGATGTAGAGATCGCCCGACGGGCCTCCAAAGCGGCCGGCGTCACCCTCTCCCTGATAGCGGATTCGGGTGCCATCCTCCACACCGGCGGGAATGCTGACGTTGATAGCATGCTCGCGCTGAACACGGCCATCACCGCGGCAGGTTCCGCAGGGGTTGGAGATGACGGTGCCTGTGCCTCCGCATACATTGCAGGTGCGGGCGATCGAGAAGAAGCCCTGCTGATAGCGAACCTGTCCGTGCCCCTGGCACTGCTGGCAGGTTGCAGGACCACGCACATCGGCCGATCCGGTGCCCCGGCAATCGGAGCAGGCTTCCATCCTGCTGATGGTCACCTCCGTATCTTTGCCGAAGACTGCCTCGTCGAATTCGATCGTCTTGTCGAAGCGAACGTCGCGACCCTTTTGCATGCGCGAAGGCTTGCGGCCGCCGCCCACGTTGAATCCGAAGAGATCGCCGAAGATATCGCCAAGATCGGGCATGCCGGCAAAAGGATCGCCGTTGCCCTGACCCACGCCGGAAACGCCGGCGTGACCGTAGCGGTCGTAGGCGGCGCGCTTATCCGGATCTGTGAGCACCTGATAGGCTTCGCTGCACTGTTTGAATTTTTCTTCAGCCTCCGCATTTCCCGGATTGCGATCCGGGTGGTATTGCATGGCGAGCTTGCGATAGGCGGCCTTGAGCTCCTGGTCGGAAGCTCCGCGCACTACGCCCAGCACTTCATAGTAGTCAGCTTTAATCACGTTTGCAGTTCGACTCATGCTTCCTTCTGTTGCGGGTTGCTGGCCACCCGGACCAGGGCGGGACGGAGCAGACGCTCCTTGATGCGGTAGCCGCGGCGAACTTCATCGAAGACCTGATGATCGGGCAGATCAGGCTTCTCTGCCATCTCCAACGCCTCGTGGATGCGCGGATCGAATTCCGCTCCCACGGCTTCGACGGGCTGCACATTGAGCGAGCGCAGCGCTTCTTCCATCTGCTTGACGATCAGCTCGACGCCGGTGCGCAATTGCTCAGCGGACCCGGTCGATTTGAGAGCAAGCTGAAAGTTGTCGAGCACGGGCAGGAACTGCTCAACCGCGCCGGCAACGGCATAGTCACGAAATTCGTTTCGCTCGCGCGCTTCGCGCTTGCGGGCGTTTTCAAATTCAGCCTGCAGACGGGCGAGCCGGTCGACTAGCGAATCCCGTTCGGCCGTCAGGCGGTCGAACTCTTCATGGGAGACGGCTGCGGTCTCGGGAAGAGGCACGATGGCCTCGGCCTGAGGGTCGGAGGAGGAGTTGGAGTTCGGTGTTGCTTCTAATATTTCTTCAGTCATTTTGTTTCTGTTGTTGATGAAATTCCTTCGGCTCATTCGAACCTGATTTCCACTACAAGTTTATCGCGTTCAAAGGAGTCCCTCGTTTTTGATGCGGAGCCTGGGCTGGACGGCTCAGGCTACTGGGGTGGCTGGAAAATCCTGTCCGATAGCTGGGCGATGTAAGAAACCGCGTTGATGGTTTCCTGATACTGCATACGGGTGGGGGCAATGACCGCCACCGTGGCCAGATTCTCTGCGCCCAGGCGCGCGGGAGCCCCAATCAGTACGAGGTTATGCATGCCGGGAATAGCTTCCTCCAGCCCCACGACCACGCGGACCGTCTGCTGGCGGGCGTCGACATAGGCGTTCAGCAACTCGATAAGCCGCTGCTTGGCTTCGAGTGCGCTCAGCATCAGGCGCAGGCGCTCGCGATCGATTTCACCGGCCAGCAGGTTAGCGACACCCTCGACAAAGATGGTTGGGCCGAAGCCGGCATCTCCCTCGAGCGCTCCCTTGCGCCAGAGCTCTTCTATGGAGCGCATGAGCCGGTCATATTCGCTGCGTTCGGCGTCGATACGACGGCCCAGCTCGGTGCGAATGCGGTCAATCGACCATCCGTGGAAATTCTCGTTGACAAAGCGCGCGGCGGTCTCGAGCTCAACTGTGGTGAGGTCGCGATCGAGCAGTAGCACGCGGTCCTGCACGATTCCGGATACGGTGACCACTACGGCGAGGACGCGTCCCGGCGCGAGACGCGAAAAGTGAACATGCTCCAGGGCCTGCAGTTCCCGGCCAGGAGCCAGCGCGACACCCAGTCCGCTGGAGATCAGGGCCAGAATATGCGAGGTGCGCTCGAGAAACTGCTGGCTGGAGCCAACCCCGGCGAAGCTGTCTTCAATCTGTTCGCGGCGCTCCGGCGTCAACGCCACGACGCGAGCGGGTGCCGCAAGCTGTTCAGCATAAAAGCGAAAGGCCTGGGCAGTAGGGATTCGGCCCGCCGAGGTATGCGGCTGGTCGAGAAGCCCCGTTTCGTCGAGGGAAGCCATGATGTTGCGGATGGTGGCAGCACTCATGCCGTCCTTGTTACCGAGGTCGCGGGCGAGCGTCTGCGAAGCCACCGGTTCGCCGGTCGCGATGTATCTCTCGATGATGGCGGTCAGTACCAGCCGCTCGCGCGGACTGATTCGCAGATCGGAAGCCATAGACCCCGTTTACCTCGCACCCCTACAGCGCAAGCAACATTGACTGTTTGGGTAAGGTATTCCTTTTTAATTTTATTGTCTGCCGGGGGGTGGGGTCAACCGCCCAAAGGGATGAAATGGCTGCATTGCGCTCGGTATGGAAAATTAACTCTGAGACGGGCCGAGTTGAACCTGCATCTTTGCTAGTTCGCCTTCACTGCATCCTAGTTTGAAAGCGAGGCTGAGCAGCATGCTAACCAACTCCATTCCCCTGCGGCCGTTTGGCCGGCATAGCGACGTCAAGGTTTCCGCCCTCGGCCTGGGCGGGCATCACCTGGGACAGGCAGAAGACTTGAAGACGGCGCTCCGTATCGTGCATGGCGCAATCGATGGCGGAATCACGTTCTTCGACAACTGCTGAGAGTACAACCTTGGCAAGTCAGAACACTGGATGGGCATGGGGCTCAAAGGCAAGCGAGAGAAGGTCTTCCTGATGACCAAGGTCTGCACCCACGGCCGGGAGGGCTCGCTGGCCACACGCATGCTTGAGGAGTCGCTGCATCGCCTGCAGACGGATCACCTGGATCTGTGGCAGATTCACGGCGTTTCATTCGAGAACGATCCCGATCTGTTCATCGTCCCAACGGTGCAGCGGAGGCTCTTCGGAAGGCAAAAGAACAGGGCAAGGTAAGGTTCGTCGGTTTCACGGGGCATAAGCGGCCGGAGATTCATCTCAAGATGCTGAACTGCGGCTTCGAGTGGGATTCAGTACAGATGCCGCTGAATCCCTTCGACGCGAACTTTCTCAGCTTCGAGCAGCAGGTCCTGCGGGAGCTGAACAAGCGCGGCATCGCCGCATTGGGCATGAAGCCGATCGTAGGACACGGCGAATCGGTAAAGAGGGGCATGCTAAGCGCGCAGGAGACACTGAGCTACGCGATGAGCCTGCCGGTTACGACAACGATCACGGGGATGGAAAAGCCGGAAATTCTGGAGCAGAACCTCAAGGTCGCGCAGGGCTTTCAGCCGCTGTCGCAGACGGAGATGCAGGCGCTGCGCGACCGCTGCAAGATGGTGGCCGGCGACGGCCGCTTCGAACTCTACAAGATGTCACTGAAGTTCGATAACCCCGAGGCGCGGCTTGCGCACGACTATCCGCTCGACGACCAATCCATCGAGGTAAAGGAAATGCTCCGGGCCACAGAGAACAGCGGCAAGCCGTATCCCGCGGTTCAGGCGGGGTAAGTGATGACGACCCCGGAGACAGAACCTTCCCGTCGCGCCTTCTTGAAGTCGGCGGTTCTCGCCGGAGCGGGTACGCTTGCCACGCACCATCCGGCCAATGCGCAGGAGGCATCGATGTCACAGAACGCAGGTAACGATCAGAGGTCGACCTTCGCCGTTCCTCGCCGCGCCTTCGGGCGCACTGGAGAGCAAGTATCGATCTTCGGGCTAGGCGGCTTTCATCTCGGCTCAACCAAAGATCAGCAGGAAACGAGCACGATTGTCTCCAAAGCCATCGACGCCGGAGTGAACTTCTTCGACAACGCCTGGGAATACAACGAAGGCGAATCCGAAGAGCGCCTGGGGATCGCATTGCAGGGCAAGCGCGACAAAGTCATCCTGATGACCAAGGTCTGCTCGCATGGGCGTGACAAGAAGGTGGCGATGGAACAACTGGAGCAGTCGCTGCGCCGTCTTAAGACGGATCACCTGGACGTGTGGCAGATCCATGAGGTTGTCTACTACAACGATCCTGACCTGATCTTTCGTCCGGACGGCGCGATCGAGGCCCTAGAGCAGGCGAAGAAAGACGGCAAGGTGCGCTGGGTCGGCTTCACCGGGCACAAGGACCCCGCGATCCACCTGAAGATGCTCTCCCACGACTTCCCTTTCGACACGACCCAGATGCCCTTGAACTGCTTCGACGCGCGCTTCCGCACCTTTCAGCAGATCGTGTTGCCGGAAGCCAACCGGCGCGGGATTGCGGTTCTCGGCATGAAGAGCCTGGGCGGATCAGGCGAAATGGTGACGCATGGCGGCATTACCCCGGAAGAGGGCCTGCGTTACGCGATGAGCCTGCCGGTTGCGACGACGATCAGCGGTGTTGATTCGGAAATCGTGCTCGAACAAAATCGGGCCATCGCTTCGAACTTCAAGCCGATGACAGCGGAGAACGGCGGGCCTTCGAAGATCGCTGCGAGCTTTGGGCCGCGGACGGCCGCTTCGAGCGTTTCAAGACCACAACGATGTACGACGGAGCGGTCGGACGCGAGCAGCATCAGTATCCTGAAGCGCAAAAGTTGCCGGCGTAGCTGGCCAGATCATTTCACCAGCGCGGTGGAATTACCGGCAGGCGGAGCGGTTGCTACAGGCTCAACCGGCACCGGCGGCAGATCATAAATCTCGATGGCTCCCTCGCGGAGGATGGCAAAGCGACGTCCGTCCGTTGACAGCGCATAGTTGTGGCCGGCGCTCAATACGGGGCTGGCCGCCTTTGCCAGTTCGAGCTTTCCGGATTTGGTGTCAAAGACTCCAACCATCTGTGCGATCACATCGTCTTCGCCAAAGGTATCCATGAAGCCGATATCGCGATTAACTTCGAGAGACCCGAATGCGAAGCGGTTCCCGTCTTCTGCGTAACTGAAGGTCGGCCAGACGTAACGCTGCTTCCACTTGTCCTGCCACAGCAGTTGCCCGCTGAGCGAGATGGCGCTCACCATATGGTCACTGCCTCCTTTGGGCGGGCAGCCGACGGCGAGTGTGACCTGGTCACTCACTGTAATGAGAACGGGCGCGCACGATGACTTGACCTCGGTGAGGATCTGCGGATCGCCGTGCAATGCCTCTCTTCGGATGACCCACTTGCTCGGGTCCTTGCCTTCGAGCAGGCTGAGAAAGCCGTTTTCGACCAGCGGCAGATCGATCGAGGAGCGCGCTTCAGTTTGCGCAAGAACTGTGTGTTCGCCGGGCCGAAGCACAATCACGGTGGTCCTCTTGCGACGTGGCGGCGAGGGGCCAAACAGAGGACTGGCATCCACTGCGTTGGGCGGATCGGGGTCGGGAGCAAGGATCTTCTGCACTTCCACCACCATCAGCTTGCGGTCGGGGCCGATCTCGACGGCCTGCAGCGGACTATCGAATTGCAGGTAGGGACGCAGCTCCAGGTGACGGTCGGTGAGGTAGAGCGAATTCCGCTGGCGCACCAGGAACTCTCCGTCGTGGAGAGGCCACAGGTACCGCTGGCGGTCGTGCATGCGCCACTGGTTCTGCTCGATGGGCTTGCCGGTCGAGATATCAAGCACCATGGCGAGGATGACCTGATCTTCATCGTCGGTCGGATCGCCGGGAACGCGATGCATCAATCCGGCATCACGGAAGGTGAAGAGCAGGTGATCGTTGTCGATGAAATCGAGAGTGGCGGTGGAATAGCGATAGCTCAGATACGCGCGGCTGGGTGCGACGTACCCAAGCGGGGCGACCTCAATGCGCACGTTCGGCGGCGGTCCCGGATCGGGCTTATGTTTAGAATCACCTGCAAAGGCCAGTGCGGTCACCGCAATTACCAGCGCCAGACACAATGTCCGTACGGATTGGCCGGGCAGGACCATCAAGTGCATTGTCCTCGCCGGAGCGTGTACCGTGCAAATGGGATTTGCGCTGGTCAAAGTGGATCGTCTTTCGGTGGCAGGGAGTATGCGCGATAGCATGACGGTCATGCCTGCAACTGTCGAGCTGAATCTCTGGAAAAAACGGCTGGGGCATGTTCCGGATTGGGTCTGGGAGCGAACCGAGCTTGAGACGCTGATCCTCGCCGACAATAAGTTGATGGAAATATCGGACCAGATCGGGGGATTGCAGAGGCTGCGGACGCTGGATGTCGGGCATAACCATCTTTCGCAACTGCCCGACACCCTCGGAGATCTGACCGGGCTCAACGGCTTTCTCTATCTACACGATAACCGGCTTAGCTCGATACCCAAATCGATGGAGCAACTGAAAAAGCTGCGCTATCTCAATCTGAGCGAGAACGTGCTCTCTGAATTCCCGGAGGCAGTCTGCCGAATGGCGGGGGTTGTCGAGCTGCGGATTACGGACAATCAGATCGAGGCGCTTCCCGAATGCATTGCAGATTTGCGTAACCTGCGTGAGCTTCATCTCCGCAATAACCGGCTCCCTACCCTTCCCGCGTGCATCGGAAAGCTGCCGGAGCTGCGGCAGATCGACCTGCGCGGTAACCCTCTTACTTCTCTTCCCGAAGCAATCGCCTCCATGCCAAAGCTCGAAAAACTGGATCTTCGCTGGATTCCTTCTCTGCCGTGGCCGGGCTGGATTGACGATCTCGAAGCGCGAGGGTGCCTCGTCTATCGCTGAGGACGGAAGCTGGCCACACGAATGTGCGAGGCTAGAAGAATGGCCTCGAGCACGGCACAGCTATCCGCACCGTCCAGGACAGCTCTGGGCTACGGAGCCTGCGCGCTCGCGGGAACTCTCTGGGGTACAGGCTTTTACTTCGGCAAGATCGCGCTCACCGAGTTGAGCGTGGGACACATGGTGCTCTACCGGTTCCTCTTCGCCTGTGTCGGGCTGCTGCCGGTCCTGCGCCGGCCCAGGCTCAACCGCCGCGAATGGATGCTGCTGCTGACGGCGTCGTTCCTGGGGATTCCGGTGCAGTACATGATCCAGTTCTATGCGCTGTCCCTGACCACGGTGAGCCATGCCGCGCTCATGGTGGGCACGATGCCAGTGATACTGGCCATCGGGGCAACCATCTTCACGCATGAGCGGCTGGGCTGGACGGGTTGGCTGGCGCTCGCGGGCTCCACCTGCGGCGTCACGCTGATTACGCTGAGCAGCACGCATTCTCAGGCCGGCCCTGGAGGGCCATCGCTCAAGGGCGATCTGCTGGTGGTGGTGTCGCTCGTTTTGGCCTTGGGCTGGATCCTGCTAAACCGGCACCTGATGCAGGGGCATTCTCCACTGGTAGTGACGGCTTACGGCGTTCTTAGTGGAACCGTCATGCTGGCGGTGTGGGTATTGGCGACGAGCGGACCTCCTCCGGTGCACGGACTGAGCACGCAGGTGTGGATTGCATCACCGGCCAGCGGCCTGCTGTGCACCGCGTTGACGATGCTCTTGTGGAACTGGGGCATTCACCATGTGCCGGCATCGCGCGCAGGCGTGTTTCTGAACATCGAGCCGGCGATGGGCTCACTTCTGGGCGTGGTTCTGCTGGGCGACCGGCTTGGCCCGGGAGCATGGGCGGGCGGCGTGTTGATTATCGCCGCCGCCATTGTGCTAACCACAACCGGCAAAATCGAGGCGGAAGTGGTGATGGAGTGAGGATAGGAATCAGCGGTTAGCGATTAACCGCTGGCATGAGTCGTCAATTTTTGAGAGCTGAAGTCGAGGACGCAGGAGGCACAGGAGTAGCAGCTACGGGAGCGCCTGTCTGAGCCTCAAGCTCGGCGTTCAAATGAATGCCTGATCCTGACACCATCACGGAGCGCGTCCAATCCGCGTAACCCTTCTTCTTAACTGTGATCTCGTGCTTTCCGGGCACGAGCGACAGTTGCGACGGCGTATTCCCAACGAAGCTTCCATCGACTTCGATATCGCAGTTCGACTGATTAGCGTCGACTGAGACAACAGAAAGCGAAGCGACCATATTTCCAGGCGCGCTGCCTGCCGGACTGAACCTGACCATGTCGAGCGTCATGTCGCCGTTAACATACGCCGTTACTTTCCGCCTTCCGTCGCCGTCAGAGCTGCCTTCTCCTGGTCTACCAGGCGAACACTGTCGATATTGACGTTGAGTTTCCCGGCGCGACCCATGCTCTTCTTGTGCTCAGAATCCGTAACTGTTGCCATCGCCAACCCGCCCTTGGCGATCACAACCGTGTCATTGACTTTGACATCCTCCAAGACCTCAAAATCAACTTCATCGCCGGCCTTCGCATCGGCGGAAGATATGGTCCGGCCAAGTCGAAGCTTCACTGGAGTACCGTCCAGCAGAGTATTGGGCTTTGGAGCTTGCGGAGCCTGCGACGCAGCACGTTCGGGTGCGGATTGGGTTGATGTGGGGATTGAGGATTGTCCAAGCGCAGATGAGACC
>Ga0206838_10179_pt1 | contig 17474 bp, 14 predicted proteins | sample Alteio_BWOrgCont_26_FD_152879 | JGI IMG/M metagenome (GOLD analysis project Ga0206838, IMG submission 152879) | Enriched cells from forest soil in Barre Woods Harvard Forest LTER site, Petersham, Massachusetts, United States -... | ecosystem: Environmental > Terrestrial > Soil > Temperate forest >...
CACTCATGCTTGCAATCTTGAATTTTCATTTATCATTCATCAGACCATATTTATTTAATCAAAAACACAAATCGATGGAAGGGTACCGTTACATTTCCGGATTTCCGGCAATTGGCACGATTTTAGTGTTGATGAGTGTCTATGCTGGATTCGGGTATATAAGAATTGCGGTAATTGGTCTTATCGTTTCGGCGATCGATACGGGCGGCTTTTCATGGTTCGTAATATGTACATGGCGAGACAGTTCGTTGTGGAATGCGCCAAAATGGTAGGGCTGTTATAACACCCCTCACGCATAACTCCCGCCCTGGCTTATCCCCAACGCAATCCTTCTTGCCTTGCGCTCCTTCGCTGCTTTGCGCTCATAACCACTCCGGCGGTGTTCTTTCAACGGATCTTCCGGCAAATCATTCTTCTTCCGCCACGCCAGCAGGGCGGGAGACACATCCGTGAAAAACGCCTTCTTCAATTCCAGCTCGGCGGACACCACGTCGTTCGCCGCCTGCGCCGCGCGCAGCGCCTCGTGATCCACCAGCGCGGCCTTCACATAAAGTTCCTGCGCCATCACGACCGTCTGGATAGTCGCCTCAATCTTTGGCTTTTCGTTGTGCGACTGGTCAATCATGTACGCAATCTCCGGCATCCTGCCCTTGTCCGCCGCAAAGAAATGAATCTCATGGAAAATGCGAAACACCTGGTACGGGTCAATCGAGCCGAGCGTCAGGTCGTCGTCCGAATAGCGCCGGTCGTTGAAGTGGAACCCGCCGAGCATGTCCTCGTCCAATAAAAATGCCACAATCTGCTCGATATTCTGCGCCATATAGTGGTGCCCCGTGTCGACGAGCACCTTCGCGTGCGGCCCGGCCTTTTTCGCCAGCAGGTACGCCATACCCCAGTCGCCAATGTCCGTCTGGTAAAACGCCGGCTCAAACGGCTTGTACTCGACCAGCATCGTCATCCCGCGCTCGAGTTTTTTATGCAACGCCTTCAGCCCCGCCTCGAATCGCTCCTTGCGCGCGCGGATGCTGTCCTGTCCGGGATAATTCGTGCCGTCCGCAAACCACAGCGACAGGTATTCGCTGCCCACGGCCTTCGCGATATCGATGGAATCCACGCAATGCTTCAGCGCGCGCTTGCGCACCTTTTCGTCCGGATTGCCAAACGAGCCCCACTTGTAGCACTGGTCCTGGAAAAGATTCGGGTTGATGGAGCCAATCTTCACCCCGTGCTTGCGCGCCTTCTTCGCCACTGCCACCGGGTCTTCGCCTTTCTTAAAGTCCCACAGCACGTGCACCGCCACCGTCGGGCAGCAACCGGTCAGCGCATTGACATGGCCGGCGTCGGCCAGCTTGTCATTGAGGTCGATGGCCGCGGCCTCCTGGAAAAATTTTCCGAAGCGCGTGCCGGTGTCGGCGTAACCCCAGCTCGGGGTTTCGATGCGGAAGGAATTAAGGGCCTTGAGGGCGGTGTCGAGGGAGGGGCGGTTCATTGAACAAACTTCATATAAAAGTTAGCAATTAAATCAAATCCAACTCTATAAAATCCACATTTTCATTAGAAGCAAATTGAAAAACGGACCAACAATACCGTTCATATTGACTAATCTTTGCCCATTTTTCTTTCCATTCGGCTGAGTGATCATTCACTAGCTTCGTATTCACATTGCGGCCCACTTCCCTTGAATTCTTGTCACTCTCACCGGTGGGCTTTTCGCAAACGATTATGATTTTTCTACCCGCCTTCTTAAGCACTTCGTTCCATTGTCCTTGGTTAGCGAAAACGGTGGTTCCCCAATGTGGCTCAACTTCCGCGAGTTTATCCCAATTCAATGGGATGATTATATCCCCATTACTCCTAAATGCATGAGCCTTGAGTTTAGATGAATGCAGTTCAGGTGAAGTAGGGCCTTGCGTATAAAAAAGTTCGCGAACAGAAACAATGGCGATTTTTGCTTCTTGTATACGTTGAGCTGCGGCGGCCTCATTTTCAGAAGGGAAAGTGGCGTAGAGATCATCGTCAAGATGTCCACCAATAATTTCCACCGACCATTTTTTATCTTTGTCTTGATTCGCTTGAAGTTCAGCCAATACCCCCAAATTGTTTGTGATCAAATCAAACGTAAATTTATCAGAGTCGATTTGAATCATTGCCAATCCAACATAAAATGAACTGCTGCCGTCGCTAATAAACAGTGATCCTCCTAGACACTTTTCAGCTATAAAATGGCCTATGCAGCGTTTTTCCTCTCGTGAATTATCTTGGCTGCGTACTCGATCGCCGAATTTACCGTGAAAGATGGTCATCGGATTGATTTCCATCGATCTAATTTTAGGAACAAGTATTTGAGTATATGGCATATTGAACAACAGTTATGTTGATTTTAACGAATTAACAAATAAAGTACAAAATATTGTATTCGTAATATTATTTATCTAATACGCCAAGATTCCTCAACTGAGGTGAAACACTTCTTTCAAGCCTTGCGCAACCGGGCTGGTGTCCTGGTTGCTGGGCATGATGTCGCCCATGTGCTTCCACCATTTCTGGCAGATGGGCGTTTGCGCAATTGCATTCCACCGCGCCTCGTCCTCGATTTCGACGTAGGCAAACAGTTGCAAAGTCTGCGGATGCAGGAAGATGGAGTAGTTATGCGCGCCGTGCGACTTCAGCACCGCCGCCAGTTCGTTCCAAATCGGGCGGTGGCGGCGCTCATATTCGGCCTCCTCGCCGGGGTTCACGCTCATCACAAAGGCTTTGCGAATCATGGCGACAATATAGTGTTTTATCCGGCGGCGGCCAGTTTTAAGAGCAGTACAAAAAGTCCGATAATCGCGCCCGACGTCGCCAGGCAGCAGATAAATCCGATGGTGTCCACCTTGTCCCATTTCAAAAACTCCCAATTCGTTCCGGGCAATAATTTCAAATGGTCAAAGCGCCCTGGGTTTTCGCGCGTTTCCTCCATAGCCGCAATATCCAGCGCCGGGTTGCCCGCCACGGGCGTCTTCATTTTGCCGTAAAATAAATCCACTCGCGCCTTATCGGTTCCCTTGGTCAAATAGCTCACCAAAATCAGCACGACGAACGGAAAAATACCGTCAAAGAAATACCGCGCCGTGTCCCGCCCGGTCTTGTTCAAATTAACCGGCTGCAGGCCAAATTTGCTCAGAATATAACATTCGAGGTTGAACCGCCCGGTGCCCACCAGCGGGCTCGTCTGGTCACTCGGGTCGGTATGCACCACCGCGTCAAAATACACGCCATCGCCGTTCGCATCCTTAACCGTCAGCGAAGGCGCATGGACCAACTGCGACACCACCGGAAAGGTTGGCGGCGCGATCATATTGCAGTTCGGTACCGCGAGATTCATGAACACCGCCAGCGCCACCGCCGTCCACACCGCCGCCGGCGTCAGCCGCCGCCAGGTATAGATCAGCATGACCGCCGCCCCGAACGGTATATTCACATCGATGATCAACTTCACGCCCTGCTCCAGATTGGTCAGCAGTCGCGCCGCGCCCAGGCCCAGCACGAGTACGCCGACAATCGCCCACCGCGCCGTGCGCACCGCCTGCGCCTCGGGTACATCCGGCCAGATGTGCCGGTAAATATTCCGCACGAACAACGAGGAAATCGCTACGGCTTTCGCCGCCAGAATACCCATGGTGCCCGCCAGCACGCCCGCCAGCATCAGCCCAATCAATCCCGGCACGGCCTCGGCGCCCCCCAGCAATCGATTCGACATCGCGCCCCACAGCATGTCCGGCTCCGACAGCGCATCGCGCCCGGCAAACATCGCCGCGCCAATCAGCCCCGTAAATGCCCAGAGAATTATCAAGAGCCGTTTGGCATAGGTGCCCGACGCCCCGCCAAACCGCGCCGCATATTCATTCGTAGCCGAGCCTAGAATACCCATGTTGGCGCTCAGTCCCAGAATTTGCACGAGGCTCGCCCAGGTAAATGCCACGATGAACCAAAAACCGTATTGCCCGCTGGCACTTTGCCCCACGAGTTGAAATTTGTCCGCTGACACCTTGAGCGCCAGTTGGTGCCAGCCGCCAATTGCGTGCAGCCCCACCGGCACCAGCAACACCGAAAATGCCACCACGAGCAGTCCCTGCAGCGCGTTATTCATCGCCGCGCCTTTCATGCCACCCATCACCATGTACGCGCCGACCACCGCCGTGAACACGAAATAAAACGCCCATTGCGCCCACACCGGGTCCAAATAAGAAATATACCGGTGCAGTTGGTGCGTATTGCGCAAGTCGACCAGCGTGTCGTGCTGTGTCTTGTCCGCTCCCGTCAACGGCGCGGTGGCTGCCTGCTTTTCCAGCCGGACTAGATTATAGTACCCGTCCACCGACGCCTTTTCCGTCGTGGTCCAATCCGCTTCGGGTTTCAGCACCAGCGACGCCGTGGTGGAATACGCCGTCAAATTGCCCACCGCAATCAGCAGCACCGCCACACCGATTTGGTAGCAGGCGTAAACCCGCGCCAGCCATTTGCTGTTGAACCGGTCCTCAAACAAATCCGCCACCGTCGTCAACCGCACGCGCCGGAACCACACATACACAAACCAGTAAAATGGACTGATGAAAATCGTTTGAAACGTCAGCCAGGATTTCGACGCGCCATTCGCATAGACCAGGCTCGCCGTTGTCACGGCCCCCTGCGGCTCCGTCGAATTCCCAAAGTTCATGAAGAACTGGTAGAGCTTCCCCATCTTGCGCCCCGCCAGGAAAAACCCTTCCTGGTCCTTGGACGTTTTTGCCGCTACTTTCCCCAGCACAATCACCAACACGAGGTACCCCAACACAATCAGTATATCGATGAGATGAATGCCGTTCATGAAAAAATCGGGCGCTGGCGCAGAATGGGGTGGGGTGGTTGTTGCCGGCCAAATCTGGCCTGCGCAACCGGGGAACCCTTAGCTAACCGTACAATAGCGGGGTAAGTCTACCTCAAACTAATTCCCGGCCAAAATTCTTTGGCTGATTTGGGATTATAACTTAAAGTGTTTTGGAGGAGGCTTAGGTTAGAATGAACTGTCACAATTTCAGGTCAGGGACTGCGGCCCACCACCCAAATTCGTCGTGTCCCCACCGGACGCCTAATGAATTTGCTACGGTTCGGAGCAATTCTAATTCAGATGCCTCTTTCCCTGCATCAAATAAACGGCCGGTATATAATGAGCCATCAGGCTTCTTTGCTGTGACTGGAATAGCGGTAACACGGCAACCTGGTCCTCCGGGTTCGCCTAAACGGTGATAAGGGCCATAGTTTTCACTCATGCCACTCGCTCTACACCTTTTTGATGTAAGAGTGCAATCACTTCCTGTAGGGGCGCAGTCTTGCTGCGCCCTCTTTCTCTGGCCACCTACACCGATTCCTTCAGTATCTTCTTATTCCCATCACCCAGCACGATTGTCCGCGGCTTCCAGGTCTTCGCTTCCTCTTCACTCATCCAGGAGAAAGTCATGATCACCAGCAAATCGCCTTTCTGGCCCAAGTGCGCCGCCGCGCCATTAAGACAAAACGTCAGGGACCCGGCCGGGGCGGGAATCGCATAAGTTTCAAACCGGTTGCCATTGGCCAGGTTGCCGACCAGTACGCGCTCGTGCGGCAAGATGCCCACCCGGGCCATGTAGGCCGAGTCGATGGCCAGGCTGCCTTCGTATTCGAGACGCGCGTCGGTTACTTCAGCCCGGAGGATTTTGGAGCGCAGGAGGTTGACTTGCATTTCCGCTGGAATAGTTGCGTGGAATCGTGTGAATATGTTGCGCAAGTTGCGCAAACGGTCAATTTTGCGTAGCGCCCCTTATCCGTCAACCTCCGATTCACGCCGTCTTTATTCAATCATGTCTTCCCGCTGGATGAAACGTATGGCCGTGCGCGCCCGGAACTTTGAGGAGTTTGCCGTCGATGTGGTTTACGACCGGCGCGATTCCAACCTCGGGGTCAAACTGCTCGGCGGCTTCATGCTGGTTTTGTCCTTTGTATTTGACGGCATCGTGCGCTTCCGCACCTGGCTCTACTATCAGCGCATCTTTCGCAACCAGCCTCTCGGCGTGCCGGTGGTCGTGGTTGGCAACCTCACCGTCGGCGGCACCGGCAAGACTCCCATCGTCGAAAAATTCGCCCGCTCCCTCGCATTGCGTGGCCGCCATGTCGCCATTCTCAGTCGCGGTTATAAGAGCCGCTCCGAACCCGCCCACCGCCGCCTCTGGCGCTGGATCAGCCACGGCGAAGACCCGCCGCCGAAGGTCGTCAGCGACGGCCAGAATGTCCTGCTCGATTCCGCCGAGGCTGGCGATGAACCCTTCATGCTCGCCCGCAATTTGCCCGGCGTTGTCGTCTTGGTCGGCAAAAACCGCGTCAAGGCCGGCCAGTACGCCATCCGTAAATTCGGCACGGATATCCTGCTGCTTGACGACGGCTTCCAGTACCTTTCCCTGCGCGGCCAGCTCAACCTCCTGCTCGTCGACAAAACCAACCCTTTCGGCAACCGTCACCTGCTGCCCCGTGGCATCCTCCGTGAGCCCATTCAGCACCTTACCCGTGCCTCCTATGTCTTCATCACCAAGTCCGACGGTCAGGCCAATGATGATTTGCGCGCCACCATCCATAAATTCCATCCCGAAGTGGAAATCATCGAATGTGCGCACCGCCCTACTTATTTGCAGTCCATCAACAACGGCGGTCAGCGTCGGCCTTTGGAAGATTTGCAGGGTATGAGGGTCGCCGCCTTTAGCGGCATCGCCATGCCCGAAAGCTTCGAAAAAATCCTCCGCCAGCTCGGCGCCACGATTGTGCACAACAAGCGCTTCCTCGACCACCATCGCTTTACCCCCGAAGAATTGGAACGCTTCTGCAGCCGGGCGTCTGATGCCAAGGCCGATTTGATTGTTACCACGGAAAAAGACGCCGTACGCCTGCCGTCAGACCTGGCCCCGCCCGTTCCCCTTTACTATTTGCGTCTCGAAATCGAAATCCTCAGCGGTGACCACGACTTTGACGCCGCCGTCTCCCGCATCTGCTTCCCCCGCGACTCCTTCACCCAGTCCCGCGCCCCATTTCCCACTGATGGCGGGGATTATTCCGATGAATAAAGATATCAATCATTCTTTCCCTTGCGGCTTGGCGTCTTTGCGCGAGGAGAACTCTTTTTCTTCACAACCAGGAACGAAGAACCAGGCAACAAGAACTCTTTAATTCAGCATTCAGCACTCTTCATTCAGAATTTGCTCTGTCTCCTACCTCCTGTATTCTACCTCCTACCTTCCGCCTTCTCCCATGTCCCTCCAGGAACACCGCCCCCTGATTGTGCGCAGCAACCGCACCCTCGGTTCGCTCTTGTTGGAGAAAAAACTCATCACCTCCGACCAGCTCGACACCGCCAACGAAAAGTTGCTCGAGCATCTGGAAAAGGACGACCTGCGCCGCGCCAGCGTTCTGCATGTGCTCATCTTTGAAATGCAGGTGCTCAATGAAGATGCCTACCTGGAGGCAGTCATTGATAAGTTTGGCGTTGCCCTGATTGATTTGCACTCCTGCCAGTTCAAGAAAGTTGCCGACCTCTCCCTCGACCTCACCGCCTGCTGGGCTACCTGGACCGTTCCTTTCGACGTGGTCGATGACTTTTACCTGCTGGCGACCTTGCTTTATCCCAGCCCCCAAGTCGTTAAATTCTGGTCGGAAAAATACGCGGGCAAAAACATCATCTGGTATGCCCTCTCGGTGCGTTCGTTCCAGTCCGCCATGGAAAAACTCGAACACGTCAAAACCGAAAGCGCCCGCGCCGCCCAGGCCCATACCGCCAAGACCGCCGCCAAATCCTCCACCCATACGAAGCCGTCCCAGCCGGTGAAGAAGTAGGACTAAATACACGCATCATCCTATCCCGATGCGTTGATATATAGGCTTGCCAGCGGGTGGGACAGTGGCTACCTTTGCTGCCTTTATGCCCGACCGCTTCATCTTTTCCTCCGAGTCCGTTGGCGAAGGCCATCCGGATAAGGTCGCCGACTTCATTTCCGACAGCGTGCTCGACGCCTGCCTCGCGCAGGACAAGCACAGCCGGGTCGCTTGCGAGACCCTCGTCAAGAGCAACTGCGTCTTCATCGCCGGCGAAATCACTACCAAGGCGAAGCTCAATTACGAGCAAATCGTCCGCGATGCCATTCGCGAAATCGGTTACACCAACAGCGACGACGTTTTTCACGCCGACCAGGTCTTCGTCACCAATGCGCTCACCCGCCAGTCGCCCGACATCGCCCAAGGCGTTGACGCCCGCAAGGCCAAGGGCAAGAAAACCGCCGAGCAAGGAGCCGGCGACCAGGGCATCATGTTCGGCTACGCTTGCACCGACACGCCGGAGCTCATGCCCGCGCCCGTCATGTTCGCGCACCGCCTCAACCGCGCCCTCGCCAAAATTCGCAAAAACACCGACGCCGCTCCCTGGCTCCGTCCCGATTGCAAATCCCAGGTCGCCGTCGAGTTCGTGGACTACAAACCCGTCCGCATCACCAACGTCGTCATTTCCACGCAACACGCCGCCTCCGCCAAGCACAGCCTCATCGAAAAATTCTGCATCGAGCAGGTGATTAAAAAAGTTCTCCCCGCGAAGCTCCTGCAAAAAACCGAATTCCTCATCAACCCCACCGGCAATTTCGTCGTCGGCGGGCCGCAGGGCGACTCCGGCCTCACCGGTCGCAAAATCATCGTCGACACCTACGGCGGCTGGGCCCGCCACGGCGGCGGCGCCTTCTCCGGCAAAGACCCGTCAAAGGTCGACCGTTCCGCAGCCTACATGTGCCGCTGGGTCGCCAAAAACGTCGTCGCGGCCAAGCTCGCCAAAAAGTGCGAACTGCAAATCGCCTACGCCATCGGCCATCCGCGCCCGACCAGCATCCACGTCGACACCTTCGGCACCAACACCATCGCTGAGCGCCGCATCATTGCCGCCATCAACGAAGTGTTTTCGTTCAAGCCCGCCGACATTGTCGCCCAGCTCGACCTCCTCCGCCCGATTTACCGCTCGACGACCAACTACGGCCACTTCGCCAAGCCCGGCCTCTCCTGGGAATCGACCGCGAAAGTCCCGGCCCTAATTAAGGCCGTGTCCTAGTTCTTCGTTCTTAGTTCGGCGATTAATGATTACTTAGATCATCCAAGTTTTCGCTACGACTCACCTCGAAAAAACTAAGAACCAAAAACGAAGAACCAGAACACATTTCCAAAACACTTCCTCCGATGACAACTACCTTAACCGCGCCCGACTTCCAAGTCGCCGACATCAATCTCGCCCCCCTCGGGCGCAAACGCATCGAAATGGCCGAGCACGAAATGCCCGGCCTCATGTCCATCCGCGCCAAGTACGCGCCGTCGAAGCCCCTCCTGGGCGTTCGCGTCGCCGGCTCCTTGCACATGACGACCGAGACCGCCGTGCTCATCGAAACGCTCAAAGCCCTCGGCGCCGATGTTCGCTGGGCCTCGTGTAACATTTTCTCAACTCAGGACGACGCCGCCGCCGCCATCGCCAAAGGTGGCACCCCCGTCTTCGCCTGGAAGGGTGAAACGCTCGAAGAATATTGGGACTGCACCTGGCGCATGTTGACGTGGCCCAACGGCTCCGGCCCCGAGCTCATCGTTGACGACGGTGGTGACGCCACCTTGCTCATCCATAAAGGCTACGAACTCGAAAACGGCAGCGACTGGGTCAACTCCGCTTCCGGCAGCCACGAAGAGCAGGTCATCAAAAATCTTCTCAAAAAAATCCATAAGGAACACCCCGGCCACTGGCACAAAGTCGTCAAGGACTGGAAAGGCGTCTCCGAAGAAACCACCACCGGCGTGCACCGCCTCTACCAGCGCCTCGAGGCCGGCCAGCTCCTCGTCCCCGCCATCAACGTCAACGACTCCGTCACCAAGTCCAAGTTCGACAACCTTTACGGCTGCCGCGAATCCCTCGTTGACGGCATCAAGCGCGCCACCGACGTCATGATCGCCGGCAAGACCGCCGTCGTCTGCGGTTATGGCGACGTCGGCAAAGGCTCCGCCCAGTCCCTCCGCGGCCTCGGCGCCATCGTCCTTGTCACCGAAGTCGACCCCATCTGCGCCCTCCAGGCCGCCATGGCCGGCTTCCAGGTCACCACCGTCGAGGACACCCTCGGTCTCGCCGACATTTACGTCACCTGCACCGGCAACTACGGCATCATCACCCTCGAGCACATGCTCAAGATGAAAAACCAGGCCATCGTCTGCAACATCGGCCACTTCGACAACGAAATCCAGGTCGACAAACTCAACGTCGCCCCCGGCGTCAAGAAGGTCAACATCAAGCCCCAGGTCGACCGCTACGACCTCCCCAGCGGCAACTCCATCTACATGCTCGCGGAAGGCCGCCTCGTGAACCTCGGTTGCGCCACCGGCCATCCCTCGTTCGTGATGTCCAACTCCTTCTCGAACCAGGTCCTCGCGCAGCTCGACCTCTGGGCCAACCGCGCGAAGTACTCGCCCGGCGTTTACATCCTCCCCAAGAAACTCGACGAAGAAGTCGCCCGCCTCCACTTGGAAAAAATCGGCGTCAAGCTCACCAAACTCACCAAAGTCCAAGCCGACTATATCGGGGTACCGATCGAAGGTCCGTATAAGCCGGAACACTACCGCTATTAAAGGTAGGGCGGGGCGTCCTCGACCCGCCGCTGGAGGGACGACCTCCGCGTCGTCGGTCTTCCGTGGGGCTCGCGCGATGCCGGTTTGAAGGTAGGGTCGGGCCTCCGGACCGACCTAGCTTCGGGGAATCAAAAGGCAGAGGATTTTCAATCCTTTGCCTTTTTGTTTGAGGTAGGGCGGGGCGTCCTCGACCCGCTGTGCATTAAGATCACAAATTGCTATCTTAAAGATACGAAGAGTTTTACAAACTTGAAGTCACAATTTGTGACTTCAAGTTCGGTCGGTATAAGTGCCTTTTCGCAGTCGCGTAGCGACGACTCGAATTTAGCCGTGGGTTTCAACCCACGGAACCGTGATCAAAACCCATCGCGTCGCGTAGCGACGCCTGAACCTATCCCCATAAATATTTTTCGTCCACCGGCACCTCATGTTTCAATAATAACGCACGGTACTCTTCCTCAAACGTCTTCTTTTGATGATGTTCACGCTGGCCTTCAATATATCGCCGAACCTCGCCATCCTTGGACTTGCTGACGGAAAATGCCGCGTACCCGTCTTGCCACGCAAAATGCCGGAGACCCGGTTTGTTCGGAAAGGCCGTCTTTATCCATGCGGATGACCCTCCTTTGAGCAATTTCACCGCCTTGCTCACCGCCCAATCCGGCGGCAACCATAATAATAAATGCACATGGTTTTCAATGCCACCTGCGCATAAAACCGTGAAATCATTCTCCCGCGCAATGCCGCCCAGATAAGCCCAAACCCGGCTTTCAATGTCGCGCTGGATGAAGCTTTCCCGGTTTTTGGTACTGAAAATGACGTGATAAAAAAGTGAAGCGTAGGTATTGGCCATGCGCAAAATCATTGTGCTCTGTATGGATTCAGCAACCCATTTTTGCACCCTTTCAGGCGTCACTACGCGACGCGTCATCTCACCACCCAAATCCGTGGACTAAAGTCCACGGCTAAAATCGAGTCGTCGCTACGCGACTATAGATGGATAGATGGAGGGGAGCACGGTTTTCGGGGATCTGCCTACGCCGCGTAGCGGCGATTGAATTTAGCCGTGGGTTTCAACCCACGGAACCTAATTCCCCAAAACACCGCGTCGCGTAGCGACGCTTGAAAGAATATACGGTTCATTTGCCAACTAAACTTAATTGCACTGTTTGCGTTTTTTCGTTCAATATCAATTAGGCCAATCACAAAAGATGCGTTCTCTTGTCCTTAGCGGATTGATTTTGGCAATGCTTGTATCAATCGGATTGTTATCCGGTTGTGCCGCCGGTCAAACGCAATTAGTTAACCTAGACTTTCCGGCTCTCGGCGATGGCACGCAACCCGCCTTTATTCCGGTTGGCAACGGCGGTAGCCTTAGAGATCACCAACGGCTTAATGTCGGCCAGCAAGCCAGTATTATCCATGTGGATAGCCAAGGCCACGCGATCATCTCCCCGGTGGATTTTTTAAAGGGGCATAGTTTGCTCGGTTGGGACGTGACTACATTGGACCAGGTCGTAACTTGCGAAAAAAGTCCAGACCACGAAAATTTACTAGATTTAAAGTATTATAAAAATCAAGCACTCGCACAGACTTTTCAGCTACCAACAACAAGTTACAAGGGTGAAATCAGCCTCCCCAAATGGATGCTTTTGCTTCCCGATAAAAATTGCTTCTTACTAGATGTGCCAGAAAGGGTGGGCGTTTTAAAATTCGATTTGAAAACTGGCGTTCGTAAAGAACTCAAAATTGATGAGTCTGTTGTTCCGGGATTTGTTTTAAACTCTTTTATGGAACCGTTGTGGGATGCTCAGGCCCAAAAACTAATTGTAGAGGTTGATCAGGACGGAGGGGGCCAACCTTACCATCATTTTTTAGCCCGGCTTGACCCCGACACTCTTTCTCTTACGGACAAAGTGGATCTCGCCGTCAATACCTTCATTAGTAATTTGCTTTATTATAATGAGGCGAGTGACAGCGTCATTTTTCGCGGTCAGTGTGGCGCTTTCGTTATCCATGGCGGGGTCGAGGGAATTTATGAATTATCCTTGCGCACTGGCGGCTTGAAATTGCTATTTACTGAAAAACCAGCTTTCGATTCGCCTGCCAGTATGGCCATCGCTTTATTTCGTGAGGAAACAGGTGGTAAGGCTGAAATGCCTGCGCTTCCCATGGGTGATGTAAAATCTATTGCCATCATAAATTATCGATATGTTGTTATGATGAGGTCATTTGAAGAGGGCATGGGTGATCTTGAAAAAGACCCTCACGCCTATCTGATAGATTTAAAAACTAACGACTGGCAGTTGCTGACGGGTATAACCTACATAACTTGGCCCATCAGCCAGGAAGGACTCAATGTCGTAGGAGCTTCCTCAAGCAAATGAAGAACGGGATTTGGATTTATATTTGGCTGTACTCAACCCATCCAACGCATCCAACCTACCCAACGCAACCAACCCAGTCCTACCACCTTTCCTCCATTTCCCCTTATGCTGCCGGGTTATGTCCACCCGCATCGGCAAAATCGCCCGTCTTCCCTATTCAGTTCGCAACGAACTCAACCAGCGCCTCCTCAATAACGAGCCTGGTCCCTCGCTCGTCGCCTGGCTCAATGCTCGCGACGACGTCCGCGCCGTCCTAAAAACCCGCTTCGAGTCCCGCCCCATCACCGAAGACAATCTCTCCGAATGGCGTCGGGGCGGCTTCGAAGACTGGCTCCGCTTTCAAGAAACCCGCGATTGGATCGCCGAACTCGTCGGCAAATCTTCCGATACCCTCGAGGAAACCGACGCCCTCGCCGTCACTGACTGGCTGGCCACGCCCCTCGCCATCGCCATCGGCCAGTGCATCCACGACCTCACAACCAACGGTACTCCCCAGACCCTCGAACAGCGCAAGAACCTCCTCGCCCTTTGCCGCGAGGTCTGCCAGCACCGCCGTGGCGACCACGCCCAACAGGAGCTTCGCCTCAAACGCGACTACTTCGAAGCCACCTTCAAACCCAGCCAAAAAGGGGCCAAATCTGACTAAATCGGACTAATTCGGCCCACTTTTTACCCCCCGGGGTGCCCCTCGTCGTTCTTTGCAGCATCTATTGTCGCCCCGAATCGGCCTCATCTAAGTTGCAGGGCCATCGCCTTGCCCGCGCTTCCTCTGCTTTCGCCGTGAAGGGGGCGAAAGGGTATCCGCTGTTATGGCATCCAGGGATCACCACCCCATGCGCTTTCATAGGGGGCATGCCCTCCGAAGCCTTCGGCGCAGGAGGGGCGGAGGAATGCCTCGTTTCACCCAACTTATCGCCCCTGTTCCAAGCAATAATCCCGTCATTCGCTAACGGGGATTGGCACGGGATTTGCCTCATGACAGCCGACTTATGACTTTTGACGACGACAAACGCCACCTTCCCACCCTCTCCGCCAGCGACATGACCAAACTTCTCGAGCGTTATTCCAGCATCGTGGAAAACGCCATCGAAGGCATTTTCCAATCGACGCCTGATGGTCACTACCTGCTGGTCAACCCCGCCCTGGCCCACATGTACGGCTACGCGTCCCCGGATGAGTTGATGGGCAGCGTGCGCGACATCTCCAAAAGCATCTACGTGGATGACGCCATGCGCCTCAAGTTCAAGCAGCTCATCGAGCGCGACGGCTTCGTCAACGGCCTCGAATACCAGGTCTACCGCAAGGATGGCGACATCATCTGGATTTCCGAGCAGGCCCGCGTCGTGCGCGGCGCCGACGGCCAGGTTGCCTACTACGAGGGCTTCATTCAGAACATCACCGCCCGCAAACTCATTGAGACGGAATTGGTCGCCGCCAAGGAAGCCGCTGTCGCCGCGAGTGTCGCCAAAAGCCAGTTCCTTGCCGTCATGAGCCATGAAATCCGCACACCCATGAACGGTGTCATCGGCATGACGTCCATCCTGCTCGACACCCAGCTCACCGCCGAACAGCGCGATTGCGTCGAGACCATCCGCCAGAGTGGCGACGCTCTCCTGTCCGTTATCAACGACATCCTCGACTTTTCCAAGATCGAATCCGGCCGCCTCACTCCCGAGAACGAGGAATTCAACGTGCTCGAATGTGTCGAGGGCGCGCTCGACATTCTCGCCCCCAAAGCCGACGAAAAAGGGCTCGACCTCCTCTACGAAATCGCCGCTGGCGTGCCGCCCTTGGCCAAGGGCGACGAAACCCGCCTGCGCCAGATCCTTGTCAACATGCTCGGCAACGCCATCAAGTTCACTGCGAAGGGCGAAGTCGTGCTCACCCTCAGTTCCCAGCCGATTACCGAACCCGCCGCCGAGGGCGCGCTGGACCGCGTGCGTCTGCTTTTCTCCGTGCGCGATACCGGCATCGGCATTTCGCCCGCAGCGATGGGCCATCTCTTCCAGTCCTTTTCCCAAGCCGACGCTTCGACCACCCGCCGCTTCGGTGGCTCGGGCCTCGGCTTGGTTATCAGCAAGCGCCTCGCTGAATTGATGAACGGCGATATGTCCGTGGAAAGCGAAGTGGGCGTCGGGTCGACTTTCCGTTTTAGCGTGGTCGTCGAAAATGTGCCCGTCAAACCCCGGCATTACCATTCGGCCGGCTATCTCTCCCTCGTTGGCAAACGCCTGCTCATCGTCGATGATAACGAAACGAATCGCCGCATTCTCCTGCGCCTCGCGCAGGGTTGGAACATGCTGGCCCACGCGGTGGATTCCGGGCCGGCGGCGCTCGCGCTGCTCGATTCCGGCGCCCGCTTTGATTTCGCCATTCTCGACATGCAGATGCCCGACATGGACGGCGTGATGCTCGGTCAGGCCATCCGCCGGAATTTCAATGCCGACGTTCTGCCGCTCGTGCTCTTGTCGTCCCAGGGCGAGCGCGCCCATATTACCGACAAATCGCTTTTTGCCGTTTCACTCATCAAGCCCGCCAAGCCCGGCCTGTTACTCGATTCCCTGGCCAAATTATGCACCGCTCGCGCCGAGAAGGCCAGTCTCGCTGCCGGTGGCGCCGCGCAAACGGGCAACCCCATCCACAGTGAACGAGTGCTCCTTGCCGATGACAATGCCATCAACCAAAAAGTTGCGGTGACGATGATCTCCAAACTTGGTTACCGCGCTGACCCTGCTGCCAATGGCCTGGAAGCGCTCGCCGCCGTCAAGCGCCAGCACTACGATTTTATTTTCATGGATGTGCAAATGCCGGAGATGGACGGCCTCGAAGCCACGCGCCAGATTCGCGCGTACTCTGCCGCCCAGGGCAAACGCGGCCCGTGGATCATCGCCCTCACGGCCAATGCCATGCAGGACGACCGCGATCTGTGTTTCGCCGCCGGCATGGATGACTATGTCACCAAGCCGTTCAAGCAACCGGATATCGCGGGCGCTCTCGATCGCGCGCGCGCCGCCAAGTTGTCCGCAAACATGAAGTCAGGCTAAATCTCACGCAGGATATTCCCGCTTTACTGGAAATTTAAGCCGTTCGCACCAAACTCACTTCCACCCGTGCCGCTCGCTCGACCGTCGTCAAAAATTCATCCCGTGTAAACGGTTTGGCGATAAATGCATCGATGCCCACGGCCAGGCAGCGTTCCATATCTTCCTTCATCGCCCGCGCCGTCAATGCGACGATTGGCGTGTGTCGCCCGCCGCGGATCAGCTCTTTTTCCCGAATCTTCACCGTCGCCTCCAAGCCGTCCATATTGGGCATCTGGATATCCATGAGAATAAGATCAAACGTGGAATTATTCGCCGCCGCTATCGCCTCCAAACCGTCGCACACAATCATCACCTCATGCCCGCGATTGACCAGGAATCGCCGCGCCAGTTGCTGGTTGATCACATTGTCCTCCGCCATCAGCACCCGCAAGGGTCGCGCCGCGATGGCCATTTGTCCAGGGCGCAAACTGGTGGGCGAATCTGTGCGGCCGAGAATCGTCAACACCGCCTTCAGCAAGTCCGATTGCGTCACGGGCTTGTATAGCACGCCGGCGATGCCCAGTTGCCGCGCCCGTTCTGATTCACACGCTTGGGCCGCCGAGGACAACATGATCACCGTTGCCCGCACAATTTCCGGCTGGCTCGCCAACGCCTCTGCCACCATGAAGCCATCCATCTCGGGCATCATGGCATCGAGCAGCACCAGGCCGAACGGCGTGCCTCGCGCTGCCGCTTGTTCCAATTCCAGCAGCGCTTTGCGCCCGCTGTCCACCAACACGGGCAGCATGCCCCAGTTCCACGCCATTTCCTCAAGTATGCGCCGGTTGGTGTGGTTGTCATCCACGATCAAAGTCCGCAAGCCTTTCAACCGCTCCGGCCGCACGGGCGTGGCCGGATTGATCAGCTCCGAACTTCTCTCCAGCGTAATGGTGAACTCGAAGCGGCTGCCGTGGCCGGGTTCGCTTTCCACTTTTAAATGCCCGCCCATTTGCTCGATCAATCCATTCGAAATGGCCAGGCCCAACCCTGTGCCGCCAAAACGCCGCGTCGTCGAGCCATCGGCCTGCACAAATGGCGAAAAAATGGATTTCTGTTTATCCGCCGGAATGCCGATGCCAGTGTCAACAATCGCAAAGCGCAGTTGGACGTGGCCGTTCTTTTGCTCCACCGAGCGCACTTCCAGGGTGACTTCGCCTTTCTCGGTAAATTTTATCGCATTGCCCAGCAGGTTGATGAGCACCTGGCGGATCCGCCCTGGATCGCCCACCAGCTCGTCCGGCACGGTGGCTGGAACATCCGCCAGCAGTTCCAGCGATTTTTGTCCGGCGCGAATGCCCATTGGTTTGACAATTTCCGAAACTACATCGCG
>Ga0206838_10148_pt1 | contig 17464 bp, 10 predicted proteins | sample Alteio_BWOrgCont_26_FD_152879 | JGI IMG/M metagenome (GOLD analysis project Ga0206838, IMG submission 152879) | Enriched cells from forest soil in Barre Woods Harvard Forest LTER site, Petersham, Massachusetts, United States -... | ecosystem: Environmental > Terrestrial > Soil > Temperate forest >...
AGGCCTGATTTCTCAAGTATTGATATTAATGTGAACAATATGCTAAAATATGTTCAATTACTATAATGACATAAACCTATGCTCCGCTCTAATCCTGAAGAAAAAAAACCCACACCAAAGCCCCTCACGCTTTCGCAAGCGGCCCGTCACCTTTCTGAAGGCAATACCTACGGTAGCAACTGGCAGGTGCCGGTAGAAAATTTAGACTATAAAAGCACAGAGTCTGTCTATTACACAAACCCAGAAACGACTGAGGAATACAAGACCACTTCCACTGCAAGCTGCGCAGTTTGCACTACGACAGACAGTCAAAACACGGCGTTTACTCATACTCAACAAGAAATTAAATCCGAAGCCGGCCCGCTCGTCATGAATGCAGCGAATGCTTGGCATATCGGTGGCGCCTTTGAAAGAAACGGAGGCACGCAAGAAGAATCTTTATTTTTCACCACGAATCTTCATAAGTATTTATATGAGGAAGGCCATCCCACAAGACATCCCTGGAATCCTGTATGGACAGTCCAGCATTACGATAAACCCCTGCAACATACCCTCGACCCTGCGAAAGGGCCGAATGCGCTTTATACACAAAATGTGTACTGCTTCAAAAAAGCTGCGAACGCTAAGGCAACGCTGATACATCAATACGAAGAGTGCGCCCCTTTTTCATTTGCTGTTTTTACTGTCGCCGGATTTGATTTACGCACATTCGGCGACAATGGCAATGACCGCCATTTATTTGAATCCGCAGACGGCTTTCAATGGGACACTTTTACTCAAGCCATGCAAATGAAGTACGAGCTTTTTTTTGAAACAGCGCTGAAAAACCAGCATAAGAGCGTCGTTGCTGCAGCCCTGGGATGTGGTGCTTTTGCACACACCGGCTACTCCCCTCGCCATACTTATGAAGCCGTTGCCACTGCGTATGCAAATGCTGTCAAAAAATATGCAAATTATTTCCAAAAAATCGATATTGTGGTCTTGGATCCTACAGCAGCAGCGATTTTCCAAAAAAAGATAGATAGCATCGAATACACTCCGCAGGAGCTACCCCCGGCTTACCTCACTTTAGTAGAACAGCAACCGTTTTTTCAAAATGATATTGCTAAAGTGGAAAAGACTTATAAACGTTTGCTTGGTTTCACAAACGAATATTTACAAGAAAGCTGCTTTAATGCCACCGGTAATCCGACCCTTCTTGCAGTGAAGAGAACACTTTTTACCGAAGTACAAGGGCTTCTTCAAACCTCTATAACTGGTATTTTAACCTTACAAGAGAAGCACACAGCACTGCAACGCGTTACAACCTATTTATCAGAGCTAGCCACGCATCAAGACTTCACTTCGCACCGCACCGATTGGCGAATCCGCTACCTCTATAATGCACTTTCAATCATCACCGTTCTCCCCGCCGTGGCCAGAATCTGTAGCAGCCGTTATTACTATGGCAGTTTTCAATTTTGGAAACCCAATAGCTTGAAGGTTTTCGAAACCATGCAAGAATTAGTAGGCATTCCGGCTAATAAACCCGCGCAAAAGGGTAAGAAAAATAATTTGTAAATCGAAGACGGGTGACCAATTCTCAATGTAGTAAAGGTCAAACTCCACACGCTTGCGCATTTTTTCTAAGGTCTCGGTCTCTCCCCGCCAGCCATTCACTTGAGCCCAGCCGGTAATCCCGGGTTTTACCTTGTGACGCTGCATGTAGGCATTGATGGAATCTTTGTAGAATTCGTTGTGTTGTAAAGCATGCGGCCGCGGTCCGACAATGGACATGCGGCCTTGCAGCACATTGATGAATTGGGGCAATTCATCCAAACTGGTGCGCCGTAAGAAGCGGCCCAAGGGCGTCACTCGTTGGTCTTTTGCGGAGGCCTGGGTGAGGTGTCCTGATTTTTCTTGGTGTTCATACATCGTGCGGAATTTATAAACTTTAATCACGCGCCCATCCCAGCCATGGCGCAATTGTTTGAAAAAGATGGGACCCTTTGAGCTCAGCTTGACTGCGAGTGCGAGCAAAAGAAACAGTGGGCTGATCAAGATTAAAATCAGCACAGCCAAGACGCGATCTTCTAGCGCTTTAATAACGCGATTCATGCCGACCATGGGAGAGGCGTTGAGATCGAGCATGGAGAAACGATCTACTTGGGTAATGGAATGCTTTAAGAGACCCAGACCGAAAACATCCAATACCAGGCGGATGGCAAGTGTATGGTGGCGTAACTGATAGAGAATCTTTTTCACCTCGTCTTCGGCGCGCAGAGGTAAAGCGAGCCAGAGCTCATCGATTTCCTGGGGCTGTGCGTGGAGATAGTCGCTTAAATTGGCTGGCAGCTTGAGAACAGGAATGCCAGAGATGACCGTCGGCTTGCCTTCGGGGTGCTCATCTAAAATAGCTACCAGGCGAAAACCCGTCCAGAGAGCTTGCTGCACGGTTTGCACCAACTGGCCACCCAAGTCCCCGAGCCCAATGACCATGACACGGCGTTCATTCCAGCCACGCTTGCGCATGAGTCTTAAGAGAATCAGCAAGGAAAAGCGAAAGGCCAGCAGCGCGGTCAGAGAAAAAAGCATCCAGAGGAAAAACCAGACGCGCGAATACAGTTCACCACTCTTGGTGAGAAAACCAATGCAAGCCAGCAGTATTGAAAAGAGTAACAGCGCCTGATTCAAGCGCAGGATGTGCCTCCAAAAGCTGTGACCGCGCACAGAGGAGTACAGACCAAAGAAAGACAACACAATGCTTGCAAGCAGGGTTCCCAAAGCCAGCGCTAGGAGATAAGCAGAAGACAAATGACAATCGCCAAAGCGATAAAGATAAGCAAGACAACCGGCCAATAGAATGGTGCAAGCGTCCAGCCCTCGCAGCAGCAAGGACAATGGGCGGGAATATTCCTTTAATAAGCCTCTCGGAAGCATGCGAACGCCTTTATTTAAAGCTCATTAATTATAATCCTTTCTCATGGAGGCGCAACAAGTGAGACTTTGGATTTTAAAACCCCAAGGAATCAACGCATCAATTCCTCGAACATACCATGACTACTCTCTTCGCTGTCATCCCGACACGCTTTTAGTCGGGATCCAGCGCCTTTTCTATACTGTTTCAGATAAATACCTTGGTAAAAATCACCAAGGTATTTATCTGAAGATCTATAGCACTGCTTTAAGGCGCTGGATCCCGACTAAAAGCGTGTCGGGATGACAGTGGAGTGAAGGGAGGGAGGGGGATATTCTGGGGGTCGTTTTCTTTTTTGGGGCTTTTTTGGTTAGTGTGTAAAAAAGGAAATTGTTTTATCTATTCCTTCCTCAAAAGAACACCGCGGCTTCCAGTTGAGCTCTGTTCGAATGCGATCATCATTAATAGCATAACGCCAGTCATGCCCCGGACGGTCCGTGACATATTGAATCAAGCGATCATGGGGCGCCTGCTGGGGATAACGTTTGTCCATTGCACTCGCCAAATACTGGGCGAGTTCCAAATTAGACCATTCATTATTCGCGCCCACATTATAGGAGCGGCCCACTTGGCCTTGCCGCAGTATGTGATCCAGAGCAAGACAGTGGTCTTCGACATAGAGCCAGTCACGGATATTACTACCATCGCCATAAATCGGGATCGGCTTTTGCTGGAGGCAGGCGAGAATCACCGTGGGAATAAATTTCTCGCGGTGCTGCTTGGGGCCGTAATTATTGGAACAATTCGAAAGCGTCACGGGCAAGCCATAGGTATGGGCGTAGGCACGCACCAGATGGTCGCTGCCGGCCTTGGAAGCGGAATAAGGAGAATTGGGCTGATAGAGAGAGCGCTCTGAAAAAGGAGCGTCATTGGGACCCAGCGTACCGTAGACCTCGTCGGTTGAAATGTGATGGAAACGGCATTGTTCGGAGGTCCATTGCTTTTCTTGCAGCCAATAGCGCCGCACCGCTTCCAGCAAAGTAAAACTACCGATGACGTTGGTGTGAACAAAAGCAGCGGGGCCTTGAATTGAACGATCCACATGGCTTTCCGCTGCAAAATGGACCACAGAATCCAGCGTGTATTTTCTTAAAATCGTGTCGACCAAGGCTGCATTGCAGATATCGCCTTCGATAAAAACATGCCGGGACTGCTCAGCCACTTCACTGAGATTTTGCAGCGAACCAGCATAGGTGAGCTTATCCAGATTCACAATTTGCAAATCTGGATCGCGCTTTAGCATATGGCAAATAAAATTGCTGCCAATAAAACCTGCACCGCCTGTGACCAACATGCGTTTAGGTTGAAAAGTGTTCACGTAGCTCCCCTGTTTGCTCAAGACCTTGAATCATGCGCACCAATGCTTGCTCCCAGGATGGTGGCTTGAGGCCATAGGTCTGTTGAATTTTTTCCGTGTTCAGCACAGAGTTCTGCGGTCTTTTAGCCGGCGTGGGATACTCTGCAGTGGTAATGGCGTGCAATTTTTCCAGCTTCAAGGGGAAACAAGCCTTGCCGTAGTGCACAATGCATTTTGCGAATTCAAACCAGGTGGTTTCTTGATCGCCACAATAATGAAATAAACCCCAGGGGGTCTTCCCTTGGTGAAGCATCGCAGCCACTTGCACTAAGGCGCTGGCGAGATCAGCGGCTGCGGTTGGACAGCCTTTTTGATCGGAGACCACACGCAACTCCGTTTGCTTCAGTGCCAAACGGAGAATCGTTTTGACAAAATTCGGTCCCTGCAAGCCAAAAACCCAGCTGGTGCGGAAGATGAGGTGTTTTTCCCATTCTTTTTGCAGCAGCAGTTCACCCGCCGCCTTACTGGCACCATAGACATTCTGTGGGACAGGCACGTCTTCTTCCCGATAGGCCGTGGTTTTGCTACCGTTAAAGACATAGTCGGTTGAGAGATGGATTATGGGAAGATTGTGGCGCTTGCAAGCGCGTGCTAAATGGCCTACCCCATCTCGATTAATGGCATAGGCTTTTTCAATTTCCTGTTCAGCCTTGTCCACCGCGGTGTAGGCCGCTGCATTGATCAGCACGCTGGGACGGCAGGCTTGAATGGCATTTTCGATTTGCGCTTCTTGGGTAATGTCGAGCTCGGCTTTTGAATACGGGTAAACTTCAAAAGTCCCTGCACTCGCCAAGGCCAGTACTTCCTGGCCCACTTGACCCTTGGCACCGGTCAGTAAAATTTTCATGCAGAATACACCGGTAAATTTTTGGTGGGAATATCTTTCAACAGGGGGGCAGCACCATCTTTGGGTGAAACCAAGGCCTCACCTTGCTGCTGCCAAGAAATGCCAAGATCGGCATCCGACCAGAGCAGTGAAAATTCATCCTCGGGGCGATAATAGTCGGTGCATTGATAATGAAAGATCACTTTCTCGCTCAAGGCACAATAGCCATGCGCAAAGCCCGGTGGCACATACACTTGACGGCAATTCTCTTCACTCAATTCAAAGCTCAGCCATTGACCAAAGTGCGGTGAACCCTGGCGGATGTCAACCACCACATCCAAGGCCTTGCCACTCAACACAGAGACCAGCTTCCCTTGCGGATTGTTGAGCTGGTAATGCAGACCGCGCACCACGTTTTTAATGGAGACAGAAAGATTGTCTTGCACAAAGTTCTCTCGCATACCGGCTTCGCGGTAGCGCGCTTGGCTGTATAATTCCATAAAAAAGCCGCGGTGGTCTTTAAATACCTTAGGTTCCAACAGCAACACTTGGGGAAAACGCGTAGGGACGATGTTCATGGAAAGTCTCTCGGAGTGTAATTATTTTAAGTAAATATTGGCCATAGCCACTTTTCATCAACGGTTGGGCCAAGGCCTGCAATTGCTCGGTGTTAATATAGCCCATCACCCAAGCCACTTCCTCTGGGCAAGCAATTTTCAAGCCCTGCCGCGATTCGATCACCTCAATAAAATTCGAGGCTTTCAAAAGTGATTGATGCGTGCCGGTGTCCAGCCAAGCAACCCCGCGGCCTAAAATTTCCACTTGGATTTGGCCGGCATTCACATAGCACATGCTCACATCCGTGATTTCTAGCTCACCACGGGCAGAGGGCTTCAGTGCTTTGGCGTAGCTTACCACTCGATTGTCATAAAAATAAAGACCCGGAACGGCGTAATGGGATGTGGGCTGTTGGGGTTTTTCGACGATGGAAAGCACACGGCCGTTCGCATCAAAGTCAACGACACCATAGGCTTCCGGATTATCGACATAATAGGCGAAAAGAGTCGCGCCTTGGAGTTTCTGCGCTTGGAATTGCAGCATGCGTCCGAGACCTGGGCCGTAGAAAATGTTGTCGCCAAGGACCAGGCAGACAGAATCCGTGCCGATAAAATCCTCTGCGAGAATGAAGGCTTGGGCCAAGCCCTCGGGGCGTGGTTGTTCGGTGTAGGAAAATTGGAGGCCCCATTGGCTGCCATCGCCGAGGAGTTCTTGGAAATGGGGTAGATCGCGTGGCGTGCTGATGATGAGTATCTCTCGGATGCCTGCCAGCATGAGTGTTGAGAGGGGATAGTAGATCATGGGCTTGTCATAGACTGGCATTAACTGTTTGCTTACGGCTTGAGTTGCAGGGAATAAGCGAGAACCGGTGCCGCCAGCGAGAATAATTCCTTTCATAGGGTTCCTGTTGTTATAAAATTTATTGTCATGCTGCGTAGTGGGGACTCTATTGAAGTGGAGTAGATCCTTCACTGCGTTCAGGATGACAGGGGGCGCTGTCGTTCGGCAAGTAGAGCATTTGTTGTCCACTCCGTCATCCCGACACGCTCTTAGTCGGGATCCAGCGCCTTCACATACATCCGCCCCGGTATTTTACCTGAAGGATTTTCGGAATTGAAGTCACAAGGGATTGGCGCTGATTGCATCAACCGTGAGCCAATGGGCGATGCCATGCGCATCGTTAAGATCGATTAAGATGCGGTTTTTTACAATCAGCAGAGAAAAACCCAAGGTGAGACAGCCGAGGCTGGTCAGGAACAGGGCCAAAGGCAGTGCGGTGGAATTGTCGAAGCGTGAAATAAAAAAACTGATGAGGGAGGAACCCAACATTTGGATGAAACCGATGAGAGCTGAAGAGCTGCCGTTTAAATGGCGGAGTTTTTCCATGGAGCCGGCAATGGCATTGGGAATGACAATGCGGGCACCAATGACGTAAATAGCAATAGGGATTAAGGTGGTGGCGATACCATTGCCACAGCCCGTCATGAGCCACATCAGCGCACCGCCAATAATTTGCAAAAAAGCACCGAAGATCAGCAAGCCTTGCGTGCCCCAAAAATGAACATAGCGATTGACGAACAAGCCACCGACAAGATAATTGGCTGCAATCACAAGCGAGCTCCAGCCATATGCGCTGGGCGACAAACCCAGGGTGTCAATGAAAAATAATGGGCTCACTTCAAAATAGGCGATCAAGCCGGAAAAAGCCAGCATGTAGCAGAGGGCGCTTGCGAGAAACGGCGGTGTTACAAGAATGATTTTATAATTTTGTAGTACCTCTCGCAGACTGAAACCTCCCTGGAGCACTTGCGGGGTATTTTTTTGGGGATGGGTTTCAGGCAAGTGCTGTAAGATGAGGCATAAGACCGCGCCCACCACCAAGGTCGAGAGCAGAAAATTCATCCGCCAGCCCCAGAGTTCTTGAATATAGCCACCCAGCACAGGGGCAATGCAGAGCGTGAGCACCAAAGCGGTTGTGGTGTATGACCACACCTTCGAGAATTCTGCACCCTTAAAACAGTCGCTCGCAATAGCGCGATTTAAAACACCGCAAGATCCGGCGCCTACACCGGCGATAAAGCGCGCCGCGATCAGAAGATTCGGTGAAAGCGCAAAGACGCAGGCAAGATTCCCCACGAAGAAAATGGTGAGGCCGATAAGAATAATATGTTTTCTTCCATAATGATCGGACAAGGGGCCGTAAAAAAGTTGCGAAAGGCTAAAGCCAAGCAGGTATAAGGTCAGGGTCAATTGGGTGGTGGCGGCGGAGCTGCCCAAGTCGTAAGAAATGCCGGGCATGGAGGGTAGATAGCTGTCTAAGACAAAACGCGCGAGAGATGAAATGAGGCATAAGATAACGATGATTTTAAATTTATTATGATGCATCTCGCCCTTTCCTTGCTAGAACTCATCGGTCTAGGCTGATTAATTTATCCTAAAATGGGAGAGAAGACTATAAGAAATATTGTCATCCCGACATGCTTTCAGTCGGGATGATAAGTAGCATGCGGGCAGCGCCACGCCGAGAGGGCGTGGTGTTGCATGCGAGACGAGAGTAAAATATTAACTGCCTGGTTTAAAAACCGGAACGACGCTTTGTTGCATATAGTCGTTTAATACCTGATGGTGAGTGGCTTCCGTTTTCAGGAGAGGTTTTATTTGGTTATTAGGGGCCAAGCCGTATTTCTCTAACTCCGCTAAGAGCTGGTTGATGATCGCTGGCGATGCGCTTTCTCGAGTCAATGGAATGATCTCTGACTGCATTTCCTCGATGTCACTAGTAGCAACAGGCTTCCATCCTGTCTGCGTATAGGCAAACCGCCGTGAAAGACTACCGACCTGATCTGCAGAAAGCATCCCTTCTTGACGGCTTTCTCTGAGGAGCCAGAGTCCCTCTGCTTTTATTGCTAAGTTTTTGGCTCTCTCTTTGATTTTTTGATTCGCCTCGGTCGGGGACATTGCTGCATAAATAAAAGATAGCGATTTTTCTTCTGCCGCCGGTGTGTTTTTATATGTAGGCGTGTAGTACATTGAGCTTCTTGAATTGCTAAGCATCGTTCTTCTCCATGTCAGTTTTAGAGTTATAATTTTTCCTTAAGAATAATAGCGAGGACCCCACAAAACGTCAAATTAATACACAAATACATGAAAATATGATTATTTTTATTTATATCCACCAATAATTCACTCTGTTCTAGAAAATAATGCCCTTCCCGATGGACCAAAACCAGTTCAAATCTACTGGATTTATTGGTATAATGGTCAACTAAAATACACAGAAGCAGGTTGCATGCATACACTACATGACTTTTGCCTCGCCCTACAGGAAGAGCTCCGTAAGAATGCCCCTGCCGATCGCAATCCCTTGCGGATGGCTGAAGCGCAACTGACACTGTCTGAGTTAGAGAGTCTGTTAGCGCAATATGCAGACTCGACCCAAACCTTAAGTCGCCAAGTGCTGCAACCTTTCCAAGACTTTCTCGCCAACCGCTGGGAGCGCATCCAAAGCACCGATGCCTGCTACCCACACGCCCCTGATGATCCACTGAATCAAACCTGCCTCTGGTTAGCACGCGAATTAGGGAAATTCACGAGCCCCGACCAAGGCAGCCATCAACTCCTCATGCCCGGCATTGATCCCAGCTCCTACACCGATGATGAACTCCATGAACAACCCTTACATCGCTTTATTTTAACGGACGATAACCGCTCCTGGATTTCGGTCTGGGACTGTCTAGATTCTGCAACAGGAGATGGTATCTTAAAGCACACCTCATGCTTGGATGCATCTGCAAAGCCCAAGGCACTCAGTGCCGCAGAGCAAGAACGCTTTCTGCAGCACTCCCCCGAAGGCGCCCGCTATTACCAAGCCATTATGAACGTCGTGCATCTTCGCCAAGACATCAGCAAGGGCGTTCCCGGGCCGCGAGTTCAAGCCTTAGTGGATGGCCTGCTCGCAGGTAGTATTAAGGGAGTAGGACCGGGCAAAGGGGAAGAGGACAACTCTGGAGAAACAGCCAATGCTGCCATCGTCCAATTTAGTGAATTTTTAGCACCGCTTGACCAAAGCACCAAAGACCGTTTGTATGCGTTAAAAGCTCCGGGCATTTCGGACTCCTTCAAAGACCTTTGGGATCGCCTTTCGCATCCCACCAGTGTCAAACTCACAGACCGCTATTGCGTCTATTTAATTCAAAGCTCTTTACAGGCCATTCTCAATCACAACCGTGAAATACTGTATGGCGGAGCCATTAAAGCACTCGAAAAAGTGGCCAACACCGAAAAACAGATCTTTGAAGCCGTACTCTACGGCGACGCCTGTCCACGAGTACAGTCCAGTTACAATGACCCCGGCCAAGAAATTTTACTCAACCGTCTGCACTCGCATCCCGCCTTGGCGAGCACTTGCAAAAAAATATTTCCCACCTGTCTGGACCGTTGGAGAGAATCGAAAAATGCTGAGCAAAATCTTTTAGAGCAGCTTGAGCTTCTGACTATATTAAAGAAAAGCCTCACAAACACGACGGCGGGCCTCAACTGCCAAGCAGAATACGACAAGTTATTCGCAGAGATTCTAGGTAGCTGGGAAGGGGTTTTGAATATCTATCCTCTCGATGCTAGCAAAGGCAAGCTGCTGTACGCTTTGTTCCAGGAACCTGCTTTGGTACCCGCTCTAAAAGAAAGATTTAACAGCGCTGAAAAACGTAAACCCATGAACGAACAGCTGCATGCTTATGCAAAAACCATCGAAGATAAAAACCCCAAAAAAGCTTGTGAATGCTTTGAGATTGGAGCCTCCTTCGGCGAACCCCTCAGCGTTTGGAAGCTTGCGCTTCATCACTATGAGAAAAAACCACGCGCATTGACTGAAGCACTCGCTTGGTTTCACAAAAGCTACCCGCTGTGGACAACAGAATCTGCACGCTCTGACACGCTGCGTTATTTGTCTGAAATTGCTCGTCAAACCGAGGATCCTCGCGCGAGTGTAAAGGCGACGGAGGCTTTAGCAAACATTTATCAAGGCCCACGCTGGCTCGCCCCTCCATCCTCCGCATCTTCTGTACCCCACACGGTCTTACCCCCCATCACTGTGCTTACCGAAAAAATAGAGTTTTTGGGTTTTCTACTCAAAAATGCCAAAGCGATTCCCCGTGAAATAAACGCTTCTACGCAAATTTATTTTTTAGCACGGTGCATCACAGAGTCTTGGGAAACGCTTATGCGGAGCGCATTGCCAGCGGCGCGCAAAGGGGAGCTATTGCATTACTTACTGACAGAACCCTTATTGGCCAACACGATGCGCCAAAAAATCGCGCGCTGCCAACGGGGCTCAACCGTGGGCGCTTGCTTGAATGCCTTTGGTAAAACACTCGGCCCCACTCAGATGGACAAAGCGTTGGCCTGTTTTGAACAGGGCGCTGACTTGGGCTGTCGCGATTGCAGACGCAATTTAGCTATTTACCAACACCGCCATTCAACGGTGCGTAATTGGAAAAAAGCAGTCACCGAGTATGAGAGAAGTTATGCCCTGTGGCATGAAGAAAAAGACCGCCAGGACATCCTGGCGCGTTTACATGAAATTGCTAAACAAACCTCAGACTTGGATGCCCGCCATGCGGCAGTGAGTGCTTTGGCAAGAATTTACAGCAGACGTTGGCCCCTCTCACCGCAGCCTTCTGATCCCGACGCTTTTTCTCACTTGTCTGAGAAAGTCGATTTTTTAAATTTACTGGACAACCCCAAGTATGAGCGACTCAAGAACACTCTGCTTGAAAGAATTCTTCATTTTCCCACACTCCAAGTCGTCTTTCTCCCAGAAACCGAGGAGATCAAATGCAAACATGGAAAATTACTCTATCGCATGCTGACAGACCCGCGACTCACTCAAGCCCTGCAGCAGATCATTCTCGCTAATAATTTAACAGAACAAGTCGGGGATTATTTGAAGTCGTTTGCTAGGAGCATCGGATCGACCCAGCCCGCAATCGCACTTGAATGCCTTACCTGGGGCGCCAAACTTGGCAGTCCCGCCTGTTTGTGGCAGATAGCGCTCGAGTTTCATGCAAAAAGGAGTATGCAAAATTTATCCAAAGCGGTGGCTTACTATACTGAAAGTTATCCGCTTTGGAAGACAGAAAACGACCGCCAGAAAATCATCAGCAAACTCCTTGCGATCGCAAGGCAGAACAAAGATAGGGCCGCTGCCCGTGCCGCGCTCGCAACTGTAGTTCCGATACTCAGAAAGCGCTGCTCAACACCCTTCGAAGGTTGTTTTCCACCCATTTTTGATAAACTCAATTTGCTAGCGGTCCTAAAATTAAATGAGACTTTCGAAACGCCCACCGAAGAAAAAACCATCCCGAGTGAACAAGAACAACTCCTCAAGGCCATCCGTGCTTCTTGGCAAACAATTTTCACTGTCTCAGTGCCTGCGAGCAAAAAAGGCGAAATACTGTATCAGATGTTGACAGTCCTCTTCACCCCTGAAGAGGTGTCACAGCACCTCCAAGATGAGAATTTAAAAAAACCTCTCCTGTTCTACCTGTTGGCTTTTGCAAGGAACACCTCCGTCCTGCAAGCGCGACAAGTCTATGAAATCACTGCTCAGCTCGGTGATCCGGATTCCATTTGGCGCTTAGGATTTTACCAGACCATAGCAACACCACCGAATCTGTCCAAAGCTGTCTTCTGGTATGAAAAATGCTATCCTTTGTATTCTACTAAAAATGACCCTGATGATGTTTTAAGGGCGTTAAAAAAGATTGCCGGCCAAACTGTGGATCAACGGGCAAGCCACGCAGCACTCGCGGCATTAAATCGCATTTACAGCGCCCGCTGGGAGCTTCCGCTGGCGCCTGATGTGACAGCTCCCACCGTGCTTGCGGAAAAAATTGATTTTTTAAATCTTCTCTGCCTCCACCGTGACACGGTCACTGAGGAAAAGGAAAGTGATAAGCAACAAGACCGTTTAACCCAACAGATTCTTGGCTCTTGGGAAGAAATTCTGGCGCCCCATTCGAGCCTGACCGAGGCGGAACAAGGCAAATTATTGCATGCCCTCCTCCTGCAACCCTTGCTCTCCGATACACTGTATCTTGCGCTGAGTGAAAAACAGTTAGAAGCAAAAACAGGCCATTGTCTCCAGCAATTCGCGAGCACCTTAGAATCCGGCACTCAACAAGTGTTTGAAGCTTACCAAATTGGCGCAAAACTTGGAAATAGCGACTGCATGCTGAATCTTGCACTGCTTTATATCAATCAAGATCCGCCACTCCTCAAAGAAGCCATGCACTGGCTTGAAGAAGGCTATGCGCTCTTAGACAAGGAATCGCAGCGGAAAGAATTCTTTGAACGCTTATTCCAAGCAGCTCAGCAAACCACGGACCCTGCCGTTCGCCAGACGATTCGCTCACTCTTCGAAAAAATCTTTGCTGCTGCAGATAAAAGCACCTCTTCGCAGGCAGAACCCTTTTCTGTTTTTTCTGCAAGAATGGATTACTTATCTCTTTTAATGCCCACGGGCCCAGAAGAAACACAAAAACAACTCGCCGCGCTGGCATTTGAGAAGCTGCTGGCCTCTTGGGAAGAGAAGATTTTGCTTTCCCCGCAAACGTCACAGGAAAAAGGAGAAATTTTACACCGCTTGCTGACGCATCCTCTCCTGCAAGAGAAAGTTCACTTGCAAATTCGCGAGCGAAAACTAGAAAGAAAAATAAGTGCGCATTTAAATCGTTTTGGCGCTTCACTGGCTAACAGTAGTTTTATTAGAACACCGAAGATGGTTGAGGTTTATAAGCTGGCAGCCACTTTCGGTAACCCCCACTCTATGGACGCCTTAGCCCGTCTTTGTATGAGAAAAGATCCCATCAATTATAGCGAAGCGATTGCCTGGTTTGGAAAAAGCTATTTTCTTTGGAAAAACAATTCCAAGCGGGAACGCATATTGGAGGTCTTGGACAGCTTAGAACAGGATGATGATATGCTATCCGAAGACCAAAAACAGGCGAAAAAGGTTTTAGATCAGATTTATTTCCAAAATTACACTCTGATAAAAACCTGGCGAAAATCCATTGCCCTTTTGCCCTCACTGCCCCGCGGTGCATTTGATAATTTGCGTCAAATCATTTTAGACGATGGTAGAGAAAAATGGGTTCCCGCCGACATTGCCTCCCAATGGCAACGCTTAACCCACTTGCAAAACAAGAAATCATTCATGGATTCGTGTAATGAAAATGCGTTTAAGCACACCCTCGAAGAGTACAGCCGAGCACTCACCGATCTGCAAAATGAACTCCAAGGCAAGACCAGCTCGAATAGCGCGGTGCAAGCCTATTACACTTTATTTCAAAGCAGCCGGCTGGACACGCTTACACAAAATGCCACTCGCATGCAACTGCGCTATCTTGCGACCTCGGAAGCTTGGCAAGATCAAGTCGATGGGATTGTTCGAATTTTAGAAAAATCCTCTAAAAATGGTCTTGATTCGCGCGAAGATAAGGAATTATCCATCGCCATGACTCATTGGGTAGAACAATTCGCCACGCCAGCGATTTTTTTGAAAATCAATGCTGGCAGCCAAGAGCGGTTACTGCATTTTATCTTGGAACAAGTGACACGTGGACTGCCCTTGGCACTAGAGTTAGAGGGGCGTCTCCTGACTACCTGGAAAGGAGGGCGGAATGCATCTTCCAGGACGGCATTAATTCAGTATTACCAGAAAAAACTGACTTTCCTAGAAGACACTTCTGAAGCAAGAAGCGATGTTGAACAAAACTTAGCTCGCTTGCATCGTGAAGTCTACAATGCAAGCTGGCAAGGACGGATAAGAAATAATCTCTATCAATTTTTTACTCCTGCCCCACAGCGCCGCAAAGACGTAGAACAAAGGACCACTAGCCACTCTGCGCGCAACTTAGAAACTCTCTCTCCTGGATCCCCACCTCACTAACCAACTTTTCTGACCATCCCTCTTCCTCCACGTTGTTGGTGGAGGAAGAGGGGTTAGGGGCTTGTGAGGGATCGACGCCTCAATTATACCTGGGTTAATGTCCCCTGTTGTCATCCCGACGCGCTTTTCGTCGGGATCCAGTGTCTTTTTCTAGCCCTGCTTTAAGGCGCTGGATCCCGACCAGGAGCATGTCGGGATGACACAGGGCTGGCGGGCAGGCGCCATGCTGGGGTAGGGTGGGGTGGCGTTGCATGCGAGAGCAACATATTCACTGCCTGGTTTATAAACGGGAACGACTCGTTTACCTGTTAATATACAACTGCATGAAAATATGATTATTTTTATTTATATCCACCAATCAATTCACTCTGTTCTAGAAAATAATGCCCTTCCCGATTGATCAAAAATAGTTCAAATATACTGGATTTATTGGTATAATGGTCAATTAAAATACACAGAAGCGGATTGTATGCATACACTACATGACTTTTGCCTCGCTCTACAGGAAGAGCTCCGTAAGAACGCCCCTGCCGATCGCAATCCCTTGCGGATGGCTGAAGCGCAGCTGACACTGTCTGAGCTAGAGAGTCTGTTAGCGCAATATGCAGACTCGACCCAAACCTTAAGTCGCCAAGTGCTGCAACCTTTCCAAGACTTTCTCGCCAACCGCTGGGAGCGCATCCAAAGCACCGATGCCTGCTACCCACACGCCCCTGATGATCCACTGAATCAAACCTGCCTCTGGTTAGCACGCGAATTAGGGAAATTCACGAGCCCCGACCAAGGCAGCCATCAACTCCTCATGCCCGGCATTGATCCCAGCTCCTACACCGATGATGAACTCCATGAACAACCCTTACATCGCTTTATTTTAACGGACGATAACCGCTCCTGGATTTCGGTCTGGGACTGTCTAGATTCTGCAACAGGAGATGGTATCTTAAAGCACACCTCATGCTTGGATGCATCTGCAAAGCCCAAGGCACTCAGTGCCGCAGAGCAAGAACGCTTTCTGCAGCACTCCCCCGAAGGCGCCCGCTATTACCAAGCCATTATGAACGTCGTGCATCTTCGCCAAGACATCAGCAAGGGCGTTCCCGGGCCGCGAGTTCAAGCCTTAGTGGATGGCCTGCTCGCAGGTAGTATTAAGGGAGTAGGACCGGGCAAAGGGGAAGAGGACAACTCTGGAGAAACAGCCAATGCTGCCATCGTCCAATTTAGTGAATTTTTAGCACCGCTTGACCAAAGCACCAAAGACCGTTTGTATGCGTTAAAAGCTCCGGGCATTTCGGACTCCTTCAAAGACCTTTGGGATCGCCTTTCGCATCCCACCAGTGTCAAACTCACAGACCGCTATTGCGTCTATTTAATTCAAAGCTCTTTACAGGCCATTCTCAATCACAACCGTGAAATACTGTATGGCGGAGCCATTAAAGCACTCGAAAAAGTGGCCAACACCGAAAAACAGATCTTTGAAGCCGTACTCTACGGCGACGCCTGTCCACGAGTACAGTCCAGTTACAATGACCCCGGCCAAGAAATTTTACTCAACCGTCTGCACTCGCATCCCGCCTTGGCGAGCACTTGCAAAAAAATATTTCCCACCTGTCTGGACCGTTGGAGAGAATCGAAAAATGCTGAGCAAAATCTTTTAGAGCAGCTTGAGCTTCTGACTATATTAAAGAAAAGCCTCACAAACACGACGGCGGGCCTCAACTGCCAAGCAGAATACGACAAGTTATTCGCAGAGATTCTAGGTAGCTGGGAAGGGGTTTTGAATATCTATCCTCTCGATGCTAGCAAAGGCAAGCTGCTGTACGCTTTGTTCCAGGAACCTGCTTTGGTACCCGCTCTAAAAGAAAGATTTAACAGCGCTGAAAAACGTAAACCCATGAACGAACAGCTGCATGCTTATGCAAAAACCATCGAAGATAAAAACCCCAAAAAAGCTTGTGAATGCTTTGAGATTGGAGCCTCCTTCGGCGAACCCCTCAGCGTTTGGAAGCTTGCGCTTCATCACTATGAGAAAAAACCACGCGCATTGACTGAAGCACTCGCTTGGTTTCACAAAAGCTACCCGCTGTGGACAACAGAATCTGCACGCTCTGACACGCTGCGTTATTTGTCTGAAATTGCTCGTCAAACCGAGGATCCTCGCGCGAGTGTAAAGGCGACGGAGGCTTTAGCAAACATTTATCAAGGCCCACGCTGGCTCGCCCCTCCATCCTCCGCATCTTCTGTACCCCACACGGTCTTACCCCCCATCACTGTGCTTACCGAAAAAATAGAGTTTTTGGGTTTTCTACTCAAAAATGCCAAAGCGATTCCCCGTGAAATAAACGCTTCTACGCAAATTTATTTTTTAGCACGGTGCATCACAGAGTCTTGGGAAACGCTTATGCGGAGCGCATTGCCAGCGGCGCGCAAAGGGGAGCTATTGCATTACTTACTGACAGAACCCTTATTGGCCAACACGATGCGCCAAAAAATCGCGCGCTGCCAACGGGGCTCAACCGTGGGCGCTTGCTTGAATGCCTTTGGTAAAACACTCGGCCCCACTCAGATGGACAAAGCGTTGGCCTGTTTTGAACAGGGCGCTGACTTGGGCTGTCGCGATTGCAGACGCAATTTAGCTATTTACCAACACCGCCATTCAACGGTGCGTAATTGGAAAAAAGCAGTCACCGAGTATGAGAGAAGTTATGCCCTGTGGCATGAAGAAAAAGACCGCCAGGACATCCTGGCGCGTTTACATGAAATTGCTAAACAAACCTCAGACTTGGATGCCCGCCATGCGGCAGTGAGTGCTTTGGCAAGAAT